>OCTA010000751.1_pt1 | contig 29812 bp, 34 predicted proteins | sample 1538991 | NCBI WGS metagenome assembly OCTA01 (sample SAMEA3539302, study PRJEB22396) | soil metagenome | biome: tundra; feature: field; material: soil | place: USA | collected 2010-05 | depth 0.15 m | reverse complement strand
CCCCCCAACCCCAGCCCCAAACCCCCGCCTGTGGTGAAGCCGTCCTGCATGGCGCTCTCAACATTTGCGATGCCCGGCCCCGAGTCCGCGAAAATAAGGCGCAGTCCCCGGCGGCCGCGCTCCTGAACGACTTCGATGAGCGCTTGGCCGCCGCCTCCATGAACCAAAGTGTTGCGCGCCAACTCGCTTGCCGCCGTGACCACTTTTGTTTGATCGATTAGACTCAAACCGATTTCTAAAGCAAATGACCGGACCGACTGGCGAACGGAAACCACATCCTCTTGCCGCAGCACTTGCAATTCAATCATCTTCTCGGTGATCATCGCCGGGTTCTCCCATCCCGGTTAATGACAGGCGGAGCAATTGCATGCCGCGATCGACGTTCAGGGCGGTGCGAATCCCCGGCAGAGACAGCCCAAGTTCGACCAATGTGATTGCGACAGCCGGCTGCATGCCGACGAGAACCGTTTCAGCATCTAAGATGTGCGCCACCCCGGCGATCATGCCAAGCATCCTGCCAATGAAAGAGTCCACCACACCGAGCCCCGAGATGTCGATCAAGACGCCCCGCGACCGGTGTTTCATAATTCCATCCGCGAGATCCTCCTGCAGCGTTTGCGCGAGCCGGTCGTGCATATCGACCTGCACCGTCACTAATAGAAAGTCTTCGACCTTAAGAATAGGAATTCGTTCCATAGCTGGCAAAGTTCCTATGCCGTTTTTGTAATCTTCAAGTTCTTTTTATTGAGGGCGAATTGAAAGGCGCTGGCCAAGGTCGCCTTCGTCTGCACATCGCCCAAGTCCACGCCCAGATGAATGATGGTTTGCGCGATCTGCGGGCGGATGCCGCTGATGATGCACTCAGCGCCCATCAGCCTGGCCGCCGCGACGGTCTTCAAGAGATGCTGCGCCACCAGCGTATCAACCGTCGGCACGCCCGTAATGTCGATAATTGCCAGATCGCTGTTGCGCGCCACCAGCGCTTCCAGCAGGTTTTGCATAACGATCTGGGTCCGCTGGCTGTCGAGAGTTCCGATCAGCGGTAAAGCCAGGATACCCTTCCACAGCTCAATCACGGGCGTGGACAGCTCCAGCATTTCCTGTTGCTGCCGTGCAATGACATCCTCGCGGCTCTTCTGCGCCACCTCCGTGGTGTACAACCCCAGTTGGTCGAATAACTCCGTCGCCTCCAAGACTCCCTTCACCAGCGTCGCCGCGTCGTCCGCGAACTCTTGGCGCATCCGATTGAACAAGGCCTGTTTGAAAGAGAAAACAAAAACGGCGGTATCTTTCGGAGTGAATCCTTGCGATGCGCGCTGCCGGGAAAGGTCTCCCAGCAACTCGCGCACGCCCGTCCATCCGGTCGATTGAATGCTTTCACCGGTGCTGCTGGCGAGAGCGCTTCGCACTTCACGCAAAAATTCCTGTGAACTCGCCCGCAATTGGCTATCGGAAAGGCGTATGCGCTGGGATGCCGTGCTCTGCACCTGGAGGCGAAGCCAGTCGCCGAGTAAGTCGCTGTCGTACCGCTCTATAAGGCTGCTAAGTATCGAAGACAAAAATCTCTCCAGTCATTTCCGGCAGCATCCGCCGCCGGGCGGGGGAGAAATGAATGCCTCAGGTTTCCTCCCGATTACCAATGATTGTATATGCGCCCGCCTGCCGGTTGCAGTGTTCGCCACCTTCAACGCTCACGCGGCGCGATTGCTTTCAGGCACCGCTCCGCCGAACGCCGCAAGACGTCGTTGCCGTGCGCTCGAATCGTCAAACCCGGGAAGGCACGTACAGCGCGTTCAGCACGTAGGGATGTCAATACGAACAGGCAGGTAGTCTGCTACAATATGTAAAAAACACGAGCAGTTTCGTATAAAATGCGGGGCTCTGGACGTTTCCGAGATGGCGCGGAAGGGCGGTAAGGCCCGAGCCGAGAGTATGACCAAAGAGGAACGCAGCGAGAGCGCCCGAAAGGCTGTGATCGCCCGATGGGAAAAGGCGGAGAAAGCCGTTAAGAGGCAGGGGAAGAAGAATGCAAACGCTAAAAGCACTGCTTGACAGCCCGGCGCTCAACGTCTTCCTCGGCACGCTGCCCTTGTTTGGGGCGATCGTCTGGGGATTGCTCCAGAACAACCGGGCGCTCGACGGCATCGGCAACCGTATCGACGGCATCGGCAAGCGTATCGACGGCATCGACAAGCGTCTCGACCGCGTTGAAACCAAGCTTGAAACCATCTCCAAGGACGTTCATTCGATCGACGTACGCCTGACACGCGTAGAAACGCGTCTCGAAGGCAGCCAGATCGTCCTTGCTCCGCGCTAGAACGCGGCGGCGAATGCGAAAGGGAGGCGAGCGGCTCGACCAGGCGGCGAGGATAGGGCCACCTACACGATATGCGGCTCGCGCACATCGACGAACGCGTCAATAAGTCTCGTCTTGTCCATGGCGATCTGATTCGCCGCATTCTCCCGAGATGCTCAATCCTTCCCGGGTCTCATGCCATCCTGAAACCGTGTCTTCTTTTCCGCTCGAAATGAAAGCTCAACGACTGGCGGCAACGTTTCTAACCCTCGCGAGTTTCGCTTGGGCGCAGCGGCAGGTTTCCTACACTACACTCGATGGAGTTCAGTTGCATGCCGACCTCTATGGGCAGGGTCCACGGGGTCTGGCGCTGGTGCACGGAGGGCGCTTCAACAAGGAGAGTTGGGCCAAACAAGCGCTGCTCTTTGCGAACGCCGGATTCCAGGTCTTGGCGATCGACTTCCGTGGATATGGCCAGACGAAGATCGGCCCGCACGGAGAGCTAGGTTCCGACGGGGGCCGCTACCTGGATGTCTTGGCAGCGGCTAGATACTTGCGCGAGCGCGGGGCCAACACGGTCTCGGTCATCGGGGCTAGTATGGGCGGCGACGCTGCCGCCGAAGCCGTGGCGCAAGCAAAGCCCGGGGAGATCGACAACCTCGTGCTGCTGGGCTCCTCGGGTAACGACCAGATGCAAAACATTAAGACGCGGACGCTCTTCATCGTGAGCCGCGGCGACGCCGGATCGGACGGCCCCCGCCTCCCGAAGATTCGCGAACAGTTCGACAAAGCACCAGAGCCGAAGGAGTTGGTGGTGCTCGACGGCTCCGCTCACGCGCAGTTCATTTTCGAAACGGATCAGGCCCATCGTCTGATGCGCGAAATGCTGCGCTTTCTTTCGGCTACTCAACTTCATAAGTGAAGGTGTCCACGTCCAAGAACCGGCATCCTCCGCGGCGTTACAAGTGAAAATGCCAATTCGGTCGCCGCGGTAAAATCCCCATGCGAGTTGGTACGGTTCGCCAAAAGCTTTGAAAGTCACTCCGTCCAAGCTGTAGAAGAACAGGCTCTGGCCATCAAATCCCCAACTCGAACGCAGCCATAGCGTGGCCTGCGAAATCGTGGGCCCTTTGCTTTTCTGGCCATTTCGGTTGTAGATCAGCGTGCGGTTCAGCCCAGTCTGCGCCACACTCAGCGTGCAGAACGTTTTGGCAAAGTGCGATCGCAGCCTCCTGGCCACTGATCAACCCGGCCAAGTCGAGCTTAACCGTGACTTCGTTCTTTGCCGTTCGCAGCGAGCGCTGCGTGAGCACGTTCCCAATCGAATGAAAATCTCCTCCGCGCAATGGCCTGTAAGCGCGCAGTCGCAGAAAACCAGGCCGCTCCGTCAGCGACCACTTGTCGGGCGCGGTTGATAACTCCACTCCCACTTTGGCTTGAGCGTCGGCCCGCTGAAATCGTCACTGGCAGCCAGGATTGTAGCGCCGAATCCAGCGACTGGCTTTGGCGCCCGCCAAATCATATTGCCAATGCCATCAGGACCGACTCTTCCAAGGACAGGCCACCCACCTAACCAGGTAACCGGAAGCAGCACCCCAGGCCCGTCCTTCCCAATCGCCGGTGCCCTGATGACTCACGAACTGCCACTTGCCCGAAAGCAACTCCACCAGTCCGCCCTGATTCGGCTCCTTATCAACGGTGGGCTGAACGTGCATAAGCTGCCGCTGCTCCCAAGGTCCCGAAAGACTGCGGGCGCGTTCCATTATGGGGACCCGGCCTTCCGCTTTGATCTCGCTGTAGTAGTGGTAATAAACGCCGTCGATCTTATAAAGCTTGTTGGCTTCGCTGCCTTGCGATTGATGAATGATGCGGTCCGAGCCCGCTGCCAAATGCTCGCCGTCGGCTGTCATCCTGAACAGGTGGACGTTGTAGGCCTTGCCATTCGAGACCTCGGCTTTGAAATGAGTGGTCACGAGGTACGCCTGACCGTCGTCATCCCAGAAGGGACACGGGTCGTCCCATCCAGCTTCGCCGAGCACTCGTTTCACGGGGGTCCACGGTCCGGCCGGTTCCGCGGCAGTGCTCAGGAAAATACCCTCGTCGGGTGTGCCGAAGTAAACCCAATACTTGCCCGCGTGAAAAGCGGATTGCGCCAGCCCACACGCCGCGTCCCGCCCGGTCCATCTTGTCCCAGTTCAGATCGGCTGCAATGCGGGTGATGTCAGGAATCACGTGCCCAATAATCTGCCAGTTCACCAGATTCTTTGAGTGAAGCAGGACTATACCTGGCGAATACTGGAACGTGGAAGAGATCGCATAGAAATTCGTCCCCACCCTGATCGCATCCAAATCGCTGAAGTCGCCTGGCAGCACCGGATTAGCGTAGCTTCCATCCCCTTGATCGCCCCACTGGCCACGCGATACCCGGGCGGCTCCCGCAACAAGAATGCTCGAGAGCGCAATGCCGCAGGCGGCTTTTGCGATACGTTTACTGGTCGCTGCCCTCAAGGTCGGAAATCCGGTGCTCATGAACCTCCGCGATGCGCGCCAGCGAGCGGATGTTCTCGGCGTCGATCTGCAATTGCTTGGTCTGTTCCTGCAATTGCCGTGTATGCTCCTGCGCGATAGCATGTAGCTCCTGGGCGGTTGCATGGAGCGATTCGGTGGATTTAAACAAGAACTCCAGCCGCTCATCGAAGGTCATACTCAATGCTAATACGGGCTGGTGGAACGGCTTCTGTCACGTTTGTCCCGTGATCCGGTGATCGCAGATGAACCTGCGACTAAAGTCGCGCTGTCGCGTGAGTTTCCTGCACCGGCATTCCCTGCCAAGCTCGTCTCATCATGCAGCGAGGGCAAACCTTATGAGCTACTTTTTCAAACCGGCGGTCATTGCATCCGCGCTCTTCTTCGGTGCTTTGACGATTGGCGCGCAAACCTACCGGGACGATTCCTATTACCGCCGCGATAACCCAAGCGCCTTCGGGCTGCGGCTCTGTGACCGGGTGCAAGCCGATCTTTCCCGGGCCTCTTACGACAGCTGCGGCGGGCGGCGAAGAATCGAGCGCGCTCACAAAGAAGTCTCGGATTTTGAGCGCCGTTTGAGCCGCGGCGATTTCGACAAACACGAACTCGACGAGGCTATCGAGAGCGTGAAGCATGTTGTCGATAGCAACTCGATCTCGGGCCAAGCGCGCTCGATTCTTTTGGAAGACCTCGATCGGCTGCGGGATTTCCGCGCCTCGAATGGCCGGTTCCACGGGCCAGAAGGCTATCGGGACGGCCGCTACTAAGCCGTCACTCAACTCCGCTTTGCCGCTTCTCCAATGATTCCGTAGGCCCGGTGCACATCGTCGAGCGTCAACGTCGCGATCACGTCGTCGGGATGCAGACGGCTGATCACCTGTACCGCCGGCTGCAGCGACAAAAGCCGCAGCGCCGCGTCGAGTGGCTCGTCGGGATAGAGGCGCATTCCCGGTTCTAGGGGCGTGGTAGCCGTTACGTGCTGCATCGCGCTTTCGACCCTCAGCGGCTGAAAGGTGCGCTTCTCTTCCGCGCTCGGCAGGTTGACTCCCTCCAGCCGCGCCAGCATTTTGAAGAAGGGAACTTCATGCAAGCGGCGCGAGATCAGGTACGCCGTGGTGTTCGCAATCATCACGGGCAGAATGATGACGTAGCTCGCGCTCAACTCGAATACCATGAAGATGGAAGTGATTGGCGCGCGAAAAACTCCCGCGAAGAACGTGCCCATGCCGACTAGGATGTAGGCCTCGGGCGACGCCGACCCGTAAGGCCACCAGCGATGCGCGAAGCCGCCTAACGCGCCGCCCAACATGCCGCCGATGAACAGCGCGGGCGCGAACATTCCGCCGGGCGTCTCGGCGCTGAAACATAACAGTGTCACCAGGATCTTCGCCAGACCCAAATACAGCAGCACGGGCCATGGAAACTCGCCGTGAAGAGCGCTGTTGATCGCGTCGTATCCCGCGCCCATCACTTCCGGAAACCACAACCCAACCACGCCTGTCAGAAATCCGCATGCCGCCGGCAAGCCATAATGCCGCCAGTGCGGTAAGGTGTCAATCCGCTTCTTCGATTGCTCGATCAGCCAGATGAATAGCGCCGAAAGCCCGCCGCCGATGACTCCCACTCCCGCATAGATCAGCAGCTCGGAAGCATTCGCCAGCTCGAACGCCGGAATACGGAACAGCGGTTCATTCCCGAGAAACGCCCGCATGGTGACCACCGCCGAGACCGCCGCCAGCACGATTGCGCCAACTGCGGTCGCGCTCCAATCCGCCAGCACCTCTTCCATCACGAAGAGCACGCCGGTAATGGGGGTGTTGAATGCCGCCGCGATGCCGGCCGCCGCTCCGACGGGCGCAATCAGGCGCATACTTGCGCGCGGCAAATGGAACAATCTGCCAAGACGCGACGCCACGCCCGCGCCCATCTGCAAGGAAGGATCCTCCGGCCCGAGCGAGTTTCCGCTGCCTATCGCCACTGCGCAGGCGATAAATTTGCCGGCGATGGTGCTCGAAGAAACGTAACCATCCGACGTGTAGATCGCCATCTTCGTTTGGTTAACGCCGCTGCCCCTGGCGCGCGGAAATATTCTCCGCACGACAAACACCGCCAATACGGCGCCCAGGGCTGGACTGATCAACCGGGCGAAACGGAAGCGTCCCGTCAGCGCTCCGAGAGTCGTCCAACTCACCAGGTCGATTGAAATGTGAAACAACACCACAAGCAGGCCGGAGAACATCCCGATCAGCAGGGCCAACAGCATGAAGCGCTGCGTCTCGGTGATCTTCAGCAGCGCCAGTCGGGCTTGCCACAACTTCCACCGACCTGGGGCGGCCGGCGCCGCCTCGGCCCCTAAATCCACGGGCGCGCTGCTCATTGCCGCACCTGCGCGAGCGCCAACTCGGTAGCGCGATCCGGAGGGGCCATGACGCCGCATAGAGTCAATCTGCTCTGCCACAGTTTCAGCGCCGTCTGTTGCAGTGTCAGGTTGGGATCATCCCCACGCGCGCGCTTATCTGCCAGCATCTTGCGGGCTAACTCAAGCTGCTGCGCCGGTTCACTGCTCGCCTGGCTTCGTGAACCACGGTTTGCCGAGCACTCGTCTAAATCGTTCAGCACCCGGGTCAGCAGATTCTCGCTGCGCCGCAGCCTTTCCGCCGAACTGATGCCCGCTAGCGCCGGATCTAGATCGATGACGGAGTTTGTCAGGCTTAAGCCGGCGGCGCTCTCGCGATCGTTCGGGTCCAGGCGCAGCGCATGTTGGAACTCATGGCGGGCTGCGACATATGTCCCCAAGCTCATATCAACCTCGGCCAAGCCGCGATGCCCATGCGCCTCGCCAGGAAATTTCCGCTCCAGTGCGGTAAACACCTCGGCCGCTTCCGACACTGCGCCGTATTTCAGCAGCGCCAATCCAATCCGTGACCGCTCCTCGGGATCGTTTGGCGATGACGCGTAGAGTTGGATCAACTCGCCCACCACTTCGCTGTACCGCCGTTCGTTCTCCAAGAGACCGACCAGCTCCCAGCGCGCCTGGCGGCGTTCGGAGATCTGTGAAGCCGGCCAGTATTCATAGACTGCGCGCTGATAAGACTCAATTGCGTCGGCCTTGTTTCCCCTCTTCGCGGCAATCCGCGCCAAGGCCAGATTGATCCGCCCGTTGGTTGGGTCTTCCTGCAGCAGCTGGTTGAGGTGGGCTTCCGCTTCGGTAAGGTGTCCCGCGTTCATAAGAGCAATGCCGAGGGATTGACGGTAGCGCTTATCGTCCGGACTGAAAAGCAGCGATTGCCGGTACTCCTCCAAGGCGTCGTTCAAGCGCCCGTGCCCGGCGGACCATTCCGCCCGATTGAAATGCGCTTCCCCCAGCGCGATCCGCTCTCTCTTGTAGGCGGAACTGGCCGCCGCCGTCAGGATGAAGGCTAGGATGAGGACCGCGGCTACCGAAAGCGCGGTGCGCAAGGCTGCGTGGACGACGAACACTCGAGTCTCCAACCTCCAGCATAAGGGGATGGGAAGTTAAGTTGCGTCCACCGACCATCCTCGTGAGGCCGTCTTCGAGCAAAGAGGAAGGTGTTGATCGATCCATTAGAAGGCAAGCTATTCGCGCTGCAGGGCGGCGAGCAAGGCGCCTGGGTCATCAGCCGCTGCGCTCTCGATTCGTTCGCCGGATGGCGGCGGTTCCGTTAGGCGGCGGGAACGTCTTGCTCGCGCTGCTCGCGAGCTTGTTCTAAGCGCCACGACACGAATTCGGGACTGTAGGGAATAAGAACTTCCAAAAAGTCCGAGCGATTCGGATCGTTCGCGAAAACCGCTTCCGCTTCCGCTGCGAGCTTCCGATACGTCGCCTCATAATCGGGCTGTGCTTCAGCCGCACTGAGCTGTTCGCAAATCTCCCGAAGCTTAGCTATATCCGCTTTTTTTCTCACGGTTGGCTCAACCCTTTTCTGGCAAGGAACTTCCTTATAAAGTCTCCCATTTCTGGGTCGCGTTCGTCGAGTACGTCCGGATGTATATGAGCTGCCGTAAATGACTCTGCAAAATACTCTAGCGGATCTGCTGCGTCGCTGCCCAGTGCCTTCGCAAATAGCGTTTTCAGCCTGGAGTTGTCTCTAAGTTCTGGGTCGTTGAAATAGTACTGATGGGCCGCTTCGTGAATGAACAGCGCCAGTGCGGCTTGCGCCGGATCAGCTTGAAAGTAGCGAACGCTATCACTTTCCCATAGTTTGCTTTGATCGTCGGGCGATTTGAGGGTACCGTGACGGCGAATATAAACGTGCCCGTCTCGGGGATTGGCCAAGCCGTTCGCGTTCGAATGGTTCCGGTTCATTCCATGCTTGGCGAACTGTTCCTCGCCGACAACGAGCTTCTTGATGTAGCCGCTCTTCCGCAAGTCCTCGGCAAGTTCGGGAAACTGCTGATGAACGCCCCCCACGATTTGGCGGTGCAATTTCTCCGAGGCAGGGAATCCGCCTACCTGCGTCTCCGCCGCAAAGTGAATCTGCTTCGAGGGATCGGAAAACAGCTTGGCATGGCGCTGAAGCGTCTCAATCGCCCCCGTTGTGCCGGGCGACCACGCGCCGCATCTTCCCCGCCTTCCGTTCCCAACTCCGATGGGGAATGCCGCGAGTCTTAGCCTTGGCGATGCGCTCTTCGGCTCGCGTCAGATCGTTCCCGATGAATGGAGACCGCTTCTCGTGAAACTCGATCTCACGATTAGTTTGCGCCAGCATCTCCGCGAAAGTAAACTTCCCCTCCGGGTCGCGCGGGTGGTCGCTCTCGCTCATCCTGCGTCTTCAGTTTTTTTTTGATCCTTCCTCGTCCTCATCTTCGCCGCTGGCTTCACGACCGAACGGATCGCCCGCTCCCGCGCCGAATTCGCCGCTGCTCACTTCATCCGTCGCAGCCTCGATCGACTTGTCCGTGATGTTGCTGAAGGTCCGCGCAATGCGACTCGACTGCCGCAGTTCCCTGAGAGCTGTCTGCTGTCCGATCACGCCTCCAGAAAACCGCCTGCGTCACGGCAGCCGTAACCGTCGAGGCAATCGTCGCGTTCTCAACATCCGTCAAGTGCCACAGCGGACAGGATGTGCGCGACCTGGCAAAAGCGGAGCCGCAAGCAAAGGGAGCGTACTACTGTTCTGGCCAAGGTCGCAGAAAGACTTGAGGGTCATTCAAGACTCGCAAGTCACGGGACGCTTCCTTCGGTCGCGGCTCCGTAGCCCAACTTCTTGCCACGTTCATGTCCGCACGCGAACGTAGCTGTTAAAATCAGGCTTCGCTCCCTACTAATGAATGATTTGAAACAGCTTATTCGGGAAGTTCCCGACTTCCCGAAGCCGGGCATCAACTTTTACGACATCACAACCCTTCTTAAAGATAAGGGGGGGTTTAAGCAGACTATTGACGAACTCCAGGATCACTACCGCGAGACTCCTATCGACGTGGTGATCGGAATCGAGGCCCGGGGCTATTTCTTCGCCCCGGCTATGGCGCTTGCTCTGGGCACGGGCTTCGTTCCCGTGCGCAAGCCGAAAAAGCTGCCTTGCACCGTCAAGCGCGTTGAATACGCCTTGGAGTACGGGACCGACATGCTTGAAATCCATGCGGACGCAATCGAACCCGGCCAGAACGTGCTGATCGTCGATGACGTGCTGGCAACCGGCGGGACCGCCTGCGCGGTGGCCCGGCTGGTCGAGCAGCTGGAAGGGAAGGTGGTCGGGCTTGGATTCGTTCTTGAGCTTACGTTTCTAAATGGACGCGGCAAGTTGGGGCAGCATGACGTGTTCTCGTTGTTGAAGTACTAATCGTGAAGGTCACGGTCCCTTCGTTTGCCAAACTAAACCTCGATCTTCGCGTCCTCCACAAGCGCTCCGACGGTTATCACGAGCTTCGCACCATCTTTCAAACCATCAGTTTGAAAGATACATTGACGGTGGAGTGCGAAATTGCGAAACGAAGCCAGATCGAACTAACTAGTTCTATCGACATTGAGGACAATCTAGTGGTCCGGGCGGCTAGACTGGTGCTGGAAACCCTCAAAGTCTCGGCTTGGCTTCGTTTCACACTTTTGAAGCGGATACCCATGGGAGCGGGCATGGGGGGCGGTTCCAGCAACGCCGCGGCGGTGCTTATTGCGCTGCCCGCCCTGATCGGCACGCTGACCGGGAAGCGGATTCCCCTGACGGAACTGGTTCGTTTAGCCGAGTCGCTTGGCGCGGATATCCCCTTCTTTTTGTGCGGGGGTACAGCTTTAGGTTTGGGGCGGGGAAGCGAGCTTTATCCGCTCCCAGAGCTGCCCTCTTACCCGGCGGTGGTAGTTGCGGGTGGCATCCACGTCTCAACCGCGGAGGCGTACCAGAGTCTTAACCGAACGTTGACATGGACCCCGAAGTCTAATATCCTGAGAGAGTTTCAGACTATAGCCTGGAATTTGGAAGCCCCAACTCTGGGCCGGTTCGCGCTAAAAAACGATTTCGAAGAAGCTGTCTTCGGGATGCATCCGCAGCTAGCTGGGTTCGTTCGGAAATTACGGCGGTTCGGTGCCAAACCTGCCTTGATGACTGGCAGCGGATCTGCGGTTTTCGGTATTTTTTCGTCTCAAGCGACAGCTGAAGCAGCGGTACACGGCTTTCCGGCGGGGATAGCCCATCCGGTTCGGTTCGTTTCGCGTCGGAAGTATCGAGCGGCGTGGCGCAAGGCTTTGGGACCCGCTGCCGAGGCAAGTTGCCTGGTCCCGCAGTATTAGGTCCGGCCGCATTGAGTCCGGCGTATTAGGTCCGCGGTAGAGGAGAATAAGCTTTCAAGGATGTCCGCAGCAAGGCCGACTCGAGCGTTGTTCACCGACTTTAAAATTTTCAGCGGCACCGCCAACCCCGCGCTTGCGCAGGAAATCTGCGACGCCTTGGGCTGCCCCGTGGGACTCGCCATGATTGAAGGTTTCGCCGACGGCGAAACTCGCCTGCAGATCCAGGAAAACGTGCGCGGGGCCGATGTATTTGTCGTTCAACCGACCTGCGCGCCGGTGGATCACCACCTGATGGAACTGCTGCTCATGATCGACGCTCTGAAGCGGTCGAGCGCGGATCGCATTACGGCAGTGATACCCTATTATGGGTATGCGCGGCAAGATCGTAAGGACCAGCCGCGGGTCCCAATTTCGGCTAAACTGGTAGCGAGTCTCCTGGAAAGAGCGGGCGCGGACAGGGTTTTAGCGGTCGATCTGCACGCCGCTCAGATTCAAGGATTCTTCGATATTCCCGTCGATCATCTGTTTGCGGCGCCGGTTCTGGTGGAGTATTTTGCCCGTAAGCACGAGCGGGGCGACTTGATCGTTATTTCGCCGGACGCGGGCGGCGTGGAGCGTGCCCGTAATTTCGCTAAACGGCTGAACGTGCCGCTGGCCATTATCGACAAGCGCCGCACGGATGCGAATGTGGCCGAGGTGATGAACATTATCGGCGATGTGCATGGCAAGCGTTGCTTGATGGTGGACGATTTGGTGGACACGGCGGGAACGCTGGTGAAAGGCGTTGAAGCCCTGCTTAAGGCGGGAGCGAAGAGTGTGACAGCGTGCGCCAGCCACGCCGTGTTGTCGGGGCAGGCGGTAGAGAAAATCGCCAACTCGGCAATGGTGGAGCTGGTGGTAACGAATTCGGTTCCTTGCAGCCCGGTGGCGCGAGGGTGCCAGAAGATCCAGGTGTTATCGATCGCTCCGCTGCTGGCGCGTGCGATCCAGTCGATCCACGAGGGTGGTTCGATCAGCACGCTGTTTGCTTGAACTTTAGGGTCGGATTTTAGTACTACCCGGTTTATTTAAGACCGGCAATTTAAGTCAGGGGCCGGTCGCTCGGTGAGTAGTAGCAGGCAGCCGTCCTGGCGAAGAGGTGAAAGATGAGGAAAGATATTACCGTCGTGGCGGAGTCCAGAGACTCCCGCGGCAAGAACGAAGCGCGCCGTCTGCGCGCCAAAGGCGTGATGCCAGCCGTCCTCTACGGAGGGGCAACCGGGCCGGAAGCAATCGCGGTCAGCCCGAAAGAACTCACCAGAATCCTGCACAGCAAGACCGGCCACAACACCATTTTCAATCTGGACGTTACGGGGAAAGAGAATACCCCGGTGATGGTGGTTGACTGGCAATACGATCCGATCAAAGATTCGCTTCTGCATGTCGACTTGAAGCGGATCGATCTGACGGCGCGCATCATTGTCAAAGTGCCGGTGGTCACGGTGGGCGAGCCGAAAGGCGTCAAGTTGCAAGGCGGCATCCACGAGATCATTACGCGCGAAATTGAAATCGAATGCCTCCCCGACGACATTCCCGAACAGTTTTCCGTTGAAGTGGCGAACCTTTCGATCGGTGAGGGTATTCGCGCGGGCGACATTCCGTTGGCGGCCTTGATGAAGCTGTTGAGCCCGGCGGACGCGCTGATCTCCCACGTGGTCTCCTTGCGAGCCGAGGAAGTGGTTGCTCCAGTCGCCGATGTGGCGGCGGTCCCGGAGCCGGAAGTGGTCAAGAAGGGCAAGAAGGAAGGCGAAGCGGAACCCGCCGCTCCTCCCGCTGCCAAGAAGAAGTAATTGCGCTGGTGAATGCCTGAGGACTTGGGCGGGACGGGCGAGGTTGAAAGTGGACTTCGCTGTATAGCGGGGCTGGGAAATCCTGGAACCCGCTATGAAAATACTCCGCACAATATCGGTTTCAGAGTCCTTGACGAACTGGCGCGGCGCCATTCCATTTCTTTTTCAAAGGGTGAAGGAAACACGCTGGCCGGAACCGGAAGGATTGCCGAACAGGGCGTGGTGCTCGTCAAGCCTCAGACATTCATGAATCTGTCGGGTTGGGGCGTCGGCGCGGTGCTGCGGTATCGCAAGCTGACCAACCAGTCCTTGATAGTGGTTTATGACGAACTCGATCTCCCCTGGACCGCGCTGCGGATCAAGAGGAACGGTTCGGCGGCTGGGCACAACGGTGTCAAGTCGATTATCGCCGCGTTGAACACGGATGTGTTCATAAGGGTCCGGGTGGGTATACGCCCGGATTACCCGATTGAAGACGCGGCGGTTTACGTTCTCGCTCCTTTTGGACGCGAGATGAAGAACGACGTGGAGGAAGTAGTGTCCTATACCGCGGATGCCGTGGAATCCATCGTTGCCGAAGGCGCCGACAAGGCCATGGCGAAATTCAATCGCCGCGCCCAAGGCTTACAAGAAGAGGAAAGATGAGAATCTACGAGGAATTGTTCATCGTACGGCCGGACGCCACCGATGAAGAATTGGACCCGCTGATCGAGCAGTTGAAGAACGTGATCACGCAAGCGGGCGGCACTTTGGATAAGACGGAGAAATGGGGTATCCGCAAGCTGGCATACCGCGTTTTGAAGTACAAAGAAGGCAATTACACGCTGCTGGTGTTCACCGCCAAGCCGGAGACTGTGAAGGAAATCGAGCGCCGTTTGCGCGTGGCCGATCTGGTGATGAAGTACATCACGGTGCGGATCGACGAAAAGATGAAGCGGATCGAGAAGCGGAAGAAAGCGCGTGAGAAGCGCGCCGCCCGCAAGCCGCCACCGCAGATTGCGACGCCGCTGGCGGTAGCGACGCCGCTGCTTCCAGCGGAACCGGCAGGCCCGCTTCCCGGCGCTCCATCCCCTGGGGCTCCCGCGCCGGCAATGCCATCCCCATCCGTTGCGCCCCCTGCGGCGCCCGCGCCGGCGGCCCCGGACAAGGCTTAGTCGAAACCGGAAGGAAAGAAAAGGAGAATCGCAATGGCAGAGCAAAGAGGCGGCCGCCCGATCGCGGCCTCACAGCGGCCCACCGGTGGCGACAAGGCAATCGCAACCGGCAAGAAGCAGTATTTCCGGCGCAAGAAAGTTTGCCGGTTCTGCGTCGATAGGGTGGATGACATTAACTACAAGGATGTGAAGCTGCTGATGAGCTTCGTTTCCGAGCGTGGGAAGATCACGCCCCGCCGCATTTCCGGCGTTTGTACACCACATCAGAAGCGGTTAAGCGAAGCGATCAAGCAGGCCCGCAATATTGCGCTGGTCCCGTTCGCCTCGCGGGTTTGAGGCGGGGAGGATAGTCATGGATGTAATTCTGAGAGAAGACGTCGATAAAGTCGGCGTGCGCGGAGCCGTGGTGAAAGTTGCCGACGGCTACGCCCGCAATTTCCTCCTGCCGAAGCGGCTGGCCGTGTCGGCTACTGATTCGAACAAGAAGATCGTCGAGCAGGAACGGACGGCGTATCTCCGCCGCGAAGCTAAAGCCAAGGGCGACGCGGAAGGTCTGGCGCAGATCATGGCGAACGTGACGCTCACGTTTCGGCAGCGGGTCGGCGAGAACAACCAATTGTTCGGCTCAGTCACGGCAAAGGATATCGCCGAGGCGCTCGAAGCGCAGAAGTATCAGATCGATCGCCGCAAGATTCAACTTGACGAGCCGATCCGGACGCTCGGTGAGCACAAAGTTTCGGTGCGCTTGCATCGCGACGTTGGCGCCGAAATCAAAGTGATTGTCGAAGCCGAACAGTAATCCGGATCGGCGCATGTTTCCCGGCCGACCGCTTACCGACGGTTGTGGCTCCATCCCGAGCCGCGACAGTGGGCAAGCGGTCTAGCCGTGTTTGCTAGAGGACTGCACGTGTTTCTAGATGCCAACAAGCTTGATCAATACACGCCGGCGGAGGTTTTGGAGTCGGCGGCACAAGGGCAAATCGGAGTGGATCAGCGGTTTCTGCGCACGCTGCTCAACCGCCATACGGAAGCGCAACCGGCGGTTCTCACTTTTTCCGAACGCGACCGGGGCGGCGATGCCGTCGATCTTGCGCCTGAGTTAATCGCACTGCTCCGCCATTGGAAAGCGCCCGAAGCCATTTCGTTCCTGGTTCGGTACATAAAGGAAGACCCGCAGGATGTGCCCGACGATGTCGTCGAAACGCTGGTGGAACTAGGCCAGACTGCGCTTGAACCGCTGCTGGCGCTCTATGGCGATTTGGACGAATCTGAGTCCGGCGAAGTGGCTTTTGTGCTGGCAAATCTCAAGATCAGAGACCCGCGTATTTTCGAACTGCTGAAAGAACGCCTGCCTTTCGATCTGTCCGATTCGGTTCTTCTCCTCAGCATTTACGGCGACCCGGCCGCTATCCCGGCGCTCGAGGCTGCGGTGGCCGAGCTTGGCAAAGAGGATGACGAGTTACGGAATGAGATCGCCGCCGTGGTTGAAACACTTCGCGCCGGCGCTCCCGAAGCGGCTGTGGAAGAAACCGCTGAGGGTTTCGATATTTACTCGCTTTATCCGCCCGAGGCGGACATCCCTGTCGATCTTCTGGATGACGACAAGCGCATCGAACTCCTGGGCCATCCGCTGGAGGCCGTGCGAGCCGCCGCGGTAAATTCGTTCTTCAACCGTGAGACCACTCCCGGTCAGCGGACGCAGCTGTTGCATAGCGCACAGCAGGACGAATCGGCGACGGTTCGGGCGCGTGCCTGGGAAGCCCTGACCTCCGCGGCGGAAGAGCCGGAGGTGGTTTCGGCGATGCTCGCGACTCTGCGCAAACCGGATCTGGACCTGGTGGAGCGCGGCGGACTGCTGGTGGGGCTCGCTCCGGAAGCCGATCGCAACGAAGTTAGGGCAGCCATAGCGGACCTCTATCAAATGCCCGGCGGCCGCGCCAAGGCGCTCGAAGCCATGTGGCGTTCCATGCACCCGAGCTTTCGCGATCACTTTGCCAAGCACCTCGGCGACGCCGATCTGGAAGTTCGCAGAGCCGCCGTTTGGGGAGTTGGCTACTACGGAATTAAGAGCGAACTGGAGAAGATCCGCAAGCTCTTCGGCGAAGAGGAACTACGCTCGGATGCCTTGTTCGCCTATGCGCTGGCAGTGCCGGCCGAAGTCTCGCGCGGACGCATGAAGGGGTTGCTGACGCGGATCGACAAGGACGCGCGCGGGTTATCCGAGATGGAGGAAGAGTTGGTGAAAGCCGCTCTTGACGAACGTCTGCTGCTGGCGGGCAAGGAACCGTTCTTCGCGCAACAGGAAGACTAAGGAAAAGAGTCAGCTTCCGCGCGCTACTGTAGCCGCTTGGTTGGGAGTTGGGGGGGCCTGCCGCAGTATCCCCAGATCAACTCCTCGGGCGGTCCCGGCGGGGGAGGCGTCATGGCCGCTATCACGCTAAACACAGCCCCGGGCGCGACCCCGAGTTCTCTAGCCCTTTGCTCGATAAACTCCTGGCCGGTTTTGACGTATTGCTTCGTGAGTTCTACAATCTCATCCGAAGTTAACGCGTTCTCTTTCATCATTCCTCCGAGTTAAATTGAATCGTCTCGACCCAGGCAAAGACGTCCCTAGTAGGACTCGTTTTTGGCGGACGGACTACCGCGTAAAACTGCCACAGTGAGTGTTTCGGGAACGGACCAGTGACAGAGTGCGGGCCGCGCGACGTTGGCGGCGTGTTATCTACGTGGGGTCGGGCCTCTCCTGCAAACAATGGTCGATGCACTCGCAACGGAATGCCAGCGACAAATCTGCGCGACTCTTCAGGAACACACGCAAAACGGTCGCGGGATCAAGCGCGCCGCCTAAAGAGCTAGCGAGTTCCTCCGTTGTTTAGCGGCGCACATCCGCGCCCTTTGCGCTTCTACGGACGAAACCGGCCCTTCTTCAACTCTAGCAGGATGCTTCTTCTATTCGCTGTCAACACCGGAGTTCGGCGAATGGAAGAATTGAGATACCGCGATTTCGATGCGGTCCGTGGTCAGTTTCTCAGCGCACAACAGCAGATTGGGCAGACACTCGTAGCCGGCGCTTTCGATTGGATCGATCAGCCAGTAGTAAGGAACTGCCCATGCTCGGTATCCCTCGCGCTTGCCGAATAGATCCTTTATCGGCTGATCGACAGACCGAATTTCGACGACCAGATAAGCGGGGACGACAAGATGGCCGCGCCTGGTGGTTTTTACTTCCGGGTACGAGAAGGTCACGTCCGGTGTCAGCCAGTTGCCCTTCCCGTCGGAGATTGACCATTCGGATAGCACCGTTCCGCCGAGCTCGGCAGCAAATGGCCGCAGCAACTCCCGCACACGCTCCTGCAAGCCGGCGTGTTCCTTACCTGGCATGGGCCTCTCGAGCAAACCGCCATTGACACACTCGAAGCGGCTGTCGTCTATATGCCGGCCGGACTCAACCGGTTGCGTCGCCATCAACGATCTCCTTAGTCCAACAGGTATAGGTATCTTACTCGTCCTCAATTGCTGGCGCCCGTGATCTGGCGAATGAAGGCCACTTCGTCAGGCAGGTAAGGGGCACCGTCGGGATGAAAGATATCGTGGAACCAGACTTTCGGTTCCCGGTCCGTGTAGGGATGCTGCCATGAATCCCACGGCAGATAGGTTTGCGTTTTGCCCACGACGAAGCCCCAGTTGATCGCGCCCACCTTACGCTTTTTGGCCACCGGCAGGACGCCTTCAAACGTGCTGTTTACGCCTCGCGCCATGTACTCGGTGCAGACGATCGGACGGTCGTACTGTTGCAGCCACTGCACGTGTGTCTCGAAGCTGGCGGGCAGTTCGTAGTTGTGGAAGGAGACGATATCCGAGAGGTCCAATTGCCGCTTGCTCATCGGTTCCAGCTTGGCGGGATCTGACCAGTCGCCCTTCCAAACGCCGCTGGTCAGGGGCTGCCGGGGATGAACGCTGCGAGCCCACGCGAAAGCTTTCGGCAGCAGCGCCAACACCAGTTCGTTCTTATTTTTGGGCTCCTGCTTGCCATAGCTGGAATCGTTGTCGTTATCGGGTTCGTTCCAGACATCCCACGCGAGAATTCGCCGGTCGTTCCCAAGCGCGCCAACCACGCCTTTCACATACGCTTCGAGCCGCGGGTATTGCGCCGGGTCTTTCAGCGCATCCGCGCCGGGGCTCTGGACCCACTGCGAGTTGTGAACGCCCGGCGTCGGCGCCGGCTGGGGGCCAAGGTGGGGGTGAGGATTCCAGCACGAATCGAAGAGAACGAAGATCGGCCGAATGCGGTGCTTGTGGCAGATCGCAAGGAAAGTGTCGATGCGTTTTAGAAAATCCGCCTGGTCCTGGCTCCACAAAAGATCGTGCAGAAACACCCGCATGGTGTTCATGCCGAGGCTTTGAGCCCAGCCCAGTTCCGTGTCGATGCGCTTCGGATCGAAGGTAGCGGCTTGCCACATTTCGAGTTCGTTGACGGCATTCGAAGGCAGGTAGTTGCTGCCTGCCAGCCAGGGCTCGTCGGCATACCAACGGGTTGCCGTCCGCGCGCTCCAAGGTCCTGTCGCATCCGGCGCTTGCGCCACCAGCATTACGGAGAAGACGATAGTGAGTGCTGCCAGGAAACCAACGAGTCTTTGCTTCATTGCTTCCGATTGTATTTGACGACGCGTAGCCTAACGGCCTTTAGTAAAAACGCTCAGTTTCGTCGCGGCTCCGTAGCGTTGTTTCGGCTGCGTTTGGAATAATACACAACGTGTTAGCATACTCTTAGCCTTCAGAATTCTCGCAGCCTTACGAGCCCTGATTCAACAGAGCCGCCGCCGTACCGACTCCCCAATAAGAGTATTTGTCCTTTTGCGAGGTGTCATGTATGCTCCTGTCCGGCGGATCGACGCCCGCGCGTGCGGAAGATCAGTTGCGAGGTCTGTTGGAGGCGGTGCCCGATGCGGCGCTGCTTGTCGATCAGTCCGGGACGATCATCCTTGCCAACGCCCAAGCTGAAGCGTTGTTCGGGTATAGCCGCGCAGAGATCCAAGGAAAGGAAATCGAAATCCTTATTCCGGAACGGTTTCGGAGCGCGCACCCGGCCCAGCGGTCGAGCTATTTCGCGGAACCGCGCGTGAGACCGATGGGAGTGGGCCAGGAGCTTTACGGCCTGCGCAAGGATGGAACTGAATTTCCGGCGGAGATCAGCCTGAGTCCGTTCAAAACCGGCGGCGGTGCACTCGCCATGGGCGTGATTCGCGATACCACGCAGCGGAAACGGGCGGATGACAAGTTTCGAGCCCTGCTGGAATCCGCGCCCGATGCGATTGTCATTATCAACGGCACGGGCGAGATTGTCTTGGTCAACGCCCAGACCGAGCGCCTTTTCGGATACGCGCGAAAAGAGTTGCTGGGCCAGTCCGTAGAGATTCTCGTCCCGGAAGGGTACCGCCACAAACACCCGGAAAACCAACTGAATTACTTCCAGGAACCGCGTACGCGGCCGATGGGAGAGGGTCTGGAGCTATACGGATTGCGGAAGGACGGAACCCAGTTCCCGGTCGAAATCAGTCTAAGCCCTCTCCACACAGAGGAAGGCATTTTGGTCAGCAGCGCCATTCGGGACATCACGGAACGAAAGAGCATCCAGCGTGCTTTGGAGGAAAAGAACGTTGAATTGGAGAAGGCGAACAAGGCGAAGAACAACTTCCTCGCGACGATGAGTCATGAGCTGCGCACCCCCCTGAACGCGATCCTCGGCTTCACTGGAACATTATTGATGAAGCTGCCGGGTCCGCTCAACGGGGAGCAGGAACATCACCTCCAAACCGTTCGAAACAGCGCACGGCATCTTCTTTCGTTAATCAACGATTTGCTGGACTTGGCCAAGATCGAATCGGGCCGGGTGGAATTGCGCCGCGTCCCCGTGATGTGTCAGGACGTTGTGTCGGAAATCATCCAGTCGCTGCGGCCGCTTGCCGAGGCGAAGGGACTGGAGTTGCGGGCGGAAGTTTTGCCCAATCCCATTACCGTTCTGACCGACCACCGGGCGCTGAGCCAGATCCTGATCAATCTCACCAATAATGCCATCAAGTTCACGCCGCAGGGCTGGGTCCGGTTGAGCGTTGCCGTGTCGCGATCTGAGGAGAAAGACTGGATTGTGTTTGCCGTGACCGATACCGGCATTGGTATCCGCCAGGAAGATCAAGCGCTGCTGTTTGAAGCCTTCAAGCAAATCAAAAGCGCCAACCGGCGGCAATCCGAAGGCACCGGCTTGGGCCTGCATCTGAGCCAAAAGCTTGCCACGCTGCTAGGCGGACAGATTACCCTCGCGAGCCGGGAGGGCGAGGGCAGCACCTTTACGTTGACGCTTCCGGGTTAGTTACATGTCGGCGCACATTCTGGTGATTGAAGACAATTCGGCGAACCTCGAACTGATGAGCTATCTGCTTGAGGCATTCAGTTATGCGGTGAGCGTTGCGGTCGATGGCGGCGAAGGGCTTGAGGCGATCCGTGCCGATCGCCCGGATCTCGTCGTCTGCGACATCCAACTTCCAACGGTGAGCGGATTCGAAGTCGCACGCCGAATGAAGGCCGATTCGACGATGCAAAACATCCCGCTAATCGGGGTGACGGCGTTGGCGATGGTGGGAGACCGCGACAAAATCCTGGCGGCGGGTTTCGACGGCTATATTGCCAAACCCATTGCGCCGGAGTCGTTCGTGGAGCAACTGGAAAGCTTCCTGCCGGTCGGGAAGCGCTCGCAAATGAGCCCGGCGCTGCACGGTTCCTCGGCGTCAGCCGTGAACGTTTGCTTGGTCGAACACCAGGCGGAGATTCTCGTCGTTGACGATCTCGATGTGAACATTCGCCTGATGAAGACAATCCTGGAGCCTTTCGGATACCGGCTCAACACGGCAGCCTCGGTGCAGGAAGCCATGCTCGCCTTCCGGGAGACTAATCCGGACTTGATCGTCACCGATGTTCATTTGGCTGACGGCAGTGGGTTCCAGCTCTTGCAGCACATCAGGACGGATGCGCGCCTACGAGCCACACCCGTCATCGTGCTGTCGGGGTCGGCGGATGCAACGGATGTTCGCAAGGCGCTCGAAGCCGGAGCGGTCAAGTTCCTCAGGCGGCCGATTGAACCGGAGGTCTTGCTGGCGGAAATTTCAGCCGTGCTCAAGAGCGCGAGGCGGGAGGCAAATGGCGACCATACTTGTTGCTGACGATCGGGAGCAGGAGCGCCAGTATCTGGTAGTTCTGCTCCGTCATGCCGGTCATGACGTCGTCGAGGCCGAGGACGGACTGGACGCGATCGCGAAAATCAGCACGACGGCTCCCGATCTTGTCATTGCGGACCTTCTCATGCCCACCATGGATGGCTTCGAGCTTATTCGCCAACTGCGCGAGCGTCCCGAGACCAGGAACACGCCTATCGTTCTCTACACCTCCGCCTATGACGAAGTTGAAACCCAAGCCTTGGTGGAACATTATGCGGCGGCAACCATCCTGCCGAAGCCCTCCGAGCCGGAAGTGCTGCTTCGCACCATTGGCAGAATTTTGGGTGAAGCATTACCCAACCGTCTTCCATTTGGAGACGACTTCAGGCATGCCCATCTGGAACTGGTTACAACCAAGCTGCATTCGAAGATATCGGATCTGGAGCGCGCGAATTCCGAGCTGGTGCAAAAGGAAAGCCAGTTGCGGCTGGTTACAAATGCCGTGCCGGTCTTGATTTCTTTAATCGATACCGATCTGCATGTGCAATTCGCAAACCAAGCCCACCAGGAGTGGTTCCACCGATCGCCGGAAGAGATCCGTTCGAAGCACTTGATGGATGTTTGGGGAAGCGAAGCGTATAGCAAGCTGAGCGAGTACCGCGATCGAGCATTGAGAGGAGAGACCGTTACTTTCGCGACTTCGCTGACGCTCGGATGCGGCGCCAGGAAGTTCATTCGCGCGACCTATGTGCCGGAACTCGGCGCCGATGGAAGAATCCTTGGATTCGTCGCTCTGGTGCAGGACTTGAGTGAGATAAAGGCCGTCGAGGCTGAACTGGTTGAAGAAAAGACACGGCTTGAAATTGCCCTGGCCGCGGGTTCCATCGGCACTTGGGATTTCTACCCCTTAACGGGCGAGTTGTGCTGGGATGCAAGATGCAAAGCCGCCTTTGGCCTCCCACCCGATGCGGCGGTTGACTACGAGGCGTTTGTCAAAGGACTGCACCCGGAAGACCGTGAGCGGGTGACGGATGAAATGCAAGCGGCACTCGACCCGGCCGGGAGCGGCCATTTCGATGCCGAGTACCGAACCGTGGGCGCGAGCTACGGGCTGCTGCGGCATGTTCACTCCCAAGGGCAGGCACTCTTCGAACTGGTTGACGACGAGCGTAGAGCAACCCGCTTCGTTGGAACCATACAGGATATTACCGCCCGTAAACGAGGCGAAGACCGGCTCCATCTGGCCAATGAAAACCTCCGGCAATTTGCCTATGCGGCCGCGCACGACTTGCAAGAACCCCTGCGCAATATCTCCATTTCACTGTCCCTTCTTCAACGCGCCTTGCCCGATGAGCCGACCAGCGAAACTGGACAATTGATGGCCGCGAGCGTTGCGGATGCCAAGCGCATGATCGAGATGATCAAAGGGCTTCTCACCCTTTCTGGCATCGAGGATCGAGAGGGGTGCGGAAAAGAACTGATCGATTCGAACGAACTTCTGACGCAGGTTCTCAAGAATCTGGGCCTGAGCATTGCGGAGACGGGCGCTCGCATCAAAGCGGGGCCGCTGCCGATGCTGTGCATGGCATCAGCTCATTTCATTCAGCTGTTCCAGAATCTGATCGGCAATAGCTTGAAATACCGGAAAACGAGACTGACACCGGAGATTTCCATCTCAGCGTCCCGCCAGGGGACCGATTGGCTGTTCACGGTGGCCGACAACGGAATTGGCTTCGACCCTGCCTACGCGGAACGGATTTTCGGTCTGTTCAAGCGCCTCCACCAGAAGCATGAATACTCCGGAACCGGTATCGGCTTGGCGCTGTGTTCAAGAATTGTGGCAACGTATGGAGGACGAATCTGGGCGGAAAGCGCGGCCGATAAGGGCGCGATCTTTCGATTTACTGTGCCCGCCCTGGAAGAAGATTTTGAGGTGCGGGCCAAGCGACCGACGAAGATTTTGGTTATCGAAGATAATCCCCTTGCCGCGCAGTTGGTTTCTTATGCGCTGAAGGGGCAGGAAACATGGGCAACGGAAATTGTTCTATTGGAGGATGGCGCGGAGGCTGCGCGGTACTTGACTCAGCCGGATTCCTCAGGCGCCATTGATCGTCCGGATCTTGTTCTTCTTGACGTCGACCTGCGTAAGCGGGATGGGATGGAAGTGCTGCGAGTCATGCGGACCACGAATCGTTTATGGGAGCTGCCAGTCTTCCTGCTTACCTCTTCGCCCGAAGATGTCGTGAAGGAACGGGTGCTTGCCGCCAACCTGACGGCAAACCAATATTTGACAAAGCCAACGGACGAGGATGGCTGCCTCGCTTTAGGCAAAACGTTGCGGCGCTTGTATTATGAAGCCCTCTTAAGTACGAGCGGCGATCGTTTCACCTTGCTCAGGGACCTGAAGAGCAGCCAGAGTGACCTTAAAACCAGCCGCATAGACCTGAAGGAGAGTCAGAGTGAATTAAGAACCAGTCAGGACGACCTGAAGAGCAGTCGGGGCGAGTTAAGAACCAGCCAGAGTGAACTGGAAAGCAGTCAGAGTGAGCTTGAAACTAGCCGAAGGGATCTGAAGGAGAGTCAGACTGACTTCAAAACCAGTCAGGACGACCTGAAGGATAGCCAAGGCGAGCTGAGAACCAGCCGCAAGGACCTGACGGAGAGTCGGAGCGACTTAAGAGCTAGTCAGGACGACCTGAAGAGCAGTCGAAGCGAGCTAAAAACCAGCCAAGGCGAGCTGAAGAGCAGCCAAACGGAAAGCTATCACCGGCTGCTGGAACTGGAAGTTCTTTACGGAACGGCTCCGGTCGGCCTGGCCTTTCTGGATCGCGAACTCCGGTACGTGCGGCTGAACGAAGCATTCGCGGAGATCAACGATCTCCCGGTGGAAGACCATTTAGGGCGGTATGCAATGGAAATTAACCCGGGACTGGCAAAGATGGTCGTGCCGATGATGGAGCGGGCGATTGCTTCGAACAAGCCGCTTCTCCGGGTAGAGATAGAAAGCCCGATGCGTGGTGACGCCACGCGTCAACGCACCTGGATGGTCAACCTTCATCCCGTTACCAACGCTAGTATCTTTGGCGTGAGCGTTGTCTTTAACGAGATCACGGCACTGAAAGAGGCGGAGTACTTGCGCACTCGTTTCAGCACGATTGTCGAGTCCTCCGACGACGCCATGATCAGCATGAAGTTAGACGGCGCAATCACAAGCTGGAACCGCGCCGCGGAAGAAATGCTCGCCTACTCCGCTGAAGAGGTTGTGGGGAAAGCGATCTCGATACTGGCAACGCCCGACCGATCCGACGAACTGCCGGACATCCTGGCGCGCCTGCAAAAGGGCGAGTCGGTCTATAACTATGAAACCGTCCAGCGGCGCAAAGATGGCGGCTGCATCGACGTCTCACTGACCATTTCGCCGATTCACGACCAGCTTGGACGCGTGATTGGCGCTGCCGAAACAGTGCGGGATATCACTCGACAAAAGCGTTCCACCGACGCGCTGCAACGGAGCAACGAGGAGCTCCGGCAATTCGCATTCGTGGCCGCGCATGACTTGCAGGAACCGCTTCGCGAAATTATGCTCTCGGCCCAGATGCTGAATGCAAAGGCCAAGCAAAACGTGAATTTGGAAGAGCATGAACACCTGACGACCGTCAACGAATCGGCGGGGCGAATGCAAAGACTTATAAAAGATCTTATGGCCTATACGGAGTTCGTCAACCTTTACGACGAACAAGGCCGGGTTATCGACTGCAGCGAGGCATGCCGAACGGCCCTCGACAACTTGTCGTCTGTGCTGAACGCGAGTTTTTTCGGAGGAAAACAATGGCCTCGGGAGCGCGCCGAAAAATCATGAACGGATCTTTATCGCGGCAAGTCGTTTCATAGAGAGTGTGGGAGATGGCTTAACAAGTCCTGAGGCTTGGCGAGCAGGAAATCTGGCGGGTTGGCGTCGAAGGCTTCGGGTTGAAAGCCCCATAGAACGCCACAGCTCCGCACGCCGGCGTTGCGCGCGGTCTGCACGTCCACGGCGCTATCGCCCACCATAAGGGTGTCGCCAACTTGAACGGCGCTTTCGGACATCAACGTCACGATGCCGAGGGGGTCGGGCTTTTTCGCGGCCAGACTGTTGCCGCCATAGACACGCACAAATCGATCCGCCAGGCCCAGGGCGGCGACGATGTCAACGCTGATCCTGACAGGTTTGTTAGTGAGAACGGCGAGCGTGTGGCCCGCTTCCGAGAGCCCATCGATGAGTTCGCGAATGCCGGGGTACAGGTGGGTGTTCTCAAGAGCGTGCGCGCGATAAAACTTCATAAAGAAGGCGAGCGCTTGCTCGTTCAATTCCTGAGAAGCGTCCGGCCCCAGAGCCTTTTGCACCAGCACGGCCGCGCCGTTCCCTACATAAGAATAGATCAGGTTCGGATCGAGCGGCGGCATGCCGAATTGCCGGCGCATGGCGTTCATGGAGATGGCGAGATCCTGACTGGAATCGATGAGCGTGCCGTCGAGGTCGAAGATGATGAGCAATGCGGAATCCTGGTAAAGGCGCGGTCAGATACTTTGCGGCTTGTGTTTTGTTTCGGGCGTCCACAACTCTCTCAGAGCGTGCATTTGCGCGTCAAAGGCATCTTTCAATTCGCGGGGAGCGGCAATGGCGAGGGCTCCGGAAATGGGGCTGGCATAGGGCAGTATTTTCGAGTTGTTCAAAAAGTCCGGGGGCGGGGAAGGCGCGAAGGCCACCAGGGCGTCCAAAAGAACGGCAATGACAAGAACACCACGGACCACGCCGGCAACCGCGCCCATCAAATGATTCAGCCAGGAAAGGCCGACATCTTTCAGCAACCTGGAGGCAATGGCCGCGATGATGGATCCAAGCAGCAGGATGCCGAACAGGATGGCCAGGAATCCCAGAATGTTGGCAAGCCCCGGATTGTGAATGTAGGGGACGATCTGCGCCGCCGCGATTCCGTAGCACCAGAACGCCGTGAGAAAGCCGATGACCGTTGCGGCCAAGCCCACCACCACGCGGGCGAATCCATTTCGCAGCCCCGCAAAAACGGAGGAGAGAAGAATGATCAGCAATACGAAATCGAACCAGTTGAACATTTTGTTTCTTCAGGAGCTATTACGATTGTCGAACAAGCTTCGTTCGGTGATTCGGAAGTAGGCGTCCTGGTACTTATCGCAGGTTCGCTGGACTACCTGGGGCGGCAGCGCGGGAGCGGGAGGCTGTTTGTCCCAGGCCACAGTTTCCAGGTAGTCGCGAACGTATTGCTTATCGAAGGAAAACTGCGGGCCTCCGGGTTGGTACGTGTCGGCGGGCCAGTAGCGGGATGAGTCCGGCGTCAGCACCTCATCGGCAAGCACCAGCTCGCCGTTTACGAATCCAAACTCAAGCTTAGTGTCGGCGAGGATAATTCCTCTTTGCAGAGCGTACTCGGCGGCTCGTGAGTAAATCGAGAGAGTCAGCTCTCGCAGGCGAGCGGCGAGATCCGATCCGATTTGATGGGCGAGGCGCGCGAACGAGATGTTCATGTCGTGCCCCGTTTGCGCTTTGGTTGCCGGAGTAAAGATGGGGGCGGGCAGCCGGTCGCCATCGCGGAGACCGGGGGAAAGCGCCATGCCGCAGACCTTGCCATCGGCCTGATATTCTTTCCAGCCCGAGCCGGCCAGATAGCCTCGGGCGACGCACTCGACGGGCACCATTTCCGCTTTCTTGACTAGCATGGACCGGCCGGCGAGGACTTCGCGGTAGGAGTGGAGGGGCTTGGGATAAGCGGCGACGTCCGCTGTCAGAAGATGCGATGGGATGAGATCGCGCAGAAATTCAAACCAGAACACGGACATCTGTGTCAGCACACGGCCTTTGCACGGAATCCCAGTGGGAAGAATACAATCGAAAGCCGAGATGCGGTCCGTGGCGACGAGGAGCAGCGCATCCCCCAAGTCATAAAGATCGCGGACTTTCCCGCGCGCCGTCAGGGGCAGCGCAAGATTCGTTTCGAGCAATACTTCATCCGGACACATGGGCAATCCTGAGTATCCCAAAGCCACCGTTCCCGAGTACGCGCGGGAAAAACGGCAGGGCAATCCTGAAAAATGTACCGGAGACAATTCCCGGTTCACTTGCAAGCTATTGATAATGGCTTCGGCATGTGGATTGCACTGGCAAGTGTATAAGGAGAGAACCTTCACCAATGAATTCTGATCAATTTGAAGGCAAATGGAAACAGTTGAAGGGATCCGTAAAACAGCGTTGGGGCAAGCTGACCGACGACGATCTTACAACTCTTAGCGGCAAGAAAGACGAGTTAATCGGCCGGCTGCAGGAGCGTTACGGAATTACTCGCGAACAGGCTACGCATGAGGCCGACGAGTGGGCGCAAGCAACGGCGTCCGGCGCCAATGCTCTTGACGACGAAGTGAGCACGCGGGCGGTAGGCACAACGACAAGAATTTAGTTCTCGGTCAAGGCTGAGGATGGGCGGCTGCCGTTTGTGGGTAGCCGCCTTCTTTTTTGTGCACTTCTTGTAAGATGGGCGGGACATGCCTTACCTGCTAAAATCCGAGCCCGATCAGTATTCGTATGCCGATCTCGAACGGGATGGCGAAACGGTTTGGGATGGTGTTACGAATCCGGCGGCGGTCAAGAATCTTCGTGAAATGAAGGCGGGAGAAAAGCTCATTATTTATCACACGGGCGACGAACGCAGGGCAGTGGGTGCGGCTTCAGTGGTCTCCGTTGTTGTCGATGGAAAGACACCCACTGTGCGGATAAAGGCCGGGCACGAGCTAGCGCGGCCTCGAACTTTAACCGAGATAAAAGAGAACTCTTTCTTTGCCGATTCCCCTCTAGTGCGACAAGGGCGATTGTCGGTGGTGCCACTTACGGAAGAGCAGTACGCATGGCTGACAGCGAAGTAATGGGGTTTCACTTCTTCCTGCGGGTCTTCTTGCCAGCGCTTGTTTGAAGTTCCATCCAGCCAAGAAACCCAAATCCTCCGGCTATGATCAACCGCACGCCCACCAGCCAGAGTTTGCCGCCGATCATCGCGTTGTAAACGGCAAGCAGCAGGAACCCGAGCGCAATGCAGAGGTACCAGTAAGCTATCCAGCGGGGGTCGTTCAAGCGCATGGCCGAAGGACCATAGTAACGATCCATCTATCACGACCCAGTCGCAAAGGCAAATGCGCGGGCCTTCGAGAGCCACCGTGAGTTCCGTAGCGGCGCGACAAATTGCCAGCGTTCGCTCAAATTAGGCCGAGATTTTTGTTCAGGTCCGCGCAAATTTCGCGATAGGCGCGAACGCCAATGGCTCTTCCATCCAGGCAACCGCCTGAGTGCTGTCTCCCGCCGCGGCGGATTGAATAGCAAGGTCCGCAAGAGTCTTGGCTCGATCCGACGCTCGCCACTGCCGGGCCGGGGACGTGAAGCGTTTCCGGTAACGCCGCCAATCGCGACCGGCATGAGGCGGGTTGGAATGGTGCCTTCGATGGGCTGGCCGACTACGTGAGTCCAGACGCGAGCAAGGGGGAGTTGTAGAGTCTGCCAAGGAAATCAAGAACCCGGCACGGTGTTTCCCGGAACTTTTGGGACCGCAACCACGTAGTGTCCTAGTCGGAATCGTTACGAGGACTGTTTTCAAGTTGACAATGTGCCTCATTCGAAGGAGCGTTCCACATGACCAGAAGTCTGTCTTTTCTGTTTGCTGCCTTGACTGCTGTTCCGGTTGCAGTACTCGCACAAGCACCACCAGCGGCCTCCGCAGAAGCACCACCAGCACCGGCTAATCCCATTTCGGCGAGCGAAAACAAGATGTACACAATGCTCAGCGGCGTCGTTATTGCCGCGGCCGAGAAAATGCCCGAAGAAAATTATTCATTTAAGCCGACCCCGGATGTTCGGAGTTTTGGGCAACTGGTCGGTCACCTCGCCGATTCCCAGCACTTCTTCTGCTCATCGGTGGAAGGTGAAGCCAAACCCAGTGGCGGGGTCGAGAAAAGCAAGACCAACAAAGCGGAATTAGTCGCTGCCCTGAAGGAGGCGG
>OCTA010000750.1_pt1 | contig 29825 bp, 25 predicted proteins | sample 1538991 | NCBI WGS metagenome assembly OCTA01 (sample SAMEA3539302, study PRJEB22396) | soil metagenome | biome: tundra; feature: field; material: soil | place: USA | collected 2010-05 | depth 0.15 m | reverse complement strand
ATCAGGCACAGCAGAATCAGGCACAGCGGAATCAGCGGCGGGGCCATCCGGGTCGGCGGGCCGCACCAGGCCCGCGTCCGCGCGGGTCACCGCTTCGATCGCGGCGGGATCCAAATCGAACAGGACCCGCAGCGCGTTCTCGTAGGAGTCCCCGGCCGGCGAGCCGGCCAGTTCCTTGACCCGCACGGTCGGCGCGTGCAGCAGTTTGTCCACCACCCTGCGCATGGCCCGCGCGACCTCACTCTGCGTGCGCGTATCGAGCGTGTTCAGCCGGCCTGACAGCCGGGCGATTTCGGCGTCCACGACGTCGGCGGCCTTCGCCCGCAGGGCAACCACGGTCGGCGCCACCCGGGCCGCGTGCTCGGCCGACACCCGCGCGTCGAACTCCTCCGCGACGATCGCCCGTACCGCCGCCACGTCGGCGCGGTGGGCGACCTGCCCGGCCAGCCCGGGATGTCCCGCCTCGCCGAACGTCGCCAGGCTGACCAGGCTGACGCCGGACAGCCGTCCCGCGGCTTCTTCCACGTCGCGAGGCAGCGCCAGGTCGAGCAGGACCAACGGGCGCCCCGCGCCGTTCCCCGCGGCGCCGCCCCCGGGCCTCGCACTGTCCCTGGAGCTAGCACTGTCCCTGGAGCTAGCACTGTCCCTGGAGCTAGCACTGTCCCTGGAGCTAGCACTGTCCCTGGAGCTAGCACTGCGCAGCCGCAGCGCCCGCGCGACGTCGTCCGCGCTGATGACCAGCCCGACAGCACCGGTGCAGGAGATCACAAGGTCGGCGTCGGCCAGCGCGCTGGGCAGGTCGTCGAGGTAGGCAGTGGACCCGGAAAACGCCGCCGCCAGCCGCCGGGCCCGATCCGGCGAGCGGTTGGCCACGACGATCCGGGGGGCGCCCATCCGGGTGGCGGTCGTGGCGGCCAGGGAACTCATCGAACCGGCCCCGACCACCAGCACAGTGCAGCCCCGCAGCGGCGCCTCTGAGTCATCTGGGGTCGGCAGGTGCTCCGCGGCGAGCCGGATCCCGACGCCCACCACGTTGGCGCCTGCCCGGTCGATGCCCGTCTCACTGTGCGCCCTCTTCGCCGTGCGCAAGGCCAGGGCACCCAGGTCGCCGAGGAGACGGCTGAGCGTGCCCTGCTCGCGCGCGACGCTGAGCGACTGGCGGACCTGGCCGAGGATCTGGCTCTCGCCCACCACCATCGACTCAAGCCCGCAGGCGACCGCCAGCAGGTGCTGCACGGCGCGGTCCTCGTAGTGCACGTACAGGTGCGGGGTGAGCTCGCTGAGCGGGAGGCCGGAGTGCCGGGCCAGCAGTTCGGAGATGGAGGTCACGCCGCCGTGGAACTTGTCCACCTCCGCGTAGACCTCGACCCGGTTGCAGGTGGACACGACAAAGACGGCAGCGACGTTCCCCGCCTGGGAGACATCGCGCAGCAGCTTGATGAGGGCATCACCGCCGACCACGACCCGCTCAAGGGTGGCGACAGGCGCGCTCTTGTGGCTGAGCCCGACCACGAGCACGCTCACATCCGCACCTCCCGGCCTGCCACACCGTTGCTGACAGGTCTGCTGGCAGCCACGGCGGACGGCTCGTCCGGCCAGCCACGATCATCGGTGTCTACGCGCACGACCGACCTCCGCTGCGCGTGGAAGGCAAGAATCTGCAATTCGATGGACAGGTCGACCTTACGCACGTCTACGCCCGGAGGCACGTTAAGCACCATAGGGGCGAAATTGAGGATGCTCGTCACGCCCGCGGCGACAAGCCGGTCGCAGACATCCTGCGCGGAGCCCGCTGGGGTGGCGATCACACCGATCGACACACCGTGCTTGGCGACCACCGACTCGATCTGGTCCGCGCTGCCCACCGCGTGGCCTGCGATCTCGGTGCCCACGACATCGGGGTCGCTGTCGAGCAGGGCCGCGACGCGGAAGCCCCGCGACGCGAAGCCGCCGTAGTTCGCGAGAGCCCGGCCCAGGTTGCCCGCGCCCACGATGACGACCGGCCAGTCCTGGGTCAGCCCGAGCTCGCGGGAGACCTGATAGACGAGGTAGTCCACGTCGTACCCGACACCGCGGGTGCCGTAGGAACCCAGGTGGGAAAGATCCTTGCGGAGCTTGGCGGAATTCACCCCGGCCGCGGCCGCCAGTTCCTCGCTGGATACCGTCGCGATGTCCTGCTCGGCGAACGCGTAGAGCACGCGCAGGTAAACCGGAAGGCGGGCGATGGTCGCCTCGGGGATGCCGTGGCTGCCATTGACGGACACTGAACGGCGGGACATGCGCCGGCGCTCCTGAGGGAAATCGACGCTACGGGCACTGCGGATGGGCACTGCGGGCTGCCCCAGCCGCCCGCCGGGTAGATCTGTGATTCACGGTACGCCCTTGTGAACGTTTGCACAAAGTCGGGCTAACTGAACCGGGGCAGAAGCTGGCTGGCACATGACGACCGGCTACCGGCTGAGCGCGGCGCGCAGGCGCTGCTCGCTGACATGCCAGAAGTCGTGCTGCACGCCATCGATGAAGGTGACGGGGATCTGATCCCAATAATCCCGCAGATCGCTGTCCGAGCGGGTGATGTCGCGTTCCTCCCAGGGCACACCAAGGTCAGCGGCGACCCGTGCGATCACCGACCGGGCTTCGTCGCACAGGTGGCAGCCAGGCCGGGAAAGCAGCGTGATCGAACAGGCGCGGGTCACGGCGCCCGCTCCCCCGGTGGCCGGCCGCCTCTCGGCCTGCTGCCCGGCGTCGTGCCATAGGGCAGCCCGTCGGACCGTGGCTCGGACGGCGACGGCCCAGACGACCGGGACCCAGGCGCCCCGGAACCAGGCGACCCGGGCCCTGCTGACCGGGATCCGGCCGACCGAGGCGCAGGTGGAAGTGGCCCGGATGGGGTCGGCCCCGGCGACCGGCGACCGGACGACACCGGCCCGGGCACCGGCCCGGGCACCGGCGCGCCGGGCGACGGCAGCCTGCCCGAAGCAGACCCGGCGGACGACCCGAGCGATGAGACCTTGGCATGCCGCACGCCGAGTTCGATCACGTTGGTCGCCAGCACCAGCGGCAGGCGGCCCCGCTCGAACTCCCGGTTGTAGGACTGACGAGCGTGATCGTCGTAGGCCATCCGATCGCGGTAGACCTCATAGAGAATCCGCTGCAGCGGCGCGGACGGGACACCATGCAGCACGTAGAGAAGTGTGTCAGACTCGTTCGCTCGCACCTGCTCGACGACCTGCTCAGCCAGCCGGTCGAACTCCTCCGCACCGTGTTCGAGCAGCGTGTAAATCGCGATCTGGCCGTAGAGCCGCTTGATGTCCTGTGCGCTGGCCAGCCCGGCGGCGCCGGCACCCATGGCCGCCTGGAGCGCCACGTTAGGCCCGGTGTCCTCGTCAGGGTAGACATCCCGCTGCCAGACCCCGGCGGACTCGCCTTCCACCGCCGGTCCGCCGAAACCGTTCTCCTGATACAGGGGGTCGAACATGCCGGTGACCGGCCCATCGAAACTTCCGGTGTCGGGCCCGTCGAAACCTTTGTCGGGCCCGTCGAAGGCGCCCGCGAGCGGCCTTTCGAAAGCACCGGTCACCGGCCCGTCATACTCAGCATCCGGACCGCCGTAGCCAGCGCCGCCGTACCTTTGGTAGCCACCGCTGTCCGCGTACCCGTCGGCCGGGGCCGGGTAGCCGCCGCGGCCACTGTCTCGGTACAGGCCGAGGGAGTCATCGGCCCCGTACCGCACGGCGTCTGCGGCCGCCGGGCCCCAGCCGGGGTCATCACCGGAGTCGCGCAGAGCAGCCGGCTGGAACCGGCTGGCCAGCACGGACGCGACGACGGTCAGGCCGGCAGCGAGCACACAGAGCGCCGGGTAGCCGGTACTCGCCGGCAGATGTACGGCCAGCCCCTCCGTCACGAGGATCGCCACGCCAGCCACGCTGACCGCCGCGAACGCGTTCCGCCAGCCGCGTTCACGGCGGATCCGCACTCCCGTGGCGATGGCACCCGCCAGGGCGGTGAGCACGGCGGCGGCGGCGAGCAGCTTCAGCAGCGAGTTGGGAATGACCTGGAAGTACACGGAGGCGGCAGGCCATGACCGGGTGAAGGGCTGGGAACTCAGCGGGTCCGTGCCCAGGACCACCAGGGCGACCACCGTCAGCGCGGAAAGGCCAAGCCGGGCGATGAACCTGGCCGGCAGGCTGCGCGCCGCCACCTCGGTAATCCCCCAGGCGAGCGCCAGCGGAGCGACTAGCTGGGCACCGAGTTGCACCGCACGGAACGTTATCTGGGTAAACCCGCTCCGGAAGCCCACGACCTGCGCGGCCAGCGCGATAGTGAGCCCGGCCGTCGCGATCGCCCACGCGACCAGGTCGAGGCGGGGCCGGCGGACCAGGCGCACCACCAGCACGACGGTGCCGACGGCCGCCGCCTGCACACCGACCAGCGCGGTCAAAAAGGAGATGGACATTACCGCCTATGGTGCCTGACGCGCGCTCATGATGCGAACAGATGGATGACCAGGTTACGGTGGCGCCCACGGTTAGCTCGGTAAACTCGGCAGTCATGAGGCAGCTGCGTGGACGGCTCCCCGCGCCCGGCCGGGGCCCTCGCGCCGCCAGTCCTGGTTCCGGCCCTGCTGAGGAGCTCGGCAATAAGCGCAGGCAGCTCCGTAAGAGCCGGGCCGCCCTGGCCGGGGCGGCCGCCGCGGCGGCCGCCATAGTGCAGCAGCCACCACCCGAGCCTGACCCGTCGGCGGGTGCCTTCTTCGACCTTGACAACACGCTCATCCGGGGCGCGTCTATCTACTATTTCGCCCGCGGCCTGGCCGCCCGCAAGATGTTCGGGCCACGGGACCTGGCCCGGATGGCCTGGGGCCAGGCGAATTTCCGGGTGCGCGGGGCCGAGAACGCCGACCATATCGATGCACTACGAGAGGCCGCCCTCGCGTTCGTGGCGGATCACAAGGTCGCCGACATCGTCGCACTGTCCGAGGAGATCTACGACGAGAGCATGGCCGACCGGGTCTGGGAAGGCACTCGGGCGCTCGCCCAGCGCCACCTCCAGGCTGGCCAGCGGGTGTGGCTCGTCACGGCCACGCCGGTGGAGCTGGCCAGCATCGTCTCGAGCCGGCTGGGGTTGACGGGCGCGCTCGGCACGGTCGCGGAGTCCGTGGATGGCGTGTACACGGGGCGGCTCGTCGGCGGGTTGCTGCACGGCGACGCCAAGGCGGCCGCTGTCCAGGCGCTCGCCGCCCGCGAGGGGCTCGACCTGGCCCGCTGCTCCGCTTACAGCGACTCCATCAACGACCTGCCCATGCTGGAACTCGTCGGCCACCCCAACGCAGTCAACCCCGACGCCGATCTCCGCACCGAGGCGAGGACCGGGGAGTGGCCGATATACGACTTCCGCTCCGGCCGCCGGGCCACCCTGATGGCCTTGCCGGCCGCGGCGGGGGCTGGCGCCGTCGCCGGCGGCGTCGCGGCTGCCGTCGCGTTGCACCGGCACCGCACCCGCGACTGACGCACTGGCCTCAGCACCACTGGCCTCAGCACCACCGGAACCAGCACCAACCAGGATCAGCAGCCAGGTCAGCCGAAGGCGGGGCCGCGCTCCTTGAGGAGTTCGTCCAGCTTCCGCTGGATCGTACCGTGCACCGCGGCCGTGACGTCCGCGATCACCGCCGGGTCCTCCTCCGCGCCGGCCGGATAGCCATCGGTGGGCACGGGCGGGCAGAACCCGATGATCCACTGGGACGGCAGCGGGACCGCGCCAAGCAGCCCCAGCCAGGGGAACAACGGCGTGATCGGGAAGTAGGGCAGCCCAAGCAGCCGGGCCAGCGGCTTCGCGTTCCCGATCATCGGGAAGATCTCTTCCGCGCCGACGATCGCGCACGGGATGATGGGCACCCGCGCCTGGATCGCGGACACCGCGAACCCGCCGCGGCCGAAGCGCTGAAGCTTGTACCGCTGGCTGAACGGTTTGCCTGTCCCCCTGAACCCCTCAGGGAAGACACCGACCAGTTCGCCGGAGCGCAGCAGCCGGTGCGCTCCGGACGGGCTGGCCCGGGTGTGGCCGCCCTTCCGGGCCAGCTGCGACAAGACTGGCAGCTCATAGACGAGATCCGCGCCGAGCAGCCGCAGGTTCCGGTGGCCGGGGTGCTCGTCGTGCAGCCCGGACTGCAACATGATGGCGTCGAGCGGTAGCACACCGGAATGGTTGGCCACGACCAGGGCCGGTCCCTCGGCGGGCACGTGGGCCAGGCCTTTCATGCGCACCCGGAACCAATGCTGGTACAGCGCCCGGGCCGCCGGCATCAGCACATGGGAGTTGAACTCAGGGTCGAACCCGAACGGATCGACCTCGGTCCCGCCGGCCATCTGGCGGCGGGCGAACTCCACGGCCTCGCCGATCCGCGCGCACCACTCGGCCCGCGCCGAGCCGTCCCCGGCGGCCTGGCCACGATCGGCCGCTTGGTCACCGTCAGAAGGGACCTGAGACGGGGCCAAAGATCCGTTGAGCTGACCTTTGGCGGTCTTTCCGTTACCGTCCGCCCCACTACCGCTGCGCACAGTTCCGTACCGCGCAACGTTCGGCATTCCCCCCGGCGTGCCGCGAAGTCCGCCGCCAGCCAATGCTGGAGGCTGCTTCACCGTGTCCCCCTCCCCACGGCGCGCCCGCCCGGCCAGGGCCAAGCCCGGCAGGCGCCGCCGTCCGGCCACGGCTGTCGTGGCCGGCTGGCCAGCGCCGGTGCCCGCTCAGGTGACCAGCCTGGGGGCGCCAGCGCGACGTTACTTCTTGTTCCGCCGCTGGACGCGGGTCTTCCGCAGCAGCTTGCGGTGCTTCTTCTTAGCCATTCTTTTACGACGCTTCTTGATGACGGAACCCACAGCACCCACCCTCGATCGACGCACTGGAACATGACGTGCTCGGACTCGACGCACTCGAACTTGACGCACGGGAACTCGACACACGGGCAATCAGGCATGCAACGCGCAGGCCCGACGCCGACCGGCTGGGCACACGCCAACGCCACAGGGTACCGCCCCGACGCCCGGGCCCGCGAAGTCGGCCGCGTCCCCGTGGTCAGCTCGCCGCGACGAACGACTCTCTCAGGTACCGGTTGACCGCTTGCTCGGGCACCCGGAACGACCGGCCCACCCTGATTGCCTCTAGTTCCCCCGAGTGAACCAGACGGTAAACCGTCATCTTTGACACGCGCATGATCGTGGCCACTTCAGCCACGGTCAGGAACCTGACATCGCTTAGGGGAGTTTCACCTGCAGTTGCCGTCATGGTTTCCCTACCTCCGCGCGGGTGCGTGTGCGCCTCAGCCGGATTTTCGGCGCACCAGTCACCTCCGTCCCCAGCGTAAGTCCTGTACGGAAAAGGGCAACCCCCCTCATCGGGGCATGATCGGCTACAAGGGTGATTGGCGGAGGTCACGGCCAGTTACGGAGCGGGCAACAATCCGTGTGAGGGGAAGACCTCGGCGCGGGTGGCCATGATCGCCCGGTCCACCGCTTCGGCCGGGTCGTAGCCGGCGGAGAAGGGGATGAACGCGGCCTCCGCGCCATCTGTCATCCGTTCCGGCGCCCGCACGCCGGTCCGGGCGCGGGCGTACTCGCGCCATTCCTGGGGCGTGGCCAGCTGCGGGTCGAGCGGGCGCCCGGCCGCCTCGGCGATCAGATGGGTCCAGGTTCTCGGTACCACGCGGACCAGTTCGTAGCCGCCCCCGCCGGTGAGCAGCCACCGGCCGCCCGCCGTCTCATGGGCCAGCTGGTGCAGCGCGGCGTGCGCGCTGCGCTGCCCGTCGATGCTCAGCTCCAGGTGGGCGAGCGGGTCGAGCCGATGGCTGTCGCAGCCGTGCTGGCTGACCAGGATCTCGGGACGGAACGCCCTGAGCAGCGGGGGCACGACCGCATCGAACGCGCGCAGCCACCCGGAGTCACCGGTTCCCGCGGGCAGGGCCACATTGACGGCCATCCCCTCGGCGGCCGGGCCCCCTGACTCGGTCGGCAGGCCGGTGCCGGGGAACAGCGTCATCGGATGCTCGTGCAGGCTGATCGTGAGCACCCGCGGATCATCGTAGAAGGCCGCCTCCACCCCGTCGCCGTGATGGACGTCGATATCCACGTAGGCGACCCGCTGCGCGCCGTGGCGCAGCAGCCACGAGATCGCGATGGCCGGGTCGTTATATACGCAGAACCCGCTGGCCATCCGGCGCATGGCATGGTGCAGCCCGCCCGCGATGCTGACCGCGTGGTCGGCCTGAGACGTCCAGACGGCCCTGGCCGCTGCGAGCGTGGCGCCGGCGATCAGCGCTGAGGCGTCGTGCATGCCAGAGAACACCGGATTGTCGGGCGTGCCCAGGCCGAAGGCCGGATCGGCGGCGCCCAGCCGCACCGCGGCGATGTACTGCGGGTCATGGACGAACTCGAGCTCGGCCTGGGTCGCGGGCTCGGGCGCGGCGACCGACACGCCTGGGGCGTCCAGCAGGCCGAAAGCGCGGGCCAGCGCGATCGTGAGTTCCACTCGCACGGGTGCCAGCGGATGCTCAGGCCCGAAGTCGTACTCGACCAGCCGGTCGTCCCATGCGACGTGCAGTGTGCAGGTCACTACGCCCGGCCCAGTTCAGCGCCGCGGTCCCGCGCGGCCTCGATAGCCGCCAGGAACGCCGCACGGACCCCGTGCCGCTCCAGTTCGCGGATCGCGGAGATGGTCGTCCCGCCGGGCGACGTCACCGCCTCCCGCAGGATCACCGGGTGCTCGCCAGTCTCGCGCAGCATTGTCGCCGCACCGTAGACCGCCTGGGTGACCATCTCCAGTGCCGTGCCACGCGGCATGCCGAGCAGTATCCCGGCGTCCACCATGGCCTCGACGAGAAAGTACACATAGGCCGGACCACTGCCGGACAGCGCCGTGGCGGCGTCCTGCTGTGATTCCGGGATCCGCAGGACCTTGCCCACCGGGCGGAGCAGTTCCTCGGCCCGCTCCAGGTGCTCAGGGCGGGCGTACGCGCCCGGCGAGATGACGCTCATCGCCTCATCCACCAGGACCGGCGTGTTGGACATGACGCGCACCACGGGAATGTCCCCGCCCAGCCGGCGCTCGATCAGCGACGTGGTGATGCCGGCCGCCACGGAGATCACCAGGCCGTCAGCGGGCACGTGCGGCGCGATCTCGTCCAGCAGCGCTGCCATGTCCTGGGGTTTGACCGCGAGGATGAGCGTGTCGGCGCTCTTCGCCGCCTCCGCGGCACTGACCACGCCGATCCCGTAGGCATCGCGCAAATGGGCAGCGCGTTCTGGCCGCCGGACTACGGCGATCAGCCCGGACGGCGCACGGCCCGCCCGCAGCAGCCCGGAGATGAGCGCCTCGCCCATCTTGCCTGCACCGAGGATTCCGATCACTCACCGGAGCTTAGCGCGGCGTGCGGGATCCTCAGCTCCTGCTCACCAGCGAGCGGAGGAAGAACGCGAAGTTGGCCGGACGTTCGGCCAGCCGACGGACCAGGTAGCTGTACCAGTCGCTGCCGTACGGCAGGTACACCCGCACCGCGGCGCCGCTGTCCGCGAGGCGTTGCTGCTCGGCGGCCCGGACGCCGTAGAGCATCTGGTACTCGAAGCTGCCTGGGGCTCGCCCGGCCATCGCCGCCTGGGCGGCGGCGATGCTGATCAGGCGCGGGTCATGGGTGGCGATCATCGGGTAGCCAGGGCCGCGGAGTAGCACCCGCAGGCAGCGGACGTAACTGCGGTCCACATCGTGGCGGGCAGCGAAAGCGACGATCTCAGGGGCGCGGTAGGCACCCTTGCAGATCCGCACCCGCGAGCCTGGCCGGGCCAGGGCCAGGCAGTCGGACACGCTGCGCTGCAGCCCGGACTGGATCACGCAGCCGAGGTCGGTAAACTCCCCGCGCAGTTCCGCGACGAGCCGCAGGGTCGCCTCGACGTGGGTGTGATCCTCCATGTCCAGCGTCACCGTGGTACCGGCCTCGCGGGCCGCCGCGCAGATCCGGCTGATGTTCTCCGCGGCGGTCTTGTCCCCGTGCTCGGGAAGGCCCAGGCCGACCGCGGTGGGCTTCACGGACACCTCGGCCCGGCCGCCCTCCGCCAGCCCGGCCGCGCCGAGCCTGCCGATCAGCCGAACGTATTCACGGGCCACGGCCGCCGCCTGCTCCCGATCGGCTGTGTCCTCGCCGAGGTAGTCGAGGCTCACCAGGAGCCCGCGAGCCAGCAATCGCCTGGCGACCTGCACTGCCTCGGCCGCGTCGTCTCCCGCCACGAAGCGAGCGACGACGCCACGGGCGTACGGGGCCGACGTGATCAGGCGGCGCGCCCGGTCACTGCCCGAGGCGGCCAGCAGGATGCGGCGGAGCACGGTGGGCACGCTACTCGGGGCGCCGGCCCACCAGGCCACGCGGCCGCTTGAGCGTTATCTTCACATTCGCCCCGGCATCTGGCGGCACCACGACCTCCTGCGTCGCGGGGACGCCTCCCGCGGTCAGCGGCGCGTCCACTGGCACGGTCCGCTTGATGAGCGCCAGCCCGATAGGCCCGAATTCGTAGTGGCGTGCGGCCGACCCGACGAAACCGACGGTGGCATCTGCCGTGGCCACCGGGTCGCCGTGGCTTGGCAGCAGGTCATCGCTCCCGTCCAGGTGCAAGAACGTGAGCCGCCGCGGGGGATGGCCGAGATTGTGGACCCGTGCCACCGTCTCCTGGCCGCGGTAGCAGCCCTTGCTGAGGTGGACCGCGGTCTCGATCCAGCCGACCTCGTGCGGGATCGTCCGGTGGTCGGTGTCCAGCCCGAGCCTCGGCCGCCGCGCGGCGATCCGCAACGCCTCATAGGCCTGCATGCCCGCCGGCGCCACCCCGCGCTCCCGCAGGCCGGCCGCTATCGCCGCGAGCCGGCCGCGGTCGACGATCAGATCCGTACCCAACGAGCTCCGCACGGCGATTGCCGTCCCGGCCGGCGGGTCGCCGGCATCCGGGCCCATCAGGGTGAGCACGGCATATTCGCCGGTAACGTCAGCGGGCTCGACCCGGAGCATGAACCGCATCGACTCCAGGAACTCGAGCAGTGCCCCCGCGGAGCCGGGCTCTACGTGCAGCCACACCGCGGTGCCGTCGTCGGCCAGGGTCAGCTGGTGCTCTACATGGCCGTTCGGGCTGAGGATGAGCGCCTCGGCCGCGGCGCCGGGCGCGAGGTGCTCCAGGTCCTGGGTGGTGAGGCTGTGCAGCCAGGACAGCCGGTCCTGGCCGGTGATACGCAGCACACCCCGGTGGGAGCGGTCTACCAGGCCGGCTGAGAGAGCGAGCGCGCGCTGCTCCGCATAGGGGTCGCCGTAGTGCGCGGCGACGCCGGTGTCCGGGCCTTCGGCCTGGACGGCGCCCTGTATCTCGAGCAGCGGGCTCGCGAGCAACGGGGTCTTCATGTGAGCCAGGCTATTTGACATCTTCGCCCGGCCGCAGCGACAGGGACTCCTGTGTTTGTCCAAAAGTTCGCGTTATTCAAACTACCCTCAGTGGTCACCATAGGCCTGACCTGCACCGTCCGCTCACCCGGACCCTACGGGCCCGGGTTCGGCAGCCGGTTTTGAATAACGCTCCTGGGCCTGCGGCGCAGCCGGCGCATTGGCTCGCGGCGCACCCGGCGCAGCCGCTCCCCGCCCAGCGGCACGGCACTCCGCGCACCGGCCGAATACGGTGAGATGACCGACATCGGTCTCGAAGCCCTGAGTGTCTTTCAGCGCGGCGACGAGCGCGTTCACCGCCTCGGGCCCGATCTGGGTAACCCGGCCGCATTGCGAGCAGACGAGGTGGACGTGCTCCGCCTCGGCCGCCAGGTGGTAGCGGGGAGCACCGTGCCCCAGGTGCGTATGCGTGACCAGGCCGAGCTGCTCAAGGAGCTCCAGCGTGCGGTAGATGGTCGAAATGTTCACGCCACGCGCGGTCAGCTGGACATCCGCGCATATCGCCTCGGGGGTGGCGTGCTCCAGCTTCGTCACCGCCTCCAGCACCAGCTGGCGCTGCGGGGTGACCCGGTAACCGCGGGCCCGTAGCTCCTCGTCCCACGCCTGCGCCATGCGCCGAGAGTAACTCCGGTGGCGCGGTCGCTGGATCGGCGGGGTGGTCGCCACGCGCCGTTACCCACTTGCCGTTACCCACTTGCCGTCCAGGCGGTGCCTGACGTAATCTGCCGCCAACGCGGGAAAGGAGGTGGTCCAACAGTATGCATAGATGTAGGACTCGCGAGGTGGCTGTCAGCTAGCCGCCGTCCCGCCGATGCACAGTCCGTGGCGTATGCCGCGCAGTGCGAATCATCGGTCCGGACGTGGGCCGGCATCGCCAGATGCTGGTTCGCGGCGCCGCAAGGGCGGCGGCCGGCGAATACTCGGCAGACACCGAACCCCCGGGCTGACCGGTCTGTCCAACCGGTCCCCGTGTGGCTCGCCCTCCGTTCCGCGGAGCGGCTGTGCCCGTCGCGGTGTGAACCGCTGCGGCGCATGAGTCGTCCGTCCCCGGGCGTGCCGCACGAGAGACGCCCGGGGGTTTTATTTGCCCTTCCCGGTGCAGCCCCCTCCCGGCGCCAGTTCTCCCCCGCCCGGGAACCCAGTTCCACCCCCGCTCACACCCCGGCCCAGCCCGCCTCGCACCAGCGGCGCCGTGCCCGCATGACCGGTAATTGGCACACAATCAGCGATATTTGACTAATTGTCCCGGTGCCCCATTCGAATTCTTTTCTACATCAGCGCTGAATCCTTGCGTAATTTTCGTCCGGTCACTTTGCTGTCCGCGTAGTGTTGTCGGCACATTGCCCAGCCGCAGGATCCAAGTCCCGAAAAATACCTTCCCTGAGGCTCCGGCCATGCGAGTCCAAGTGGTTAGCGAACCAAAGGGTCATGCGCGGACAACATGCCCCTTTCCGCCCGTCCCTTCCTGGAATGCGGCCGGAGCCTGGGCGCCGGCCGGAGTTCCCGCGTGAAAGGACGCCAGATGACGAAGGTCCACGTCGCAGGTATCACCCTCGCGGCACTGAGCCTCGTGCTTGCGGCGAGCGCCCTTGCCCCACGGACCACGGCAAGTGCCAGTTCAGGCGCGGTTACGGCCTCGGTCGCGGCTTCGGTCGAGCCTGGCCAGCCGATGATGCTGGCCAGCGGCTCTGCTTCACTGGCGATCGACTCTGGGATCAACACCAGCAGGATCAACTCCACCAACTGGGCGGGATACGCCGCCGCTCACCCTGATACCGCGTTCCGGTACGTGCAGGCGACATTCTTCGTGCCCTACGTGGATTGCACGATCACGCCGAATTCGTTCTCATCCCACTGGGTCGGACTCGATGGCCTTAACAGCCGTACGGTCGAGCAACTCGGCGTGGAGGCCGCCTGCGTCGGCACGAGTCCGCAATACTACGCATGGTACGAAATGTACCCAGGCAGTGAATCGTCGGTCTTCACCGTCAATGCTGGTAATTCGATCATCGCCAGGGCATATTACGGCGAGCGAGCCAAGAAGTTCGTGCTCGCTCTGGACGACACCACCACCGGCCAGCATTTCAGCCGGTCCCTGCCGTGCGGGGCAGCCTCGTGCTCGCGCTCGTCCGCGCAGGTCATCAGCGAATCGCCGGCCAGCAGCTCAGGGCAGGCCCTCCCGCTCGCCGACTACCGCGCGTCCAGTTTCTCGGGCGTCTCCGTGACGGATTCGCATGGCCATCACGGCACGCTGAACTCGCGGTGGTGGGCCAAGTACCAGATCGTGGAGGTCGGCGGCGCCAGCAACAGCGTGGCCGGGCAGCCTACCTCCCTGTTCCAGGGCAAGGCGTTTGATAACTACTGGTTCCGCGAAACCTGACCGGGCCGCTTGAGCTGTGCGGACAGATGCGGCTGCAACGGCTGGCCGACAGCCGCCATGTCGTAGGCCCAGGCGAGGTCAGCGCCGACCATCCCGTAGAGCCGGTGCCCGGCCGTCACCTCCTTGGCCGAGGAGGTGCGAGCGACCACATCCGTGCTCATCTCGATCTTCGTACCGGTCACTTCGCCCAGGTAGATCTCGGTGATCCCGGTTGGGTGTGCGAGCAGGACCTCCAGCTGCCGGTCCGGCCGCGGACGCCAGAATCCGGTCTCGGTGGCCAGCGGGCGCCCCCGGTGCCCCTCTTCGTCCAGCAGCCAGCTCCGGCTCCTATAGATGAGGAACGGCTTGCCGTTGTGGCTGAACACGACTTCCTGGCCGAACTGGAAGCTCTCGATCGTCGGATAGCCGCCGACACCCGCACCTTCCCAGCGGCCCAGCAGGAAGAGCAGCGGGGCCAGGTCGGGATGCGGCGGGGGCGCGTCCCGCTGCGGTCCAGCGGGTTCGCCGAGAGCCGGTGCCTGGCCCTGCGCAGAGTGGCCCTGCACAGAGTGGCCCTGCACAGGGGCTTGGTCCGGCCCGGACTCGGGGCTAGGCATCGGATGGACCATCGGAGCCGTCGCCGCGAGTAGCACGCAGCAGCCTGGCCGCCAGGAAAACCGCCGACACCGTGACCGCGGCGAAGACCGCGACCAGGAGCGCGCCGCTTACCGTCCCTTGCATACACGGCAGTGTACGGACCAGTGCCTTGGCGCGGCGCCCGCCATGCCCACGACCCGCCCATCACGTTAAGGTGCGTGCATGACAGCGCGAAGCCTTGTCGTCAAGATCACTGCTGGCAAAGATGACCCGGAGCGCTGCAGCCAGGCGTTCAGTGTCGCCGCCACCGCCGTGGCCAGCGGCGTCCGTACCTCGCTCTGGCTTACCGGCGAAGCCGCCTGGTTCTCGCTGCCCGGCCGGGCCGACGACTTCACGCTCGCCCATGCGCCTCCGCTGGCCGACCTGCTCCAGGGCATCCTGGCGGGTGGCACGGTGACGCTGTGCTCGCAGTGCGCCGCGCGCCGGGACATCACCCCTGAGGATGTCATCGATGGGGTGCGCATCGCGGGCGCGCCGACGTTCGTCGCCGAGATCTGCGAGGACGGCGCCCAGGCGCTGGTCTACTGACCCGTGCGGAAACGGCCGTCGCTCGCCCGCGGCGGCTTTCGCCGCCGCTTCGCCGGCCGGAGGATCATTCTGCCGGCTAGCCGGGAACGGCGGCGAGACGCTGTTCCCGGAGCCGGAAGACCCACTCCTCGTCGGCCGGTTCCAGCGGCTGCAGCGGGCCGGCCACCCAGCTCAGCAAGAGATCCGCCAGGCCGGGGTTGCGCACGAGCGCCGGCCCGTGGAGGTAGGTGCCGAGGATCCGGCCCGCGTAGGCGCCCTCGGTCCCGTCCCCATTACCCACGCCTGTGACTACCCGGGCTAGAGGCGCGGCATCGGGACCAAGCTTCGTCACCCCCTGGTGATTCTCGAATCCGGTCAGCCTGGGCACGCCGAGCGAGGAGTCGACGTCGGCGAGGATCTCGCCGACCCCGCGGCGCTGCCCGCGCCCGCTTCGGCTATCCAGGATCTCCAGGCCGGGCAGGGGCTGCCCGTCCTCGCCGCCGAACTCCGCGCCGACCAGCTGGTAGCCGGCGCAGACGGCGAAGATCGCGGCACCCCGGCTGGCCGCCGCGGCCAGGCCGCCGTCCGCCCGGAGCCGACGGGCGGCGAGGATCTGCGGCAAATCCTCCCCCCCGCCCAACAGGTACAGATCTCCCTCACGTGGTACCGGCTGATCGGCGTTCACCAGCACAGACTCCACCTCGATGCCTCGCAGCCGGGCCCGGCGCTCGAGGACAAGGAGATTGCCCCGGTCCCCGTACGTGCTGAGCAGATCGGGATAGACCCAGATCAGCCGGAGTCCGCTGGGGCCACGCGAGTCCGCGCGCCGGTGTGTTCCCATTCCCCACCACCTTCAGGCCGCCCGGCCGACAGCCGTCCGGATCTGCTGGAACGCCGTGTAATTGGCGATCACGTCGAGACTGCCGCCGGTCATCCGGTCCACCGCGTCGTCAATCCCCTCGGCCAGTTCAAAAGGCACCTCGTCTGCTTCGAGCCGGACCGCCAGGTCGAGCCGGCGCTCGCCGGTCACGAAGACGCGGCGTCCCCGCAGCAGACGGTAGTCAACGTCCCACAGCCAGGAGGTGTCCCGGCCGTCGGGCACCTGGGCGTTGACGGCTAGCAGGACAGGCACGGGGGGCGGGACGAGCACGTCGAACGCCTCCAGCCAGCCGGCCGGGTTCTTCGCCAGTAGCAGGCGGACCTGGCGGCCGCGCCGCTCCACCTGGGTGTACCGGCCGGCTACCGAGGCCACCTCGCGGAGCCTCGGCAGCGCCTGCGCGGGTCCGACGCGGAAAACCTCGGCCACTGCCAGCGCGACGACCGCGTTGGCCCGGTTGGCGCGTCCCGGCAGCGTGAGCGACAGCTCGGTCACCTGGCCGACGGAGTCGATGACGCTGTCGCCGTCGAGCACCCACCTCGCTGGCGGACGGGCGAAGCCGCATTCGCCACAACGCCAGCCGAGATCATCCCGGTCCAGATGAGAACCGCACACGGGGCAGCACCACGAGTCCTCGTGCCACCGCTGGCCCGCCGCCACCCAGGTCACCTGGGGCGCCCCGCTGGCCGCCCAGGCGATCAGCGGGTCATCGGCGTTGGCCACCACCCGGCAGTCCGGGACCGCGGCCAGTGCGTCCCGCCACCGCCGGGCCAGCAGCCAGATTTCGGCCGCCCGGTCCATCTGGTCGCGGCTCAGGTTCAGCAGCGCGACCACCCGCGCCTTGGTCGCCTCCAGCACGGCCGGCATGTAAGCCTCGTCCACCTCCAGCACGGCGAACGGCGCTTGAGGGGCTTTGCCCAGCGCTGCGGCCAGTCCGGCCTCCATGTTGGCACCGAACGCGTTGGACGCTACGTCCTGGCCCAGCGCGCCGAGCGCGGAGGTGATCAGCCGGGTGGTGGTCGTCTTGCCGTTCGTCCCTGTCACCAGCACGATCTGGCGATCCGCGGCCAGCAGGGCCAGCAGTTCAGGTTCCATCCGCAAGCCGATGACGCCGCCGATCACCGACCCATCGCCCCGTCCGGCCAGCCGGGACATCTTGCCCGCCGCGCCGCCAATGGTCGTCGCGAGCCGCGCACGGATCGGAAGCTTGCCCATGGGCGACGATGCTATCCGCCCACGGCGTCATGCTCGCATTCGTCCGGGCCGGCCGCCCACTGCTCGTGATCGGCGATGAACCGGCGCGGCCAGGACAGCACCACTTCGAGCCACCCCGCGATGCCCATGATTTCTCCCGCCTGGCGCACCTGAGTGCGCAGGCCAGCCCCGACCAGCGCGCTGGCCAGGTCGTCGGTGAAGGCCCGCTGATCGTCGTCGCCGAGCAGGACACTCCATGCGGGCGCCCTGTTGCGCGCCAGCCCCATGGACAGCGGGTGGCGGCGCAGCACCCGAAGCCGGTGCCCGACCTGCATGTCCGGCCAGTCCGCGAGGCCGGGCAGGTCAAAGTCGAGGGGCGGCGCCCGGTCCATGGCGCCAGGCGCCGGGCCGCGTAGCGGGCACACCCGCTCGATCTCATGCAGCCAGCGGAGCTGCGGGATGACCCAGCCCGGGCCGGCCTGGGTACCTGCCCCTGTCCCATGCTCCAGCATGCGCAGCGCGACCGTGGCGACGCTCGCCGCCAGCCCGTGCGGATCGTAGCTGGACCGCACCGCCTGAGCACGGTTCCCGGTCACCCTGTCGATCACCGTGGCCAGCAGGCATTCGCGCAGGCGCCCGTCGAGCCCGGCCCACCTGCGCTGCAATCGCGCGGGAACCGAGGGAAGAGGACGGTTGGTGAGGAAGGCCAGGGCAAGCGACTCCACCCACGCCCGGAGCCAGGCGTCGTCGGCCGATCCTGGCCCGGCGAGCAGGTCAGCCGTGCGGAGCTCGAGCAGCGTGCAGGCGCGGCCGCCGACGCACCGCGGGCCGCAGGCCGCACTCCGCCGGCCCAGGACCGGCGGCGGCAGCAGGGAGGGCGGCGGGGGGCTGAGCAGCGTCACCTCCCGGTCGCCGCCGAACGGCACCCTGATCCGCAGCGGCCGGTCCATGCCGTCCGCGAACACCGCGGCCACTCCCGGCTCCAGCGAGACCACGTGCCTGGACTGGGCGTCGTCCAGGTTCATGGCCGCCCCGACGACGTCACGGTCATCACGGGCAGGCAGCCGGTGGACCACCTTGAGCGCGGTGTTCTTCACCACATCGGAAACTAGCTTGGCGGGAATCTGCTCGGCGACCACGATCCCCTCGCCATACGCGCGGATCTCGGCGAGCATGTTCGCGAACAGCTCGACCGCGTGCGCGCTGGGCCGCCTTTCCCGGCCGGCCCGGAGCAGGCGGTGCGCCTCCTCGATGACGATGACGTGGCGCAGTCCGTCCCGGCGGTCCCGGCGGGCGCGGACCCGGAGATGCTCGACAATCCTGATGATCAGCGTGCCCATCAGGAAGGCCTTGTCCTCGTCGTTCGCGACGTCCTCGATGGCCAGCACCACATTTCGGCGGAGCAGCTCACCGATGTCAGCCGGGTGGCCGCCCTCGAAGAACCGGCCCGCCGACCCGATGCGCAGGGAGCGGAGCCGCACGTCGACGAAACCCCGGACGTCAGCCTGGAGTTCACGGCCGTACCCGACGTCCTCGATCACGGCCAGCGCGGCCCGCTGCAACTGAGCCAGCGTCGGGATGGCAGGCTGGGTCAGCGATCCCGGCGCCGCGCCCCCGGTGACCACGTCCCAGCCACTCGCCTCGTAGACGCGCTGCAGCGCCTGCGACATGATCTGCGGGAACGGTTCCTCCGCGTCGAAGGCGGCCATGAAGAGCGCCCGCACCATGTCGATATGCGCCTGCACGGGGTAGCCGGGCTCGGGTGCCAGCGGGTTCACCGACAGTGGCACGGCGCCGGGGTCAGACGGATTGATCACGGTAACCTGGCCCGCTCGGCCCAGGCCAGCGATCCGCCCCGTCATCGCGGCATACTCGGACTTGACCGGCTCGATCGCGAGCCAGGGCAGCCCTAAGCCAGCGAGCTGCTCCAGCATGTGCCGCACGGTCTGCGACTTGCCCGAGCCGGTGGCCCCGGTCACGAATGCATGCCTGTTCAGGGTGGGCAACGGCACCTGGAAGGTGCCCACAGGCCGGTCCTGGCTGTCCAGGATCGCGCCGAGCTCGATCACCTCGCAGTCCCGGTGTCCGGTCTCACTAGTCACGTCGAAGTACGCCGCATCGAGCACCCGCAGCCCGGGCACCTCACGGCGGGGTAATCCGGCCAGGCTGGCGAGCGCACCTGCCGTCGCCGCGAATGGCACATGCGCGCCCTCCGTCGCGTCCTGTACCTTCGCCGTCAGCGCGTCGGCCAGGCGCTGCGCGCCGACCGCGGCGCGCAGCCGGTAGGGGTGGTTGCCGAGGTCCACCGAGCCGACGAGCACCGGCGCCAGCACGCCGAGGTCCTTCTCCGTGGCCGCACCGGCGAGCACCCGCACATTCCACAGGCCTGCCTCACGGAACGCGTCCAGCTCGGCCAGGCGGCGTTGCGCACGCTCCACGTCGAAGCGGGATTGCTCCTCGTCATGGCGGCGGAGCACGTTGAGATGGGTGCGCAGGCCGACGACTTCCGCATCGATGAGCTCAGTCGGCTCGGCGACCACTAGCCAGCCGAACGGCCTGGCCATGAGCGTCACGAGCGTCGACTCGAACAAGGTCGCAGGCCGACTCTCCTGGCTGGTTTCCCCAGTGCCGGCTGTGCCCAGGGGCGGCGCCTGCCTGCCGGGGCAGGGCGCCCAGACCATGCGGTCCAGTTCAGCGAGCCAGCTGTCCGGGGCGGGTATGCCCCGGGCTCCGCTAGGGAAAAGCAGTTCCAGCGGATGGCCGAGCTGGTCTTCGGCAGATCCCGGCACCGCGGTATCCGGGCCAGTGGAAGCGGAGACCGCGGTGCCCGGGATCTCGGCCGCAGTCAGCGGGCCCGCGTTGGTGATCAGCTCAAGCGGCGCTCCGCCGCCGCGCGACAGCCAGCCGATCGCGAACGGGCGGCAACAGCGGGCCGCGGACAGGACCGCGGGCAGGACCGCGACGAAGTCCTCTTCTGCCGAACTCGCCCGGCTGGGCGCTGTGATGGCCAGGACCCGGTACCAGGGCCCAGCAGCGGCCCGCCAGAGGCCTGGGATCGTCCCCACGGTGTTGTGCATATCAGTCCGGCGACTCGCGCGCAGCCAGTCGGGGGCACGCCATGCGCAAACCAACCGGCCGCCCGGTCGCGTCGAGCGGGCGCCGGATTCGTGGTGCCCCGCCGCGAAGCCCCAGCCTGCGAGGGAGGCCTCACTTACGGCGCTTGCGCCAGTCCAGTGGCTCGGGAGGCGGGCCGAGATTAGGCGGGAGCTTTTCCTCGGCGTCTCGCCAGCTGACCGGCGCCGCGGCGGGATCCCGGGTCGGCGGCGGAACCGGGCCGGCCCCGGCTGGCACCCTGGGGCGGCCCGCGGTACCGGCCCCGGGTCCGCCCGCCGGGCCTGAACCGCCCGCCGGGCCCGGTCCACCGCCCAGGCCCGGCCCGCCAGCCGGGCCCGCTGCTCCGCCCGGGCCGGTGCCACCGTGACCCCCCCCGTAGCCGCCCGCACCGGCCTGGACCGGGCCTGCGGCCATGGGTGCGGCGTCCCGCATCTCGTCCAGGCTGCGCAGAGTGGCGGTCGGCAGGGCCAGGATGCCCGGGTTGGCGTCCACCATCACCAGGCGGCGCCCCCGGGGCGAGGCGTAGCTGACGATCATCGCGCTCGGCGGAAGCTGCTGCAGTTCGTGTTGCTCGACGAGGAACTCCCGGGACCGCTGGCTGGTCCGGGTGAGAGAGGAGTTGGCACCGATCGCCTTCGAGGTGTTCACTCCCCACGCGGTGCTCAGGTTGATCCCCTCGGTGATTGACTCGGTGTCACTGGTACCCCACGAGCGGCTGCCGTCCCGGCTGCTGGATCCGGTGTGCTGCGCGAACGGCCCGAACCCAGCCCGGCTGTGGCCGGTCCCCCGGCTCCGCCCAGTCGTCTCGCTGGTCGAGGCGGATACCGAGACCGAGTCGGCCGCGCCGATGGTGCTGGTGTAGGAATCCCCGGTGGTGCCAGTGACCGAGGTACCCACGGTGTCGGTGAACTGAGTGAGCACGAAACGGTGCTCCGTCCCGATCTGCTCGCTGGCGATCTTGGCATCCTCGGCGTTTCCGAGACGCATGAACGCGACGGCGGCGTTGCCCCGGCCGAGCCGCTCCTTGACGTGGGCGGGCAGCGATCGGTAGGCGAGAACCAGCCCGGTCCGTGTTGCCTCGCACGCGTCGCAGAGCCGGTCGAGCACGTCACCGCGGAGTTTCTCGGCACCGGTCAGGCAGAGCGTGCGGCGCCACCGCTGTCCCGGCGGCGCCTGGCGGAGCACGTGGGTCAAGGCGGCGGTCACATAGGTCCCGACCACCGCGGCGCCCGCAACGCCAGCCGCGGCGTCCATGGCGATCACGCGCAGCCTGCTCGGCGGCAAGGACACTGGGACCGACCCGAGGGTTTCCAGCGTACGCAGCTTGGCCTCCAACGCCCAGGCGCGCTCGATGACCACCCGGTCCGCCGCGCCACGGCCGTAGCGCGCGGTGATCTTCTCGAGTTGCGCGGCGGTGATCAGCCCCCGCCCGATGTCCTCCCGCGGATCACCCACCTGGGCGAGGGCCCGCAGACCCGCCGCGACCTGCGCGATGCTCGCCTCGCCGCCGATCACCTCGAGGATCCGCTCCAGAATCGCGTAGTCGGGGGCTGGATCGGGTGGGCCGGCCCGGTCGCCGCCGCTGGCCACGCTGATCGCCAGCACGTCGGCCAGGGCCTGCGGGAGCAGGCCGGCCCCGAGTTCGAAGCTGGGCAGGTCGGCGGGGAGAACCCAGACCAGCGGGTCGACGCCCGAGCCGCGGGCCACGGCCAGCAGGTCCTGAGCAACGGCGCCTTCGGACAGATCGAGCACGGTCACCTCACCGCCGGCCGCCAGCCGGGGACCTGCGATCATCGTCAGCATCGCTGACCAGCCGGAAAGAGTGCCCCCGGCCACGTCCACCCGGTCGATCTCGTCGGGCAGGGCCACGGCGTACCACTGCAACTGCCCGCCGAAAGCGCGCCCCCGCGCCTGCCAGTCGCGGGACATCCTGGCGTGCTCCTCCTGCCAGCCGAACAGCTGGGCCTCCTGCCCGGCCCGGGCCCTGGCCACCCGCTGTTCCTCCTGCTCGATCCGGCCGCGCAGTTCCTTCTCCCCCCGCCAGATGCCGCGCCCGCTCAGCGCCGCCCGCGCCACCAGGACCGCGAGCCCGAGGCTGGTCAGCGCGGCATTCAGCACCCCGGCCACGGCCAGCGCCACCACGAGGGCGGCGAGGGCGGCGCAGCAGGCGATCGTCAGCTTCAGCGGCCGGCTGAGCCGGTTCTCCTCCCGGCGCTGCGCGGCCAGCCAGCCCTGATTGAGCTGCTCCTGCTCGGGCGGCACCGGGCGGCGCGGCGGCGGCCCTGGATCCGGGTGCACGAGCGCGTACTGCCAGCCCAGATAGACCCGGTCGGGCCGGAAAGGCGCCGCCGTCACCGTGGTCCTCCGTAGACGAACCGGGCGGCCGGCACGACCCGCCTGGCCGGCCAGGTGACGGCCAGGGCGAACTCGTCCTCGCGGAAACGGGACGGGGCAGCCGGGACGCGGTGGGGCGCTCCGGCCAGCGCGCCCGGAGCAGCCGTGTCGCCAGCGCGCAGCGGCGCGGCGGCCGGCGGGGCCAGCCAGGCGGCCAGCACGGGATCATCCAGGCGGCGGGTGACCAGGACGTTCACCACCGCAGCGAGGCGCTCCGCCGCTTCCGGTGACGCCGTGCTGAGCAGTGCGGCCAGCCCGGCCTGGGCGCCGGTGCCGACCAGCCCGGCGAGCGCCGAGTGGTCGACCGCCTCGCAGGGGCCGAACCAGGCGAGCCCGTCCCGCTCGACCTCCAGCCGGTGGGATGCGGCGAAGACCGCCGCGGTGTCCAGCGCGACCATGTTCGCGAGCATCGCGGCCGACTGGCCGTAGGTCGCCTGGTCCAGCGAGAAGAGCGCTACGGCCCGGTCCCTGACGATCCCGCTCAGGCTGATCCGCATGGACCCGGCGGACCGGCCCGAGGGAGGTTCCGGGCGCAGCCACCGGCCCAGCTGGGACGCGCGCAGCCCGGTCAGTTGCTCGGCGAGGACCGCGGCCGCCGAGGGATCCGCCTGCAGCAGGCTCGCGGATACGCTGACCCGTTCGGCCAGCGGCGCGCGGCGCGGATGGTAGGCGGGCACCCGCTCCGCCCGGGCCCGCAGCGCGGCCGGGCTGAGCAGGTGGACGAGGTCGTCGATGACGGGGATAGCCGGATCGCCCGGCGCCGCGGCAGCAACGGCGAACAAATCGTTGAGGTAGCCGTTGCAGGTGCGCCTGGCGTGGTCCGCGACACCGCCCCAGTTGATCATGCCCATCACCAGCGCGGCCTTGTGGGCCGGATCGCCGCCGCGCAGCGGCTCGTAGTACCCGGGCCCCGACGGCCCGAAGATCCGCAACGGCGCGGCGGCCGCCCCGCACACGGCCGCCAGTGACTCGGCCAGTGCCGTGGTTCCGGTCAGGTCCACCGCGATGACCGGCTTGCGCCGCCGGATTGCGGCGTGCACCACCTGGAAGCTCGTCGCCGCGACCGCCGCCCAGGACGATCCCGTGCACAGCACGCCGCGCTCCGCCTCGGGCCAGGAAATCGCCACCCGATCACCGGTTCCGGCGGCGATTCCGAGGCAGGCTCCATCCCTGGTAACAACCCCACCAGCCGCAACGGAAGCAGCCCGCAACTGCCGTCCGACCAGGGTGATCAGCCCAGGCCGCGGTCGCGGGCTTTCCTGCTCGTCAGTGTGCAGCCAGCGCAGCCACCAGGCGGCTGCTGCCTCGCCGGAGGCCGCGATCAGAGCGAGCGGCAACTGGCGCGCCAGCCAGTGGCCCAGGCTGCCGAAGCCTGGGCTGCCGGATACCGTGCCCAGATGGGCCATGCTCGCGGGGTGCAGGGCGATCTTGGCCAGGTAACCCGCTACCTGGCGGGCACCATCGGCAAAGCCGGCCAGTGCGGCGGCTGGCCCGATGGCCAGGACCCACACCAGGCCTGCGGCCGCCGGAACGGCCAGCCACTGGGGCCGCCACCGGCTCGCCCGGCTGATGACGTGGAATCCGATCGCCAGCAGCATAGTGAGCTGAGCGAACAATAAGTGACCGAGGAACCCGAGGGCCGCGAGCGCAGCGATGATCTCACCGCGTCGTGGGAGGTCCCTCGGGATGAGGTAGCGGGCGCGCCGCGGTTCGCGCGCCGCCACGGCCAGCGGGGCGGCAGGCATATCGGGTCAAGGTTCCCAGTCCTCCGCGCCGTGTGTCCAGGCGACTGGCGAAGCATCTGCCCTCAATGCCCGAAGTGAGGGCGGCCGTGACTCCACGACGATACGGAACAGATCGGGCCGGAGCACCGCCACGGTCAGGGCGACAGGCCCGCCCGCCGGATCACCCTCGAACCTGATGGTGACAGTGGTCGCCGGCTGGCCGACGGCCAGCCGCAGGCTCCGGGCCACAGAAGGCGGCGGCGGCTGCATCTCCATCTGCAGCGCGCGGGCGTACCCGGCCTGCACGGAACTCCCCGCGGGGGAGGATGCGGCGGCAAACTCCGGAAGCAGGCCGGCCAGCCGTTCGGGCAGGTAGGTCGCGGAGAACGCGGCCGGCTCACCACCCACCGTCCACAGGCACCGGATAACGAGCACGCTGTCGCCGGGAGCCAGCCCGAGCACCCGGCCGATGTCCTCGGGCGCGCGGCGCTTGGACACATGCCGCGTCTTGGCCGCCAGTTCACCCCCCATCGGGTCTACCTGCGAGGTAAGCCCGGCCATGCCCTCGATGGCCAGCCGGTACTCGGCCGGGCTGGCCCGGTACACCTGGCCGTCGGGCAGCCTGCGCAGCAGATTCCGGTCGCTCAGTTCGTCGATGGCCGCCTCGACCTCGGCCGCGCTCACGTTGTAGCGGCGGGCCAGGGCGGTGTGCCGGGGCAGCCGCCAGCCGGGCTCATGGTGCAGCAGCGCGGCGGCGATCCGGTCCGCGAGAACGCCCGCGGACTGGGCACGGTCAGGAGCGTGTCCCCGCCCGTCCCACTCCACAGGGCGGCCGGTCATTCCGCATTTCGCCTGGAAATCGAAATGATCACCCGTCCCAGGATGATGATCAGCAGGACGAACAGCAGCAGCAGGAAGACGGAGTCATAGGACAGGTCCTGCGGGGAGAACCCCCAGTGCGGGCCGATGACGGCAGCCTGCCCCGTTGTGGTCATCCCTGGGACTCGCTAGGCCGTTGCAGCGGCCGCGGCACGGCTCAGCCCATCCGGCCGGTGACGTAGGCCCTGGTGCGGCTGTCGACCGGGTCCTGGAAGATCTGCTCGGTCCGGCCATGCTCGACGAGCACGCCCGTGCGGGTATCGCTTTCCTCATTGCGGAGCACGGAGAAGAAGGCGGTGCGGTCGCTTACCCGAGTGGCCTGCTGCATGTTGTGCGTGACGATGACGATGGTGTACCGCGACTTGATCTCATGCATCAGGTCCTCGATGGCGGCCGTCGCGATCGGGTCGAGCGCCGAGCAGGGCTCGTCCATCAGGACGACGTCCGGCTCCACGGCGAGCGTGCGGGCGATGCACAGCCGCTGCGCCTGCCCGCCGGACAGGCCCAGAGCCGAGTTGTTCAGGCGGTCCTTCACCTCGTCCCACAGCGCGGCCTGGCGCAGCGAGTGCTCGACGATCTCGTCCAGTTGGCCGCGGTTGCGCTGGCCGTTGATGCGCGGCCCGTAGGCGACGTTGTCGTAGATCGACTTCGGGAACGGGTTCGGCTTCTGGAAGACCATGCCGATACGCCGGCGAACGGCAATCGGGGAGACATCCTTGGCGTACAGCGACGCGCCGCGATATTCCACGTCGCCCTCGACGTGAGCGCCCGGTACGAGGTCGTTCATGCGGTTCAGCGTGCGCAGCACCGTCGTCTTGCCGCACCCGGACGGGCCGATGAAGGCCGTGATCTCGTGCTCGTAGATTTGCAGCGAGACGTCCGTGACAGCCCGGAAGGAGCCGTAGTAGCACGAAACCTTCTTCGCGCCGAAGACTTCGGCTCCGGCTGCGTACGCGTCCGACTGCGCTGGCTGCGCAGCCGCCACCTCGGACCGCGGCAGGTTGGTGACGACTTTCTGCTCAGACTCTTCCATGACGTTCCCTAGCGCTGGAATCGGGCGAACCGGGCGGTGATGAAGCGGGCGGTGAACATGAGGATGAACGCCATCGCGATGAGCGTGAGCGCCGCGCCCCAGCCGCGGGACTGCGCACCGGCATACGGCGTGTTCGCGTTCGCGAAGATCAGCGAGGGCAGCGAGGTGTTGGGACCGCTGAACACGTTCCAGTTCACCGTGGTCACCGTGAGGATGGTGAACAGCAGCGGCGCCGTCTCGCCCGCGGCCCGGGCAACGGCGAGCAGCACGCCGCTGACGATTCCGCCGATCGCCGCCGGCAGCACCACGGTCAGCGTCACGTGCGCCTTGGTGGCCCCGAGGGCGTAGCTTCCTTCGCGCAGCGCGTCCGGCACCAGCCGCAGCATCTCGTAGGTGGACCGGATCACGATCGGCAGCATCAGGCAGGCCAGGGCGAACGCGCCGGCCAGGCCCGAGAAGCCGAAGTGCAGCACCCAGATCGCGAAGATGAACAGCCCCATGATGATCGACGGCACGCCGGTCATCACATCGGAAAAGAACCCGATGACCCTGGCCAGCCAGCCAGTGCCGCCGTACTCGTTGAGGTAGATGGCGCCCAGTACGCCCAGCGGCACGGCCATCAGCGAGGCCAAGGCCACGATCACGATCGTGCCACCTATCGCGGGCCCGATTCCGCCGGTGCCCGGGAGCGCCACCTCCGACGGGATCTGGCTGGTCAGGAAGGACCAGCTGATGGCCGAGGCGCCCTTCGCGATCACCGTGAACAGGACGAACCCCAGCGGGATGATCACGAGCACGAACGACAGCACCATCAGGTAGGTCGCGATGCGGTTGCTGGTGCGCCGCCAGCCCTTGGGCTCGCGCAGGTCGACCTGCTGCTGTCCGGTGACGGCGGCCATCAGGCACCCCTCATGCGCCGGGTGGAGCGCGCCACGATCGCGCGGGCGGCGACGTTGATGATGATGGTAAACGCGAACAGGAGCACGCCCATCCCGATCAGCGCGGCGCGGAACGTGCCGCTGGACTCGCCGAACTGGTTCGCGATGACCGCGGGAATGTCGTAGCCGGGGGCGAACAGGTGCGAGGTGATTGCGGGCGACGAGCCGATCACCAGCGCGACCGCGATGGTCTCGCCCAGCGCCCGGCCCAGCCCGAGCAGCACGGCCCCGACGACGCCGCCCTGGCTGTGCGGCCAGACGGCACCGCGGATCATTTCCAGGCGGGTGGCACCCAGCGCGTAGGCGCCCTCCCGGTCGATGGCCGGCACCGTCGCGATGACCTCGCGCGACAGCGAGGTCACGATCGGCGTGATCATGAAGGCCAGGATGAGGCCGGCGGTGAAGAATGAAGCCCCGCTGACGGGCTGCCCGAACAAGGGGCCGAGCACGGGGGTGCCATTAACGCCCGAGGCGATCGAGGTGTAGATGTGCTGGAGCCAGGGCGCGAAGACCAGGATGCCCCACAGGCCCCAGACCACCGACGGGACCACCGCCAGCAGGTCGATCACGTACACGATCGGGCGCGACCACCGGTAGGGCACGACCTCGGTCAGCAGCAGGGCGATGCCAATGCTGACCGGTACGGAAATCACAAGCGCGATCACCGCCGTGATGGCCGAGCCATAAATGAAGGCCAGCGCCCCGAAGTCGTTGGCCGCGGGGTTCCAGTTGTTCGTGAAGATCTTCGTGCCCTCGCTGCTGAACCACGAGGTGGACTGCTGGATGGTCGCGACGGCGATCAGGACCAGGATCACCAGCACCAGCAGGCCGGCCGCGAGCGTGATCATCTGGAAGGTGCGGTCACCAAGCGGCCGCCGCTCCGACAGGGGGCGGGCGGATCCGGCCGGGCTGGCCGGATCCGCCTTGGTCAGTGTGCTCACGAGGAGTGGCCCATCTGATCCGTCTGCGTCAAAATCCCCACCAGCTTACGAGGTTATTTTGCTGAGCTGCGCCACGGCCATGCTGTCGATGTTGGAGGGCAGCGGCGCGTAGCCCAGGCTGGAGAGCGTCTTCTGGCCGGCGCCGAGCAGGTAGCCAAGGTACGCCTTGAGCAGCGCCGCGTCATTCGCGCTCGGCTGGGTCGCGTAGACCAGATCCCACGACTGGTAGGTGATCGGGTACGCGCCCGCGCCGGATGCGTCGACCGCGTGGAAGGTCAGGTTTGACGCGACCGTGGCCGCGCCCGCGGCCACGGAGGCCGACGACGAGGAGGGCGCGACGTAGCTGCCGGCGCTGTTCTTGATCGAAGCGGCGCTCAGCGCGGAGGCCTTGGCGTCGGCGTAGTCCACGTACCCGATGGCCCCGGGGGTGGACTTGATGATCTGCGCCACACCGGCGTTGCCGGCACCGGCCCGGGCGGTGGCAGGCCACTTGATGGTCGAGCTGCTGCTCAGCGTCCACACGCTCGGCGCGGCGTCCTCGAGGTACAGGGAGAAGTTCTGGGTGGTGCCTGAGGAGTCGGAGCGGACGGCGGTGGTGATCGCTGTGCTGGGCAGGGTGGCACCCGGGTTGAGCGCGGTGATCGCCGAAGCGTTCCACTTGGTGATCTTGCCTTCGAAGATGTCCGCGATGACCGGCGCGGTCAGCTTGAGGCTGCTGACGCCCGACAGGTTGTACGCCAGCGTGATCGGGCCGATCACGACCGGGAAGTAAAGCACCGGCTTCTTGAAGCTCGACGCCTCGGTCGACGGGATCGTCGAGTCCGAGCCCGCGAAGTTGACGACCCCCGAGGCCAGGTCCGTACGGCCCTTGCCCGAGCCGCCGCTGCCGTAGTTGACGGTTATGTTGGGCTGGATCGTCTTGAAGGCCTGAATGGCGGCCTCCTGATAGACAGTCTGGAACGTCGATCCGCTCGCGGTGAGCGAGCCCGAGAGCTTGGTGGCGGCCGGGCTGCTCGCCGAGGAGCCGCTGCTCGCCGAGGAGCCGCTGCTGCCCGAGGATCCGCAGGCGGCGACAAAGGAAACCATCGCGGCGGTGGCGAGCCCCACCGTCGTTGCGCGCTGAATGCGCCGATGTTGCATTTCTGAACCCCATTCTCCGGTATTCCCCGGTAATTCCTCAGCACGCGGGGAACACCTAGCCCCCCGCGACCAGCTGGCAGCCTGCCAGATATGACAATCCGCCCAGATATGACAACCCCGTGAGTCTGTCGCGCCAGCCGTAATAGCGAGTTAAGGGATATAGGCCAAGAGGTGAACAATGTGTAGACACCCAGTGAAAGGGGGCGTCCCGGCCGGGCGGGGCCAGCGCGCGGCGCAACTGCCCGGCGGTGAGAACTACTGGGGCGGCTGGGATCCTGCGAGGTAGATGACCCGGCGGGCGATGTTGACCGCGTGGGCGGCGAGACGCTCGTAGCAGCGCGCCACCAGCGTCATCTCCATCGTCACCGGCAGTGCTAGCTGCCCTGAGGCAAGCTCAGCCATCAAGGCAGCGTGCAGTTCGTCCATCTCGTCATCACGTTCGGCTAGCACGGCTGCGGCGGAACGGTCGCGCTGGTACCACGAGTCCGCTGTCTGGCGCCACATGTCGGATACGAGGTCTCCCATTCGCTTGATGAGCCCTCGGCTGCGTGACGAGAGGTTCTCGCCGATAACGTGGTCGGCCCGGCGGGCGATGTCTACCAGGAGG
>OCTA010000749.1_pt1 | contig 29833 bp, 27 predicted proteins | sample 1538991 | NCBI WGS metagenome assembly OCTA01 (sample SAMEA3539302, study PRJEB22396) | soil metagenome | biome: tundra; feature: field; material: soil | place: USA | collected 2010-05 | depth 0.15 m | reverse complement strand
CTGACCCCTTGCTTGCAAAGCAAGTGCTCTTCCAGCTGAGCTATAGCCCCGAGATTTCTCCTAAGGGTACCCGCTGGAGCGGCGGCCGTGGGTGAGCGATCGTGGCCGCGAGCACCACGGGCCGTTCGGGATAAAGGGTCTACTTGAGCAGGCGGGAGAGGCGGCGGTCGGCGAGGGGCTTGCCGCCGGTCTGGCAGGTCGGGCAGTACTGGAGCGCGGAGTCGGCGAACGAGACCTCCCGGATGGTGTCACCGCACACCGGGCAGGCCTGACCCGCCTTACCGTGTACGCGCAGCCCGCTCTTCTTCTCGCCCTTCAGGTCGGCGGCGGCCAGGCCCGCCGAGCGCTCTACCGCCTCGGCCAGCATCGTCTTGATCGCGTCGTACAGGGTGGCGACCTCCGCAGGTGTCATGCTGGCCGCGATCTTGAACGGTGACATCTTGGCCGCGTGCAGCACCTCGTCGGAGTAGGCGTTGCCGATCCCGGCGATAATCCGCTGATCGCGTAGCACGCCCTTGACCTGCGTCCTGCGTCCGGCGAGCAGGGCCGCCAGCGTGTCCACGGTGAAGTCCGCGGCCATCGGGTCCGGTCCCAGGGTGGCCACCCCGGGTACTTCGGCCGGGTCACGGACCAGGTAGACGGCGAGGCGCTTGCGGGTGCCCGCCTCGGTGAGGTCGAACCCGGAACCGTCGTCAAGCGTCAGCCGGAACGCCAGCGGGCTCTTGCCCGGCTTGGGCGGGGTGGCGGGCTGTTCGTCACGCCAGCGCAGCCAGCCCGCCCGGGCCAGGTGCATGATCAGGTGCAGTCCCTGGTCCGAGGAGATGTCCAGGAACTTGCCGTGCCGTCCGACGTCGGTGAGCATTTGGCCGCTGAGGCTGGCCAGCGGCGGGTCGAACGTTTTCAGCACCGAGAACGAGGCCGCGTCGGCCCGGGCGACGGCGTGACCGATCGCGTGCCCGCGCAGGAACGCGGCCAGAGACTCCACTTCCGGCAGTTCCGGCATGCTTCAAGTTTGCCATGTGCTAAGCGATGTCAGTTACTGACGGTGGTGAGTCCCATGGTCGTGCTCCCGGCCCGGGGACGTCACCAGATCGGGCAGCTCACCGATATCCGCGAGCAGGTGAGTCGCTCCGGCCCGGCCCAGCCTGGCCGCGTCATCGACGTCGCTGAGCATGCCGACCACGAGCCGGGCTCCGGCTCGACGGGCCGACAGCACCCCGCTTGCGCTGGCCGTGACGACGGCCACGTTCCGCACGTCGTCGAGACCGAGCCGCAGGAAGGCGGTCAGGATCAGGTCAGGCCAGGGGAAACCCCGGGCTGCATCGTCAGCGCACAGGATCAGGTCCGCGCGCTGCCACCAGTCGAGGCGTTCCATGATCAGGCTCAGCGCGGGGCGGGAGAGGCAGGACAGCAGGCACACCTTGATACCCGCGGCGGCGAGCTTGGCCAGCGCATCGTTCGCCCCGGGCAGCGGTAGCGCACCGAACCGGTCCACGGCCCCCTGAAAGGACCGCTCGAAGGCCAGGTTCGCAGCCTGGGCCCGGATCTCATCCGCCGGAAACACGCTCCGCATGACGTCGGCTGGCGGCCAGCCGACGGTCCGGTCAAACTGCACCATCGCTCTGGTGTAGGCCGCGGTGCCCGTGACCAGGCCCTGAGTGGCGATCGCTTCCGCGAACGCCCGCTCGAGCACGCTGCCATCGGCTACCGCCGCTCCGAGCACGTCACAGCACACCAGTGAGACGGCCGATGTATCGCTCACCGGCTCGCCTCCTGGTGCCGGATTGACTCCCGGCCGACGCTCAGACATGGCCTCCGGTCGCGGGTCAGTCCTCGTCGGCCGCGGTGGCCTCGGTCCACAGGTCGAGTTCGGCGCGGTCGGACTGAACCTTACGCCAGACGGCGAATGCGCCAAGCCCGAGCGCGGCGAGCACCATTAGCTTCTTCACAGCGAGGGATCCTCCAACTCGACAACTTCGGCGTGCCTGCGGCGGAACGAGCTTCCGTGGGCCGCAGGTGTACGGCAGCTTAGCAAAGCCGTCCCGCCGGACCGTGCCGCCGGCAGGTGCGCCACGCTGGCCAGGTGACGGGAAGGACGCGCTCCGGTACCGTGGTGCTCCGCGCGGAATCGCGCCGGGAGGCCGACCAGGAGGGTGTTTTGGCTGGTCAGAGGGGAGAGAGTGGGGTTACGTGGACTTGAACCACGGGCCTCGTCCTTATCAGGGACGCGCTCTAACCGACTGAGCTATAACCCCATGTATAACTGGCTGACCTGCGGAAACAGGAGCGACAATTATCCTACCGCACCAGTGCGGCGGGTTGTGCCGTGGTTCTCACAACCCGCCGCGTTACTCAGTCTCGCGGAGCGTCACTTCCACCCCGCCGACCAGCCGTGACGTCAGGTTGTAGACGACCGCGCCGATAGTGGACATCGCGGTGATCAGCACGATGTTGATCGAGCCGAGCAGGGCCGTGTAACCCAGGATCCGGGAAGCCGACCACCATTTGGCCGCGTTCACGCCCCCCGAGCTCTGGCTGGACGTAACGCTCGACACGACCCGCTGAAGCGAGTCGAACACCCCGAGCCCGGCCAGCGCTCCGTAGAGCACGCTCACGGCCACGAACAAGATGACAAAGGCGACCAGCGACACGATGAAGCTGAACTTCATCACCGACCAGGGCTCGACCCGGGCCACGGTCAGATGTGCCTGCCGCGCCGAGCGCTTCGACGCCGCCTTCTTCTGGGCGCTCCGCGATGCGGCCGGAGCCTCGCCGGAAGCGGTCTTCCCCGGGCTGACGGCAGCGTCCGGCGTCCTGGAAGCAGCCTGGCTCTTCGCGGTCGTTCCTGCGCGCAGGAACGACCGCGCCGGAGAAGACGGCGAGTTCGGCGGCGGATCGGGCATGTCCCAGGCGAACGCGGCGGGTGAAACGATCGGCGCCTCAGAGCTGGACGGCGCCGTGCTCGCCGGGGCCGTGCTCGAGAAGACTGTGCTCGAAGCCGGCGTGGGCGACGGATCAACCTCGGGGGACTGCTCGGCGACCTCGTTACTGCCGGCCGCAGCCCGGGTGGCATCCTTCGGCCGGGGCCCGCGGGACGGCCCGAGATTGTCCGCCGGAAAGGCCGGCACGCCGTCGGCGATGGTGGCATCAGTTCCGGCGCCGTCGGCACTACCCGGTGTCGCCGTCTCCGTCGAGCCTGCTGGGAGCAGCACGTCCTTTACCCCGTTGGCCACTGCTTCGCCGGCCGGCGCGTCGCCTGTCGCCGCAGCGCCGCGTGCCTTACGGTCAGGCCCGTTGCCGTTGGCCGGTACCGCCGGGACGGGATCCGCCTGGGCGGCCTTTTTCGGCGTGCGCCGCGGTGCTGCTGCCATGATGCCTGCGGGCTGGGTTTCCTGTCCGTTGCCGTCATCTAGGTCGTCGTCACCGCCAACCCGCGAGGTCACGATGGTAGGCGAGGCTCCGCCTGACCCCTCGGGCCTATTCGTGCGCCTGTCCAAGCCGTCCTCCCTCTGATCCAGACCCTCACGAGGTTATCTCCGGACGAGAGCCCATATGACCACCTATGCGAAGAAGGCGGCTTTCCCGCCAAGACTCCGGCCTACTTATTGGACGCTTCTGGCCCTGAAATCGTTGCCTTCGACCTGCTAGGCCGGGGAGACCGGGCAATCTCATGCAGTCGCCCGATTATTCCTCATCTTCTCCCGCCCCGTCCGGTGAGCCTGCTAGATCCCCGTTGTCCGCTAGCTCTGTCAGGTCGAGGTTACCTGGCGAAGTCGCCTGGTCTTCGTCTTCTTCGTCCAAAGGTTCTTGATCGTCCTCAGCCAGCGACTCCGCGTTCCTGGCCAGCGCGACCACGCTGTCTCCGGCGGCGAGGTTCATCAGCCGGACTCCCATGGTCTGCCGCCCTGACTGTTTGACTTCCCCGGCCCTGGTCCTGATCACCCCGCCTCCCGACGTTATCGCGAAGATCTCATCGTCGGCGTGCACCATCAGCGCGCCGACCAGCTCGCCGCGGGCCTCGACGATCTTCGCGGTGACGACGCCCCGGCCACCGCGGCCCTGCACCGGATAGGAGTCGGCCGGCGTGCGCTTGGCGTACCCGCCTCCGGTGGCTACCAGCACGTCCTCGCCTTCCCTGACCACGTACATGCCAAGGAGCTCGTCACCGTCGTTGAAGCGCATCCCGATGACGCCGGAGGTGGCGCGGCCCATCGGCCGCAGCGACTCGTCGCTGGCATGGAACTTGATGGCCTGCGCGCCCTTGCTGACCAGCAGCAGGTCCTCCTCAGGCGAGACCAGGCTGGCCCCGATCACCTCGTCGTCCTCGCGCAGGTTGATCGCGATGATGCCGCCGGACCGCGGCGAGTCGAAGTCGGTCAGCCGGGACTTCTTCACCAGCCCGGACTTGGTGGCCAGCACCAGGTAAGGCGCCACCTGGTAGTCACGGAGCGCGAGCACCTCAGCGATCCGCTCGTCGGGCTGAAACGCGAGAAGGTTGGCCACGTGCTGGCCGCGGGCGTCGCGGCCGGCGTCGGGCAGCTCGTAGGCCTTGGCCCGGTAGACCCGGCCCTTGTTGGTGAAGAACAAGATCCAGTGATGGGTCGTGGTCACGAAGAAGTGGTCCACGATGTCGTCGGTGCGCAGCTGGGCGCCGCGGACGCCCTTGCCGCCGCGCCGCTGGGCCCGGTACAGGTCGGTCTTGGTGCGCTTGGCGTATCCGCCGTAGCTGATCGTGACCGCGACGTCCTCTTCGGCGATCAGGTCCTCGTCGGCCACCTCGCCGTCGTAGGCGATGATCTCGGTCCGCCGCTCGTCTCCGAACTTGGTGACGATCTCGGCCAGCTCCGACCCGACGATCCGCCGCTGCCGCTCCGGTGAGGCCAGGATGTCCTCGTAGTCGGCGATCTTGGCCGCGAGCTCGTCGTGCTCGTTGATGAGCTCCTGCCGCTCCAGGGCGGCCAGCTTGCGCAGCTGCATGTCCAGGATCGCGCGGGCCTGGATCTCGTCGATCTCCAGCAGCCCCATCAGAGCCTGCTGGGCTTCGGATGCGGACGCGCTGGCCCGGATCAGCGCGATGACCTCGTCGATCCGGTCGATGGCCTTGATCAGCGCGGAGACAATGTGCATCCGCTCCTGGGCCTTGCGCAGCCGGTACCTGGTGCGCCGGACGATGACCTCGATCTGGTGGGTGACCCAGTACCTGATCATCTGGTCCAGGCGCAGGGTACGCGGCACCTCATCGACCAGCGCCAGCATGTTGGCGCCGAAGGTGTCCTGCAGCTGGGTGTGCTTGTACAGGTTGTTGAGGACCACCTTCGCGATGGCGTCCCGCTTGAGCACGATCACCAGCCGCTGGCCGGTGCGGCCGCTGCTCTCGTCCTGGATGTTGGCGATGCCGCCGACCCGGCCTTCCCTGACCAGCTCGGCGATCTTCTGCGCCAGGTTGTCCGGGTTGACCTGGTAGGGCAGCTCCTTGACGACCAGGCAGGCGCGGCCCCGGGCGTCCTCCTCGACCTCGACGACGGCCCGCATGATGATCGAGCCGCGGCCGGTGGTGTAGGCGTCCCTGATGCCGCGGCGGCCCACGATCAGGCCGCGGGTGGGGAAGTCCGGGCCCTTGATCCGCTCCATCAGGGCGTCCAGGAGCTCTTCGTCCGAGGCGTCGAAGTGGTCCAGGTACCAGGCGACCCCGGCCGCCACCTCGCGCAGGTTGTGCGGCGGGATCTTGGTGGCCATGCCGACCGCGATGCCCTCGGAGCCGTTGATGAGCAGGTTGGGGAACCGGCTCGGCAGCACCTTTGGCTCGGACGAGCGGCCGTCGTAGTTCTCCCGGAAGTCGACGGTGTCCTCGTTGATGTCCCGCAGCATCTCCATCGCGAGCGGGTGGAGGCGGCACTCGGTGTACCGCATGGCCGCGGGCGGGTCGTTGCCCGGCGAGCCGAAGTTGCCCTGGCTGTCGATCAGCGGCATCCGCATCGACCAGGGCTGCGCCATCCGGACCAGCGCGTCGTAAATCGCGCTGTCGCCGTGCGGATGGTAGTTGCCCATGACCTCGCCGACGACCCGAGAGCACTTGAAGAAGCCCCGGTCGGGACGGAACCCGCCGTCGTACATCGCGTACAGGATCCGCGTGTGCACCGGCTTGAGGCCGTCCCGCACATCGGGCAGGGCCCGGCCGATGATGACCGACATCGCGTAGTCGATGTAGCTGCGCTGCATCTCGTACTGGATGTCGACCGGCTCGGTACGGTCGAACCCGTTCTGCGGCGCATCGGTAACTTCGGTCACTTTTCGCAATCCCTACTCAAGCGATGGAACCAGTCGGCGCCACAGGCCGGCCTGATTCAGATGTCCAGGAACCTGACGTCCTTGGCGTTGCGCGTGATGAAGGCGCGACGGGCCTCGACGTCCTCGCCCATCAGCACGCTGAACAGCTCGTCGGCCTGGGCCGCGTCGTCGAGGGTCACCTGGAGCAGTACCCGGTGCGCCGGGTCCATCGTGGTCTCCCACAGCTCGTTCGGGTTCATCTCGCCCAGGCCCTTGAACCGCTGCACACCGTCCCGCGGCCGCGGGTCCTTCTTCCCGGCCGCGATGCCTGCCGCGATCACCCGGTCCCGCTCGGAATCGGAGAAGACGTAGTCCGGGTCGTTGCCGCGCCCCTCCCACTTGACCTTGTAAAGCGGGGGGTTCGCAAGGTAGACGTGCCCGGCTTCGACCAGTGGCTTCATGAACCGGAAGAGCAGGGTGAGCAGCAGCGTGCGGATGTGCTGCCCGTCCACGTCGGCGTCCGCCATCAAGATGATCTTGTGGTACCTGAGCTTGGTGATGTCGAACTCGTCGTAGATGCCGGCGCCGAGCGCCGTGATCATCGCCTGGACCTCGTTGTTCTTCAGGACCCGGTCGATTCGTGACTTCTCGACGTTGATGATCTTGCCCCGGATCGGCAGGATGGCCTGGAACTGGGGATCCCGGCCGCCCTTGGCCGAGCCGCCGGCCGAGTCGCCCTCGACCACGTAGATCTCGGACTTCGCCGGGTCGGTGGACTGGCAATCCGCGAGCTTGCCCGGCAGCGCCGTCGAGTCGAGCAGCGACTTACGGCGGGTGAGGTCGCGCGCCTGGCGCGCGGCGATCCGGGCCCGGGCCGCCAGGCTGGCCTTGTTGATGATCTCCTTGGCTTCGCCCGGGTTGCGGTCGAACCAGTCCCGCAGGTGGTCGTTGCAGGCCTTCTGCACGAACGACTTCGCCTCGGTGTTGCCGAGCTTGGTCTTGGTCTGCCCCTCGAACTGGGGCTCGGCGAGCTTGACGTGGACGATGGCGGTCAGGCCCTCGCGGATGTCGTCTCCGGTCAGGTTGTCGTCCTTCTCGCGCAGCAGCTTCTGGTCGCGGGCGTACCGGTTGACGATCGTGGTGAGCGCGGCGCGGAACCCCTCTTCGTGGGTGCCGCCCTCGGCGGTGTTGATCGTGTTCGCGAAGGTATGCACCGACGGGGTGTAAGAGGCGCTCCACTGCATCGCGATCTCAACCGAGATCCCGTCCGCGTCCTCCCCGAAGTCGATGACGGTACCGTGCACCGGCTCCTTTGAGGCATTGATATACCGAACGAAGTCGGCGATCCCCCCGGCGTACACGTACTCCGCGCCCCGGGGCTCGTCTTGGCGCTCGTCGGTGATGGTGATGGCCAGGTTCTTGTTGAGGAAGGCCATCTCCTGCATCCGCCGGGACAGCGTCTCGAAGGACCACTCCGTGGTCTCGAAGATCTGCGGATCCGGCCAGAACGTGATCGTGGTGCCGGTCTCGTCGCTTTCTGCGCCGCGACCGAGCGGGACTACCGGTGCGCCGCGCTCGTAGGACTGGGACCAGGCGTATCCGTCCCGGCGGATCTCCACGTCGAGCCGGGCCGATAGCGCGTTCACCACGGACACGCCGACGCCGTGCAGGCCGCCGGACACGGCGTAGGACTTGCCGTCGAACTTGCCGCCCGCGTGCAGGGTGGTCATCACGACCTCAAGCGCGGGCCGGTGCTCCACCGGGTGCTCATCCACGGGAATACCGCGGCCGTTGTCCCGCACCCGCACCCCGCCGTCGGCGAGCAGCGCCACGTCGATGGTGTCGCAGTAGCCGGCCAGCGCCTCGTCTACGGCGTTGTCCACGACCTCGTAGACGAGATGATGCAGTCCGCGCTCGCCGGTCGAGCCGATGTACATGCCTGGGCGCTTGCGGACAGCCTCAAGCCCCTCGAGTACCGTGATCGAGCGTGCATCGTAGGACAAACCAAACTCCATCCTGCATGAGAAGCGCACCCGTCATGGCGGCCGGCAGGCTCCCCACGAACTGGCCATGCGTGCGCTACTCCATTTTAGCTGCGAATACCCATTGCCACGGCCGTGTTGACTACGTGTCGTTAGCCGTAGGTGTCACCTGGGCCTTTGCTGCCGGGGACGCGCCAGCCGCCGCGCTGGCGGGGAGGCGCCGGACCGCGTACCTTGACCCGGCGCACCGATCCGTCGCCGAGTTCGTCGTTGAGCCGCCTGACCAGCATCGGCGCGAGTAGCCGCAGCTGAGTGGCCCAGGCGGTCGAGTCGGCCCGAACCGCGAGCTCGCCGTCAGCGAAGCTATCGGGGCTGGTATGCGCGGCCAGGTCCTGGCCGACGATGTCCGCCCAGCGGCCGAACACCGAGCCCATCGCCGCCTGCCGCTGCCAGCCGCGCCCCTCGAGCAGCCCGCCAATGGCGCTCAGCAGCGGCTGCGGATCCTCCCGGCGGGGACGTCCGCGAGCAGGTCCGGACCCAGCCGGTGGATCATCCTGGCTGGTCACGGCGTTTGACCCGGGCTGACGCAGCAGGCCGGAGGGTATCTCGCCCCTGGCCCGCGCATCCGCCTTCGCCTCGGCAAGCGCCTCAGCCGCCAGCCGGCCGCGGTCCGCCGCCGTCCCGTCCGGCCTTCCCGCTCGCATTGGCCTTCCCCCTCGCACTGGCCTCTCAGCTGGCACTGGCCTCTCAGCTGGCACGACAGACCACGCCCGCGCTGACGTTGAACCGGGCGCCGGTGAGCACGCTGGGGACGTCGGCCGGCACCGCGGCGGTGATCAGGACCTGCTCGGCGTCGGCGACCAGGGCGGCCAGCCGGTCCCTGCGGCCGGTGTCCAGCTCGGCGAACACGTCGTCAAGAATCAGCACCGGGTCCTCGCGCCCGTCCCTGAGCAGCGCGAAGCTGGCCAGGCGCAGCGCGAGCGCCAGCGACCAGGATTCCCCGTGGCTGGCGTAGCCGCGAGCGGGCAGGCCGCCGATAAAGAGCTCCAGCTCGTCGCGGTGCGGGCCGACCAGGCAAACGCCCCGGTCGAGCTCGCTGGCCCGGACACCCGCCAGTGCCTTGACCATGACCGCCTCGAGCCCGGCCACGTCGTCATCCCGGCCGGCCTCGCCGGAGGCAGGCTTGGCGGACGCAGGGGAATCAGATACCGAGCTGCGGTAAGACATCGCCGACTCATCGCCGGCCGCGCCGCCGGACACCGCCTCGTACGCTGCGTCCACATGCGGCCGCAGCGCGGCCACCAGGCGCATCCGGCCGGCCAGCAGCGGGGCTGCGGCCCGTGCCAGCTGCCCGTCCCAGGCGTCGAGGGTCGCCACCATCGACTCGCGGGCCGCCCCGCGCAGGTGCCCCTTGCCCCCGGCTGACTTGAGCAGCGCCGTGCGCTGCCGCAGCACCCGCTCGTAGTCAGCGCGGACGCCTGCGTATCGCGGTGCGGTCGCCACCAGCAGCTCGTCGAGGAACCTGCGCCGCTCCCCGGGGTCGCCCTTGATCAGGGCCAGGTCCTCGGGTGCGAACAGCACCGTGCGCAGCGCGCCGAGGATGTCCCGCGGCCGCGGCATCGGCGCCCGGTTAAGCCGGACCCGGTTGGCGCGCCCCGGATTGACCTCGATTTCCACCAGCGCGCTGCCGTGCGCTCCGGTCACTGCGGCCCTGAGCACGGCCCGTTCGGCCCCGCTCCTGACCATCGGCGCGTCGGTGGCGACCCGGTGACTGCCCAGCGTGGCCAGGTAGCCGATCGCCTCGACCAGGTTGGTCTTCCCCTCCCCGTTCGGCCCGCTGAACGTGGTCACGCCCGGTCCGAGGTCGATGCTGAGCTCGGGATAGGACCTGAAGTCGGTCAGCGCTAGCCGGGTGAGGTACACGATCTGAGACTAAGGCCGGATGGAGAGGGCCGTGTAGGGGGAAGGGGAGGTGGGTGGGGGCGGGCTACCCGGCCGACCTGATCGGCATGAGGACGTACCGGTAGTCGGGCTCACGCTCGCTCTTGCCGGTAATGACCGCGGGCTTGGTCGGCGAGCTGAACGAGATCCTGGCCGTGTCCGAGTCGATCGCCCCGATGCCGTCGAGCAGGTACTGCGGGTTGAAGGCGATCTGCAGGTCCTCGCCGTCGAACGCCGCCTCGAGGACCTCGGTGGCCTGGGCCTCTTCTGAGGCGCCGGCTTCCAGCACGAGCTGGCCCGAGCTGAAGGCCAGCCGGACCGGCGTGTTGCGTTCGGCCACCAGGGCGACACGCTTGACAGCTTCGGCGAACGTGCTGGCCGGGAGTTCCGCGGTGGCGCTGAATTCGCTCGGCAGCAGGGCCTGGTATTTGGGGTACTCGCCGCCGAGCAGCCGGGTGGTGGTCCGCCGCCCGGCACCGGCGAAACCGATGAGGCTGTCGCCGCCAAGGGATATCGACACCTCGGCCCCTGAGGTCAGCGCCCGCGCGGTGTCGCCGAGCACGCGCGCGGGGACGAGCACGGCCGTGTCGGGATCCGGACGTGCCGGATTCCAGCGCAGCTCACGAATCGCGAGCCGGTACCTGTCGGTGGCGACGAGGGTCAGTGTGTCGCCGGTGATCTCGATCCTGATGCCGGTCAGCGCGGGCAACGTGTCATCCCGGCCCGCGGCGATCGCCACCTGGCTGATGGCGGAAGCCATCGCGTCGCTGCCCACCGAGCCGGCGAACGGTGGCATCTCGGGCAGCGTCGGATATTCCTCTTCGGGCAGCAGGACCAGGGTGAAAGTCGCACTCCCGCACTTGAGCGTGGCCCGGGTGCCGTCGGTGGCCAGGTCGACTGGCCGGGCGGGCAGCGATTTGACGATCTCAGCGAGCAACCGGCCCGAGACGAGCACAGCGCCCTCTTCGTCGGTGATCACCGGCACGGTGGCCTGGGCGGAGACTTCATAGTCGAACGTTGAGAGCGTGAGTTCTGACCCCGCGTGCAGGCGCATCCCGGCCAGTACTGGGGCAGTCGGGCGGGCCGGCAGCGCACGCGCGGTCCAGGCCACGGCTTCCGCCAGGTGATCACGCTCAACCTGGAGCTTCACGGAACTGCCTCCTACATGTCAGCGGGCTTGTCGCGGGGTACAGCGCTGGTGCGCCGGCCTACGCACAGGGCCTACTTGGTGTTTGTTTTCTTATCTAGAGAATCGTCATAGTCATAGGTGCGGTGGATACTGGGGAGAACTCTTGTTCCCGCAGCTCAGCACCTATGCTCAACGCACACTGGCGGTGCCGGGCCGGGGGACGGCGCAGGCGGCCTTGTGGTCGGCGGCCGGTGCGGCTGCTGCTTGCCACTGGTTGTCCCCCGGTTATCCGAGTGTCATCCACAACGTTGTCCACAAACTGTGCGCATAGCGATACGGCGGCCGGTCAGCCCGTCCGGGCCTGCTGCTTGATGCGGTTAGTCAGCTCGGTGACCTGCGTATAGATCGATCTGCGTTCGGCCATCAGGGAGCGGATCTTCCTGTCGGCGTTGATGACCGTGGTGTGGTCGCGGCCGCCGAACTGCTGGCCGATCTTCGGCAAGGACAGGTCGGTGAGCTCACGGCACAGGTACATGGCGATGTGCCGGGCCGTGACGAGCACCCGTGACCTGGACTGTCCGCACAGGTCATCGATGGAAAGCCCGAAGTAGGAGGCCGTCTGGCCCATGATGATCGCGATCGTGATCTGCGGGCCCTGGGCCTCGGGGATGAGATCCTTGAGCACGATCTCGGCCAGCTGGAGATCGACCGACTGGCGGTTCAGGCTGGCGAACGCGGTCACCCGGATCAGCGCACCCTCGAGTTCCCTGATGTTGGTGGAGATCCGGCTGGCGATGTACTCGAGCACCTCGGGCGGCGCGTTCAGGGCATCCTGGATCGCCTTGCGGCGCAAGATGGCGATGCGGGTTTCGAGCTCGGGCGGCTGGACGTCGGTGAGCAGGCCCCACTCGAACCGGCTGCGGAGCCGGTCCTCCAGCGTGACCAGGCGCTTGGGCGCGCGGTCGCTGGAGATGACGATCTGCTTGCTGGCGTTGTGCAAGGTGTTGAAGGTGTGGAAGAACTCTTCCTGCGTTCCTTCCTTGTTCTCCAGGAACTGGATGTCATCGACGAGCAGCACGTCGACATCGCGGTACCGGCGCCGGAAGCCGTCCTGCTTGCCGTCCCGGATCATGTTGATGAAGTCGTTGGTGAATTCCTCCGAGCTCACGTACCTGACCTTCAGGCCGGTGTAGAGGGTCTGCGCGTAGTGCCCGATGGCGTGCAGCAGGTGCGTCTTGCCCAGCCCCGAGTCGCCGTAGACAAACAGCGGGTTGTAGGCCTTGGCGGGCGCCTCGGCGACCGCCACGGACGCCGCGTGCGCGAACCGGTTACTCGATCCGATGACGAAGGTCTCGAAGGTGTACTTGGAGTTGAGCCGAGTACCGCCCAGACGGGGACCCGAGGATCCTGCGGCACTCTGGTGGGCCGAGGTCATCCCACCGTGACGGGCCGGGTCCGCAGGCCCGTGCTCGTGGTCCGCGCCGTCAGGAGAGGGACGGCCGTGCGAGGCTGGATCCTGGGCGGCCAGCCGCGATCCGTGATCCGCCTCGGAGTCCGGAACCCCTGGCCGTCCCTGGCCTCGCGGTGCGGGCGGGTCGGTGGACAGGTCCCGGGCGGGCACGGGCATCGGGGCCTGCGGTGCCGGGTCCACCGTGACCGCGAGCTGAATGTCGCGGCCGAGCTCCTGGGAGAGGGCCTGGGTGACCAGGGCGCGCAGCCGGGTTTCCAGCTGCTCCTTGACGAACTCGTTCGGGGTGGCGATCAGGGCGGTGTTCTCGACCAGGCCCAGCGGACGAGTGAGCTTGAGCCACGCTCGCTGATGCGGCTGGATCTGAAGATCAGCCAGACCGTCGAGGGATCGTGCCCATACATCTGCCAGGTCAGAATTCGCCACCTGTGCTCCCCTCGACTCCCCGTGTCGCAAGCCGGAGGCTCACGATCCACAGATGTATCCACATGTTGTGCACGTGGTTTCCCCGCTGCACACTGTGACTGCGGCAGCTCGGAGAGAATAGCTTTCCACAGCCTAAGACCCGGCCGCCGGGCACGCCTGGCAAACGGCGCTGTTCCAGATGGTAGCCTGTGGAAATCCGAGAACCGCACGTCGTCATGCGTGCGCGCGGTCCAAGATCCCTTTTACCTGGAGCCTCAGTGAGTAAGCGCACGTTCCAGCCGAACAATCGGCGCCGGGCGAAGACGCATGGTTTCCGGCTGCGGATGCGCACCCGGGCCGGGCGGGCTGTCCTGGCTGCCCGCAGGCACAAGGGCCGCGACCGGCTGAGTGCCTGATCCTGCCGTCCCAGTCCCGGATGCGTCACGGCGCCGAGTTCAGGCTGACCGTGCGCACCGGGACCCGTGCAGGCAGGCCCAGTGTCGTGGGCCACTTGCTGGTACGGGCGGACGGACCTCATGAGGCCGAGCCAGCCAGGGTAGGGTTCGTGGTCAGCCGGGCGGTTGGTCCGGCGGTGACCAGGAACAAGGTGAAGCGGCGCCTTCGTGAGCTGATGCGCGGGTACCTTCACTCGCTTCCTGGCGGTAGCCTTCTTGTGGTGCGTGCCAACGCTGCGGCCGCGCACGTAAGCCATCCGGATCTCGCCGCGGATCTGGAATCGGTGATCAGTAGGTTGCTGCGGCGGCAGGTTGGGGCGCGTCGGTAATGCCAGATAAAGGTACTGCTAACGATCCGGCCCGCACCGCAACGGTGCCGGCCCGGCTGCTGATGCTACCTATCGCTGGCTACCGGCGGTTCGTCAGCCCGCTGCTCGGGCCGCGTTGCCGGTTCGAGCCCTCGTGCAGTGCGTATGCGCTCACCGCGCTTTCCGAGCACGGTGCCGCCCGCGGGCTGTGGCTCGCGGTGGCACGCATCGCCCGGTGCCATCCGTTTCATCCCGGCGGTTACGACCCGGTGCCGACCAGGAATCCCGCCAAGGTCGCGAGGAGCTAGCTGGTGAGTGCGCTCGACCCGCTGAACGGCGTGGTGGCATGGGTCATCATGCATATCCATACTGTCCTCGGCCATCTCTTCGGTCCTGACACCGGGCTGGCCTGGGGCCTGTCCATCGTGCTCCTGGTCGTCGCCATCCGGATATGCCTCATTCCGCTGTTCGTCAAGCAGGTGCACGCCCAGCGGAAGATGGCCCAGCACGCGCCGCACCTGCAGGAACTGCGCAAGAAGTACAAGGGCGACAAGCAACGTCTCAACGAAGAGACGATGAAGTTCTACAAGGAAAACGGGGTCAACCCGCTGGCGGGCTGCCTGCCGATGATCCCGCAGATGATCGTGTTCTTCGCCCTGTTCAGCGTGCTGCGCGCCATCGCCGGGTGGAACGGGAAGACCGCGTTGCCTTACGGGCTGACGCTGCCGGTGGTGAAGAGTGCGCAGAAGGCGACGATCTTCGGGGTCAACCTAGGCGACAAGTTTACCTCGCTGTTCGCGCACCCCTCGCTGTCGCCCCGGGTGGCCATCGTGATCGCGCTGACCGTGGTGGTCAGCGCGTCGACGACATTCATGACGGTCAGGCAGAGCGCCAAGCGCGGCCTGATGCAGACCAACGTGGACCCGGACAACCCGATGGCCCAGTCGCAGAAGTACATGATGTACGTCGTCCCGTTCTTCTCGCTGACCGGTTTGTACTGGGTGTACGGCCTGGTTCTCTACTGGGTGACGACCAACCTGTGGACGCTGGGCCAGCAGTACTTCATGTTCCGGAACTGGACGGTTGAGCCGACGGGCGCCCCTGGGGCCACCGCCGCCGCCACTACAGGCGCCACGGCCCGCACCGCGCAGAGCTCGCCGCGGCAGGCCTCCGGCACGAAGACCGGAGCGGCCAAGACCTCGGCCGGCGGTGCGCGGACCGGATCGGCTACTACCCGGCCTGGGTCGAGTGCGGCCCAGGTCAAAAGGTCTGGCACGGCGTCCTCAGGGTCCTCGGCGTCTTCGGGAGCACGGCCCGTTAACGCGGGTAACGGATCAACGGCCGGGACGAACAGATCCGGCGGGACCCGGACGGGATCCGCCCGGGGCGACGCCAGGGCCAACACCGCGTCGGTCCCGGCAAACCGGCCCAATGGCGGCGAAAAGCGCGGGCTGCTCCGGCTGGGCCGGCCGAAACAGGAGCCTGAACCTGAACCCGAGCCCGAGGTACCTGCCGCTAAGGTGGTCCGGCAGCAGCCGGTCCGGCAGGCGAAAAGCAAGCGATCGGGCAAACGGTGACGCCAGCGCAGGGCACAGTGGGAGGTCCGATCGTGAGCCAGCAGGACGTCGATGTCACCGACGCGGCCGACGCCCTCGAGGAAGTCGAAGGTCTCGGGGACGACGTCGCAGACGATGGCTCCCGGCTGAGTGATCTCGAGATCGAGGGCGACATCGCCGCGGACTACGTCGAGGGCCTGCTGGACATCGCGGACCTGGATGGCGACATCGACATGGACGTCGAAGGCGACCGGGCCATCGTGTCTGTAGTCGGCGCGACCCTGGACGAGCTGGTCGGCGACAGCGGCGCGGTTCTGGAGGCGCTGCAGGAGCTCACCCGGCTCGCGGTGCACCGGCAGACCGGCGCACGGGCCAGGCTCATGCTGGATATCGGCGGATACCGTGCGCGACGGCGCTCGGAGCTAGCCGACTACGGTCGGACGGTCGCCGAGGAGGTCGCACGGACCGGTGAGCCGAAGACACTCGCCGCGATGTCGCCGTTCGAGCGGAAGATCGTGCACGATGCGGTCGCGGCGGCGGGCCAGCGAAGTGAGTCGGAGGGCGAGGAGCCCAGCCGGCGTGTGGTGGTCTACCCCGCACAGTGACGTTCCGTCCTTCCGCGATCGGGGGAACCGGGGATCAGCCTGCTCCGGCGGCGGTGCCGCCGGACCCGGCCGGATCAGATCCCGCCGGATCACCGTCGGCCGAGTGTCCGCCACCCCCGGAGGGTGCGGCCATCGTCTTCGGGTCCGCGCTTTCCGACGCTCAGGCGTTCGCGCGGATGCTGGCCTCGCGCGGGGTCGAGCATGGGCTGATCGGGCCCCATGAGGTACCGAGGCTATGGGACAGGCACCTGCTCAACTGTGCGGTCGTGGCGGAACTCATCGACTCCTCTGCCAGGACGCTTGTTGACATCGGGTCGGGCGCTGGGCTGCCTGGCGTGGTGCTGGCCATGCTGTGCCCGGAGTTGAGCGTCACCCTGCTCGAGCCCATGGAGCGACGCTGCCGGTTCCTGTCCGACTGCGTGGCCGAGCTCGGGCTCAGCAATGCCACCGTGCTGCGCGGGCGGGCTGAGGACACTGTCCTGCGAGCGGATGTGGCTACCGCCCGAGCGGTGGCACCGCTGGACAGGCTCGCGGAGCTTGCTGTCCGCCTGGTACGACCGGGCGGAATGGTGCTTGCGATCAAGGGGCAAGCAGCTGCGGACGAATTGAGGAAGGCCAAACCGGTGCTGCGGCGAATCGGGGTTCGCAGCGCCGAGATTGTGCGGGCGGGGCAGGGTAAGGTCGTTCCTGCGACTACCGTCGTGCGGTTCTTCGCTAGGTGAGGCAGGGCATTGGTGGGGCTCAGCTACGGCAGGCAGGGCACAGCGAAATTGGGCCCGGGGAGCTTGAGCGCAGCAGGCCTGGGGTGGCCAGACGAGTCGCTGGTGGAAAGGTCACATGGCGTCGCGTGGACGGGCGGACCCGCGAGAATCGGGGGTCTGGGCTGGCCTGGCGCGGGCCGAGGATCGAGAGGCGTTCAGGTGAACGATGAAAGGTCTGAAGCTGGTGGCCACAGGGCTCCTGGCGCTCTTGATGTCTCTGAAGGTTCTGGGAGCTCCCGGGATTCAGAGACGGGCGCCCAGCGCCCGGAGCCAGCGGTTTCGGCGATGGTTTCACGTGGAACAAGGCCGGTAGTCATCCCGGAGATTCCGCCTGACCCGACGGATACCCCGATAGGGCGAGCCGCAGAAGCTGCCATTGTCGTTCTGGGCATGAGTGACCGCCAGCCGTGGCCGCGGCCGCCGCGCTGTCGGCTGATGACCATCGCGAACCAGAAGGGCGGGGTCGGGAAGACGACCACGGCGGTCAACTTGGCCGCCAGCCTGGCCCAGCACGGTTCACGTGTCCTAGTGGTGGACCTCGATCCGCAGGGAAATGCGTCCACCGCGCTCGATGTGGACCATCGGGCCGGCACTCCGTCCGTCTACCACGTACTGGTCGACGACCGGCCACTGGCTGATGTGGTGCAACCAGCCGGGGCCATGCCCGGGCTGTTCTGCGCTCCCGCCACCATAGATCTCGCCGGGGCGGAGATCGAACTGGTGCCGGTGGTGGCGCGAGAGCTGCGGCTGGCCAAGGCGTTGCGCGCCTACGACACCTCACACCTGGACTATGTGCTGGTGGACTGTCCTCCGTCGCTCGGGCTGCTGACACTGAACGCGCTCGTGGCCGCGGAGGAGGTGCTACTGCCGATCCAGTGCGAGTACTACGCGCTCGAGGGTGTCCAGCAGTTGCTGAACACAGCGGAGCTGGTCCGGGTGAACTTCAACCCGGGACTGCATATCTCCACCGTCCTGCTGACGATGTACGACGGACGCACCCGTCTCGCCTCAGACGTGGCCGATGACGTCCGTGCGCATTTCGGTGCCTCCGTGCTGAAGACGATCATCCCGCGGAGCGTCCGGCTGTCGGAGGCGCCGAGCCGGGGGCAATCGGTGATCACGTACGACCCGGCATCGAGCGGCGCGATCGCGTATACCGAAGCGGCGCACGAGCTGGCGCTGCAGTCGGCGGGTACCCGGTAGCAGGCCGAGATCAGGGAGAGGCAGTGGCTCAGCAGAGGCGTGGTCTCGGGCGGGGACTCGGGGCACTGATCCCGGAATCTCCGCGCCCGGCTGATGGTGATGCCGCGCGGGGCGCGGAAACGGCCGCATGGATGGCTGGGGACAGGCCGGACGGGTCGGCCGATTCTCCGGTCGAGGTTCCGGGCGCTCACTACCAGGAGATCTCGGTCTCCGCCATCAGCCCGAACCCACGGCAGCCGAGACGGACCTTCGACGAGGACGCCCTCGATGAGCTGGCGGAGTCCATCAGGCAGGTCGGTCTGCTGCAGCCTGTGGTGGTGCGCGCGGCCGCCCCAGGCCAGTACGAGCTCATCATGGGCGAGCGTCGATGGCGTGCCTCACAGCGCGCTGGCCTTACCGAAATCGGCGCCATCGTCAAACAGACGCAGGACAACGACCTGCTCAGAGACGCCCTGATCGAGAACCTGCACCGTCAGCAGCTTGACCCGCTGGAAGAAGCGGCGGCCTACCAGCAGCTGCTAGACGATTTCGGTACCACCCACGAGCAGCTGGCCCAGAAGATAGGCCGTTCGCGTCCCCACATCAGCAACACCCTCCGGCTGCTCAACCTCCCCCCAGCCGTGCAGAAGCGTGTCGCCGCGGGTGTCATCAGCGCCGGCCACGCCCGTGCCCTGCTCGGCCTGGACAACCCTGAAGCGCAGGAGCGTCTGGCCCACCGGATAGTCGCCGAAGGCCTCTCCGTCCGTGCCGTCGAGGAGATCGTCTCCCTCGGCGATGACGACACCCCTAAGAGACGCTCCACCCCGGCCAGGCAGCCCACCGCACCCGGCCTCCGCCACCTAGCCGACCGCCTCTCCGACCTCTTCGAAACTCGCGTCAAAGTAGAAATGGGTCGGCAAAAGGGCAAAATCGTCGTTGAGTTCGCGACGACAGGTGACCTGGAGCGCATCGTGCAGATGATGAGTCCTTCCAAATCGGCGGAGACTGAGGGATAAGAGCCTCGCGGGGGCTTCCGACTCGCTTATTGCTGCTTTTGGCGTGGGCTGGGGTCACAGAGGGTGTCTCGCCTGGCGAGGCACCCTCCGAGGACCCACCCATTACCCCCCAGCCCGTTTCACGTGAAACAACACCCTTGTAATTCAGCTCAGGCGGGTTACTAAACGGCCGTGGTCCGGATGCTGGCGAGGAAGGTGTCTACGTCCGACTCGGTGGTGTCGAAGGCGGCCATCCAGCGGACGACGGAGGTTTGTTCATCCCAGAGGTGGAAGAACCAGTCGCGTCGCAGGGCGGCGATGTGCTTGGGGTCCAGGCGGGCGAAGACGGCGTTGGCTTGGACGGGGTAAACGATCTCGACGCCAGGGATGGTGGCGGCACCGGCGGCTAGGCGGCGGGCCATGGCGTTGGCGTGGGACGCGCTGGATCGCCAGAGCTCGTCGTGCAGCAGAGCTAGGAACTGGGCGGCCACGAAACGCATCTTGGAGGTGAGCTGGGTCTGCTGCTTGCGCAGGTACGGCACGTCGGCGGCGAGACCAGGGCGCATCACGATGAGAGCTTCGGCCCCGACCGCGCCGTTCTTGGTGCCGCCGAAGCTGAGCGCGTCCGCGCATTCCGCGAGGTCGGCCAGCGAGCAGTCTAGGTCGGCGGCCGCGTTGGCCAGCCGGGCCCCGTCCAGGTACACGCGCAGGTCGTTCGCGTGGCAGAAGTCGGCGATCTTCCGCAGTTCGGCGAGGGTGTAGCAGGTTCCGAGCTCGGTGGACTGGGTGATGGTCACCACCCCCGGCTGCGCGAGGTGATCGTCGCCACGGCCAGACAGCCGGGGGGCGATCAGCTCGGGGGTGAGCTTCCCGTCTGAGGCCGGCACGGTGAGCAGCTTGGTGCCGAGCAGCCGTTCGGGGGCACCGCACTCGTCGGTATTGATGTGCGCGGACTCGGCGCAGATGACGGCCTCATGCCGGCGCAGCAGCATGCTCAGGCCGAGTACGTTGGCCCCGCTGCCGTTCAGCACCAGGAAGGCATCGTCAGACCGGAAGGTCTCACGCAATGCGGCGGTCGCCCGCTCGGTCCACTCATCGGCGCCGTACGCCACCGCATCGCCCGAGTTGGCATCCATGATCGCGCGCAGCACCGCCGGGTGCGCGCCTGCGTGGTTATCGCTGCCGAAGCTCTTGCGTTGTGTCATGGACACGAGCCTAGGGGCCGCGGGCCGGACCTAGGCGCCGCGGGCGGCCGCGAACTCCAGCAGGCTGACGCAGGTACTGCCGAACGTGCGACCCGAGGCCTCCAGGGCCAGCGGCAGGGTGCTCGTCTCCGTCATGCCCGGCGCCACGTTGACCTCAAGGAAGTACGCCGTGCCCGTGTCGTCGACGATGAGATCGGTCCTGGACAGATCGCGCAGGCCCAGCGCCGCGTGCGCGGTGACGGCAATCCTCGCGACCTCGCTCGCGACCCCGCTGGACAGCCGGGCCGGAACGTAGAACTCCGTCTTGCCCGCGGTGTACCTGGCCGAGTAGTCGTACCCTTTCTCACCGGCCACGATCTCGACCGCGGGCAGGGCCTGCGGGCCGTCGCCGAGATCTATCACCCCGACCGCGACTTCGGTGCCGGTGATGAACCGCTCGATGAGCGCGGTATCCCCGTAGGCGAAGCAGCTCAGCACCGCGGCGGGCAGTTCGGCTGCGGTATGGACCGGGCTGGCGCCGAGAGCGGATCCGCCGCGGGATGGCTTGACGTACAGCGGCAGCCCGAGCTTGGCCACGATGAGGTCGATGACCGCGGTGGCGCCGAGGTCATGGAACGTTTCGCGCGGTAGGGTCACCGACTGCGGCGTGGTCAGGCCGGCCGCCGTCACGAGGGCCTTGGCCGTGGGCTTGTCGAAGGCCATCTGGCAAGCGCTGGCGACCGAGCCGACGTACGGCACGCCGAGCAGGCCGAGCACCTCCCGGATCGCCCCGTCTTCTCCGCACGCCCCGTGAATGGCCGGAAACACCACGCTGGGCGGCGCGGCGCGTAGGTGGGCCAGCAGGCCCGAGTCGGCGTCCGCGACGATGGCGTCGATACCTTCCCCGGCCAGGGCGTCGCGGACCCGGTGTCCGGAGTGCAGCGAAACTTCTCGCTCGGCAGATAGGCCGCCGGCAAGTATGACGACACGCTCGAGATCGCGCATGATTTCTAGTTTTGTTCCCCGCTAGGATCGATTAATTATCAGCTGCGGTCGGACGTGGACGGGGCGAAGTCGTCCCGCAGCTGGATCTCGCTCTCGATCACCGAGGCGAGCCGCCGGATTCCCTCGGCAATACGATCTGGATCGGGGAAGGAATAGCACAGCCGGGCGTACTGGCTGCCCGAGCCGTCCGCGTAAAAGCCCGTTCCTGGTACGTAGGCGACCCGTGACGAAATCGCCCGGGGCAGCATGGCCTTGGCGTTGATCCCGTCGGGGAGCCCGAGCCAGACATAAAAACCGCCGGCCGGCCGGGTCCAGTGGCAGCCGGGAGGCATCATCCCGGACAGGGCGGTCAGAGTCGCGTCCCTGCGCTCCCGGTACAGTTCGCGGAAGGTCTTGATCTGCTCCTGCCACGGCTGGGTGTTCAGGTATTCGCGCACGGTCAGCTGCGAGAAGCTTGAATGGCACAGCACGGCTGACTCGGCGGCGAGGATCAGCTTGTCCCTGATGGCCGGCGGCGCCACCGCCCAGCCCACCCGCACGCCCGCGGCGAACGTCTTGGAGAACGTGCCGAGGTAGACGACCCCTTCGGCGTCATCGGCCCGCAGCGCCCGCATCGGGTCGCCGTCGAAGCCGAGCAGTCCGTACGGATTGTCCTCAACGACCAGCAAACCGGCGCGACGGCAGATGTCGAGGATACGGTGCCGGCGTCCGGCCGCGAGCGTAACCCCGGCCGGGTTATGGAAGTTCGGCACCGTGTAGAGGAACTTGGCCCGCTTTCCGGCCGCCGCGGTGCGCTGGATGGCTTCCTCGAGGGCCTCCGGGATCAGCCCGTCGTCGTCCATCGGCACGTGCAGCACGTCGGCCTGGTAGGCCGCGAAGGCTCCCAGGGCACCCACGTAGGACGGCGCCTCGGCCAGCACCACGTCTCCAGGGTCGATAAAGATCCTGGTCAGCAGGTCAAGTGCCTGCTGGGAGCCGACGGTGACCACGACCTCGTCCGGGTGGGCGGCGATCTGCTCAAGCGCCATGACGTCGCAGATTCTCTCCCGCAGTCCCGCGTCGCCCTGCGCGGTGCAGTATTGCAGCGCGGTCGTGCCGTGGTTGGCGATCAGCTGGCCGATCATCTCGCCGACGACATCAAGGGGAAGCGCGGCCACATACGGCAAGCCGCCGGCCAGCGAAACGATCTCGGGCCGGGCGGCGACAGCGAACAGGGCGCGGATTTCCGATGCCACCATGTCAACCGCACGGGCGGCGTACTGGCCGACGTAGCGGTCAATTCGCTGTGGCTGCGCTGCCGATTGCTGTTCGCCGGTCACGGACTCTCCTTTTATCCTCGGGGGGACGACCCCCCCAGACCCCCCCGCTTCTGGGGGGAAACCTTTTCCCCCCAGACCCCCTCGGCAGACCCCCTCGGCAGACCCCCTCGGCCCCCCACTTCCGGGGGGCACCATTCGCCCTAGGCCCCTCCGGCCCTAGGGCGAGTACCATGCCAGGATACGGGGTATCTCTCGGGAACGCTTGTGGATCCAGCCGGGGAACAGGATGTCGCGACGTATCGTCAATATTACGCTGGATAATCTCGGCGACTTGCCGACGAAGTGCCGCAAATGCGTCTTCTGGGAGCTTGGCCCGGTCAGCCGGGCATGCGCCGAAGAGAGCGGTGACCCGGAACTCGAGAAGGAGTCGTGGGTTTCTTCCGTGCTGCTCGAGTGGGGAAGCTGCGGCAAGATCGCCTATGTCGACGGCGTCCCCGCCGGGTACATGCTCTTCGCCCCGCCGCAGTACGTTCCCCGCTCGATAGCCTTTCCCACCAGCCCGGTGAGCGCCGACGCGGTTTTGCTCATGACGGCCCATCTGCTCAGCGAGTTCACTGGCGGGGGCATCGGCCGGATGCTGGTGCAGGCGATGGCCAAGGACCTGACCCGGCGCGGGGTCAGGGCGATCGAAGCCTTCGGCGACCGGCGGTGGGAATCGCCCGCCTGCATGCTGCCGGTGGATTACCTGCTCTCGGTCGGATTCAAGACCATCCGCCCGCACCACCATTACCCGCGCTTGCGGATGGAACTGCGAACCGTTCTTACCTGGCGGGAAGATGTCGAGGTGGCGCTTGAGCGCCTCCTTGGCTCCATGAACCCGTCGGCCCCGCAGGGGGCCCTGCGACCCGTCTAACGGGTCAGCCGGCCAGCGAACCGGTGCCTCAGATGTACTCAGCCAGCTCGCGGAGCAGGGCTGACTTCGGCTTGGCGCCGACGATCTGCTTGACCACCTGGCCGCCGGAGAACACGCTCATGGTGGGAATGGCCATGATCCCGTAGCGCGCCGACACCGCGGGGTTCTCGTCGATGTTCAGCTTGACCACGTCGATCTTGCCGGCGTACTCGGTTGCGATCTCCTCCAGGACGGGGGCAACCATGCGGCAGGGGCCGCACCATTCGGCCCAGTAATCCACGATGACCGGCTTGTCGCTCTTCAGGACCTCTACCTCGAAGGTCTCGTCCGTCACGACCTTAGTCGCTCCCACGGCGATCACATCCTTTAGCTTGTGCTGAATAAATTTCTGTGACGCACGCGGGCGTCAGTGTTCCTTGCTAGCGAGCCAGCGCTCGGCGTCGAGCGCCGCCGCGCAGCCCGTTCCCGCCGCGGTGACGGCCTGCCGGTAGGTACGGTCGACGACGTCGCCGCAGGCGAACACGCCCTCGATGGCGGTGCGCGTCGACGGCTCGTCCACCAGCAGGTATCCGTCGGGATCGGTGGCGAGCTGTCCGGTGAACAGATCCGAGCGCGGGTCGTGGCCGATAGCGACGAATACGCCGGTTACCGGCAGCACGTGTTCCGTGCCGTCCTTCGTGCTCCTGATCCGCAGGCCGGTGACCTTGTCCGAGCCCAGGACCTCGGCCACCTCGCTGTCCCACAGGAACTCGATCTTCGGGTTCGCGATCGCCCGGTCCTGCATGATCTTCGAAGCGCGGAGCGTGTCGCGCCGGTGGACCACCGTCACCGACTTGCCGAACCGGGTCAGGAACATGGCCTCTTCCAGGGCGGAGTCGCCGCCGCCGATGACCGCGATGTCATGACCGCGGAAGAAGAACCCGTCACAGGTGGCGCACCAGGACACGCCGTGGCCACCAAGCGCCTTCTCGCCCGGCACCCCGAGCTCCTTGTACCTGGAGCCGGAGGCGATGATCACGGCCTTGGCGAGATACGTCTCGCTGTCGGTCTTGACCACCTTCGGGTCCGCGGCCAGGTCGACCGCTACCACGTCGTCGGGGACCAGCTCGGCACCGAACCGCTCGGCCTGCTTGCGCATGGAGTCCATCAGCTCGGGACCCATGATGGCGTCGGGGAAGCCGGGGAAGTTCTCCACGTCGGTGGTCTGCATGAGCGCGCCGCCCGCCGTGACCGAGCCCTCGAAGATCAAGGGCTTCAGCTCGGCGCGAGCCGCGTAAAGCGCCGCCGTGTAACCGGCCGGACCGGACCCGATGACAATCACGTTCCGGACTTCGTTCACCTCTGCCAACCGTATCAACCCCTCATCTGACTGGCACTCCAGTGAACCGATCCTAGGGCCCTAAGATTCCCGCCGGCACGGTCCTGGTGGCGAGCACATGACTGCCGGTGGCTGAGCAGCCAGGACCGGCCAGCTGCACCAGGTCGCCCTGGCTCGCGCGGGTGACGACGACGGTGACCGGCTGACCCTGGTAGTGAGCGCTTTCGACCCGGAGCACAGCGGCGCTGCCGGCCACGCGCTGCACGCACGCTTTGACGGTCGCGGTGGCGGCGTGCGTCGTCCGCGGTACGCGCAGGTCGGCCTCCAGTTGCTGGGTGAGGGAACCGGCCACGAAATCGACAGGGCTGACCACGACGGTGAACTCGGCCGGCGACATCCGCTGTGACCGCGGCGACGTCCCGCCGACCGTTCCCGCGGCTGCCTTAGGCGCGGATGTGTCGCCGTTGGCCGGCTGCGCGGCAGTAGCCGGGGCGGCCCCGGAAGAGGCACCTTCCATCTGCGGGGAACTGCCTTGGCTGCTCAGGAAGTACCCGCCCGCGGCTACTAGCACCACTACTGCGCCGGCGGGGGCGAGCACACGCGGGGATATCCAGCGGAAACCACCGTTTCCGGTCCGCCGGGGGCGGGTCGCGCGTTCCCTCGGGCTGACACCACGGGCCCGTTCGGAGGAATTCCTGTGAGCCACTTCGGCGGCGAGCACGGTGTCGAGCCGCTGTGCCACCCGGTCCGGCATGGCCGGAGCCGGAACCGCTGCGAGCAGGGCGGAAACCCCGGCGAGCTCGTCGGCCAAGGCCGCGCAGCGAGCGCAGTCGGCCAGGTGCGCTGTGATCATGGCGGCCCGGCGCCTGGTGACGAGCCCCGCGCGGAAATCAGCCAGGACATCGGTGTCCGGATGGGTCATCTGCCCCCTCATGCTGTATCTCCCGCTCGCCTCCTGGGCGCTCATGGGTCTCCTCCCTGCGCAGGTGAGACGCTCTCGCCGGCCGATCGGTTCCCTCGCAGGTGCGCTACGTGGGGAAGCAACTTGGCGCGGGCGCGGGCGCAGCGGCTCTTGACCGTGCCCGTGGAGATGTCGAGGATGACGGCGGCATCGGCGACGGAGAAGCCGAGCATGTCGACGACCACCAGCGCGGCCCGTTGCTGCGGCGGCAGGATGCGGAGCGCCGCATCGACGTCCAGCCTGGTGTCGGTGGCGTGGGCGGGATCCCCGTCCTGTGCCACCAGGGCCTCGAACGTCTGCTCCTCGGCCGGCACGGCCGGCCTGGCCGCCCGGCGGCGGAGCCGGTCAAGGGACGCGTTCACCACGATCCGGTGCAGCCAGGTGGTGACGGCTGAATCGCCGCGGAAATCGGCCGCCCGGCGGAACGCGGAAACCATGGCGTCCTGCAGGGCGTCGGCGGCCTCCTCTGGATCGCAGACGGTGCGCAGCGCGACCGCCCACAGCCGGTCCCGGTGCCGGCGGAACAGCTCGCCGAACGCTTCGTTATCTCCCGCCACATGACGGCGGAGCAGTTCGGCGTCCGAAGGCCACTGCTCGCCGGCGTCCCGCATGCCCCATCAACCCGACTGGCCCGCGGCGGATCCGCGGATGCTGACGTCATAAATGAAAGCCTCGTACTTGCCTGGGTTGCCCAGCAGGGGCGGCAGGTCGGTAATCCAGATCAGCACGTAACGGCCGGCCGCCTTCTTGGTCACGTTGAACGTCGTGACGCCTTGGGCCGTGGTGGAACTTTGCAACTCGGTGAAGCTGCTCAAGCCCGCCGCATCAGCCGTGCTTGTGTTGCCGATCTCGATCTCGGCGTGGGTGCAGCAGCTGGTGCCGAACTGGACCGCCACCTGGCTCAGCTGGACCTGCTTGCCCATGTCGAGGAGCAGGCCGGTGCCCTTTTTGAGGTTCCCGAATACGGAGTAGCCGAGATAGTAGCTGGTATGCCAGGCGGTGCTGGTGTTGCCGTCGATCGCGTACTGGGCGCCGCCCGGGTCCTCACTGCTGCCCGGCCCGCCGAGGGCGTCGAAGCTGCTGGCGCTCACCGGCTTGAGCGGGACGGCCGCCGCCGCCGGGGACGACGAGTGCGGGCGCGGGGGCGGCGTAGTCGCCGAGTGGTGCGAGTTGTGGCTGACTGACCAGGCGGCGAAGACGACCGCGGCCAGCACGAGCACGACCACGATGCCGACGATAGCCCGGGTCGCGGTGACCCGCTCGCTGGCCTGCGGCCTGCGGCTGCCGCTACCGACTTGGGACTGCGCAGCTGTGTCAGCGGCGGCCGGGTACGAGTTGGTGGACCAGTCCGGGGAGCGGCGCGGGCCGCCCGTCGTCCGGCTGGCTGACGTCGCCGCGAGCGGAAACGGGACGGGCGGGGCCACGCTGGCCAGGGCATCTGCGAACATCGCGGGCGTGCTGAGCGCTGGGCCGTGCCGGCTCGGGCGCTGGAACAGCGCCTGGCAGATCACGGCGTCAATGTTCGCCGGGACGCCGGCCGACACCTGGCGCGGTGTGCACAAGGTGCCGTCGGTCTCGGGTGCGGGCGGCAGCAACCCCGGCTCTGAACCCCGCTGCCCCGGCCAGTAGCCGGTCAGCGCGGCGTACAGCAGCCGGGCCAGATCACGGGTATCGGTGAGCGCCGGGTCCTCCCCGTCGACCGCGTCCTGCCCCGCATCCTCGGCCGTCTCACCGGCCAGGGCGGCGTCGATACCGAGCCCGGCTATTTTCACGCCGCCGCCCGGGGTCCAGTGCAGGCAGGCCGGGTCCAGCCGTAGATGAGCCAGGCCGGCCGCATGCGCGGCCGTGATCGCCTGGGCCGCCTCCGAGACCAGCGCAGCGGCGCGCGGCAGGTCGAGGGGACCTTCCGAGAGCATGTCGAGCAGCGACTCGCCGACGACCCACTCCATCACCACGTAGGGCGGCTCCTCGGCATCTTCCACGTCGAATACCTGAGGGAAACGCGGGTCATTGAGCCTGCTCGCCGCCCTGGCCGCGGCGCCCGCCTCGGCGACCCGGGGGAAGCCGGCGGCGAAGGTGAGCACGGTGACAGAGCGGGCGAGGGTCTCGTCCGTGGCTTTCCAGTACGTCCAGCCGGCGCCCGCGGTTACCTGGTCAACGAGACGATATCGTCCCGCCAGCCGGGTTCCTGGTTCCGACGTGTATGTGCTCATAGGTTGCCACCCATGCTAATGCCGCCTGCGCTGGCCGCCGAACTTTGCGGCCACCATCCTGGCTAGAAATCCGAACTCGGCCACCCGCAGCGCCCGGGCGCACAGAGCGTAGAGAGCCACCGCGCCGCCGCCGCCGACCACGGTTACCACCAGGCCATATAGGGCACTCGGGCTGGACACCAGGTGTCCCGTGCCGATCATGACCGCGCCAGCGAAGATGAGCCCGGGCACGGTCGCCAGGTGCATCCTGGCCAGGCTCCGGGCGATGGCCCAGCCGTCCAGGCTGCCGACTCGGCGGCACAGCAGGAACCATCCGGCTATCGTGCCGGTCAGGTTCGCGATCCCGTAGGCAACTCCCAGTCCGGCCACCACGTTCAGCTTCGGCAGCACCGAGAGCGCGATGTAGTCGGCCACGATGCTGACGACCATCATGAGCAGGCCCACAAAGGCGGCCGTCCGGCTGTCCTGGAACGAGTAGAACACCCGCAGCTGGAGCTGAGTCAGCATGTACGGCACCAGGCCCAGGGAGAACAGGCCGAACGTTTCGCCGATATACCTGGCTTCCGTGACCGTGGTGCTGCCGTAGGAGAACAGGAACTCGGCCAGCGGGCCGCCGAGCAGGCCGAGGTAGATCGCCGCGGGCACCACGATCACGCTGGCCAGCCGGACGCCGATCGAGAAATCGTCCCGGACCAGCGAATACCGTCGGGCGTTCGCGTGCTCGCTCATCCGGGGCAGCAGCGCCGTGATCACCGAGATACCCACGATCGCGTACGGGAGCTGGAACAGGATCCACGCGGTGGCGTAGGCGGAGTACCCGTTCTGGCCGGACGAGGCCGTGTTCACGACGACCTGGACGACTAGGTTGCCGGCCCACTGGGAGATCACGTAGACCAGCATCCAGCTAGCCATGCGGCCCATCTCGGAGACCTCGGCCCGCTGGAACCTCAGCGTGAGCCGCCAGCGGAACCCGGCCGCCCGCAGCGAAGGGAACAGCGCGACGGTCTGCGCCACGACACCGAGCGTTGTCCCGATCCCGAGGATCTGGACCCAGGCATCCGAAATTCCCGACGGTCCACTGACCGTCCTGCCCTTACCCTCCGCCGCCAGGTAGAGCCCGCCGACCACGATCACGATCACGTTGTTGATGACCGGGGTCCACATCGGCGCCGCGAACCGGCCGCGGGTGTTCAGGATCGCCCCGATGAGCGAGCTCATGCCGTAGAAGAAGATCTGCGGGAAGAAAAAGTAGGCCCATTCCACCATGAGGTGGTGCTCGGCGCCGTGAATGTTGTGCGCGTACAGCTCGACGAGCGGGCCTGCCGCCGCGGTCGCCAGCACGGTCACCACGAGCAGCGCGATCGCGCCCAGGGTAAACATCCGCTGCGCGTATGCCTCGCCGCGGTCGGGGTCGCGCTTGGCCGCCCGCACCAGCAGCGGCACTACCACGCTGGTGAAGATGCCGCCGAGCATCAGGTAATAGACCGTGTTGGGCAGGGTGTTGGCGTTGTTGTACGCGTTGCCGAGACCCGTGACGCCGACCGCGACGAGCAGGACGACGGTGCGCAGGAAACCGGTTCCGCGGGACACCAGGGTGCCCACCGCCATGCCCGCCCCTGACCGCATCAGGCTGGAGCGGGCCATGGCAGCCTGCGCCGCCTCACCGGCCGGACGCGCACCCCGTCGGCCCGGCCCCGCTGGCCCTCCTGGGCCGCTAGGCCCCCTGGGTCCCTGGGAGCCTAGTGGCTCCCGGTACTGTCCAGGAGCGCCCGGCGGCCGGTACCCGGGCGGCTGATAACGAGGCTGGACGGGGCCGACGGGGCCGGGGGCCGGTCGCTCGTCGGGCCGCGGCACCCGGCGCCAGCCGCCGGGACCGTCGGGCGGCCCGGGCGGGGTAATCCGGGGCGGGCGCGGGCCCCCGGCGGG
>OCTA010000748.1_pt1 | contig 29883 bp, 25 predicted proteins | sample 1538991 | NCBI WGS metagenome assembly OCTA01 (sample SAMEA3539302, study PRJEB22396) | soil metagenome | biome: tundra; feature: field; material: soil | place: USA | collected 2010-05 | depth 0.15 m | reverse complement strand
GGAAATAGCGGGTCATCCCCAACTTGCGGCCGATCAGGCCCATCTTCTGTGACATTGTGTGCGAACCTCTTGAAAGACGTGGGTTTATAGTCGTCGGCCGACGGAAGGTCAAGTTGTAGAAATCATTGGCCTGGCGATTTGTCGGGCACCTTGCTCTCGATCAAATCCGTGAAATCGGCCGTGAAGGTCAGCGGACCCAAGATCAGCTCGATTTCGCGGTCCAAGGGCGAAGCGTCGGGCGGCGATTCTTGCGCTGTGCGGGGCTGGAATACCAGGTTCAAGTTGGCCGTGGTCGGCGCGTCCCGGTGCTCGGGCCGCGGATACTCGACGGCCCAAGCAGCGTTGCGCACGCAGTTCTCAATGTCGGGATGGCCCAAAGTTGAACTGCGCACCACCGCGTCGTGCAGCTCACCGCGCTCGATGCTGAGTTCGAGCTTCATCCGGCCGCGCAGATAGGCGTCGCCGGCCTTGGCCACCTTGCGCGACAGGTAGCACGCCCGAGCGCGCGGCATGAAAGCGAGCGCGAGGGCATTGCGCAGCACCGTTGGATCCATGCGGCCGTGAACCGCGCCGTCGCTGGGCTTGCTGGTTGCAGCGGGTGCCGGCAGGACCGCGATGGCCATGTTGGCATTGGCGCCCGCCCAAGCGCGGCGCTGGGCCGAGGCAGCCGCAAGCAACGGATCCAGCCAGTCCCGCTTCACCAGTGCCGGCATCGTCTCGGCGCGAACCTCGGCATCGAAGCCACGCGCGCTCACGCGCACCCGACGGTCTTTCGGCAACCGCGCCGGATCGTTGAAGGCGATGCTGGCGCCGCTGCCCGGGGCCAAGACCTCGGCCAGCTTGCCGGAATCCAAGCGCACGTCGAGCCAATCCCCGCCCCTGGCCATGGCGGCGAGGATACCGCTCGCCGTGTCGCCGGCGTTGCCAGGCGGAATCACGCGCACGAGACCGCCGAACTTGCGCGCGAACCGAGCGTATTCGGCGATGGCACCGGGCGGAACCTCGTCGTCACCCTGCTGCCGCACCAGCAGCACCAGCACTTTGAGGTTTCGCTCGCGAGCGCCGGCGAGCGCCTTCTGCATGTTCTCGGCCTTTTGGTTGGCCGGTAGAGCACCGTCGGTGATGAGCACAACCCATGTGGCTCCTGCCCCGTCGTCGCCGCCGGCATCGACCATGGCGCGCGCCCGGGCAAGGGCCAGCGTGACGTCCGTGCCGTTCTCCAGCCGATTGGGATCAGCCGCGCTGGTGAACGCCTCCAGCGCCTCGCGTGTCGGCATGCGCGACAGGGGAAACAGCGGCGTGGCCTCGACGCCGAAGGGAATGGCGTTGAACGGCACCGAGGGCGGCAAGGCCTCGACCAGCCCGCGCGCCAGTGCCCGCTCTGCTGAAACCCCGCCCGGGCCCATGCTGCGCGAGCGATCTACCAGCAAGAGCAAGCGCGCGGGAAGCTCTGGCTTGACAGGCCCGTCGTCGCGGCACACGAGCCCCGCGAGTTCGTACTGCGCGACCGTCTTCGACCGGCCGTTCGTCGTGTCGATACGCGGAACCCGCGCGGCGGCGGCCAGAGCTTGTCCAGCCACACTTCCCGGCGCTCTGGCATAGCGCCATGCGATCTCCCAGGCAGCCCGCGCCGGCGCCGCTGCACGCATGACCAGCGGGCGCGCGCCTGGCCGGATGTCGACCGGGCGCGAGGCCAGGCTGGCCTCGGCCAGCGCCAGTCCATCGGGAGACGGCGCGATGGTCACAGTCACCTCGGCCGGGACCGGGTTCTCTTCCAGATTTTCCGGCATGCGCAGGACCAACTGCCCTGCCCTGCAGCCAACCACGGCCGAATAGCGGTAGTGCAAGACAGCCTTCTCGCCGTCGGAGATGGGTGTGATGTGGACGCGGTAGTCTGTTCCTTCATCCATCGGCGCGGGCATCGACAGCCGCCGCATCTTGAGCGCGGCGGTCAGCCCCGCGTTGGCCTGAACCTCAGTCAGCAGGGTAAGGCGCGTGCTCCCGGCGCGGTCGCTCACGTTCCAGTCGAGAAGAGCGGCCCCATCGGGCAAGTCGAGATCGAGAAACGTGCCCATCTGCTGCGCGCCCACCGTCCGGGTGTTGGCCTCGATCGTCCGCCAGACCTCGACCATGGCCAGGGGACCGGCGATGTGAACCGCGACCTTGTGGATCGGCGTTTCCGGAGTCGGCGGTGTGGCAAACAGCAGTGCGATCGGCAACCAGGCGTGCATCGGGGTGGCTTCCGAGTGTAGATCAGATGGAAACGATCCAATGCGAAACCGCATGCGAAAAACCGATGTCGATCCCCTGCGCTGTCCGCGCTGCCGCCTGCACACCGATCTGTGCGCCTGCCCGTTGCTTGCGCCGATCGACGTCGCGACGCAGCTCCTGCTGGTCACGCACAAGTTCGAGCACCGCAAGGCGACCAACACCGGTCACCTGGCCGTGCAGTGCCTGAAGGGCGCGCGCTTGTGCTTGCGCGGCCGAGAAGACGCGCCCGACGATCCGGTGGTCTGGGACCAAGACCGCGCTCCGCTCTTTCTTTTCCCCTGCCGGGACGCGATTCCCCTCGACGAATGGCAGGCAGTCCAAGCAGCGAAGCCCAAGGCCATCACCTTGATCGTGCCCGACGGTACCTGGCGCCAGGCCAATCGCGTAAGGCGGCGCGTGCCAGGCCTGGCCCAGGTGCAGGCCGTCAGCCTGACGGCCACCCAGGAGTCGAACTACCGACTGCGCCGTACGCACGTCGGAAGTCGCCTGGCCACCTTCGAGGCCATCGCGCTTGCCCTCGGCATTCTCGAAGGCCCGGCCATCGGGACGCATTTGCTGAGCGTTTTTCGCGCCATCGTCGACCGGGCACTTTGGAGCAACGGACGCCTCGCCACTTGTGACGTGACCGGGGGAATTCCGGCCGGCGCGCGCCAGGACGGACCGGCCAATGGCGCACTCCGGAACGGCGGGTCCGACGCCGTGCTCGCCGAAGGGTGAAAAGTAGCGGCTCACCACGACTTGCTTCTTGGGCAAACCCGCGCTACCCGTATGGCCCATAAACTATGACAACTCCCAAACCACTACCATCCGCACCCATCGTCTCCGTCGCGCCTTCCGAGCCCGCGGAGGAAGTCCTTGCCAGGACCCTCGATATCCTCAAAAGCGGCGGCGTCATCGCGCTGCCGACCGACACCCTGTACGGCATCGCGTGCGCCTTTGGCAACAGCGCGGGCATCGGGCGCATCCAGACCATGCGCGGATTCGACATCGCCGCGCGGCCCTTGACCTTCCTTCTGCCCGATCTCGGCGAACTGCCCCGCTACGCCGTGGTCAGCGAATCCGCGTTCGCCGTGCTGAGAAAGATCTTCCCTGGCCCGTACTGCGCCGAGCTGGTGGCCAGCGCCGACGTGCCCGCGCCCTTCGTGCACGAAGATCGCCGCACCATCGGGGTGCGCATTCCGGGCACCGCGCTTTGCGAGAAACTCCTGTGGGCCTTGGGCAAGCCGCTCCTGACCGCCACGGCGAAATCGCGTTCCGGAGACATCCTGAACAGCGCCATCGAGATCAAACGTGAGTACGGCAAGAAACTCGACCTCATCCTCGACGCTGGCACGCTCTCCGGCCCGCCCTCGACCGTGGTCAGCCTGGCCGGCGACTTCGTGACCGTCCTGCGCGAGGGCCGCGGCCCGGCGAACAAGCTTATCGCGTAGAGCTGATCTCTTCCCGATTCCCCACCCCGCGGGCGAGGCTGACGACGATTCCGCTCAAGGCATAGAGGGCCACGACGGTGTAGCCGGTTGGCAGGTCGAGAAAGTACGAGGCAGTGATGGCGATGAGGTTCAGGACCGTACCGAGCGCCCACGCGAGCAGCAGCTTCGTCCTGAACGAGGCCTTGAGGCTCGACACCAAAAACGCGGGCGCGACCAGGATGGCGAACACCACCAGAACGCCCGCGAGGTTCACGGAGCTGGTCACCGTGAGGGAGAAGGTGCCGAAGAACACCAGTTCTCTCCAAGTGCCCCGCAATCGCTTCAAGGTCAGCAAAAGCACGGCTCCGATGACTGCATAGAGAACCGCGGTCTTGAGCACCGCGTGCATGGGCACGAAGAGAATGTCCGCGGCGACCAGGTGCTGCATCTCTTCCGCGCCACGGGGTGCTCGCGACAGGGCGATGACGGCGGCGCTCATACCAAAGGCATAGAGAAGTCCGATAAAGGCCTCGTGGTTGCGCGTGCGCTTGGTCGACAAGGCGATAAGAAAGGCGCCCGCGAGCGAGAAGGCAAGTGAGACAGGGTACATGTACTTGCCGTCGAATAGCAGGATGGCGACGGCCGCGCCAAAAGCCGCCATCTGCCCAATTCCAAGATCCGTGAAGATGATGCCGCGCTCGATGATGTGCAGCCCATAGTACGAATGGATGCCGAGGAGCACGACCGAGAGCAGGAATGCGCTGAAGAGGATGTCGATCATCGCAGAACGCTCGCCAAGAGGGTGTCAAAGAGGCTGAACATGTCCTTGGCGGCCGGAACGCCTGCGACGTCTTGAGGTAGCACCACCCACGGGACCGCCATCTTCTTCGCCAAGCCTTCAGGGGACTTCTGTTCGTGATAGGGGTCGGTGACGACCATGTAGACGCTGCCCGGGACATTGGCATTGATCAACTCCTCAAGGTGCCTGCTGGTGGGTGGGATGCCGGGCTTGGGCTCCAACTCGCCGACGATCTTCATCCCTGTCCGCAGGGTGAAATAGTTGAAGAGGCGGTGGTACTGAAGGATGGCTTTGCCTCGCAGCGCTTCGGCCTTCTTGTCCCATACGGCGGACTGGACCTTCCAGCGGGCCAGGAATGCGTCCAGGTTTTTCTGATAGGTAGCGCTGCCGCCGCGATCGGTGCGTACAAGTGCCGCGGCGATGCCCCGTGCCAGCGCGGGCACGTTGTGCCAGTCGAGGACGAAGTGCGGATTTCCTTCGGGATGGATGTCGCCCTCCGAGCGGCTGACGTTGTTGGGCTTCTCGATGAGCTCGACGAACTGGGACAGATCGACGAAGCCTTCAGCGCCTGGCACAATCTTGGGATTGTTGGCTTGCCGGATGAGCGGTGGCACGAATCCGATCTCTAGCGAGCCGCCATTGATGATGAGCAGATCCGCTTGGCGCAATTTCCCGATGAATGACGGTCGCGGCACCACGAAATGCGGATCTTCGTCGCCCTTGGCCAGCGTGGTCACCTCGACCTGGTCCTTGGCGATTTCCCCCACCAGGGACGCGATGTACGGATAGGTCACCACGATCTTGGTTCTGGCGTGCGCAGGCGCGGCGAATGCGTAGGTGACCGCCATTGCGATGAGAAGATGGGTCATTGTGAGTTTCATGGAATTTCTCCTATTGAGGCGGCGGCGTGGCTCAGAAGGAATGTGCCCCGTGCGGACCGACGGCGATGTTCATTTGAAGCAGGACTTCATGGATGGGCTTTTGCGCTCCGTCGAGGAAACGAGACCGGTCGTAGGCATACTGAAGTCGGAATCTGGAAAACTCGGTCGGGCTGCATTCGAGCATCGTGGTGTAGCGCTGGAGCATGTTGTGCAGCGGCCGAGCGACACCATCGACGGTGTAGGAATTCTGGTCGAGCAGGTCGAAGCGCGCCCCCACCCTCCATCGGCCCGGCCGGTCGAACCGCCAGATGAGCTGGCTGTAGAAGCCACCTTGTTTCTTGGAGGCAGCGTAGACGAGTCCGTCGGAGGCCTGAGCGAGATCCCCAGACGATACGCGGCCAAGGTATTCGCTTTGCCAGGTCAGGCTCCGGTACGAGCTGATGAGGTATTTGTAGGTCAACTCGCCATTGTACAGGACTGTGCCGGGAGCGCTGAAGGCCGTGTCGGTCGACAAGCCTTCGATGCGTGTCTGGGTTGCGTGTCCGACCATCACCGACGCCCCAAGAAGGATGACGTGGTTCCCAGTATCGAATGATGTCTTGAGCGAGCCGACATACAGGCCTGGAACAAAGGGAGCCGTGGACGACAGGTTCGTTCCGTTGATCGCGGTCAAGGTGTAGGCCGTGGCATTGAACAGCGGTGATTCATCCGAGACCCCTTGAAAAACTTCGAAGTTGAGCTGCAACAGAAAATCGACGGGCGCGGTCCAGGACAGGCGAAGCCCCGGGTTCTTGAAACCCTCCGCGCCCATGAACGCCTCGTAGACCAGCGGTTGGTCGTAGAAGTCCCACACGTGCGCGTGCATGCCATTGAGGCGGCCGAAGGATGAAAGGAACTTTCCGATGCGCAGCTGAAATCCGAACGGGAGTTGGCGAGTGTCGACGTAGGTCTCCTCGATGTCGAAACCGCTGGGTGCGAACGTGACCACGCCAAAGAAATCGAAATACGGATCGACCGCGGCGGCGAAGGCCAATTCGAGATAATTGAAGTTGATGCCGCGCAACTTCCCGGTGCGATCCGATTGATCGATGAAGCCGGGGACCCAGAGGTCTTGGGCGGATCGGTCGCTGAGGCTGGTGCCAACCCCTGCGAAGTCGGCAATGAGCGAGAGATCCGGGTTGAAGCGATTCTGGGTGAAGGTCCCGGCGGTCGAGGGAGTCGCGATAGGCGGCGCGCGCTCTTCCGCGGCCTTTTCCAAAACTTCGATGCGCCGAAGAAGGTCTTCCTTGGAAGGTGTTGGTTTGTTTTCAGGTGCGGCGACCGGGTTGGGCGCAACCGGCGGAATTGGCACAGTCGAATTGTCGGCGCCGACTGTCTCCGGGACTGTTCCCTCAGACGGCTGTGCGAATAGCAAGGCGGTGGTCAAGACAATATGGATCATGAACGCGTCCTCCGTAGCTTTCTCGATCGAGCGGGAACGTCAGTCGGCAGATAGGAAAACCGGGACGTTCCCGCGACCGATCTTCCCTGCTGCTGTTGCGGGCGGCCCTTGCGACCGCACAGGCGCTCAGGCCGACGGGGGAGAGTTCTTGGGGGAAAGGACGATCACGGCTACCGGCGCAAACGGACTGACGTCCGAGCGACAAACAAGCTGAACCGCGAGCTCGATACGCTTCGCGCTTGTGCCAGCGGGTGGCAACAAAACGAAGCGTTCGTGCGTGATCGTGCAGAGAAGGCAGTGGTCATGGCCGCTCTTGGTCTGCGGCACCGCGCCCGCAATTGACCGGCGCGACGAAAGACCTTCGTCAAGGCGATGCCGCGACAGGAGTTCCTTGTGGGGCTGTCCCGAGTGCACGACGTCGCCGTGTTCGGGGCACGTGGCGTGGCTTACGAGCAGCAGGTGGCCAAGCGACAGGATCTGGGCGGCCAGCAGGAAGTAGCTGGCGGCGCCCATGCCGGCCCGCCGCGACCGCTTGCTTTCGCCCATCGATGGCATTGGATTGTTCTTAGGAGACGAATGGATAAGGGTCAAGTCGTCGTGCGTGGACACGTGGCCACGAATCCGACCGTCGGTCCTAGGAATCGCCCACCCGCCATAACTCACTGGGCCACCACTTGACGTACGCTTCTTCTTCATGGGCGAAAAAATATTTGACCCATTTTGCCCTCATCGTCCCTCCATAGGAGCCGGTATCGGCTCTTGAAAATGCCCAACATGGAGGATGCAATGCGAACGAGAACTCGGAAAGCGACCCAGGCCTTAGCAAGAGGCGCCTTGTCTCTGCTCTTTGCAGGCGGAGTCACCTTGCTTCACGGCTGCAACTCGACAGGCGGAGGTGGTGGCTTCATTGGTTCGGGAGGAGCCGCGCAGACGGGCGGGGCCTCAAACGGTGGCTCGATTGCAACTTCAGGCGGTGCCGTCACCACGGGCGGTGCCGCTGTCACGGGCGGCACGCCTGGAACCGGCGGCGCCGTCGTCAAGACGGGCGGGACGCCTGGAACCGGCGGCACTGCCCCGCTCACGGGCGGTGCGGCCACAAGCGGTGGTGTCGTCGCTGCCACGGGTGGCGCGGCGAAAACCGGTGGTGCGGCCACCTCGGGCGGCACGGTCGCTCCGGGCGGCACGGTCGCTCCGGGCGGCACCATCGCTCCGGGCGGCACGGTCGCTCCGGGCGGCACCGTCGGCTCGGGCGGCGCGTCGAGTGCAGGTGGCGCTTCTGCGCAAGGTGGATCGACCAAGCCGTCAGTCCCAGGCAGTGGCCACTTCCAGATGGAAAACCTGGACCGCGGCGTAGTGGCGGTGAAAGTTTCAGGTGGCGTCTACGTCGGCTGGCGCATGTTCGGCTACGAGTACACGGGCACGGATAGCGACACCTCATATAACCTCTATAAGGACGGCGCCAAGCTCGCGAACGTCACCGACAGCACCAATTACCTGGATGCAGCCGGCACCGCGACGTCGAAGTACTCAGTGAGTGCCGTGCTCAAGGGGACCGAGGGGGCACAATCTGCCGCGGTCACGCCTTGGGCGCAGCAATACATAAGCATCCCGCTGACGAAGCCGGGCTCTCAGTACAACGCGAACGACGCAGCCCCAGGGGATCTCGATGGCGATGGCAAACTGGACATCGTTCTCAAGTGGGAAGGGAGCACGAAGGACAATTCTCAAGCGGGCGTCACTGATCCGGTCTACATCGCAGGATACACCTTGGCTGGCAAGCAGCTTTGGATGCTCAACCTGGGGATCAACATTCGCTCCGGGGCGCACTACACGCAAATGTCGGTGGGCGACTTCGACGGCGACGGCAAGGCTGAATTTGCTTGCAAGACCGCGCCAGGAACCAAGGACGGAACCGGCGCGTATCTCAGCACAGGCCCCGCCGCCACCGATGATGACAGCGCTGACTACCGCAATACCTCGGGGTACATTTTGACCGGCCCCGAGTACCTGACCGTGTTCGCTGGCGACACGGGCAAGGAGCTTGCGACCATCAACTATCCAGTGCCGCGCGGAAACGTCGGGGACTGGGGCGACACCTACGGCAACCGACTGGACCGCTACAATGGTGGCATGGCGTGGGTGAAGGATGGCGGCGTCGCGACAGGTCGGCCAAGCATCATCCAGCAGCGTGGCTACTACTCGCGTCTGACGATATCCGCGTTGACGTGGCGGAATGGACTCTTGGGCAAGAACTGGATTTACGACAGCGTGACCGCCGTCCCCCTGGGTGGTGGCGACCACTCACTGATGGCGGCAGATACGGACGACGATTTTGGACAGGAACTTATCACCGGCGCGAGGACCATCGACAGCACTGGAGCCCTGAAGTGCGATGCAAAGACAGGCCACGGCGATGCCTTGCACGTAGGGGAGTTGGTCGTCGGCAAGGGAATCTCAGTGTTCTCGGTTCACGAGAGTCTCGGCGGCATGGATTGCCATGACGGGGCCACGTGCAAATCCTATTTCAACATTACGAGCCCGGGCACTGACACGGGTCGCGGCGTCGCCGAGTATGTCACCATGAACGACCTCACGGCCGCGACATGCAGCGGAATGGGGAACGTCAATTGTGGCACCGGGAGCACCGTCACCAGTAGCGCGGGAAGCAACTTTCTCATTTACTGGGACGGGGATGAAGCGCGTGAGCTTGAAAGCGACATTTCGATCAGCAAGCCAGGCGGAGGAACCCTACTGAGCGCGACCGGCTGTGCATCGAACAACGGAACGAAGGCCACGCCGACGCTGACAGCGGATCTGCTGGGCGACTGGCGCGAGGAGATCGTCTGGCGCGAGTCGACCAACACAGCCCTGCGCGTCTACACAACCACGGATGTGACCAAGCGCCGCATCTACACGCTCATGCACGATCCGACCTATCGGGCGCAGGTCTCGTTCGAGAATGCCAGCTACAACCAGCCGCCGCACACGGGCTTCCACATCGGCGCCGGCATGGCCAATCCGCCCGTGCCTGACATCTATGTAAAGTAGCCAATACGCTAGCACGCTCGAACAGGCCGTGGTACCGGTTGTCTCCTCCCAGCCGGAACCACGGCCTTTCCATGTCTGCCACCCTCTTCCCTTGACACCGACGGCCGGCCCGCTGTACGTGGAAGTCGAGGTAGCTCATGAACAAGAAGACCCTGTTCGCCAGCGCGATCTTTCTCGTCCTTCTTCTCGCCACCATCGGCCTTCTGCGCTCGCCGGAAAAGGGCACCCAGCCCCCTGGGGAGCGTCCGCGTCCCATCCCCAAGCTGAAAGCGGGGGACTTCGACACCCTTGAGGTAACCCAGGCCGGGGGCACCACCGTCATGAAGAAACAGGGTGATGGCTATCAGATCGTGAAACCGGTCGACTACTTGGCCGACAAAGAGAGCGCCAAGACGGCGTTTGAATCCTTCGAGAAGCTCGACTTCGGCAACATCCTGTCGAGCGAAAAGAGCCGGCGGAAAGAGTTCGAGGTGGACGACGACGGTCTGCGCGTGGTGGTGAAAAAGGGCGACAAGCTCCTCGCGGATCTACGCGTCGGAAAAATGGCTGGCAACGAGTCCATGGTGCGGCTGGAAGGCAAGGATGAGGTTTGGGGCGCGAAAGAGGTTTACAAATACCAGCTCGACAAGGACACCCTCGGCTGGCGCGACAAGCACATCTCCATGTTCGATGTGAAAGACGCCGAGAAGATCGAGATCGACAGCAAGGCGGGCGGAAGAATCGTACTGACCAGACCCGCCCCCACGGATGCTAGCGCGGCGCCCGAATGGCGCGCGGTCGAGTCCGCCGTCAAGGTCGAGCCCTTTGACCAGAGGGCGGCCGTCGATGTGATGACCACCTGCTCTGCCTTTGCGACGAATGAGTTCGCGGACGGCGCCAAACCCGAGGAGACTGGTCTGGATTCACCCGAAAACACCATCACGGTCTCGCTCCGCACTGGCAAACAGTATCGGGTTCTGGTCGGCAAGAAGAAGAGCAACGACGAAACCTTCGTCAAGCTCGCCGACAAGCCCCAGGTGTTCTTGGTCAAGAAGGCTACCCTCGATCTACTGAACAAGCGCCCGATTGATCTTCGCGACAAGACCGTCTGCAACTTGACCGCGGACGAGGTCACCGAGGTTTCGGTAGCCCGGAACAAGGATCCCTTCGTGCTGACCAGGCCATCTGGAAAGTCGGGAGTCAACGCCTGGAAGGTGATCAAGCCGGCCGGCATGAAGCCGGACATGTCGAAGGCCAGCGCAATCGCGGGTTTCTTCCTTGAATGGAAGGCGCAGGGGTTCGCCGAGGACAACTCGCCCAAAACGACCGGGCTAGCCAAGCCCACGGCCACCATCAGCGCAAAGTCGAAGGTCCATGCCTGCACGCTCAAAGTCGGGGGCGAGACCCCAGACAAGAGCAACTACTACGTCATGGCGAATGACCAGCCCGACATCTTTGTCGTTGCCAAGTGGGCGATCGATCGGGTCGCCGTGAAGCTCGACGAGGTCAAGGAGAAGTAACAAGGGGGCGAGTTCGTCGCTCTGTCGAGACGGCTCTCAGCCCAGAGTCGTCTCGACACCGGCCACCAGCAATTGCCCCAAAATGTCTGGCCAGCGATCGTAGAAGAACATGTGGCCCGCGCCAGGTAGGAAGGTCGCCCGGCAATCGGGGATACTTTCGGCCAGGTACTGCGCCATCGCGATGGGCGTGGACCTATCGTCCTCACCGTGCCAGATGAAATAGGGACAGCGGATCTTGCCCAAGGGAAATCCCCACGGGCGCATGGCGATGGCTAGATCCAGCGCCACGCCTCGCAAGCCATGGCGCACGGACTCGGCGTAGGTCGCCACCAGCTTCGCGCGGATTTCGGGCCGGCCGATGATGGCTTGATCGGCCGGCGCAAGATCGCCCGTGAACCTGTCCAAGAACCGACTTGGGTTTCGACCTGGGTGATTGGTCAGCCACATCGCCGCTCGAAACAGCGCAGGCGCGCGTGTTGCCAGCGCGCCTGCCGTCCTTCGGTAGTGGCTAAGGCCCGCCAAAGCGCCAGGCGCATCCACCGGACCAGCCCCAGCCGCGCTGGCGGCGGCAGCGACCCGATCGGGAAGTCCATAGGCACTGGCCGCGACATAGGGTCCGCCGCCCGAAAAGCCGACCACCGCGAAACGCGCAAGCCCGAGCGCGTCCGCCACGGCTGCCAAGTCGCGCGGCCAATCGAGCAACGTGCGTCCGGGAAGAAAGTCCGACAATCCACAACCCGGCCGATCGATGACGATGAGGCGCACACCCAAGGCGCGTGTGGTCTCGTCGTCCGGCCGATTGAGCCGCGAACTGGGCGTGCCATGACAGAGAAACACCGGCTTGCCCGCGGGGTCGCCATATTCGGCGAAGGCAATCCGACGATTTTGGAATTGGATGTGAGACGGCCGCACCCGCTCATCCCTTTCGTGGCCCCCAACTGGCCGCGCTAACAATGGCCAACGACAGAACCGCTCTTTGCATCGCGCAAGCGTACATGAAGTGACCTTCGATCTTCCACACTGTCCTCGCAGATGTCTGCCGATTCCGTGCAATTTCGTGATTCTATGGATGGCAGAAAGGCTGCATCTTCGGTGGCCTGCCCGCATGAGGGGGTTCGATATCGTGGACTACTGCCTACCGATCCTCCCTCTGCCGACGGATGGTGGTCGGTCCTGCCCAACCACGGCGGACGATGCCATGGTGGCCGCGAAGGTGGATGCCTACCCTCCTTGGGCGCCTACTCCGATGGTCGCGCGCTGTTCCGAGGGGCCATTCGTCTACGTTCCCTCCCTGGGTACCGCCTGCTACTATGACTCAGGATCGCGGCAGTTGATCTCCGTCACCCATGTAGAAGACACGCCGTCGGCGTGTGGCCAGTCCGGTGCCGCCTCGTTCATCTACGGGGTCTATGGACAGTACGTCACCTTCACCGGGTTGACCCCGATTGCCGTCGACGCTGGCTTGGGCCAGTGAGCGTGGCCGAAGCGGGAATCAGCGAGGCATGTCCCCTAGCCCACCGGCGTTGATGACATCGGCATAGCCGGCTTGCTTCATGGCGCGCGCGGCGGACGAGCTGCGCGCGCCGGAGGCGCAGTAGAGAACCACGGGCTTGTCTTTGGGGATTTCACCCAGGCGGCGACCGAGGTCGGAGAGGGGAATGTTCTTTGCCCCAGGGTAGGCGCCGTCGCGGAATTCCTCGGGGGTGCGAACGTCCACGATGATGGCCCCGGATTCCAGTTTCTGCTTCACGATGCTCGATGCCACTTTTCCACCTCCAAAGAGTCGTTTGAGGATGATGATTGCGATGATTCCAATTGCGACGTAGGTCAGGGTTTGCGTGTTCAAGATGTCTCCCAGTTGAAGCCGCCCTCGGCAACCATGCTTAGGTGCCCGCCGGTGACGTTGGCCACGTCGGCGAAGCCCTGCTGTTTGAGCATGCGCACGGCCAGGTGCGCGCGGAAGCCCGAGCGGCAGTGCACGAGGATGCGCCGGTTCTTGGGCAGACGCTCGCTCTCGAAGCGAAGGTCGTCCACCGGGATGTGCACGACCCCGGCGAGGTGCGAGGCCTCGTATTCGCCCAGGGTGCGCACGTCGAGCACCAGGGGCGGTTCGGGCTTGGCCAGTTCGGCCTTGAGCTCGGCCGCGGTCACCAGCGGGCTGAAGCCTGAAATATCGTTCTGCCCAATGAATGCGGCCAGATTGATCGGGTCGTTGGCGGTCGAGTACGGCGGCGCGTACGCGAGGTCGAGCTCGGCCAAGTCGTGCAGCGTGAGCTTGCCAGCCAGCCCGGTTGCGAGCACGTCGATGCGCTTGTCGACGCCAGCCCGTCCAAAAGCCTGGGCGCCGAGCAGACGCGCGGTCTTCTTGTCGTAGACGAGTTTGAGCGACAACTCCTCAGCGCCTGGGTAGTAGCCCGCGTGGTGGCCCTTGTAGATGACCGCGACGCCGACGGCGAAACCGGCCTCGCGCGCCGAATGTTCGGACAAGCCCGTTGCCGCGGCGGTGGCCTCGAAGATCTTGACCGCGCTGGTGCCGAGCGCGCCCTGGTAGCGCATGTCCAGGCCAAGCGCGTTCGAGGCCGCGATGCGCCCCTGGCGATTGGCCGGACCCGCGAGCGGCACGCGCACGCGCCGGCCCGAAACCTTGTGGGCAATCTCCAGCATGTCGCCGGCCGCATAGATGTCCGGGTCGGTGGTGCGCAAACGATCATCGACTAGAAGTCCGCCGGTTGGTCCGATTTCCAGGCCCGCCCTGCGTGCCAGCGTCAGCTCGGGTCGAACCCCGACCGAGAACAGCACCAGATCCGCGGGCAACCGCCGACCATCGCCTAGCACCACGGTTCGGTCGACGACCGACTCGACTTTGGCACCGGTTAGCACCTTCACGCCGTTTTCCTCCAGCACCGAGGCGATCTGATGGCCGAACTCGGGATCCATGGTGGCCATCACGGTCGGCAGGAGTTCAACGACCGTCGTGGCCAGCCCGCGCTTCTTCAGCGCCTCCGCCATCTCCAGACCGATGAAGCCGCCCCCAACCACGACGGCGGATCGCGGCTGCTCCTTTTCGATGAAGGCGTGCATGCGATCCATGTCGGGAACCGTCCACAACTTGAAGACGTAGGGTGCGTCGGCGCCGGGCATGGACGGCGTGATGGGGTTGCCGCCCTGAGCGAGAATGAGCTTGTCGTAGTCGAGCGACAACTCGCCGTCCTTGCCGCGCACGAGGAGCTTTTTACCCGGCCGGTCGATCTCGACGGCCTCGGTTTCGAGCAAGACCCGCACACCGTAGCGGGCATCGAAGCCCTCGGGCGTTTGCAGCAGCAAGGCGGAACGCTTTTCGATGTCGCGCGAGATGAAGTACGGCAGCCCGCAGTTGGCGTACGAGACGTAGGGACCGCGTTCGACGACGGTGATGTCGGCGTCTTCGCTGATTCGGCGCGCCCGCGCCGCGGCCGTGGCGCCTCCTGCGACTCCTCCGACGATGACGATCCTGGTCTTCATGGTTCACCTGCTTTGAGCCAATCACGGCCAGAACGATTCACAAAATGTTCGACGGAAAATGGATCGGTTCAACCCTTGTTCGCCGGCACGCGACAGGTAGAGAAGCCCAAGAGCGAATACAGCGGACAGCTACCCAGAAGTCCCGTGGCCAGCGGCACCAGGCCGAGATAGCCAAGGGCGGTGTGCGGCCCCACAAACGTCAGGGTGAGCAACCCGAGCCCGAGGACAACGCGCAGCGCGCGCTCGATGGAGTGTTCGTTCTTCGCAAGCAGTCGTGACATGGCAACCTTCCCTTCGTTCGAGTCAGCCCGCCATCGAATGATTGGCACTGACCCGTTCACGTGCTTGGAGCCAGACCCACGCCAAAGGGTTCCAGCCACAATCTGGTGGCATTCCCGCATTGGCCGCGCGGCGCCCGTCGAACCATACTTGCGGCTTGCGCGCATCACGAGTACCGCCTGGAGGAGATCCCATGCCGCTTCATGAATCCGCCGTGACCAGCAAGAACGCCGGCCGCGTTGTCGCCACCCAGGCGTGTCTCGACCGGGTCCACGAGCGAGAACACCCGATGTGCGTCGTGTGTGGCCCCCGGAATCCCAGTGGTTTGAAGCTGAAGTTCAAGGTCCAGCCCGACGGGTCGGTGACCTCGGTGTTCGATTGTCTGCCGGTGCTGCAAAGCTACCCGAATGTTCTGCACGGCGGGATCATCTCGGCAATTCTGGACTCGGCCATGGTAAACGCGCTGTTTGCCATCGACGTTGTGGCGGTCACCGCCACCCTGGAGGTTCGCTATCGGGCGCCCACCGTTACGGGCCGCTTTGCCATGGTCCGGGCCTGGATCGAAAGTGACAACGCGTATCCGCTGTACCTCCAGCGTGCGGAGCTGATCCAGGACGGCAAGGTGATGGTCGAGGCCAAGGCCAAGTTCCTGGTGCGCGAGGCCGTGTGAGGCCCTACTGAAGTTTCGCGGCTGCCTTGCGCGCGTTTTCGATGAACGCGACCAGCTTGGCTTCGCTCTTGATACCGGGTTTGGCTTCCACGCCACTGGCAACGTCGACGCCATCGGGGCGCACGGTTTGGATGGCCGCGGCCACATCGAGCGGGCCGAGCCCTCCGGCCAGCAAGAAGGGCCGGCGAGCGCCCGCGGCCACGATCTGCCAAGGCGGCCGCTTGCCCGACCCACCGTAACCCTCGGCGTGCGCATCGTAGAGAAAGAAGCACGGGTTCCAGCCCGTGGCGGCCGCGAGGGAAGATTCGTCGAACACGCGAATAGCGCGAATCACGCGATCGCCTGCCAGGCTCGACCACGCCGGCGCTTGCTCGTCGCCGTGAAACTGCACCAGGTCCAGCCCAAACTCGGTCAGGCTTTCGCTGACCGCTAGCGGATGCGGATTGACGAACACGCCGACCTTGAGCACGCCGGGCTTCACCGCGGCTAGGATCTCGCGCGCTTGCCCGTCCTCGACGAAGCGCTTGGAGCCGCGCCAGAAGTTGATGCCGATGGCGCCCGCGCCCTCGCGGCAGGCGATCTCGGCGTCTTCGGGCCGGGTGATGCCGCAGACTTTGATGAGGAAGCTCATGGCTCGCCCAGAAGCTCGCGCAAGACCGCCGCGGGATCCGACGCTGCCATCAGCGTTTCACCGACCAGGATGGCGTCGATACCCGCGGCGCGCAGCTTGGCCACGTCGGCGGCGTTGCGAATGCCAGATTCGGCGACCACCAATCGGTCGCCGGGAATGAGCGGGCGCATGGTCACCGCCAGATCCATGTTCATGGCAAAGGTGCGCAGGTCGCGATGGTTGACCCCGACGATGCGCGCGCCAGCGGCGACAGCGCGCTCGACCTCGTCGCGATCGTGGGTCTCGACCAGCGCCTCCATGCCCCAGCGGTGGACTTCGGCGAGCAACGCGCGCAGGTCCTGATCGCGAAGGGCCGCGACGATGAGCAGCACTGCATCCGCTCCCGCGGCCCGCGCCTCGGCGACTTGGTAGGGGTCGATGATGAAGTCCTTGCGCAGAAGCGGCAGTTGCGAAACGGCGCGGGCCTTGCGCAGATCGTCCAGGCTGCCGCCAAAAAACGGCGTATCGGTGAGCACGGATGCGGCGGCTGCCCCGGCTGCCTCGTAAGCAGGCAGCACCACGGTCACATCGGCGTCGCGCTGGATGAACCCCTTCGAGGGCGACCGCCGCTTGAATTCCGCGATGCAAGCCATGCCCCGGGTAGAGCGCAGCGCCCTCCCCAGGCTGCGTGCGGCCGGACTGGCCGCGGCCTGCTTCTCCAGATCGGCTAGGGGCAAGCGCAAGCGGCAATAGCCGACCGTGCGCTTGGTCTCGTCGAGGATCTCGTCGAGGATCATGGTTTGCCCGGCAAGGGTGCTATCGAGCGCAGGCGTTCGAGCACGGACATGGCCTTGCCGCTGTCGAGGGCGTCGCCGGCCAAGGCAGCGCCTTCGCGCAGATTGGAAGCGCCGCCCGTCACCACCAGGCCGGCCGATGCGGTCATGAGCGCGGCGATACGGCTGGCACCGGCCTCGCCCCGCAAGGTCGCCAAGAGCAGGCTTGCGTTTTGAGCCGGCTCGCCGCCCTTGAGCCCGTCGACGCTCGCCTCGGCGAGCCCGAAATCAGCGGGGCTGACCTCGTAGCTGCGCAACTTGCCGTCGATGAGCTCGGCCACGAAGGTCGGGCCCGTGGGCGAAAATTCGTCCAGGCCACCGCTGCCATGAACCACCATGGCCCGCCGCGCGCCCAACTGCAGGTGGGCGCGCGCCAGGAACTCGCAGCGCTCGCGGGCAAACACGCCGTTGACGTGATAGCGCGTGGACGCCGGATTGGTCAGGGGACCGAGCAGGTTGAACAGGGTCCGAAAACCGACTTCGCGGCGCGGTCCAGCCACGTTCTTGGTGGCCGCGTGGTACACGGGCGCGAACATGAAGCCGATGCCGACCTCGGCCAGACAGTGCTTCACCAGATCCGGCCCGGGCGCGGGATCCACGCCCAGCGCCTCCAGCACGTCGTGCGACCCAGAGCGCGAGGACAGCGCGCGGTTGCCGTGCTTGGCGACCTTCACCCCGCACGCGGCGAGAATCAGGGCGGCCACGGTCGACACATTCACCGAGCCCGAGCCGTCACCGCCCGTGCCGCAGTTGTCGAGCAGCACCGGAAAATCCGTGTCCACGCGAACCATGCGCTCGCGCATGGCCTGGGCCGCGCCCACCACCTCGTCGACCGTCTCGCCCTTCATGCGCAGGGCCGCGAGCAAGGCGCCGACCTGTGCGGGCGTGGCCGCGCCGTCCATGATCTGCCCGACCACTGCGGTCATGTCGGCGACCGATAGCCCCTGGCCCGCGACCAACTTGGCCAGTGCCTCGCGCAGCGACAGCGCCGTCTCGCTGCTCATCCCGTCGCCTTCATGGCGATGAAGTTGCGCAAGATGTCCTTGCCAACCGTGGTGAGAAACGATTCGGGATGGAACTGCACGCCCTCGACCGGCAGGGTCCGGTGGCGCACGCCCATGATTTCCTCGTCCCAGGTCTTGGCCGTGATCTCGAGACACTCGGGCATGGTCTGGCGTTCGATGACCAGCGAATGGTAGCGCGTGGCCTCGAAAGGATTGGGCAAGCCGGCGAACAGGCCGCGTTCGTCATGGAACACGCGCGAGGTTTTTCCGTGCACGACCTGCGCCGCGCGAACGACCTTGCCGCCAAAGGCCTGGCCGATGGACTGGTGGCCCAGGCACACGCCGAGGATGGGCATCTTGCCCGCCAGTCGGGTCAGCACTTCAAGCGAAATGCCGGCCTCGTTCGGGGTACATGGTCCAGGAGAAATCACGATGCGTTCCGGTGACATACGTGCGACTTCGTCAACCGTCACTTCATCATTGCGAACGACCTTCACCTGCTGTCCGAGTTCGCCCAAGTACTGGACCAGGTTGTAGGTGAACGAATCGTAGTTATCGATGACCAGAAGCATGGCTACGCTCCCCCGCGGGTTGTGTTCGCCGACTGCCGGACCAGCTCTACGGCGCGCACCACGGCGCGCGCCTTGTTCACGCATTCCTCGTACTCAGCTTCGGGCTTGCTATCAGCCACGATGCCAGCACCGGCCTGCACGTGAATAGTGTCGCCGGCCGTGACCAAGGTGCGAATGGCGATGGCCAAGTCCATGTTGCCCGTGTACGAAAGATAGCCGACCGCCCCGCCGTAAACCCCGCGGCGCGAGGGCTCCAGATCTTCGATAATCTCCATGGCGCGAATCTTGGGCGCGCCCGAGAGCGTGCCAGCCGGGAACGCGGCCTTGACCACGTCCTTGGCCGCCAGGCCATCGGCCAAGGTGCCGCTGACGTTCGACACCAGGTGCATGACGTGCGAGTAGCGCTCGATGACCATGGTTTCGTCCAATCGGACCGATCCGGGCGCCGACACCCGGCCCACGTCGTTGCGGCCGAGGTCGATGAGCATGACGTGCTCGGCGCGCTCCTTGGGATCGGCGAGGAGTTCGTGGCCGAGCGCTACGTCTTCGGCCGGCGTGGCGCCCCGGCGGCGGGTTCCGGCGAGCGGCCGGACCTCGACCTTGCGGCCGTCCAGACGAACGAGAACCTCGGGCGAGGCGCCGGTCACCACCGCCTCCGGGAATTCCAGGTGGAACATGTAGGGCGACGGGTTGGTCACGCGCAGAACGCGGTAGACGTCGAACGGATCGACCTTCCCACGAGGCACGTCGAAGCGCTGCGAGTACACCACCTGAAAGGCGTCCCCGGCCCGGATGTATTCCTTGATCTTGTCCACCCCCGCCAGGTAGTCGGTCTTGCTGGTGCGCGAGGTGGGTACTAGGGCGGTCTCGGTGCCAATGTTGAGATCGAGCGGCGACAGGGCCTTGGACGGCGCGGTCAGGCGGTCGCAAATTTCGTCCACCTTGGCGCAGGCCTCGTCGTAAGCCTTGTTCGGATCCTTGCCCGCCACGTCGACCGAGGCGACGATCTTGAGCGTGCCGCGCAGGTTGTCGAACACCACCACGGTGTCGGTCAGGGCGAAGCACATGTCAGGCAGGCCGAGATCGTCAGGCGCGCGTTCGGGCAGGCGCTCGAAGTGGCGAACCATGTCGTAGCCCAGGAACCCAACGGCCCCGCCGAAGAAACGCGGCAGGCCGGGCGGAACCGCGGCGGGCAGCGCGGCCAGCGCGCTCGCCACGTATTCGAGTGGGTTGTCAGCGGTGAGGCGTTCGTCCACGCGGAACCCGGCACCGTCGGGTTTGAGCACCTCGATCTGCTTGCCTTTGGAGCGGATCACGGCGCGTGGTCGCACCCCGGCGAAGCTGTAGGCCGCCCACTTTTCCCCGCCCACGACGCTTTCGAGAAGAAACGAATACGGGCCACGCCCCAGCTTGGCGAACACGGACACTGGCGTGTCGGCGTCGGCCAACCACTCTCGGTACACGAAGCACAGGCGGCCTCGGCGGGCGAGGTCCAAGAACTTGGCTCGGTCGGGAATAAAATTGGCCATGATGAAGGCGTGCAGACTAGCGCGCATCGACCGGGCTAGCTAGTGGACGATAGGACTGGGCGATCCACTGGCGATCCATCGACCGCCGTTGCGCCGATGGCGCTCTGCTGCAATACTTCACGCCATTCGCTCGGCACCTCGAAGGTCCCACCTCATGCTCAAGCACGCGCGCTCGATCCGTCCCCTGGTCTTGCTGGCAGCCATCTCGCTGGCCGGCTGTCTCGGCTATCGCACGCCCATGCTCGATCCGAACCAAAGCAATCCGACCAGCCCGCCGCTGGCCAGGGATGCCTCGGCCGACCTCGCATCCGCCCGAACTTGCCCAGCCGAGAAAAACTACGTCCTGGTTCTCGGCAACGACGGTCAGCTCTATCGATTCGATGCCAGCACGCTGGCACTCACCAGCCTGGCCACCGTGGATTGCGGCGACGAGGGTCTGAACTCGCTGACCGTGTCGCCGATTGGTCCCGCTTACATTTCCGGCGAAACGGGCGACCTGTGCTCAGTCGACCTGCGGACGTTCCAGGCCACGCGCACGGCATTCAATCCCCTGAACGTCGGGTACAACTCGTACGGCATGGCCCTTCTGCCCGACAACTCGGCGGCTGGCCAGACGCTCTTCATTGCGGTGGGTGAAGGTTTCGACGTCAATCACTTGCAGCGCATCGACCTCAGCAACTTCACACTCAGCAGCGTTGGCTACATCTCCCCGGCCGTTCCGTGGGCCGAGTTGACCGCTGGGCCGAATGGCGAACTCTATGGCTTCTCCGTGGGGCTCACCCAGTCCTTGCTGCTCAACATCGATCCCAAAACCGCCTCTGCCATCGACGTCACCACGGTTGAAGCTGGGTTCGAGAGCGGCGCCTTCGCTTTGGTCTATTGGCAGGACTACTTCTACCTGTTCCTTGGCGACCAATTTTCGAGCGGCTCCGCTGTCTATAGCTACCGCAAGGGCAACGCGCAGGTAACGCCCTTGGGCACCATCGACGCAACCATCATCGGCGCCGGCGTCGCCTGCGCCAGCAACTGAGGTAGCGACTCTCGCAAACGCTTCGATTTGCGTTTCGTCTACTTGCCCGGCACCGCGATCCTGATCTCGCCTTGCTCGACCGGATCCACCGCGCGCAGCTTGGCCGCCACGTTTTGATAGTCGCTGGGCAACACGCGCATGATGGGCAAGCGCGATTGCCTGCGCAGGGAAATGCTCAGCGAGTTGTCGCCCGCGCCGCTCACCTGCCGCTTCTCGCTGAAACGCGCCCCGCCCGAGGTCACCTCCCCGCCCTGCCCCACGTCGATGACCTGCGCGCCGCTTGGCAATGCAATCTCGGCGTCGAGATCGAGGGGAATGTCGTAGCCAAGCATCAGCGTGGTCTTGCGTTGCGGTTCGGTGCCAAAGCGCCGGCCCGGCTGCGCCTGGAAGAACATGGGACGCAAGCGCAGAACGCCGCCTTGGCGGGCCGCCATGCGCGCCGATCGGAAGGTGTAGCTGACCCGCGTGCCCGCGCCACCTTCGCCTGCTTCGACCGAGAGCTGGTCGAGCTGTGCGCCGGGAAACTGCTGGCCCAGCCAGTGCTGCTCGAAATCCTGGCGCAGCTTGCTGCGATCCTTGCCTGCGCGATCGAGCAGCTCGGTCCATTCGACCGAGGGCCAGCCGGTGAGCTGTTCGGTCACCGCGACCTTGGCGCCACCGTCGGATTCCAAGCGCGCGCGCAGGGTCACGGTGCGGTTGTCCTTTACGCCAGAATTGACCTTCACCGCCCGCCGGGTCCCGACCACCACGGCTGGGGCGCCATCGAAACCGGGCAAAAGATAGTCAAAGGGCGCCCGCCGAATCTGCGGATCCACGAAGCGATCCCCAGCCGGGTTTGGAAAACGCACCAGCAACTCGCGAAAATCATCCTGCTCGGCCGCGGTCATGGGCGCATCGGCCTCGGCTTTCAGCAGCGAGCGCGCGAGCACGAGATCGGCGTGAATTCCGAGGCTGCGTGCGAGCGCCAGGATCAGCCATGCGCGATTGCCCCGGTGGCGGGAGAGGGTCACGGTCGCGGCCGCGCCAAAATCGTTCTCGGGTTCGATGTGCTCGCGTACCCAGGCGACGATGGCTTCAGGCAGTCGGTCGCGCTGCGCTCCTGCCTGCTTCGCAATGGTCGCAGCCACTTGGCGAAGCTCGGGCGAGCCGCGGGAAAGGCCCACCATGCGATTGGCGATGAACCGCGACCACCCATCGGGCGGCACGCGGCTGGACACGCGCACCGAGGGAATCCATTCCGCGGCGGGAACCGCGGATCGCTCGGCAAAAACCTGGGGGGTGCCGTGCACGAGAAAGGTGAGAACGCGCGTTCCCTCGCCAACCAGCTTTGTGGCAGGCAACGGCGCATCGGCGCGGCGATCTACATCGAGCGGCATGGTCGCGGGCGCGACCAGCACGTACTCGCTGCGGTCGAGCGGTGCCTCGAAGGACTGGAAGTAGAAACGCTCGCCGACAAAGCCGGGCGCATACGCCGCGCTCGGCTCCTTGACTTCGAGCGTTTCCGATTCGACGAAATCGCCCACCACAAGTTCAGGCGCAGAGATGGTCGATTTGCCGGCAATTTCTTCTGCCTCGCGGGAGGTGCCGTCGGCTTTGCGCGTACGCAATACAAGGATTTCCGCCCCTTCGGGAACGCGCACCTCGCCCACCGCTTCGATGGCATCCTTGCTGAGCACTTGGGTGATGGAATGGGTAAGCACGAGGCGCGTTCCATCGGCATAGGCGCGCTCCACCGCGCGATCCAATACGACCACAGCGGGCGCCTGGTAGCTTCTGCCGGAAGCCAGATAGTCGCGGATGACCTGTTCGCCATCGAGACGGTAGTCGTCGAGTGGCAGCGCCAGCCCAGCCAATCGCGCCGCCCGGCGCACGTCGCCGCGCCCGGGAAAGCGCTGGAGTGTCTCGGCCAGAATGGCGCGCGCCTGCTCGGGAGCGCCCATCGCCGTCTCGACATCCGCCAGGCGAATGCGAAGTCGCGTATCCCTCGGCGCCAACTGCGCGAGAGCCGTCAGTTCATCGCGCGCCTGACGAAGATGGCCTTGGGCAAGCAGGACCTCGGCGACCTCCGAACGCAGCCACAGCGGCTCCGCGCTGGTGGGCAAGGCTCGGCGCAAAAGCGACATGCTCTTGTCGAGATCGCCCTTCCTTTGGGCAAGAAGTCGCGCATTGCTATCCTGGGCATCGCACTGGCCGAGCAAATCCACCAGACGCTCGGCCGCGTGGACATCACCACGAGTCTCGGCGCGGTGAAAAGCCTCTTCTATCATCCCGCAAGCGCCCATCGCGCCTTCGGTCAGTGCCAGGCCCGCGGCCAGAGCGGCATCAGCAGGCTGTTCCAGTCCCTGTGCGCGCGCAGCGGTGGCCAGCGCGAGGTGCGCGGGCCACCACGCGGGCGCGACCTGCCGGGCTCGCTCGGCCTTTTCCGTGGCTTCGCGCGGCCGATCGTTCTGCAGATCGAGCTTCGAGAGGTCGAGCCAGACGCGCGCCATGCCCGGATCGCTGGCCAGCGCGTGCTGCCACAAGGCGCGCGCTCGGTCGCGCATGATGTCCGAAGGTCGGGTTGGATCGGCTTCCCCAAGCCGCGCGGTCGCGGCCAATCCGAGCGCAAAGTTGGTGTGCGCCGAGAGGCGCTCGATCTGGGCAAGAAGTAGGTCGACCTCGCCGGACAGATTCGCCACGAGCGCCACGGCGAGATCCATCATGACGGCATCGCCGGCGGAAGGGTTCGCGGCAGCGACGGGCGTGGGATCGGCGGCGGGAATGGCCAAGAGCGCGATGTCCGCCGTCGAGCCATAGCTGCCGATGCGGATCTCGACCATGTGCTTGCCCGCGGGAACTTCCACACGCTCGGCGGACCAGCGCGCTCCGTACACATCCGGCGATCCGCCGTGCTGGCGCCACGGCCCCTTGTCCACGCGCAAACGGGCCGGCCCACCGTAGTCGAGCACAAGGTCGAAACGCCCACTCGCCGACGCGATCTCGGCGCGCAGCACCCGGACGCCGTTGCGGCTGTCGGCGGCGTTGAGCTGGAATTGGCACCCGGCCGAAATCAGCGCACGAGGCTTGTCTTCTGGATCGAAGGACTCGCCGGCGAGATCGAGCAAGGGCAGCCGGCCCCACGAGCCCACGAACTGGATGGAATGCGCGCAGCCCGCCCGCGCCAAGGCCTTGGCCAGCAGCGCTTCGTCTGCCCGTTTGCGAGCAATGTCGATCACCGTCAAAGCGAGCAGGTACTGCGTCTGCCAGGGCAGGTGCTCGGGTGCCATCGCGACCAGTCGATCCTCTGCGGGCCGGCGATTGGGGATCTCGGTCAGCAGACGCGAGACGCGCGACAAGGTCGCGGCCGAAAGCGCCACGGCGATAGTGTCCTTGCCCTTGCTCGCGGCTTCGAGCAGTGCAAGCGCATGGCCCAGCGCCGTGCCGGGATCGCCATGCTCGAAGGCCAGGTTCGCCGCGCCGAAAAGCGCCCGCGTATCGGACGGGTCGAGGGCGAGCGCGCGGGCAAAGTCGGCCGCCGCCACGTCCGGTTTGCCGTCGCGCAAGGCCAACCAGCCCTGGGTGCCCTGGGATTCCGGCTGGTGGCGCCGTGCCTGCGTGGTGGTTGCGCAGCCCGAGCCGGCGATGAGAAGCGCGAGTAGGCAGGTGCGCACGGCGCGCGTGGATTCGATCATGGCGTTCTCTCCACCCCGACGACCACCCGCTCGGCCAGCGCGGCATCGGTGTCACGCAGGAATGCGCGGAAGACTGCGTAGCTCGGTGGCTCGATGCGATTCTTCGTCACCAGCAGCACGGTCGTCACGCTGATGGTGCGGAGATCCTTCGCACTGTCCACGGCCAGGGTGAATTCACCGAAGGGACTTTCGATCTTGCGTGCGCTGGGGGCGTGCAGGACGCGAATCCCGTCGGGCAGTTTGTAGGTGACCTGTTCTTCATGACGCCAGGGATACCCCAGCACCAGCGGCCAGCGGCGCTGGCCCAGGCGGGCGTAGGTGCTGGTGAAGTCGGCTTCGCGCGAACTCGTGGGTAGGCGTATTTCGCCGCTCGGGAGCCGCTCGCCCATTTGGGGAACCTTCACGGTCGAGCGCACGACCACCGGGCGGTTGCGCTCGCCGACCTCCATCGCGACATCCTCCAGCACGGCGCCCGCGAAGCGGCCGCTCATCACCTTGGCGTAGCGCTCGCGCCTCTCGCCGACGGTCTGGTAGTGCGAGCGCCATTCGTGTGCCGCCTGGCCGGCGATGGTCAGTTCCTCGGAGATTTCGGCCGAGCTATCCTCGTGCAAATCCACTTGCCACTTGCGCAGGGCCAGATTGCTTTCCGGGGCCAGCATCGACGTGCGCACCAGCTTGGCCCCGCGCGCAGATACCCGCAGGGCCATGGTGTCCTGATCCTCGGCAGGGAGTTCGTCCAGTCCCGAAAACTCAGCAGTACCGTCGAGGTAGAGATCGAGCGCGGGCACGTAGGCGATGGCGTGGTCGAACACGGCGAGCGAGGCCGGCGCTTCATCGATGCGACCGCCGTGCCGGGTGCGCAGCAGGACCAGTTCGGTTTCGACCCCCACGCTGCGAAGCAAGGTCATGATGAGCGTCGCCTTGTCCTTGCAATCGCCGAATCGGCGCTGGAACACTTGCGTCGATTTGTAGGGCTTGTAGCCGTGGATGCCGAATTCGAGCCCCACGTAGCGCGTGTTCTCGACGACCAGGCGGTGGATGGCCTTCACCTTGTCGAGCGTGGTGCCGAGACCCGCGGTGGCTTGCGCGGCTGCCTTGGCCAGTGTCCCGTCGTCCTGCATCTGGTCCGCCACCAGATTCCAATACCAGCGCCCAACCTCCTCCCACGTGCGATAGGTGCTGACGTGCAAGTAGGGCGCGACCTCGGCAAAGCCCGGCATGGCCGGTTCGCTCACGACCCTGGCGACGTTCTTGGCCTCGAATTTGTACAGCACTTCGGCGCCGCGGGTTTCGGTCTTGGGACCAAGGCCAGCCAGGCGCGGCTGATTGAAGTAGAAAGTTCGCGTCTTGGGCGCAATCAGCGTGTAATCCCAGCGCCGGGTGGGCAAGGTGTCGGCGATCATCTCGAAGTCGCCGAAGTAGTCGGCGAACTCGTTGCTCCCGCCCACGTCCGCGACGGTGTACTGAACCTCCACCACATCGCCGGCGCGTAGGTTCTCGAAGGCCACGATATCGGCGCGGGTGTCGTAGTACAGCCCGTACCAAGGTTCGGACAGTTCGCGTTCGTCGCGCCCGGTGGCTTCCGAGATTTCGATGTCCTGGTTCGCTGCCCGGCGCAGGATGCGGGCCTTACGGATCTCGACTTCTTGCCGGCCGGGCTCGAAGCGAACCCAGGTTTCCTGGTTCTCGCGCGCGGCGTGCTCGCTGCGCACGTGGACCAGGTGCTGAACGAAGCGTTCGCCAAGGCCGTTGCCGTGCACGCGCACGACCGTTCTATCGAGGATGATTTCGGCCGGTGCATCGTCGCTGGGACCGGGCCCAAAGAAAACCTCGCGCGCCAAGGCCTCCCCGTCGGCCGCATACTCGCTGACCAAATCGTCGACAGAGCGGCCGTCGCGCTTAGCCTTCCGCGCGGCGGCCAAGGCCTCCATATAGCGGTGCAAGTTCGGGTTCTGGGGCCGCAACTCCAGCGAGCGCCGCATGGTCGCAAGGGCGTCCTCGAACCGCCCTGCCCGCGCCTCTAGCCGGCCAAGCTCGTCGGGCAGGCCCGCGTCGTCGGGCAGGCGCGCGATGGCCTTCTGAAAGACCGCGCGGGCACCCGCCACGTCGCCAGTGCTTTCGAGTGCGCTCGCCTGATCGAAGACCAGCGCGGTCAGATCCGGACGCCAACGCAGGGCCTCGCCGTCGAGGCGCACCACCTCGGCCAGATCGTCGCGCCTGCGTGCGGAGGCCGCTAGCTGGCGCAAGACCCCGATGTCGGATCTGCGCACGCTATGGATGGCCCGAATCGCGGCATCGGAATCAGCGGGGCGGCCGAGGGTTCTGAGCACGTCGGCAAGCAAGTCTTGCACCAGAGGCAGCCGCCTCTTGTCCTCGGGCAGGGCAGACAAACGCGCCAGCGCGGACGCGGCCATGCCGGCGTCCTGTTCCTCGCGCGCAAGCGCAAATTGCGCCTGAACGCAGTTGGGGTCGAGCGCGATGGCTTGCCGCCAGCGGGACGCGGCCACATCATCACGACGCTGGCTGCGCCAAAGCCGGCCGATTTCCGCCAGCGCGCTCGCCCGCGCCTCGGCACCTGCAAGCGCGGGCAGCGCACGCTCAAGGGCACCGCGACGGTCGTCTTCCTCGCGCGCCACGCTGCCCACGAACAGCAAGGCTTCGGCCGCCAGCGGGGTGATGGGTGCGCCCTTCGCCGGAACCGCCTTGTTCGCCGCGTTCTCGACGGCGCGCAGTTCGCTGTCCGCCGACTGCACCAGCGAAAGATAGAGCGCCTGGTCGAGCCACGTGCGTGCCGAGGTCGAGGCCGGGGCACGTTCCGCGCGCTCCTGCAACAGCCTGCCGAGATCGCGCACCTTGGGCGGCCGGCCTGGAGCGGCGGCGTAGACCGCCCCGCCCGAGGGCACGTCCGCGGTTACCGTGACACCCGCCAGCCGTCGTCCGTCAAGTTCGGTTAGGCGCACGAACAGCCGCCATGCTCCACGGGTGATCACGGTCTTGATCAGCAGGGGATTCGCGCCTCGCTTGAGATGCACGGTCGCCGCGTCTTGATCTAGCCACGCCGGCCTGACCACGTCGTTGGCAAGGATCTGGCTTCCGCCCAGCCACGTCTTCACTGGCCCGGGACTACCAACGCGCAAAGCTACCCACTTGTCGTGGTCGCTATGAACATAGGTGAGGAGATAGGCAACCGCGTCGCTGTCAGGCCGAAGAATCGCATCGACCAACAGCGCCCCCTGCACGGAAGCCTCCGCGGGAACTCGCCGCCACATCACCTCGCGCTCTTTGCCTGGATAGTGCCTTTCCGCTCGAGGATCGATCGCCTTGCCTTCTTCCTCGACGGGAAAGGCACGGCCGAGCCCGCTGCGGCCCTGGGCATCGAAGGGACCGACCACCCAAAAATCGCGCATCAGTCCGAGCGTGGATCTCCGGCTTTCCGCCGCGGGAAAATCGCCGCGCCGATCCTCTTCCAGCGACAAGAGGTAGCTCGCCTGAGCCGCGACCAGCGGGTCGGCGGGGCCGCCCAGCTTGCCGTCGACAATCTCACGCAGCACCTGCGCCATCTGCCCAGGCGCAAGAAAGTCTTCGCTCCGCACCAAGGCAGCCAGCGCCGCGATGGCCTCGGGACGGCCGTGGTTCGTCCGCAATTGCTCGCGCGCAAGTTCGGCTTCACGGCCCAGAACATCGCCCGAGGCCCAAGTGGACGTCGGATGCAGGAGCGCGAATAGAACTGTCAGCAGGGGCCCCAAGCGGTCCCGCGGGCAAGACCGCCAGACGAGCATGGACGAAGTATAGCGGCAATCCGACAGCTTGCGCGGCGCAGGTCAGCGCACGAAGTATCGCCCGATGGCTTCGCGAAGTGCTAGCCGCGCGCGGTGCAGTCGCGTCTTGACCGCTGGCACCGACAACCCCAGCATCTCCGCCGTGTCTTCCGTCGACAGTTCTTCCACGTCGCGCAAGAGGAAAACCGTACGCAAGCCATCCGGCAGGGAATCGACCGAGGTCTGGATGTGCGCGCGCATCTCCGCGGATTGCAGTTGATCGTCCGGCCGCTGCGACCAGTCGGAGTTGGCCCGCACGGTCTGGCCGCTCTCGGCCACGGCATCGTTCAGGACCGCGGGTTCGACATCGTCCACGGTGACCTCGGGGTGACGGTTGCGGCTGCGCAGAAGCATGAGCGCCGCATTGACCGTGACCCGGTACATCCAGCTGCCAAACTGCGCCCTGCCCTCGAAGCTGGGCAGGTTGCGCCACGCGGACAGGAAGGCATCCTGGAGAATTTCCTGGGCGTCGGTCTCGTTGCGCACGAAGCGCATGGCCAAACGGTAGAGCTTGTTCTCGTAGCGGTTGACAAGCTCTTCGAAAGCGGCCTCATCCTTGGCGCGGGCGCGCTCGACCAGAACCTCGTCGGTGATGTCACCGACAGAGGCTGCCGCTCGAGCGCGTGGGGTAGCCTTACCGTCCCGGTCGTTCATGGGTCCAATTGCGAATACCACAAGATCAGGACCGCGTCTCTATCGTTGAGATGGGAACCCTGAGAGGGTTCCCAAACCCTCGGCCCCTCCCCGCCCACCACCACACCGCTCGCTTCGCTCGGCCTCGCGCGCTCTGGCTTCGGCGGGCAAAGCCCGCCTCCGCCTACGCGTTTGATGGGAACCTGTCAGGCATCCCATACCCCCCCCGCGCTTTGGCTTCGGCGGGCAAAGCCCGCCTCCGCCTACGCGTTTGATGGAAACCCTGGGAGAGTTCTGCTCTGCACTCGGCACCTGCCAACCCGCCCTGCCCCCCCCTCGCTGACGCTCGGCCTCGCAATACCTCGGCCCCTCCCCGCCCACCACC
>OCTA010000746.1_pt1 | contig 29921 bp, 31 predicted proteins | sample 1538991 | NCBI WGS metagenome assembly OCTA01 (sample SAMEA3539302, study PRJEB22396) | soil metagenome | biome: tundra; feature: field; material: soil | place: USA | collected 2010-05 | depth 0.15 m | reverse complement strand
GACTCCCGTCTGAACGTCGGCGAGGAAAAAATTCAACCAGTCCAGACCGCGCAGCGTTCGGACGGAAAGCGGTTTGGCCCCTCCTTCTTTCAATGCGTCCGCGTTCGTTTCGCCTGGATGAGCTTGTTCGTGCACCATCTGTTCAGGGAGGGCCCCATGGGCACCGAAACTTAAACGCCGCTTATAGCCAAAGATGACCGGTGTTTGGCTTCGTGCACCCAATAGGGCGGACGGCCGTAGTGAGCGTGGAGTTGGTCTTCGTACTCTCGAGTGAGCGGCCTGGACAGTAGGTACTCTGGGCAGCTTTTGATGGCTTCCCGCGAGAGGCCGACGGAGATGTTAGATTCCGCCCAACTCACACGTTCAATCCAAGCGGGCGAAATCAATACCTTCTTACCTGGCAGCCAATTCCGCGTTGCAACCTCAACGTAACGGATAGCCCAGGCTTCATCATCGATGACAAACCCGTCCACATGTCCAATTTCACCATCGGTCGCTTCCACGTAATAGCCGGTGATGGCTTCCGCGCTGAAGAGATGCGAATCCGCCGACTCGCTCTCGACCCTGTCTGCTGCTTTTGTGGAGGCGGTTGTAGGAATAGCCAGATCCGCCGGATAGGGCACTGGGCCCCACAGAAAGGGGCCACCCCAATAATAGGGATATCCGTAATACAGGTTGTATTCGGCTTCATGCTGGCGGGAGACCGGCAGATGCGTGTTGATGTCAGGGCTATTCTCAACCTGCTTTTTCGTCAGCGAAACATCCAGCCGCTTGGCTGGCCAGTCCGTATGGAGCACGGACATTGGCGAGATCAACACTTGCCGTCCGCCAAGCCAACCACCGGTTTCTACCGCGAGGTAGCGGATAGCCCACGTCTCATCGTCGAAATAGAACTGATCAACAGTTCCAAGCTCTCCATCCGTAGCGTGAATTGCGAGACCTTTCAAGAATGCAGCATTCGTTAGCATTGTCTTTACCCTCCACTTTCGCGGACGCTATCTCGCGGCCGCTCCCACCACTTCGGGCGAGTGCAGTGTTACATTGATAGGCCGCGTGGTTGCGATAATGTTTTTCGCTTTTTCGACTTCCGAGGCCTTGTCATGCACCATCAGCAGGAATTTGTCCGTCTTGAGCGCCAACTCGTACTCAACGACACTATCCTTCGGAATACCCATTCCGTAGAGTCCCGCGCCGATGGCGCTTAAACCTCCAACCACCGCCGCGCCTTCCAACCCACCTACGATCCACGCAACGAGAGGACCCGCCACCAGCACTGGGCCGAGACCCGGAATGGCGAAGAAGGCTGAGCCGAATAGCAATCCCCAGAAGCCTCCCCAAAAAGCGCCGGTCTTGCCCCAGTACTTCATCCGGTCGCCCGTATTGTAGTAACCCACCACGTGTTCATCGGTGTGGGAATCTTTGCCGACAATGGACAAGCTATGCATGTCGATTCCGCCACGCTGCAGCTCCTTGACCGCGGCTTCTGCTTCGAGATGACTAGCATAAACAGCTACAACTGCGTTTTGTTCAGACATTTTCTATCTCCTTAGATTTGTAAATCTCTTACTCCAGCTCGACTCGCCGCCACGATCTGTCTGGATTGAAGCGAGCCATCTGGCGCGCCAGCGCGGCGGTGTTGATCCCGAGATCTTTTCCGTAAAGGAGGCCCTCGTGATCGATGATGAAGGTTTGAACTCCGGATACGCCATACTCCGCGGGCCACGCTACCAGCGCAAATCCACCGATCATCTTGCCGTTCACCACGTAATCAAACGCACCACCGGTGGCCGCCGGTCCTTGCGATTTCAACACGCGGAAGTAATAACCGTGATACGGCGTGGGCTTCGTTGCGTCGGCTGCGGCCGCGAAGGCTTTAGCGACCGGATTCTGCGGAGCACCTTCGGAATACAACCCGTCTTGTTTACTAGGGGAACTCGCGATGCTCTGCGCATATTTGAGGATGCCATCCCGGCCACGGTCTTCCGAGGCATATTCCACCTGAGCCTCGACGTAGCCCCGGCAAATCTCCATCGTGTTCAGTTCGTTTCTGCCCACGCGGCGCGCCAGGATCTCCAGCCTTCCGCTGATTGGGTCGAGCCGCCATTTTCCGTCCTTGCGAACCACTGGCACTGGAAACGGCCAGTCTTGCTCGCCCACGGCAAAAGTCACGCGGTCGGGATTAGCGGGGTCCTGCTCGACTTGAAGCTTTTCGTGCGCTGAACGCGCAAACTCCGCTCGCGATTCTTTGTCTTCAACCGGGTCCCCGGATTCGAGAATGTCTTTTCCGTCCGGTCCGAACAATTGGAGCAGAGCCGCGGCGTCGTTGTGGTCGGCGGCATCAATGATTGCCTGAATAGCTTCCTGCGGCGTCGCAAAGGTCCGCTGGGTCACGCGCGGAGCAGCTGCGAGCAGCGCTGCCGCAACCGCCAGGCTGACGGCCAGCAATCGATAAATAGAGTTCATCCTTGCCATAGTTTTTCTTCGCTCCTATCGGTGCCCGCCGCCGCCGTGGCCTCCGCCACCACCGCCTGCGTGGCCTCCGCCGCCTCCGCTGAATCCTCCACCGCGTGAGGACCCTCCGCTGCGGGCTGGTCCAAGGCTCGAATTTCCGTGGTCGCTATGCGCCCGCGCCGCGCCGCCGTCTCGAACACCGCCGAAAGCGCTTCCGCTCGAGCGGGAGGTGCTCGGCGCAATTTGCCGATTGCCCATTCGTTCCGTTCCCGGTGAGGATGTAGAACCTCGATATTGCGTCTGTCCTGCAGCCGCACGGGATTGCAAGTTTTGGCGCGCGGCGCCTCCGTAACGGCTGGACACGGCAGAGTTGGAATAGGGGACGCCTGCGCGATGCGCGGCGTTGTGGGACCATGCGGTACTTCCGCTCAGGCTGCGGCTCCCGCCTGCGTTGAAATTGTTCCGGTGAATGAAGCTGTTATTGACGAAGACGCTGTGATTGCCCCAGCCCGGACTCCAACCATATCCGCCCCAACCACCCCAGCCTCCTCCGAAATAAAATCCCATGTTGATCCCAAGTCCAAATCCGAAGTACCCGCCTCCATAGAACGGTGGGTAAAACCAACTCGCGTACGGATAATAAAGAGGCGGGCCCCAGATGGAGACAGGATTGTAATATGGCAGGTACATCATATTCGGATCGCCCGGCTCGATGTCGATGATGGGCGGTCCGGAGCTGTTCGTGGTGATTACTCTTTGCTGGCTCGTTGAGTTCAATTTCCCGGCTTGCTGCGCTTTGAACCGCATTCGCTGGACTGCGTCCATTACGTCAGACTGCTGAGCGAGAAAAGCGTTTCCAAGATTTGTCGCCCACGTGATGTCTTGGTTCAAGCGTTTGACGAGGTCCGGAAAAACGACCAGCGCCTGGATGCTGGGGTCCCAGTTCTGTTGTTGCGCCGCTTGGGTGAGAGCAGGGCCTGTGAGCCCGGGGTTCCGCTGGAGCCACTGCGAGGCTTGCACCAGTTCGAGCGGATACGTCGAGGCCACCAATATTTGGCTCAGTAACGGATCCGGATAGAGTGCGATCGGCGCGACCAGGCCGTCGAGTTGATCGGTCCCGAGCGATTGTCCGGGAGGCGGCGCTTGTGGCGCTGGCTGGCCGAGCATCACGTTTCCAGGTATCAGTAGCAATAAGGTGTAGAAAATTTTTGGAGTGAATGCTTGAATCTTCTTCATGACGTTATTAAGGGCCGCAACTCCTCCAACTACCGAAAGCACTTCGGTGGCCGACCGGCGGACCTCGGTATTGCTGGACGAGACTTGTCCGAGATTGCTCCGCGAGCGACCTCCTGTAGTCACGTGGCCAAATACGGTCAGCTGCCGAGGGGTCCCGAGATCGGATAGCCGGAGGCAACCTGCCCTTTCATTTGCTCGGGACTATGAGCAATTGTGAACAGATTGAGAACGAGCGAGTCCCTGATAATGGCTGCGGATCAAGCCTGACGACCCGAGACCGCAGATAGCCGCCCCTCTCGTCAAACCCCGTCATGACCACAAGGAGCCAAAAGTGCAATGAGGAATCCGAAGTTGTTCTCAGTCATTGGTGCATCGAAAATCACTGCCAATGACCACTCAGGAGGCTCGTCATGAGTAGCGCAGCAATTCGCCACGATGATTTCGACGCTCAAGTTGTATCCGAACTGCAGACCTTGTGGGAAGGTGAGCAGAGTTTAGGACGTCTCTATCCGCAGTTGGGAAAGAAACCACAATTGCGTGAACTCTTCTTGTGCGAACTCGCCAACGTTCAGCAGCGCGCTGAGCATCTTCAGGCTGTTCTGAAAGCGCCGAAGCGACCCGCAAGGGTCTGAAGTTGCACCCACTGATGGGAGGGGAAATGACGACGGAAGAATACGGCAGTGCCTACATGAAGGGTTATGTGCTGACAGCGCGGCTTCTTGTTACGCGCGGCCTGTCCTGGGACGGCGCCCAGGAGACGGCTCAGGCGGCATGGGCCAGGGGGTGGGAAAAACGTGGTCAATTGCGCGATGCAAATACGCTTATGAAATGGATAAACACTATCGCGTTGAACATATATCGCAGTAGTCTTCGACGCGAACCTTTCTTGCAGGACATTCCCGAAATCGCCGCACCGCCCGAAGGACATCTGGCAGCTATTGATGTCCAACTTATACTACAGACCTGTAAGAAGAAAGACAGAATCGTTTTAGAGAGTTACTATCTGGAAGATTCTAAGCCTGAGGAAATCGCGCGCGCTCAGGGTTCAACCGTAACGGCTATCCGTCTCCGATTGCTTCGCGCGCGGCGTGGGCTGGCCAAAACGCTAACCGTCGTCTCTCGGTCGACGACGAAGTTAGCATTGGCAAAGTCCGCAAGTGCTTAATTCAGGAGCCGCAGTTCTCGCCGGCCCGCCGCGAGATTGACTCTGGGTTTCCGTCGCGTTTTATTTCGCCGTGTCCCTCTGGCGCGTGGCTTTGACGGCGCTCAAAATCCCGGCGCCCAAAAGCACTACGGCCCCCACCACAATCCAATGCAAAGGCAGATGCATAATGGTGGCGCCGTAAATGAGACCGCCGATCAGGATCAGGAATCCAACGATGTAGATTACGAAAGACACGGTCGTTCCTCCTTCATGCGGTGCCTCGGCGCCCGCTCACTAGGTTAATAACGAAAACCACGAGCGCCACCACCAGCAGCAAGTGGATCAGAGCTCCTCCTACGTGCAGGCTGAAGCCTAGCAGCCATAGGATCAAAAAGACCGCGAATATTGTCCAAAGCATTGTCTTAACCTCTTCTGCTCGTTCGAGCATTTCTAAAATTCCCAAGCGCCGGCCACCGAAGACAGCAAATGATTTGCTGCTCAAGTAACGATATGTGGTCATGTGACCGTGCATGGTCACATGAGACCCCTTTCGATGTAGGCCGCCTTCCTAGCTTGCAATTAACCAGCCAAGTCTGGTGAAGCAAGCATTGCCAACAAACTCCGAGGTCGGATTCTCGAAGACTTGCCCGTTGATGTGACTTCCCGCACTGTGGAAGTCACATTGCTCTATTGAAGCCGAAGAGGAGAAACTGAAGATGAGTAAAACACTGGTAGCTATGTTTGCAATTGCCGGTACCATGGGTATCGTCGCGTTCGCGGCGGACCGGGAAGTCAAGGTCGACGACAGGCTGGACGCTTCAGCTGACGCGCTGACCGATGCGATGAGGGCCGCCGATAAAGGCATCCCCCAGGATCTGCTCGATAAGGCGAAGTGCGTCGTTGTCATTCCGGGTATGAAAAAGGCCGGATTCATCTTCGGCGCCAAGTATGGCCGCGGTTTCGCAGCATGCCGCCGAAGCGGTGGGTCGGGCTGGAGCGCTCCGGCTGCGATGCGTTCGGAAGGCGGAAGTTTCGGCTTTCAGATTGGTCTTTCGGACACCGACGTTGTGTTGCTGGTGATGAACGACGGCGGAATGAAACACCTGCTCTCCGATAAATTTACGCTCGGCGGAGAAGCGACAGTGGCTGCGGGCCCAATCGGCCGCGACGCGAGCGCTGAGACGGACGCCATGTTGAACGCGGAAATGTTATCGTATTCCCGCTCGCACGGGCTGTTCGCAGGCATCTCGCTGGAAGGCGCGACGCTTCGTCCGGACTCGGAAACCAACCACGAACTCTACGGTCACGACTCAAGCAATCGTGAAATTCTGACCGGCGACTTTAAGACGCCGGAGGTTGCCAGAAAATTTGAAAGAGCGCTGCGTCGGGACTCGGCCGACCGCAACTAAGAATAGCCACAACCGGTCGCTTACGCTCGCGGTGTTACTGAACCGCGACCGTGAGGGAGTCGGTACCCTCGCCGCAGGGGATTCGGACAGTTCCAGCGTGCAGGAGGACTGGGACTGTCCGTCCATCCCGAAGGTACAATTTTCTTGAGCTGCACCTACGCTTCCATTAGGAGGAAAGACCATGCACGACGACGCACACAGGAAAGCCGCAGAACAGCATGAACTTGCGGCGAGGTCTCATCGCACTGCCGCGGAACATAACGAAAAAGGGGATTACTCAGCGGCAATCTGGCATTCGGAGCGAGCGCTGGAATACTCCGATAGCGCTTACAAGCTTGCCAAGGAAGCCCACACCAAGTCAGCACAGATGGTTACTCTTTAAATATATGTCCACTCGTCAAAACAACGGATCGCATTTCGAGAACCACCAGCGAGCCGCCGAACTACACGACGGCGCCGCACACGCACATCGTGTTGCCGGGCAACAGGGAAACGCGGACCACCTGACCGGGCACGAGCAGTCACGGCAGGCTCTGGAACACTCCCCGGACCTGCACCAGCATGCTCAGGCAGCGACTGGACATGGCGTTGCAGCATTCGGACATGCTGAGATCGCGGCCCTCGCTTATGAACTCTGGCAAGCTCGGGGCCGTCCCAACGGATCATCGCAGGAAGATTGGTTCCAGGCCGCGGAAGAATTGCGATCTCGCTCTTATTCCCGTTGATCCCGCGCTCAGGCGGATCAAGATTCCTAACAAAGTGAACGGCCACGAATTTGCACATCAACAGGCTGAACGCAACTGAAGTTGCTCAACTTTGTCTTCAAAGGAGAAATAAAATGCTTGGCTTAGGATTGCTCGGAACCATTATTGTCGTTCTGGTAATTGTCTGGCTCATCCGCAGGGTGTGAACGACAACGGCTTGAAAATGCTCTCACAGCGGTTTCGGCCTCGTGTGCCTCCTGTTCACGTAACCACCTTACGTAACCAGGAGCGCCAAAGCCGCTGCGCTCATCAAGGCCGCGCAGATCCATCCCAACACCATCGCGACGCGTGAATTGGTGCGGCTGCCCATTACTTTCTTGTCGCTCGTAAGCAGCACCACCAACACCACTAGCGGTGGCGCCAGTACACCATTTACAACAGCGGACCAGAACAGCATCTTCACCGCATTCAATCCTGCAAAATCAAGGGCCAGCCCCACCAGCATCGCGCCCGCCATTACGGCGTAGAATTGCGGCGCACGGCCCGGTTTCTGGCTTAGCGACGCGCCTTTCCACGCCGCCGCTTCTGAAATCGCATAAGCGCAAGATCCTGCCAGTACCGGGACACCCAACATGCCGGTCCCGATCAATCCTAATGTGAACAGCCAATACGCACCCTCGCCTGCCAACGGCCGCAGTGCTTCAGAGGCCTGTTTGGCCGTTTCGATGTTATTCAAACCATGCGCGTGCAGCGTGGCCGCGGTTGTGAGAATGATAAAGAACATCACCAGATTGGAAAAGAACATTCCCGTGAACACGTCGCCGGCCGCTCCGCTCAGTTCCAGATTCGTGGAGCCGCGGCGCTTGGCCACAGTGGTCTTCCCATGCTTCCGGTCCTCCTCCACTTCCTGCGACGCTTGCCAGAAAAACAGATAAGGAGAGATCGTCGTCCCCAGAATCCCCACCAGCACGGACATGTAGGATCGTGTCCACTCCACGTGCGGCGCAAAAGTTCCGTGGAAAACAGCGATCCAGTCCGGCCGCGCCAGGAACGCTGTGATCACGTAAGCGAACAGCACCAGCGTCAGCCACGTGAAGACGCGCGCAATGAGATTGTAGGAGGTCCAGATCAACAGGCTTGTGATTAGCAATGCAAAGAAAGGCGTCCAGTAATAGGACGGGATTCCCGTTCCCATCTCCATTACATTCGCCATGCCGCCCAGATCGGCGCCGATATTGAACACGTTGGCGACAATCAGCAGCACACATGCCGGCCACAGCACCCAGCGTGAATACCGCATGCGAATTGCTCCGCCCAGTCCGCGCCCCGTCACCATTCCCAGCCGTGCACACATCAGTTGCACAGCCGCCATCAGCGGAAAGGAAAGGAGGGCCGTCCAGAGGAAGGAATATCCGAAAACCGCGCCTGCTACCGAGTAAGTGGATATCCCCGAAGGATCGTCATCAGCCGCGCCCGTAACTAGTCCCGGCCCGAGGTTGGCAAAAAAGCGCCCTACTAACCCGCGCCGGTTCGGCTCAGTAACAGTGCTGGCATGCTTCACTCTTAAGAGACTCCGTCCATGACGTGCGCCAATCACATTCTACGACGGGCGAGGCACGCGAGCGGGAACGTCGATACCTCGCGGTCCTTGCGTTGCTGATAGCAAGATAGGAGTCAATAATGAAATTTCTGTTTGGAGTTGTAGCTGGGCTGCTTATCCTCCCCGCTTTCGCTTACTTTTATCTCCGGCTCGGATATGCGCCGGTGGCGACTGGGGCGCCTCCGCTTCCACTCGAGAAGACAATCACAGGAATGGCGCTGAACGCGAGGGTTGCGAAAGAAGCGCCCACTCAGGTCCCTGTTCCCGCCACCGAACCGAATCTAATGGCTGGCGCAAAAAGCTATCGCCGGTATTGCTCCGAATGCCACGGTCTGAGCGGTGAACCACCCAGCGCTGCCGCCAAAGGAATGTTTCCCAAGCCGCCGCAGCTATTCGATGGTAAGGGAGTGACAGACGACCCGGTGGGCGAGACCTACTGGAAGGTCTCGAATGGCATCCGCCTTACCGGTATGCCCGCATTCTTGGGATCGTTGACCGACGAACAACTTTGGCAGGTGAGTCAGTTGTTGGCCAATGCCAAGAAGCTTCCCTCCGGAGTTGGCGCCTTCATGGCTAGCCCCCCGGCCGCGCAATAGCACCGGAATCGAGGGTGTGGCCGAACCGCGACCGGGAGGGAGCGCTACCACGAGTACCGCTAGCTCTGCGTTCGAATAGCGCTTCCTGCCGGTCGCGGCTCGGTTTATCGCCAGGGGAAAAGAACATCCCGATAGATGACCAGATGCGGTCAAGTGACCTTATGTCGTCTTTACCTTGCGAATCTTTAAGTAGCTCCGCCTTCAGTAGCCTCTCCGCGCCGGGGTGTGGAGCTGCCGCTACTGAAGGCAGAAGTGTTCAGACGAATCAATGCGATCGAGGCTACCGGATATCAATCTTGAGTAGGGCGTCGGAATGTTCATGGCGCCAGCCCCAGTACGCTTGTTGATCATTGTCTTTGAGTCTGGAAAAATCGCGATATTTGCGATGGTTCTCTTTTGCATACATGCGGTACGCCTGATCTTCATGAGCATTCCATTCATGATCGTCATTGTGTTTTTTGTCATGGTAGGTGCGAGCGGTTTTGTTATCTTCGGCTCGCAATGTCATTGGCGCCATTGCTAGTGGGGCTAAAAGGGCGGCGCCCAACAGGGCCGCACTGCAGAAACGGGGCATGATTATTCTCATGTCGGTGACAAGAGCAATCGTCGTGCCAAGCATTCGCTGCTCGCGCCAGAATGAGGTGTTCGTTAAGGCCGCAAAATTGCTTTTAAAATCGGTACGCCCATACAAAACCGACAAACGCAGACGCTGGCCGGCTTAGCCTTCCGATGAGATGGTGATGATGAAGATTCTTGCTACTGTACTGTTGCCTCTGCTGGTGTGGCCGAGTCATTCGCCCGGCCAGGTTTCCGCGGTATTAGATAGGCCTGATGCAAGCCGCGCACAGTCAGCGGCTGGCACCACACTTGTGCATTTTGGGCAAGTGGACGATGGCGTCTATAAAGGATCGAGACCGAAAACCAATGCCGACTTCGAGTTTCTTCAGTCGCGGCACATCAAGTACATCGTGGATTTGCAGTTTCTTCCCTTTCTGCATTGGTCGGAGCAGAAAAAAGCCAAACGGTACGACATTGAGTTCATACCGGCTCGGATGAATGCCTCTCCCGTCTCGCCTTCTCAACAGCATGTCGAAGCCATAATGGCCATTCTTCGAGACAAACGTTACCAACCCGTCTATTTTCACTGCGCCCTCGGCCGCGACAGAACCAGCGTCATCGCGGCATTGTACAAGATGTATTTTCTCGGGATGTCCCAGCAAGACGCCCGGCAATACATGCTTGAGTCCGGTTATAAGGTTAGCTGGGTCCGCAGTGGACTGGCGAGATATCTTAAGAAACACCCTACTCCTTCACCAGCCTTGAGTTCGTCGCCCTAAGCAGGAGAAACCGAGTGCACATATGAGGCGAACTTACGCCAGAATTTCGACTGCGGTCATTGCGCTGTTTTTGTTTGCGAATCGCGCTCGCCCACAAGAAGCCGCAAAGCCCGAGGTAGCGATCGAAATGCAGATGCGGAACGTCAATATGCATCTCGATCAAGCGATTGTGATCGAGATCCGGGATCTGCGAGGCCGAACGGTACCAACCAGCAGCACCAAGCCAGTGACACTCGACGATGTCAACTCGTTCCTGACCCGCATTGACTCCGGCGAGATCGCACTCAGCGCGAAGAGTCTCGCGGACCTTCTAAACGGGTACGTGTTCGCCTATCCTGGCGCTCCTTTGAAGAAGATGGCAATCACCATGGAACGAGGGCGGCTCAAGCAAAAAGGTGTGATGCATAAGGGCATTGACATTCCATTTGAAATCGAAGGAAAGCTGGACGTGACGGCGGACGGTGAGATCCGATTTCACGTGGACAAGGTGAGCTCCGCTCACATCCCGTTCAAGGGTCTTATGCATTTGTTTGGGGAGGATCTTTCCAAGCTCATCAACCTTAAGCGCGATCGTGGCGTAACGTTGGACGGTGACGATATTCTTTTGAATCCAGGCCACATGCTGCCGCCTCCACGAATTGAGGGCCGCGTGACCGCGGTGCGGATTGAAGGCGATCGAATTGTGCAGACGTTCGGGTCTAAGAATACGAAAGCGCTTGCGCTCCCCTATAAAGCTCGGAACTACATCTATTACAGAGGTGGTGTGCTGCGATTCGGAAAACTCACCATGACCGATGCCGACCTTGAGATCGTCGATCAGTCGCCCAGCACCCCGTTCGATTTCAGCTTGCCGGACTACAATCGCCAGCTGGTTGCGGGGTACTCCAAGAACACTCCTACAAACGGCCTCATCGTCTTCATGCCGGATTTCGCCACTCTCTTGAAGCCCAGCCGGTGACAGTGCGTCTTTGAGAAATACTATCTCGCCCGCTTCACCGCTTCTGCCAGGCCAGGATATGGGTTAACGGCCTTCCCCTTCCACCACACCTTTTCGGGCCCCAACTCGAAGATCGCGAAATGCAAGTGCGGCGCGCGCGGATCTGCGTTTCCCGTCGATCCCACAAAACCGATGACCTGCCCACGCTCGACGTGCATTCCCTCATGCAACCCATCCACGTACCGGTCCAAATGTGCGTAATAGTAGCAATACACTTCCATTTCGTCGAACTGATATATCGTGTTGCCGCCCGGTTTGCTGAGGAACAGTTTGCGGACGGTTCCGGAGACTACCGCAAGCACGGGTGTGCCTGTCGGCTCCGCGATGTCGATGGCCTCATGCGGATGTCCGTTGTGAACTTCAGCGAACGAATCGCGCAGATCAGCGAGCGAGAGTCCGCGAATGGGCGGGCTCATCTCGAACACAGAAAAGGCCGCGCCAACAGCGAGAACCACGGAGAACAGCCCGGTAATGCAAACGCGGAGCTTCAACGCTATTCCTCCAGGATGATCGGGGTGCCCCGCCGAACCATGTGCGACAGATTATCCACATCCCAGTTGGTCAGCCTAATACACCCGGCCGATTCGCCGTGCCGGACATGTCCCGGGTCCGGCGTCCCATGGATTCCATAATGTTCTTTCGAGAGGCCGATCCACGCTGCGCCGGCGGGGTTTCTGGGGCCGGGCGGAAGTATGGCTGTCGCTTTTTTCGGGTCGGCGTTCCAAAAGAGGTCCGGGTCATAGTTGAACCACGGATAATGGATCACGCTCGTGATAGTCCAGTTACCAATCGGCAACGGATCGTGCGTGCCGCCGATCGTGGCCGGATACTGCGCCAGTTCCTTGCCGCCGGCGCCGTACGCGATTACAGTGCGCTTGGATTTCGACACCACCAGGCGTAACGCCAGCCGGGCCGCGGCGTGACGCACGTTCGGGACGATGATCTGCTCCCCCGCTGAATCCAGTTTTTCGCCGGGATTCAACTCGGCCAGTAGTTTCGGCGAGCAATGGAACCTCTCGCCCAGTTCTTCTCCGGGCGTTTCGAAGCCCAGCCACTTCATCTTCGCCTTTTCCTGGATGTCGGTGGGTTCTGGTTGGAACGGGCCTTTCTCGTCCGCTTTGGTAATCGTGTAGGTCACAAGGAGCGGGCCGGCATCGATATCGAGCAAGCGCCACATCTCCTCATCAATTGTGCCGGTCGGCTTCAGACCATGGTTTTCCTGATATCCCTTAACTGCAATCCCAAAATCGTCGCCGTAGACGCCGTCAATTTGGCCCGGCGAGAACCTGGCACGGTCCAGCAGAATTTGCGCCCGCACCACACTTGGCCCCGTCGCGCCCGCCCTCACCACGCTAGTTTTCGTTGAGTCTTCTATCTCATTTCCGGAAAGACTCCGTGCGGCCGGCGCGCCAGCTAGCGTCAGAATCGAGACACTCACCGCTACCAGACAAGTTAGGCGCATAGCCTACAAGCCGCACTTTGCGGGCCGTTTGCCGCGTTCCGGAACGGCTCCGCGCGTGCTTTAGCACAACCGTATCCACTGGAAGGAAATCATGAGGACATATTCAACAACTACAATTACCGGAGTCGCCTTCGCGACCCTGCTCTGCGCTTTCTCCGCCTTCGCGCGAGACCACAGCGCGCTCAATGGCGCCTGGACCCTGGTACCCGCCAAGAGCGACTTCGCCGGCCAGCCCGTCGTTCAAACCGGCACTGTGACGATTGCCGATCGGGAGGGCATCATTATCGTCTCTCGCAGTTTCGTGTATGAAGGCGCCACCGAGACGTTTTACTACAACGACGTCACCGACAGCGAGCACAACGCCACTATCCACACCGGCAAAGACCTAAAGAGCAAGACCAGCTGGGATCACGACGTCTTGAAGGTGACCACCACTCAATCCGGTGCGGTTACTATCGAACGCTACAGCCTGGCCCCGGATGGCGCCATGATCGTTAGCGTCGAAAGGCCCGAGCGAAAGCCGATCAGCTTGGTCTTCCAGCGCCAATAACGCAACTGTCCATAACCAAATATGGTCACTTGACCCGGCGCGGTCAGTTTTCTCTTACGGCGAATATACGTTCGCCTCTACCTTGCCGCGTCCTTTGGCATTCCTGTAACGGCCACAGCCGTGCACTTCAACAGATCCGAGCGAAGCCGCCGCAAACAAGAGTTTTGTAAAACACAATTGGAGGAAACGAATGAATCTAACAGACACGGCAACTAGAGCGGGCGCAACTCTGTCCCGCGCACAGGAGCGAGTGAAGGATTTTGGCCTCGCCGCCGCTGAGAAGTTGGATGAAGCCCGAGAGGGAACAGCCGACGCGCTCGAAAACGCGGCTTGCTCGGTTCGAACCACCGGACGCGCGGGGGCCAAGACGATAGAGACTATGTCGGAGAACGCGGCCGGCAACCTGGATTCCACCGCTGCATATATGCGCGATCACGACCTGGGAGGCATGCTCAGTAACCTCCGGCAGGTGATTGTCAGGAATCCAACCGCGTTCCTGGTTTTGGCCGCTGGCATAGGATTCTTGGTCGGTTCCGGGTTCCGGCGAAACAATTCACAGGACGGGCGGTACCCGGCCTAGGATTCAAAAGAAAAGGAGAACGATATGCTGATACTGATTATCATTTTGGTCCTGCTCTTTGGCGCCGGTGGAGGATATTACGGCCATAGCCGCTGGGGTCCCGGTGGTGGGGCTGGTATAGGACTGGGGACGGTTCTAATAATTCTCCTCATCGCCTACATGCTTGGCCTGCTCTGAGGAGAGTGTTGATCTTTCGAGGGTGTAGCCGAGCCGCGACCGGCAGGGAGCGCGATACCACGAGTGCCGCTAGTGTTGTGTCCCTGAAATCCGCCACATAACTTGACGTGGGGCGGACGCCCTCGTCCGCGCCGGATCCCCCTGGTCCGGCTCTGCGATCGATTAACAAACAACAGGCCGACGGGGGCGTCGGCCGCGGTCCCGGGGGACCGCCCCACTTTGTGAATTCTTCCATGAACCTCGGGGACACAACACTAGCGAATCCTTTACCTGGTGAAGGAAGTGCTACTATACACAGCGAATCCGAGCGTGAAGCGACTCAGATGCCCGACGGAAACGACAACCCAAATGCACAGTTTCTGGAGCGCAGACTCGCGACAATTCTTTCGGCGGATGTGGCCGAGTTCAGCCGCCTGATGGGCGAGGATGAAGAGCAGACGCTCGGGATATTTCGAGGCCACAAGCAAGTATTCGAGTCCCTGGTGGCCATGCATCGCGGGCGCATTTTCAATACGGCCGGGGATGCGATCCTGGCGGAATTCAATAGCGCGGTGGAAGCGGTGCGGTGCGCCACCGACATTCAGGCCGCGCTTCGAACGCGCAACGATCAGTTGCCTCCCTCCCGTCAGGTGAGATTCCGAATCGGGATCAACCTGGGCGATGTCACGGTACATGGCCAGGACCTGCTGGGTGATGGCGTCAACGTCGCCGCGCGGCTGCAGACGGCCGCGGAGCCCGGAGGAATCTGTATTTCCGGGAGCGTTCATGACCAGATCCGCAACAAACTGTCGCTCTCATTTCAGTCGCTCGGCGAAATGAATTTCAAGAACATCCAGCAACCGGTGCGAACTTTCTCCATCACGGAAGCTGAGGACCGCGGCGCGCTTCCCGCTCCGAGGCCTCGTGGCGCCAAGATCAGTCCGGTGCAATGGATCATTGCCGGGCTGGTGCTAGTGGCAGGCGTGGTTTATTGGTCGTATGCTGTAAAAGAGCGGATTAAAGCAGATCGTACGCGCGAAATCGCTGCCGGGGCCCGGTCCGCAGAGGCGCCCGCCGTCACACCCGCCGGGAGCGCAGGCCGATTTGATGGCGCGTACTCCGGGCAAATTTGTTATGGCGAAACCAAGAAGGAGCCGGAGCGCTGCTACCAGGCCAAGGGGACCATCACCGGCAGCAAAATCGCCAGCACGTGGACCATGGGCCGCGAGAAGAAGGTCAACATGTTCCTGGATGGCCATGTTGCCCGGTCCGGCGACCTCAATATCGAGATTGAGATGCGCAGCCAGGCCGACGGATCGCGGCTGGCTAGGATCGATCTCACTGGAACTCTTCGCGGCGGGCTGATCAGCGCCAGCGGCAGCTTCCTGAAGGGCCGCCCGGCAACGCTGAATTGGCACAAACTTCCTGATGCGCCTCACTGAACATCAAGGAACCACGCCCCCGTCGGCCCGGTTTTGGTTGCGGCTAGGCTGCTCTGTGGGGCGGTCCCCCTGGACCGCAGCCGACGCCCTCGTCGGCTCGCTGGGATCGGATGAAGTTCATTTCGTTGCATAAGTGCGGGTCCAGGGGGACCCGCGCGGACCTGGGGGTCTGCCCCACGATGGTGCCCGAAGACCCAATTTTGGGAAAACTCAGCGGCATTGGGCGGCCAGCCTGCCCCACCTCACGCCAGCCATCTTGGCCTGCAATCGCGCCTAGGAGCGCCACTCATTGATGAGATTGGCTACCAGTGCCGTCCACCCGGTCTGGTGGCTAGCGCCGATGCCCGCGCCATTGTCGCCGTGAAAATGCTCGTAGAACAGTAGATGGTCGCGCCAGTAAGGGTCCTCCTGGAATTTGCGGGCGCCTCCAAATACTGGCCGGCGCCCGTTCGGATCGCGCTTGAAAATGTTGATCATGCGGTTAGCGATCTCTTCCGCCATTTGGAGGGTATTGGTCACTCTGCCATCCGGTCCTTCCAGGCCAAAGTCGGGACCCAAACCCTCGGAGTACTTGCGCAACGATTCCACGATCAGGTAGGCGGTGGGAAACCAAATGGGCCCCCGCCAGTTGGAGTTGCCGCCTTTCAGCTTGATATCTTCTTCGGCCGGTTCATATCGCACCACGCTTGAGCCAAACGCGAACGGGTGTTCCCGATGGTATTTCGAAAGACTGCGAATACCGTAGTCCGATAGAAATTCGCTGCTGTCCCAAATGCGCTCCAGCAGCCGCTTCAGTTGCTCGCGATCGACGATGGATAGTGTCAGGATTTCCTTGCCATCGCGCGTGTCCGGGATGCAGGCGTGCTTGGCTAGCGCCTGCCGGTTGCGCAAAAACCACTGGAGGTCGGCGGTGAATTCGGAATGCTGCTTTAGCTCCTCCTCGGAAAGCACGTCTACCGCAAAAATCGGGATCAGTCCCACCAGCGAGCGCACACGGAAACGATGGAACTCTCCGTTGGGATAGCGCAGCACATCGTAGAAGAAGCCTTCCTTGTCGTCCCAAAGCTGAAAATCGCGCCCGCCAATGTTCTTCATCGCCTTGCCGATGAAGGTGTAGTGCTGGAAGAACTTGGTGGCGAGGCTCTCGTAAGTTCGGTTTTCCTTGGCCAGCTCGAGCGCGATGTGCATCATGTAGATGCAGAAGAACGCCATCCAACCGGTGCCATCGGATTGCTCGAGAATCGCGCCGTTGGGGAGCTTCTCGCTGCGGTCGACCACTGTGATGTTGTCCAGTCCGAGGAAGCCGCCCTCGAAGACGTTGTTACCCTGGCTATCCACCTTGTTGACCCACCACGCGAAATTGATGAGCAACTTATGGAAGCATTTCTCCAGAAACTCGCGGTTGGAGTAGCCGGTACGATCGCGCTCGATCTCGTAAACCCGCCAGACCGCCCAGGCATGCACCGGCGGATTGAGATCCGAGAATTCCCATTCGTAGGCCGGGATCTGTCCATTGGTGTGTTGAAACTGCTCGAACAGGAGGAACCAGAGATTATCCGCCGCAAAGCCCGGATCGATGAGGGCCATGGTGGTGCACTGAAACGCCAGGTCCCAGGCTGCAAACCACGGGTACTCCCACTTGTCGGGCATCGAGAGAATGCGCATGGAGTTCAGGTGGCGCCAGTGCAGGTTGCGGCCGTGCCAGCGGGAATCCGGTGGCGGCGACTTCGGGTTGTCACCCTCCAGCCAGAGGTTCACATCGTAGTAGAACATTTGCTTACTCCAGAGCAAGCCCGCAAAGGCCTGCCGCTGGATCATGCGCTCTTCTTCGGTCGCGCGGGGAGGATGGACGGCGTTGTAGAACAGATCCGCCTCGCGTTTGCGCTCCGCGATGACGTCGTCCACTGCGGCAAGAGGATCGTTGAATTGGCCGGGAGTGAGGCGCAAGCGTAACACTGCGGACTGGCCCGCAGGGATACGCAGCTTGTAATCGATGCAGGCCTTGGTGCCTTCTTCGGACGGATTCACCTGGCCGTGCTCGCCGTTGACGATGTAGCGGTGGAAAGCGTCCTTCACATATAACTTCCGGCTGACGTTGCCCGGTCCATATACTCGCGGCGCGTTGGTTTCGTTGTAAGTGAACAGCGGCGTTCCATGGCCATCGGCGTAGAGATGGCGCAGGCCGAGCTGGTAGATGTCGCGCAGGTTTTGAGGTGGGAGCGCACTGCGATCGTCCGCCTGAAGGTCGATGAGGCCGCTGCTGCTTTTTCCGAGAACAATCGTCGGCTCGGGCCCGGCGGGATCGCTCCAGGCCCAGCTATTGCGGAACCACAGATGCGGTAACAGGTGTATTTCGGCGTCCTCGGGGCCGCGATTAAATGCTTCGATGCGAATGCAGATGTCTTCTTCGGACGTTTTGGCGTACTCCACGAAGACGTCGAAATAGCGGTCATCGTCGAAGATGCCGGTATCGATCAACTCGAACTCGGGACCATGGCCGCCGCGTCTGCGGTTTTCTTCCACCAGCCAGCCGTACGGAAACTCGCGCTGCGGATATTTGTACAGCATCTTCTGGTAGCTGTGAGAGGGAGTGTTATCGAGGTAGTAATAATACTCTTTGACGTCCTCGCCGTGATTTCCCTCGCCGCTGTTTAGGCCGAAGAGACGCTCCTTGAGGATTGGATCGCGGCCGTTCCAAAGGGCCAGCGCGAACACCAGAATCTGGTAGCGGTCCGAGAGGCCGGCGATGCCGTCTTCGCCCCAGCGATAGGCCTTGCTGCGCGCGAGATCGTGCGTCAGGTAATCCCACGCGGTCCCGCCGGCGCTGTAGTCCTCGCGCACGGTGCCCCAGGCGCGGTCAGCAATATATGGGCCCCACTTGCGCCACGGCCGGACCAAGCGCCCTGGATAGGGCCCGTGCAGTCGCTTGTACTCCGCAGTTTCAAGAATCGGCTTCATGTTCTACGATCGCTGCGGAATTGTACCACACGATAAAATTCACTACGCCGGTATATAAAAAGGAGTCAACGCGCCAATTCACGACATCCCGTGTGGGTTCCGTCTCGTCGATCGCGGTGATAGAGGCGGAGCGCCATGCCTCATACTACGATGGATCCGTTGTGTCCTACAAAAGTTCCATTTCTGCTTTTAAGCTGCTGATTCAATACGTTGCAGCCGTTAAGGTTCAGCCGATCGAAGGTGCAATTTTGGTACAAAATCTTCTGCATCACGGTAACCCAGGAAACTAGCGGCGAACGCCAAGCGGGGACGGAAAGCGCGGTGGAACGGTAGCCAATAGTGCAGCAAAGTTCCGCGCGTCTTGCAAAAGTACGGGCGCTTCCTCTGCGATGCGGGTGTAGAAATTCTCGTAGTCGGCGCGTTCCCGTTTTTCCTTCAGGCGGCCCGCGATGACCGCCAGACGTTTACAGTCTGGGTCGGGACTTCCGCTGAAGAGCCGCCATAACTGTGTATGAGTCGATTCTCCCCGCTCGGGCCTATAGGCATTGGCTTCCGCTCGCCTTAGTGCGAGATGGTAGACATAGTAATAGGTGCGGCTGATGGCGCTTCGGAGAGCAGCCTCATCAACGCGTACTGCAACCTCTTCCGCAAGGACGAAATATTGGTACCAGTCAAAGGCGACCGCTGCCATTCAAGTGAGCTCGTAAGTGAAAACGAGGTAGCCTGCGGCCTGCCAAGACCGGGCGAGCCACCAAGATCTATCAAATTGCTCCAGGGCTTCACGGACTTCGCGAATGCTTCCCGACCACATGACGACTGCGTAGAGCATTGGTGAACCAGTTGTGTCAACGGAAATCCGAAGCGTGACTATTGAATCGACTCCGAAGAATCGTTTCAGATATGGCACTCCCTCGACGAGGATCTCGGGGAGGATTTTATGTTCGTTCAGAATTTCGCGGACGACCGAATACGCCGGCATGACGAAGTTTCTCGCGACCTCATCGAGCAGGATATCGCTTCTGGCATCGAACTCGGCCATCTGCCTCTCAAGGCCGTCGAACAGGATTACTCCATTGTCCCGGCCGTGCACTGTTGCAGTGCGCGCATAGAACATGGAGTTGTTTCCAGAAGTCTGGGTAACCGAATAGACGTTCATCGCTCCTCCTCTATCCCCACGATTGCCATCAATTGCTCTTCGTCCTTACGCAGTTGCTCAACGATTTGTAGATAGGTTAGGGTGCCGTGAAACTCCCTTTCAAGTTTTAGAAATATACCATTTGCAAGTGAACCAGATCCGTCCAGCGTCACTGTACGGTGATCCCATTTCGCGACGACGGCCATAGTGCGCATCGGATCACTCTCTAAAGCAGCGAGTTGGGGTGATATGAAGGGCTGCATCAATTTGATGAACGGCATCATTTTGGGTTGAATGTGGAGACCGATGGTCGTCCTTCTTTTCGCGATGACTATGTTGCTCAATTTCACGAAAGCATTTAAGGCCACTTCGAATATGTTTATCGTCTCCTCAGCCAAACTCCAATCGACAGCATCCCTAGAAAAACGGCAAGATGCTGGGCCATAAAACAGTGTTATGCGTTTTAGAGGAAGCCTGATGATAAATCCTTGCTCAGAGAGCTTACCCGTATTCAGGATTTCAATGTTGTCGACGTGAGGACTCCAGGATCGCAGTGCGTCGAAAATACTTTGTACGATCGGTGCGCGATCCACCCATGGCAAGAGGTTTGGCCATTCATATTCGTTCATCACCTCGAAAAACGAGATCGGGATTGTGACAAGCTCGGCCATTGCTCTCAGTGATGATTCTATCCTGTCTATCGGCTGAACGAACACAAGACCGTCCTCGGTGATAGCCGCGAGGCGAAGAAAATACGAAATCTAAGCGAGCCGAAGCCCGATGAGTACTCTTCAGTAGCAAAGTCCCTGCATGACCGGTCCACTCCCGATCAGAGATTCCACTAACGTGTAGCATCTGGTCGGCGATACTGGCCGTCGCTTCCTCCAGAAAATAGCGAGGTTCCGCTGCAGGCCGCGGAATTGTACCACACGATAAAATTCACTACGTTGGTATATAAATAAGAGTCAACGCGCCGTTCAGGCTTCGTGGATCGCCCGCGCCACCCGATAAGCCGAGCGCGTGGCCGCCTCCATGCCCCAGTTCAGATTGTCACAGTAGGCTCCGGCGAAATATACGCGTCCCACGGGTTGAATGGATGCCGGCCAGAACTTACGGAGTTGCCCTGGTCTATAGTCACTTGCCTGGCAGCCCATGGCCCACTTGTCCAGCGACCAATCGATGGTCATGATGTGATCGATATCCGCGGATTTGCCCGGGTAGTAACGCTTGAAAACGCGGAAAGCGGCATCTGCCGGAGAACTCGCCTGTCCGGTGCCGATGAGCAGTCCACGATTGGTCGCGACATCCTCGGCCATCGGCCAGAGAGGCCCTAGAATCGGGCTCGCGAATTCCATGTTCCCGCTGTAGCCGTCCCGTTCCCAGAACTTGGTCCGCGACTGGAAAATCGGCCGCGTCTCGACGGTGTACGGCATATTCTCAATCACGAACCGTTTTGCATCCGGCCACGGAGGATCAACGGGTATCTGGCGAAGGATGATCGCGTTCATCGAGCAAACCAGATAGTCGCCTTGGAATTTCCGGATAGCGCCTGCCTCGGTGCAGGTCACAGTGATGCCTGTGTCGCCGTATTGAATGTGCGTCACCGGGCAATTCTTGCGGATGCGGCTCTCCAAGCGAGCCGTGAAAGCATCCGGAAGAGTTTGATTGCCACCCTTCAAACGATAAAGCTCGTGCGGATCCGAAGGCAAACCGCGCAGCCGCACAATTGCCTCGCCCCAAATGCCGTGCAGTGCTGAATCGTCTGAACCGATGCTCCGGATCGCTGCCGCCGATGCGCCTTCTCGACGGAGCAGGTCCGTGACCGAGCAATCATCCAGTTGGTCCAGCCCAACGCCGAAAGGTTGATACTCGTCCCGGATCTTCTCTATATAGCGTCCCAGATACAATTCGGTCAGATCCCGGGAGTGCTTCTTGGTTATGTAGTCGATCTCACGCTGGTTATAACCGCTCGCTTCGAACGTCTTGAGCGCGATGGCCTCCTGTTCGCTCACCATGCGTCCGTCGACAATCTGCAGTATGTTTTCCCGATGAGGATATGCGAGAACGGGAAGCTCGAATTCCTTTACATAGCTGCGATAGAGTTCATAGCCGGGCCGGGTGAAGTGCTCAGCCCCACCATCGGCGTACAACCCGTCCGCGAGGCCTTCACGAATGGTGAGCACGTGGCCGCCGGTCCGGTTGGACGCCTCGAGAACCGCCACATCGTGGCCTCTCTTGCTGAGTTCCCAGGCGCAACTCAAGCCTGCCAGGCCCGCACCGGCGACAATCACCCGCTTGGGCCGCGCCGCCGCGGCCACCGGCCAAGGACAGGCGATGTCTGTCAGGAGCGCTGCCAGTTTGAGAATGTCACGCCGATGCAGCATGCCTATGCCCGCACGTTGCGCGCAAGCGTTATCGACCCATCCGCATTCGTCTTTTGCCGGCACGCCCAATTCACGGGATAACGAACGCCCTTCACCTCCAGCTCGGCTTTCAGTCTCAATCCGCTCCAGGCTGTTCCTTGCGGCAGCATCAACATCGCTTGACGGATGCCCGACGGCTTCGGATATCCGGGATCCACGCAGCCGCTGACATGCACAGCTCCGTCATCGCTGAATACGGTGAGCCGCAGCACTCCAGGCACTCCCGCGACACCGTTATTCGCGAGACCAACCACAAGGCCCGTCGATCCTTCCCGCTCGAAGCTCCAGATGAACGACGGACGGACGCGATAGCCGATGTGTCGCGCGATATGGTCGATCGGCTCCGGATATTTGTCGTAATAGCTCAAAACATTTTTCGCGGCTTCGTTGTGCCAATTCCATACCGACCAGTAGTTCGCCCCCACATCGAGCACGTGCGAGGTGATCTTCTCGTTCAAAGTGACGCCTTCATCCATCCCCACATGCTTCGGATCGCCTGTGGTCATGCCAACTTCGCAGAGCGCTGCGATCCAAGGCGGACGGTTGCTCAACGCCTCAATTTGCGTGTTCTCGATGAAGATGGTGTCCGTGCGAATCCAGTTGTGAGTGCGGATGGTCCGGTCCAGCAGGTCGGCATTCCCGACGTGGCTGAAGTCCGGCTGCGTGTTGGTGACTAGAGGAACCTTGGTCCACAACTCCAGTTGCGTCTCGAACATTTTCATCCAGGTCTGTTCGGCCACCACATTGTTCGGAAAAATATTGCCGTCGAACGGCCAGCTATGCGCTTCGCCCCAGAACCCGTACATCATGGTGTCCATGTATTCCACCCACGGGTTGCCGTTGAACTCGGCCGCCAGCAGCTGGTTCAATTCGCGAAACGCAGCCTGATACGCCGCGTGATCGTAGCGCGGCATGCTGTGTTCTTTCCGGTAGCGCGTTTCCGATGGATTGCCTTTCCACTCCCCCTTGAGCTTCACGTAAGGAACCTTGCTCATGAGAAATTCGGGCATTCCCGGTTCGGGAAAATCCGGATTCTCCAGCATGATTCGAAACCCGACGCGCTTGTTATATTGCTTGGCCAGATCGAACGTGATCTTCCACCAATCCGGAAAATCCAGCTTGCCCGGCGTCTTCTGGATTTCTCTCCAGTTGGGCCGGATGTAAATCTTCTGGGTAAACGGAATTTTCACCAGATCTTCGATCGACTTTTCCAGACTCTCGCCTGCGAGGCGCGGTGGTCCGGTGTCGCCGGAAACATAAATCACCAGCCCCATGCCGTAATTAGGAACGATTTCGGTGGATGGCGTGGTCACCATCACCACGTCGCTATCGGGAACCACGGCTTCCGTGGAATATTGCGGAAACGGTCCCTGGTACAACCTGTCCTGGACGGCGGGACCAGACCCCCAATCGTATTTCTCCCAATTGTGTTCCGGGATGGCGGCGGGTGCGAGCGCAGCGGATCCCGCGACGCCGGCGGCCTGCAGAAATGTTCGTCGATTCATGCTTCCCCTATTCAGGCTTGGCCTCGATCAATAGATGCTTGTCGAATTTGACCTCGAGTGTCGCCACCGGACCGTGAACGATTCCAAGATCCTTACCGTCCACGTAATCAGTTACGCGATAGTTGCGCCCCGCAAGGCCGCGTAGCGTCACCTTGCCGCTCCATTGCGGCGCGTAGAACGCGTAATAGAGCCTTCCATCCTTGCTTATCGCGTGCGTTTCCGGCCGGTCGAAACCGATGTCGTATAAAGTTCCCAAGTATTCTCCGCGCGAGAGCATCTTCGCTTTATAGATCCCGATCCACTTTGCGAAGAGCTGTTCGCGCGCGGGCGTCAGATCTTTTCCTTCCCTCGAATCCGAGCCCGATTTCTCCGGCCACCTAAAGTTCGTCCCCACCACGCCCCCCACGCCAACGGTGGACGCGAAATCATCCTTGACCATGTCTACGTGATCGCCGAAATAGGCCATGGAATCGCCTTGGAGCGCTTTCAGAGTCTTGCCTTTCAGACGGACCTGCCACGCTGATTCGGGATCCGAAGCCACCGTCATGTTCATGAACGGCAGCGTGAAGAAGTTGTAGCCCGTGCCGCAAGGGCAGAACTCCACCAGAGCATCCGGCTTGATCTGGAGCGCCGTCTCGTAGATGGCCTGGAAAAATTTCGGCATTGCCTCCACCGATTCCTCCGGCCTCGCGTGTTTGTGCGCCGGATTGTAGCAGGGCGGCGCGCCGTTCATGTGCTGGCCATCCAGCTTCAAGCCGTCGAATCCCCAATCCCGCATGGCTTTCACCACAATCGCTTTGTGATATTCCACCACCGCCGGATCAGCCGGGCAAAGATAAAAGGAGTTCCAGTAGGAAATCTTCTGCTTGCTTCCGTCGGCGTTGAGCAACAGCATCTCCGGATGCTTGCGCAAAAGCTCCGTGCCGGGATCGGCTGCCAACGGCGCCCACCACAGTTGAGCTTTGAAACCCTCCGCATGGATTTTGTCGACCAACGCGCGCATGTCGGCATCCCCGTTCGGATATTTGTGCGGATTCAAAAACCAATCGCCTTGCGCGGTCTGCCATCCGTCATCCAATGTCACCCAGGTGAACCCCAGCTTCTTGACGATCGGCAACGCGCCGTAAAGTTGGCTCGTCGTCATCTTCCGTCCATAGCCCCACGCGCACCAGATAGGATCAAATGCGCTTTCAGGCGCCGCGTTGAAGCGCACCCCCAGTCCGATCATCTTGTCGCGATAGTCGCGCAGAGCCTGAAAATAATCGCCCTTGTGAACCGCGACGAACGTGGGGAATGTCTTGAGCGTTTCGCCCGGCTTCAGCACGAAATTGTGCTTGAACTCCACCGCTACCGTTGCATGCTCTGCATCCGGCATCGTCACGGGCAGCGAAACCAGCTTGGGCGCCCTTTCCAGGTGCCCCACAGCGATACCCACGCCGCGCCGCCACACATCCACCACCGGCGTCCCGCCGCCGTAATCGGGCTGGTTCATCCCCATGTAATTCTCTTGCTTGAAACCAGGCTTCAACGGCAGCACCCAATCCGGTCGCTTCTCGTAGGAGCCGCTTTGGTAGGACCAAAAGGCAGGTTCGCCGGCCGAACCAGCCGCCGCGATCGCATAATGCTGATTGGTCCATCCGGTTATCTGCAGGTCGGTGGTTCCTGTATTCGTGTAGCTCGTTGTGAAAAAAGCGACTCGCGGAAAATCTTGCTCAATGCCTATCCGCACCTCTTTTCTCAGCGACCCTGCCGTGCCCCAAATTTGGTGACTTCCCCCCGCGTCGCTCTTCGATCCCTGCATCGTGAAATCCTTCACGTCCACGCCCGCCACCTGAATTGTTTCCGATGGCGTAAAGTCTCCGATCACTTCTTCCCGGCCATCGAAGAGTGCCACCACGCGGCTATGCATCGCTTGGTCGAACTCGACGCGTATGTTCTTGCCTTCCACGCGTGCGGCAACCTGCGCGCTGCCGAGTTGGGCCGCCACTGCCATCGCACCAATTAGAAGGGATCGTCGCTGGATCATCGTGGTCCCATTCTAGCCGACAACTAGGGTTGGTTGCGATTACTTTCTATTGCTTGCGGGTGACTGTAATTTAGATTGACAGCCCTTTCGTTTTCTTGTAACATTGGCCAAACGTAGTAAGTAGGTGAAAGTCTCAGCCTACAGACGAGGAGCTCAGGGTACACCGTGCGAAACTGCAATCACTCTGCTATTTATTTGGTCGTCATAGCGTTGCTTTTGGGGACGCTAGCTTATGGTCAGGCCGACACCGCGACAATTGTCGGAACCGTGCGGGACTCGAGCGGCGCCGTGATCGTCGGCGGCACCATCACAGTCACCGAGACCGACACCAGTACAAAGACTGTTGCGCGAACGGATTCTACGGGCAACTATGTCGTGACGCCTCTTCGGATCGGAAATTATACGGTTGCCGTGGAGGCGCCGGGCTTCAAGACCGAGACGCATTCCGGCATCGTGCTCCAGGTTCAGGACCGGTTGCGCGTAGACTTCACCATGCAGGTAGGTTCGGTGAACGAAGCAGTGAACGTGCAAGAATCCGTTCCGGTGATAGAGACGGAAACCTCCGCGCTCGGCGACGTGGTTGCAAGCCAGCAGATCACGGATATGCCCTTGAACGGCCGCGATTACACTCAGTTGGCCACTCTGACCACCGGCGTTATCAAGATCACTGAAAACGGTGGAGGTATCAACGGGTCCACCACTGCTACCAACGGCAACGCTGGTGGTGCATTCGCCGTGAATGGTACGCGCGGAAACTTGAACAACTTCATGCTGGACGGCATCGACAACAACTCCAATGACAACGCGGGCAACATTCTGTCGACGAACGTGGATGCAATCCAGTCTTTCCCTACACGACGCTCTTCCGATCTGGCGGAGTTCGGGCGAAGCGGCGGTGCAGTCATCAACGCCACCATCAAATCCGGAACCAACGGTTTTCACGGAACGGCGTTTGAGTTCCTGCGAAATTCGGACCTTGACGCACGCGGATTCTTCGCGCCCGCGGATCAGCCCAAAGCGCCTTTCCGGCAGAACCAGTTCGGCGGCACACTGGGAGGCCCCATCCGGCGAAACAAGACATTTTTCTTCGTGGATTATCAAGGAACGCGCATTGGAACGTCTCAGACCGACATTTCCACGGTTCCGACCCCAGCCGAGATCGGCGGTAACTTCAGCACTCTCTTGGCCGGTGCACCGGCCGGCCAGATCTTCGATCCGCAGAGCACCACTACCGTCAACGGCCAAACGGTTCGCACGCCTTTTGCTGGAAACATCATTCCAGCGTCACGGCTCGATCCAATCAGCTCTGCCGTCGCGAAGTTATATCCGGCGCCGAACGTGCCCGGAGCGCTGGCCAATAATTACGTCGTGAATGCTCCTGGTACTGAACAGATCGACCAGGGGGATGGCCGCATGGATCACAACTTTTCCGCCCGGCAGCAGATCTTCGCCCGGTTTTCCTGGAGCCAGATAACTCGTTTTCAGCAGCCCCCATTACCAGGCCTGGCCGACGGTGGCAGCTACAGCACCGGCAATTACATCGAAGATACTCGTGGCGCCGCGATCGGGTATACGTTCTCCATCAGCCCCACGATGGTCAACGAGGTGCGTATAGGATTCAACCGGGCGCATTACGTCGACAACACCCCGGCCTATGGACAAAAATATCCGTCCGCCGGCCTCGCGGTTCCCGGCGTTCCGGATAATGCCACGGTGAATGGCTTGACGCTATTTCAGATCAATGCGTTTCACACACTCGGCGAGCCGGGCTATACGCCAACCACCAGCACCAGCCAGGAATTCCAATACGGCGACACGCTCAGCATCGTGCATGGAAAGCACTCCCTGAAAATGGGGCCGGAATTGCACTGGAGCCAATTCAATCTGTTCCAGATCGGCCAACCGCGTGGCTCCTTTGGATTCACCGGGGAGTTTACCGCGGATTCGCCCAGCTCCGGAGACGGCAGCGGCAGCGGCCTCGCCGACATGCTACTCGGCCTTCCTACCAGCTCCACCATTTCCACGCTGACGTATTTCGGAAACCGCCAGCAAACTTATGGCGGCTTCATTCAGGACGACTACCAGGTCTCAAGCAAACTGACGTTGAACCTGGGCGTTCGCTACGATTACAGCACGCCCATCACCGAGGCGCACAATCGGCAGAGCAACTTCGATTTCGCGACTGGACAGTTGGTAGTGGCCGGACAGAACGGCGCTTCCGCCGGCCTGGTGTCCACAGACAAGACCGACTTTGCCCCGCGCGTTGGCTTCGCCTGGAATCCCTTCAAGAACACGGTCATCCGTTCGGGTTACGGGCGCTTCTTCAGCTATCAGGAGATCCGCACGGGCGATCCTCTGCAACTCGCCTACAACCTGCCGTTCTTCTATCAGCCCACTTTCATCAGTGACGGCATTACGCCAATCCTGACGGTCTCGAAGGGATTTCCTTCGCTCAATCCAAGCCAGGCAATAGACGCGAGCGTCACTGCTTCCGGCTCCGGCGCCGGCTCGCATCTGCACGCGCCGGTTCTGGATGAGTGGAATTTCAACATCCAGCAGCAACTGCCTGGCAAAATTCTGTTCGAAGTTGCCTACGTCGGTTCGAAGTCCACTCACCTGCAGACACTGCTCGATCCGAACCAGGATCCGGTACCGGGTCCGGGCGACATTCAATCGCGTCGGCCTTATCCGCAATACGGACCTTTCACCGACATCGTGGATCGCGGGAACTCAAATTACTCGGCGCTCGAGATCAAGGCCGAGAAACGTCTCTCGAACGGATTGATGTTTCTCAGTTCCTTTACCTACAGCAAGTCGATGAACGACCAGCCCGAGATCTGTTGCAACGCGCCCTGGCCGCAGAACTCCTATAACGTGGCTGCCGAACGGGGCCCATCGGATTTCAATCAGAAATTCCGCTGGGTTTCCAGCTTCGATTATCAGTTGCCGGTGGGAAAGGGCCAGCGTTTCCTCAACTCCAGCCGCGTGGCGGATCTAATCCTGGGCGGATGGCACCTGGGAGGAATCTTCACCTTGCATAGCGGCTTCTATTTTTCACCCTTGATGGGTTACGATCCTTCCAACACGGGCTCCATCGGGCTGCTTCGGACGGACCGCACATGCAACGGTAATCTGCCTTCCGGCCAGCGGTCCATCAACAACTGGTTTGACACGAGCTGTTTTCCCTTGCCGACAGGCTACGCCTTTGGAAATTCCGGAAAGAATGTTCTCCTTGGCCCTGGTGGCGTGACCAGCGACACGGCGCTCCGCAAGATGTTTGCTATCACTGAGCATCAAGCCCTGGAGTTCCGAGCGGAGTTCTTCAACGTGTTTAACCACGCGGTTTTCGCGCAGCCCGACCCCTATATCACCGACGGTCCGGGAGCCACGGGCGTAATCACCTCAACGGTGCTGCCGCAGAGAGAAATTCAGTTTGCGCTGAAGCTGCATTTCTGACGGGGCATCGCTCTGGCGCAGGGAGCGTGTTGCGGATAGGTCCTGGAGTTTCTACATTTCTCAGCCATGTGGGGCAGCGCCATGCGCTGCCTTCACCCGGCTAGTCCAGGTCGCCCCGTGGTATCCACAAAGCCAGCCGCAACTGCCGTAGGTTCAGGGATAGGTTCACCGTCCTCACGCATTCCACGAAGGTGAAGATCGATTGCGCCCTCGATAAGTTCGCGAACTTCTTCCTGGGTTTCCCCGGCTGCAACACACCCTGGCAGATCGGGCACATAAGCACCCCAGGACGTAGGTCCCTTTTCGTAGATGACCAGATATTCCGTCTACTGCTATTACAACACCGAGAGCAGCGATTTAGTTTTCCAAGCCTGCTTGCCGCAGAATGCTCTTGAGGGATGCCCCGCCACCGTTACTTTCCTGGTTTCGTTGGATGCTTGTATTGCCGATGACTTCCAGCTTGGCGAACCATATACCAGCCGTCCATTTCGATCCGCTTAATGATGTCACGAATCTTCATCGACCTTGTCCATTATATGAGTGGTCATGGCGTGACACTGGTTTCGCATCTTGTTTGGGTAGAAATGCTAGGAGGGACTTGCGGTGAATTTTGGTGAGCTTCTGAATCGTCGAAATCAACAGGATCGCAGATTTCTGGCTCGCTTGGACCAGCCCACATCAACGGGTAGGGCGTTACCCGTCGAGTTGGAGCTCGGCGCGTGTTCCACAAAGGGTCCTTTGTGGAACAGAAGGG
>OCTA010000745.1_pt1 | contig 29933 bp, 23 predicted proteins | sample 1538991 | NCBI WGS metagenome assembly OCTA01 (sample SAMEA3539302, study PRJEB22396) | soil metagenome | biome: tundra; feature: field; material: soil | place: USA | collected 2010-05 | depth 0.15 m | reverse complement strand
ATCCACGCCGGCGGCGTGGACCTGATTTTCCCCCACCACGAAAACGAGATCGCGCAATCCGAGTCGCTGACCGGCAAGCCGTTCTCGCGCTTCTGGCTGCACGCCGAGTTTCTCATGGTGGAAGGCCAGAAGATGTCGAAGTCGCTGGGGAATTATCTCACCCTGCGCGACGTTCTGGCGCGCGGGTATGAACCCGAGGCCATCCGTTACCTGCTGGCTTCGGCGCCTTACCGCAAGTCGCTGAATTTCACGTTCGACGGCCTGAAATCGTCGGCCACCGCCATCGAACGCCTGCGCAATTTCAAGCTGCGTCTGGAAACGGACCGGTATCCCGAGGGCGTTCAGGAGCGGCTGACGGCCCGGACTGCCGCCGCTTCGCAAGCCTTTATCGACAGCCTGAACGACGACCTGAATACTGCCGAGGCGCTAGCCGCGGTTTTCGAGTACGTGCGCGACGCCAACAGCGCCATGGACACGGGCGAGTTCCGTTCCGGCAACGTCGCCGGTGCGCTGGAATTCCTCAGCCGCTTCGACTCCATCTTCGACGTGCTCCGGCCCACCGGTAAAGGCGGCCATATCCCGGATTCGGAAGTCGAATCCCTCGTCGCGGAACGCACCGCCGCCAAGAAGGCCAGGAATTTCGTGGCCGCGGACCGGATTCGAGAGCAGCTTCTGGAGCGGGGCATCGTGCTGGAGGATACCAAGTCCGGCGTCCGTTGGAAGAGGAAATAGCGTGGATCTCCACACCAAAGCCGTGCATGCGGGCGACCGCAAGAAAGCCCCCGCGCAAACGCCCGCCACTACGCCCATCTATACCGCGTCGAGCTACTCTTGCGACTCCATGGAGCAGCTCGACCGCATCTTCGCCCGCGAGGAAGAGGGCTACTGTTACGCGCGATACGACAGTCCGACCAACGCGGCGCTCGAAGCCCAGATGACCGCGCTCGAGAACGGCCACGGCGCGCTGGCCTGCGCATCGGGCATGGTGGCGCTACAGATGGCCATCGCCGCCGCGCTGGCGGACCGCCGCAAGTCCATCGTGGCCGCCGGTGCGCTCTACGGCGCCACCGTGGGGCTGCTCATGAACGTGCTCGAACCCTCCGGCGTGAGCGTGCGGTTCGTCGACGTTTGCGATCTGGATGCGCTACGGGCGGCGGTGTCGGAAACCCGGCCCGGCTGCATCCTCATGGAGACCATCTCCAATCCGCTGCTGCGCGTGGGCCAGATCGACCGGATCGCCGAAATCGCGCACGAAGCCGCCGCGGCGCTTATCGTGGACAGCACCTTCGCCACGCCGTTGCTGGTTCGGCCGCTGGAATTGGGGGCGCACTTCAGCGTCCACAGCCTGACGAAATTCCTCTCCGGCCACGGCGACGTGCTGGGCGGCATCGTGGTTTCCGGCGCGGAGCACTACGACGCGCTGCGCAGCCTCTCCCGCACCATCGGCCCCGTGCTCGGGCCGTTTGAGAGCTATCTGGCCATGCGCGGCATCAAGACTTTTCCGCTGCGGATGGAGCGCCAGTGCGCCAATGCCCGCCGCGTGGCTGCCTGGCTGGCGGCGCATCCCAAGGTGGAGCGCGTCTATTTCACGGGCGACCCCGCGCATCCCGATGCCGCCGCCATCCGCCGTTTGTTTCCGCCCAACCTTTTCGGGGCCATGGTGAGTTTCGAAGTGCGGGACGCCGGAAAGCCGGCAATCTTTCGGTTCATGGACGCCCTCGAAATGATCGTGCGCGCCACCTCTCTGGGCGACGTACACTCCATGATGCTTTACCCCGTGATGAGTTCCCACCGTGAACTTTCTCCCAAGCACCGCGAGCGCATGGGCATCCGCGATAATCTGGTGCGTCTTTCGGTGGGCATCGAGGCTCCGGAGGACATCATTGAGGACCTCGAGCGGGCGCTGGGGTAGGGCGATTACTTCCAAGGGTGCAATCGTCGCTCGCGTTTGAGTGCATGCCAGATGGCGGCCATAATCGCGGCCGCGGTGGCGACGGCTTGCAAGGAGGTCCAGATCAGCCGGGCCGCTGTGAGGGTTTCGCTCATTGTTGAAGTCCATCGGAGCAGATCATCAAGAACACTTATCGGAGGATTTTCATTCCGACTGTAGCCTTGCCGCTGATTTGTCTGTTGAAACACCGGTCGTGGCTGCCGCCCGCAACAATGGCTGCCGTTCTTAACTTCTGATAACGAATACGTGGCGGACAGCAAGCCAAGAACGCCCGCCTGCCACGGCGGGCTGGCGCTCAGCGCGCTGAATCGGGCACTGGCCGACCGCCACATCGAGCCAGGCATTGTGCACCACTCGGATCGCGGAGTGCAGTATTGCAGTCAGACGTACGTGGAAAGATTACAGGCATGGTGACGGCGCGGGGCTCTCGAGGTCCGCGCGCACGAGACGGGAAGCCGGGCTGGCGTTTGCCTACGCGCGCCACTTCCGGAGCTTCACCGCGACTCCTGCCAGGGCCGTGCCGAGCAGGATCAGCGAACCCGGTTCCGGCACCGGAGTGCCCACGAATCCATCCGTATTCGCGTCCACGTAAAAGCCAACCACCCGACCGTTGTCATTGATCCCATTGATCGTGGTGGTTCCGATCCCGTTGGGATCATCGATGGACTGATAGTTCCCGGAAATTACCTCGTATAGGAACCCGTGCATGGCGCCGCCAGCGTCAACGTAATCCCCAACCACCTGTCCAACATTGTTCAGGCTCAGCGCTTGCGTGAATGTGGACCCAGGGAAATCGAGTGTGGTGAAGCTGCCGCCGATGTCCAGGAAGCCGTCAGAAGTAGTCGTGCTGGTCATGTTGAAGCCAACTACCTCTCCCGCGTTGTTCACGCCCGTGGCCTGTGCGCTGACCATCCCTGCAAACAAGATTGGGGTGAACGTACCGCCCATATAGGTGAAGGGATGGAAATTGCCGGCGCCATCCGCCCAATAGCCGGCCGCTTCGCCACCGTCGGCGACGCCCAGGAGCTCCGTCACAATAGTGGTGGCGGGATCGTCGATGGTCGTGAAAGTGGCGCCGATGTCTGTGAAGCCGTGGGTGACCCCGGCGCCGTCGATATAGAACCCCACGGTTTCACCAGGGTTGTTGATCCCGACAACCTGGGTTTGCACAGAGCCGGGAAAGTTCTCCGGTGTAAAGCTGCTGGGCAAAACGAGGGTGAAGCCACTGTTCGGCACGACTGACCCATCGCCGAAATAGCCAGCGATCATGCTGGAGTTGTTGATGCCGAGCAATTGCGTGAAGGCCGAGTCGCCGGGATTGACGACAGTCTGGAATGTATAGACTGAGCCAGCGAATGCCGGCATGCCGAAGACAAGAACTGCAATACCGAATAGGAGAGAAGCTCGCGTCATCGTCACCTCCGAGGATTTGTTGTCAGTTTATATGCAGTATTGTTGTCAGCGCAATTCCTTTTGTACTGTTAATTACAGTGCAATTCTGGGCGATGCGTGCGAGGGCGCGGATGTTCTCGCCGTCCTGCTGTGCGACGGTCCTGAGTTCGCGCGCCGGTGGTGAGGCATTGGACGTCGCCGGTGAGGAGTTTCAAGTTCATTGTGAGGGCCTCGTGGCGTTCTGTGAGCCTTCCAAAGCGTTCGTCTATGGTCATGGCGTCCAGTCTTTTGCTGGGTGGCATGCCCTACATGGTGTAGGCCTTTGGGGAAGCGCTATTTGGATGGCCTCCATTTCTAACTTCTGATAACGAATATTATGTAAACTAAAGACCGTCGTGTCCAGTGCGCCAGAACGCCGGATTATCAATAGATCGTCCGCCAAGCATAAGCGTCCGTTGCATCGGCGGCGCAGACCGACACCGAGTCTTTGACTCCAGTGGAGTGCCCGCTGTACCAAAACTGCCCGGTAATAGTCGAACTGCACGTTGGCTGTGCGGATCCAAGCATCTTTACCCTTGTGCTGCCGATAGAGGGTCCCACTACGTTGTTTTGATTGTCCACGTATGCGGTAATAGCGCCGGAGGCGTTAACGGCGATTGTGCCAATCAATAGTTGAGAAGCGGTTGGGGCCGAAGTCGAGCAGATTATCCGCGAGTTAGGTCCGTTACTTGCCTCGGTGTTGAGAAGGAGATATTCAGTGTGGCCCATTCCCGTGTTCGTGACTGCGAAAACATAAGCGGTGGCCGGAGCGACGTGAAGTCCGTGCGTCGCAAAAGCGGTAAACGCCCCATCCAGGCGCATAGTTATCGCGACGCCCAACGAACCATTTACGCTAAAATTGCCCTTCGCGACTATAAATGGATCTACGCTAACATCCACGGCAGTCGCCGCCGAGGCCCCGCTGAAATCGGTGAGACCGGTGGATATCAGCGTCCCAAACGATCCACTGCTATCGGTCTGTATTTCGCTCAACCCGGAAGGCGTTGTCCAATCTTCGCCGTTGACATTGTAGAATACCGAATTGATCGCGCGGGGTCCCGAAAAGAACGAGCTTGAAGCGGATCCGACAGCGTACCAATTCGCAAATGTCGCAAAGAAGGAACTGTTTACAGTGCCGGTAGAGTCAATGGCGCGCTTGGAATAAGTCGACAGGTTGGTTACCCAATTACTGTTCGCATTACCATCGATTGAAACCCATTGTATCCAAGTCCCCCATCCGGCTCCGCCGCCGATGACGTTATCGATCAGGTTAAAAAAGCAAGTCTTATGCGATGTACCCGCGGGGTTTCTGTCCGCTAGTCTCCAGGCCGTCTGAGTCAGTGTCGGTCCACCACCGTTCAAATAGAGATCGCGGAACGTAGAATTGCGCATCCCCGTTAGATCGTATACCGCAAGAATGGTACTCGATGTGTTGACTTGGAGAGAACACCCAACTATCCCGGTGCCGATAGATTCATTGACATTATTATTATCTCGGTTGGCTGACCGAAACACGGAATCGGTAAACGCGCCGGAAAGACTAAAAAGCGCCCCTGGAGAGCATTGAAGCCAGACCTTGTCCCGCAATAGAATCGTTGCGCCACCCGCTTCCGTCAAGGTGTAGGTTGCTTTCGGAATAAAAACCGTTCCTCCTCCCGCCGCCGAAGCCGCATCGATAGCGGCCTGGATATTCGCGCCCGTGCCGCCGTCCACTGAGACGGCTCCCACGCCCTGCGCGGGCAAAGCCGTGAAGCGCGGAGGGTTAACCACGCCTTGGGCGAATAAAGCCAGGGAAAAGAGGGGGGAGAAACAGGCCGAAAGGGCCATTCTTCGCATAATCGTGCCACCTTATCGCCTGGCGGCGCCAGGCAGTCGTATTCGATGTAGGTCGGGCGCGCCGTGCTTCAAAGAGATTTTGTCAGAAATCGCCCACTATCGTGCCGGGAAGGAAAACTGGCCCGGTCCCCGCTGAATCGGGACCGGGCCTAGGGGAAGAAAACGAAGCTTCGCAAGCGGCTCTAGCGGCCGTGCCCTCCCCGGCTGCCGCTGCTGGAGCCGCCGCTTCGTACCGATCCCCCACCGCCGGAACTCGGCCGTGACGCTGCCGGTGGGCTGGACTGCGGCGCGCTAGGCTGCGGCGCGGGCGCCGGGCTGTACTGCGGCGCGCGGTAACTCGGCGCGGGGTTACTAGGGTAGACCGGCGGCTGCGCCTGCTGCCGTGGCTCGTTTGGGGTCGCGCCCGGGCTGCCGAACCGGTTCCATCCGGACTGCGGAGCCGACTGCGTCTCGGGGCTGCGCGGCGGCGCGGTCTGCGTCTCGGTTCCAGGCGCGCCGAAACGCTGCCAGCCGGATCGGTTTTGCTGCGCTGGCGTCTCATTCGTCCTTGGCGCGGGACTCTGCAACGACCGCGTATTACTCTGGGCGGGCGCGTTGCGATTCACCGGCGGCGCCACGTCCTGCGCCGGACGGTCTCCAAACCGTCGCCATCCGCCGGCCTGCGCGGGTTGCTGCTGCGCCGGCGCGCCTTGACGGATTTCGCTCTGCGCCGATCCCGCCGCTCTCGGTGAAGAGATCCCGCTCCCGGTTCCGCCGCCGTTCCCGGTGCGCGCCTCCTGGAAGGCGCGTTGTTGCTGCGCGAACGGGATTCGCTCCACCGCTGTCGGTTGCTCGCGCGTAAAGAAATGCGTGTTCGCGGCGGCGCGCGGCGCGGCGGCGACTTGCCTTTCCGAGAAGCGCAGGTTCGCCGCGCCAGGGGCAATCGGCATTCCACCTTGCACCACCCTCGCGTCGCGGATCTGGGCACCGGTGTAGTGCGTGATACCTTGGAAGCGTCCCCCCTGGAAATCCGCGCCACGAACACCGTTGATACCATTTATCACGCCAGCATTTCTATATATATTCGAGATACTTCCGTTCGTAATGTTGATGTTTCGGTTGATGTACCCGGCCCGGCCGTAGTAAGCGCGTCCCCACCACGGGCGAAACACCTCGTAGGGAGCCAGCGGAACCCAGCCGATATTGCCCATGCCGAAGCCCGCCCCGCCCCAGCCAACGAACGCCACCAGCCCCGGCGACCAGTAATGCCGCCCGAACCGTGAGCCAGGATACCAGGCCCAACCGAAATTGTCGCGGTGGAACCATCGACCGTAGTGGTACGGTGCCCAGCCCCAAGGATCATAGCTCACCCAAGTCCACCCATACCAGTCTTCCCAAGTCCATTGGCCCTGGCTATACGGCGACCAGCCGGCGGGCTCGGTCGGCTGCCAGACGTTGCCGTAGTCCGGGACGTTCGACCAAGTGCCATAGCGATCCAGGTCCTCCGCCCCGTAGACCCCTTGCGGTACATACTGATTGCTGGGCGAATTCAATTCGGCCGCGTCGCGGCTTTCGTTCCACCGGTCCCAATCGTCGACCGGTATCGCCGCCACAATTTGAAACTCGGGATCCGTGGCCGAGCCGCGCGCCTTCATGGTTTGGCCCGCATTCACCCATTGCGAGCCACCGGCCGTGGATACTTCCACGCTGCCGGCGCGAACGGTGATTTCCGATTCTCCGGCGTCGTCCACTCTGATTCGATAAACCCCCTGTTTTGAAGGGCGTACCGCTAGATTCTGAGTATCTACTTCAATATTGACGTCGGTCGGACGAAGAACCCGATATGTCACCGTGCCACGCGCGACTTGGAATTGATACCGGTCGTACTCCAACTGCGCGATATGCACGGAGGCATCGCCGCCCATGCGCATGGCGTTGGCGGCATCCAATTGCACCTCGGCGCGGGAATTGGCAGCCGTCGCCACCTGGTCGCCGGTAAGCAGCGGCGCGTTGATCACGCCCGCGACCCAATCTCCGGAATCCCCCCGGCGCACCGACACGTCGCCCTCCATTAAGCTGATGCGGGCCACCGCCCGCTTCACGTCGTCGGGGTCCGCCTGCGCGGCAGCCGGAGTGATCGACCCGGCCAACAACAGCGCCGCGCCAGTCAGCGCTAAGAATCGAAACCGCGGCACTCGTTCCATGACAGGTCTCCTTTTTACTGCACTGTGGCGGAAGCACCCACGATGCCAAACTATAACTAGCTTATTTTTAATAAGTTAACTGGACTTAGGAAGGCTCACGGGTGGCCGAAAACCACCACACTGGCCGCGTTCCATCAAGCCCTCGGCAAACCGGCGCCACTGGGGAAGCGCGCATGGCAAACATAGCAATGACACTCAAATATATATTTTTCATATATATAGCATACATTATATAATCTTATACATCACTTAACCAGAAAACTGCAAAATCCCCGGTTGCAGCTTGCTAAACTGCCAGTACCGCCGGCCTGTTGTTCGCGAGGTGGGCGCGCGACATCCTGTGGTCCATGCGTCCGCCCCTGTTCACGCTCTCGGCCGTTCATCTCGACTTGGATTTCCGCGTCCTGGGATACGCCTTGGCGGTATCGTTGGCGGTGGGCATCGTGTTCGGCCTGGTCCCCGCCCTGCGCGCCACGCGAACCGACCTGGCGTGCGATCTCAAAGAGCGCGCCAGGCCCTACCGCTTCCAGTTCGGCGCGCTCCGCCTTGGTCGTCTTGCAAGTGGCGTTATCGCTCGTCGCCCTCATCGGCGCCGGGCTCTTCGTGCGCAGCTTAAGGAACGCTACGCGCGTCGACCTCGGATTCGTGCCGGAGCGCTTGGGCATCGTTGCCTTTAACCTCGCGGACTGGGGCTACGCCGAAGACCGCGGCCGGGGCTTCTAGCAGCGCGCGCTGGAGCGTGCGGCGGCGGTTGCCGGAGTGGCTGCTGCCGCCCTGGCAAAAGACCCGCCATTCAGGGTCTCCCTGGCCCGAACCGTGCTGCTCCCGGGAAGGGAGAGCGGCAGTGGTCGCTTCACCCCGACCAGCCTCATCGGCCCCGGATACCTCCGAACGCTCGGAATACCGCTGCTGGCCGGCCGCGATTTCAGCCCGCTCGATGCCCGCGACGCCCCTCGCGTAGCGATCGTGAACGAGGCGGCCGCCGCCTACTACTGGCCCGGCGAGAATGCCGTTGGGAAACGGATGCGGTTCTTCGGCGACGACAAACTCGCGGAGGTGGTCGCCTTGGCCCGAGACGCCAATTATCAGACCATCGGCGAGGCGCCGCAGGCGCTGATCTACCTCCCGCTGGCGCAGTATTATTCCGCCAATGCCGTACTGTACATCCGTTCCCGCGGCGACCCGGCAACCACGCTGGCGGCCGTCCGCCGGGAAGTGCAGTCCCTCGACCGCAATCTGCGTCTGCAACCGGAGACCGTGGACCAGACGATTCGCCAGACGTCTGGGCGCCCCGTCTCACGGCGTGGCTGTTGGGGGCGTTTGGCGTGCTGGCCTTGCTGCTCTCCACTATCGGAATCTATGGCGTGGTTTCCTACTCGGTGAGCCAGCGAACCCGCGAGATCGGCGTTCGCATGGCGCTCGGCGCGACGCCCCGTGACGTGCAGCTCTCGGTTATCCGTGAGGGCCTGCGGCTGGTCGCCGGCGGCGTGATAGCCGGCATGGGCATCGCTCTAGTCGCCACGCGCGGCATCCAGAGCCTGCTGTTCGCCACCAGTGCGCGCGACGCCGTTACCTTCGTGCTGGTCCCGGCATGCCTCACGCTGGTAGGCTTGGCCGCCTGCTGGCTCCCGGCATTGCGCGCCACCCGCATCGACCCCTCGACCGCTTTGCGGGAGGAGTAGGGAAAGCCGGGGCGACGGGGTTCCTGTTGACATTTCCGTCATTGACATTTAAGATCAGAATTGTTTGTGAGTACGCAAAATACCATAATGTCAAAAGGGCATACTTCTCCAAGTGGCCGGACGCAGAAGCAGCAAGCGCAGACGTCGAATCAGGCCGGGGGGACACCGCCGGGAAAGCCGGGGCGGAAACCCGGCAAGCACAGCGACGAGAGCTATATTCAGACTTCAATCTACCTGCCAATCGAGTTGCGAAACAGGGTTCGGGCTAGGCTCTACGAGCGGGGAATGGAGATGAGCGGCCTTGTCGAAGGCATGCTCCGGGAGTGGCTGGCGAGGCAGTCGAAGGCATGACTCGAGAGAGAACTGGTTCACTGCCGCGAATAGGGCTGAATCAAGGGGCGCGCTGTTATGGGTTCTAATGCCATTGAAACTGGTCGCGGTGAAGAGGCGGTCAATCCCAACGTCAATTGTCTTTATGGAAAGCGCTGTCCAAACTGCGGCTCATATGGACCGTTCGAGGTCGTAGTTTCGATGCGAGTTCTATTGTATGACGACGGCAGCGGCGACGCTGACGACGCCACAACCGAATATGATGGCGAATCGCCCGCGAGGTGTTCCAACTGCGGGTACGAGGCGAAGCTTGGGAACTTCGATGTTCGATGAGTGAGGTTACACGGATCAATTGGGTGTACTTCCCAAAGTCGTCACCCCCGCCAGAGTTCGGCGTCCTTATCGTCGCACTCTTCGAAGACGTGGCCGCTGACATCGATTCGACTACAAGAGCGGGCCAACATAGTGACGCCGTTATGGAACGACTCCGGCCAGGTCTAGAGAAGCTCGGATTTCGGGTCGAGAAGGGGAAGTCTCTCGAGGACAAGATAGTCGTGCCCGTGCTTTTTGGGCGGAAGGGCAAGGTACTGAAGTGTTTCAACGCTGACGCCCATGCGGCTAGCAAAGGGTGGGTTTTTGAAGTCGAGGCAGGCCGAGCCGTTGACAACAATCAGTTTCTCAAGGATATTTTTCAAGCGTGCATGATGCACGATGTTCTTCATCTTGCGATAGCAGTGCGCAACACGTATCATAATTCGGACGATTTCGCCAAAGTTGAGAGTTTTCTTGAAACGCTCTACGTTAGCGGGCGGCTTCAACTTCCTCTGAAGGGCATCCTTCTCATTGGTTATTGACCCCGTGCTACGCACCGACTCTGGCATCAGCACAGGGATCTCTGCAGACGCATATTCCCAAGTCTCGAATCGAGTATTGGCGTCCAAAGGCCGTCCCGCCCCGGGTATCACGGCGCGCGTTACAATGGGATTTGATCCGGACGTTCCGAGATCGCGAGACCGAGGTCCTATACGCCACGGGCCGAAGCAGGCGCTTTCAGAGTTGCGCCCGGCAGGCTTTCCAAAAGCTCCGCATGATCGACGCCGCGAAACAACTTACCGATCTTTCGGCCCTGCCGGGCAACCGGCTCGAAGCTCTCAAAGGCGATCGCAGGGGCCAATACAGTGTCCGCATCAACGATCGGTATCGAGCCTGCTTCGAGTGGCGCGGTGGCGAGGCCTACGAGGTGGGAGTCACGGATTACCATTGAACGGGAGACTAAATAAAATGCCCAGCCGACTTCAGCGCGCTCCGCTTCACCCGGGCGAAATCCTTCGCGAGCAGTTCATGGCGGATTTTGGCGTGAGCGTCAATCGGCTGGCGCGCGACCTACGCGTGCCGCCCACAAGGATCAGCGAGATCGTCAATGAGCGGCGAGCCATCACCCCGGACACCGCGCTCCGGTTGGCGCGCTATTTCGGAACCACCGCCGAGTTCTGGATCAATCTCCAGACCGCCCACGATCTCGATGTCGCCCGGACGTCGTTGCAGCGGCGGATCGAAGCCGACGTCCGTCCGATTGTCGCGGCATAGCCGCTCTCACCCTCGCGCCAGCGCCATCGCGCCGTAGAGGACGCTGTCATCCCCCAGCGAGGCGGGCACGACGTCGATGCGCGCGGCGGACCATGCTGTGATCTGGCGCTGCAACTCGGCGCGCAATGGAAGGAACAGGCGGTCCCCGGCCTTGGCAATGCCGCCGCCGATCGCGATTCGGGCGGGGTTCAGCAGCATGATCGCCGCTTTCAGCCCCAGCGCCAAGTCCACCACGTAGCGTTCCACGAATTCGGGATCTTGCATCAGCTCCTTGGCCGGATGGCCGTGGTCGCGTTCCAGCCACAAGCCGCAGCACATGCGCTCCAAACAACCGCGCGCGCCGCACAGGCACTCGGGGCCCTCGGGCCGGATGGTGAGATGCCCGATTTCGCCGCCGTAGGAGTCCGCGCCGCGCCATACGCGACCATCCTCGTAGATGCCGCCGCCGATCCCGGTGGATAGCGTCATGTAGAAAAGCGGGGAATAGCCCTTCCCTGCCCCGAACTCGCCCTCACCCACGGCGCCGGCGTTGGCGTCGTTATCCATCACGACCGGCGCGCCGGCTAGATCGCTCACAAAACCGGGAAGATCGAAATCGCGCCAGCCTCCGACGTGCGTCGAGAGCACTACGCGCTGCCCCGCGAAATCCACCGGACCGCCGAAGCCGATGCCGCAGCGTTCGAACCGGAAATCGCGCCGCCAGTCCAGGACGATCTCGCGGATTTGGGCGAGCATCCAGTCGCATCCGCCGGCGGCATCCGTGGCACGGGACTCGCGGCGGACTATTTGTCCAGCGTCGAAGACAGCCATGCTGAACTTCGTGCCACCGATATCGATCGCTAGGATCATCGGCCCGATGCAGGCGGAACCGCCCGCTCCACCTCACCTCACCTAGTTCAGGTATGCGCCGGCGGCCTTGAAATCGCCGCCCTTCACGATCGAAATTCCCGCCGGATCGATGTGTTTCCGGAAGGCCGTGTTGATTTGGGCCGGCGTAAGGGCCTGGATCCTGGCTTCCAGGTCTCCATCCCACTGGAAGGTGCGCCCGAGCTGCTCATGCGAGGCCATCTGAGTGAGCAGCGTGGCGTCCGAGGAACGCCCCACCAGACGCGCATCGGCGTAGGACTTCTTGGCTTGGGCTATCTCCTCGGCGGTGAACCCTCCGCTCAAGGTCTTAGCCAGCTCGTCCTTGAAGCTCGCCTCCACTTTCGGTACGTTCGCGGGGTTGGCGATGGCCATGCCCGAGAACAGCGCCGCATCGCCTTCCGACGGAACGCTGAGCGAGGTGGTCACGCTATAGCTCAACCCCTCGTTGTTCCGGATGCGGTTGGGAATTCGCGCGGTGATCGAGCCGCCGAACATGTAGTTGGCCAGAACCATCGCCGGGTAATCGGGGTCGGTCTCCGAAAACTGGAGGCGCTCTCCGGCCTCAAACTGGGCATTCGCCTTGTCGGGAGTCTCGATCTTCCGATTGATCGCCGGGACCGGCTTGAATGGGGTGACCAGGCGCTGGTAGGCGGGCGCGCTGTTCCACTTGCCGAAAAGCTCTTCGGCTAGTTTCTGGATCGCGGCCCGGTCGAACTGCCCGATGATCGCGAACTCGCCGTGGTTGGCGCCATAGAACTGGGCGTAGAACTTTTTGGCATCGTCCAGCGTGACCTTCTCGATCTCCGCGATCTGCTCTTCGCGCGTAAGGGTATACTGGGCGTCGCCTTTCGCAAATGGGCTCAGGTGGCGCTGCAGAGCCTCCTGGGAAAGTTGCGCCGGATCGGTGGGCGGCTCCGCCAGCGACCTCAGCCGTTGAGCCTTCGTCCGGTCGAATTCGGCTTCCGGGAAGGCCGGTTCCTTGAGGATCTCGGCCGCCAGCCGCAGGGCCGCCTCGAAATTGGCCGCCGGAGCGCTGATGGATGCGCTAGCGTTCGCCATTCCGCCGCCCCCTCCGCCGCCTCCGCCGCCGCGCCCGCCGCGGCCTCCTCCCGCGCCCGCGCCGCCTCCGCCGCTTACCGTGATCTGGGCATCCAGCTTTTGCATCTCCTCCTGGATCTGCTGGCGCGTCTTGTTCTTAGTCCCCGCCATCAGCAGCGAGCCGGCGAATTGAGCCGCCGCGTTCTTGCCGGACAGCGACGCCTGGTCGCCGAAATGCAGCTCGACCGCCGCCGAAAGCCTGCCGTTGGCCGTCTGCTTGGGCAGCATCGCGAGTTTCATGCCGTTGCCGAGTTTCGCCCGAATCACGCGGCTCTCGATGTTGGCCGGCGTGGGGTCGAACGTTTCGCCGTGCGCGACCTTGAAATCGGTCGTGAAGTTCGCCAGCAGGGCCGTCAGATTGGGCGTGGCGGGAACCGCGGTCCGATCCGGCTGGGCTTCGGGAATGAACACGCCCACGGTGCGGTTGGATGCCTTGAAATACAGCTTCGCGACCCGCAGGACGTCTTCGGGGGATACCTCCTTCAGCCGGTCGTGGTTCAGGAACACCAGCCGCCAGTCGCCCTGCGCGATCGGAGTGGTCAAACCGTTGATGGCGAAACTCGAGGTGGTCGCCATGCTTTGTTCCAGGTTCCGCAGCAGCCGGGTCTTTACGCGCTCGACTTCGTCCTTCGTCGGAGGCTGCGTCACCACGCCCGCAATGGTATCGATGGCAATCTTGCGGACTTCGTCGATCGACTGGTCCGGGCTCAGGCTCGCCGACACCAGAATGAACCCGGGATCGTGCAGTTGCTGGAAGGACATGCTGGCGGACTGTGCCTTCTTGGTTTCCACCAGGGCTTTGTAGAGCCGTCCGTCGGTTCCGCCCCCGCCGCCGCGTCCCCCGAACCCGCCGCCGCCGCTGCCGTTCATGATGCCCGACATCACCTGGAGAGCCACGGCGTCTCCCTGCGCCGCGGCCGGTCCGTGGTACCCCAACATGAGCTCCTGCCCCGTGCCGACGCGGCGCAGCTCCACGTAGCGCTCGCCATCCTGCACCGGTTCCACCGTGTACGTCGCATCCAGCCTGCGCGTGGGCCGCGGAATCTTGCCCATTGTATCGGCCACGAACGCCAGAGCCTTCGATTCGTCGATCCGGCCGCCGATCACCAGGACGGCGTTGTCCGGCTGATAGTACTTGCGATAGAACTCCGCCAGGCGGTCGATGGGCACTTTCTCGAGGTCCTCGCGCGAGCCGATGGTCGATTTGCCGTAGTTATGCCACAGATAGGCCGTTGCCATGACGCGCTCTTCCAGGATGCCGGCCGTGCTGTTCTCGCCGCGTTCGAACTCATTGCGGACCACGGTCATTTCCGTATCGAGCAGTTCTTTCGCCTGCTTCACGTTGACCATGCGGTCGGCCTCCAGGCCCAGCGCCCACTTCAGGTTGTCGTCGGTGGCGGTGAAGGTTTCGTAGTAGTTGGTGCGGTCGAAGGAGGTGCTTCCGTTCCAGGTCGCTCCGTGGTTTACCAGTTCCTCCTTGATCTTCCGGCCGTTGGTGGTCTGGATGAAATCCATGTGTTCGAGCAGGTGCGCCATGCCGGTTTCGCCGTACCCCTCGTGCCGGGACCCGACCAGGTAGACCACGTTGACGGAAATCGTTGGGTTGGAGCTATCGGGGTATAACAACACCCGCAGCCCGTTAGGGAACGCGTATTCGGTGATGCCCGCCAGCGAGGCATTCTTCTGCACGCCCGGTGGCAGAGTCTGACAGGGCGCCAAAGCGGCCAGCGTCAAAAGGATCGCCGGAACCGCCAGTACGGTCTTCAAGCGCATGGACAAACTACCTCTTTCTCTGGAAACTGACCGGATTATAACGTATGGCGCCGCTTCATCGCGGGCCCCGGCCGTTGGCAGGCGAAAGCGCCTGCCCCACCTCGTAGGATCGACATCTTGCGAGGCAAGGTGGGGCAGGCGCTTTCGCCTGCCACTGTTAAGCGCCCTACCTACTTTTCGTACCGCCCCATATACTGCGCCTCGGCTAGCACATGCCCCTCCAGCGCACGTTGCAACTCGGACGCCCTCACGCCGGCCGGAAGTCCCAGTGGCGCCACATCGAGCGCGTGCAACTTGAAGAAGTAACGATGGGGCCCATGGCCCTTTGGAGGGCATGGCCCGCCGTAGCCCTGCTTGCCGAAATCGTTCGCGCCGCTCACGCCCAGGCTTCCGGGCTTGTAGCCCTGCGCCAGGGTGTGCATGGTTGGCGGAATATCGAACAGCAGCCAGTGCGTCCACGTTCCCGCCGGCGCATCGGGATCGTCCACCACCAGCGCGTAGCTACGCGTACCGGCGGGTTCACCGTTCCATTCGAGCGAGGGGGAAACATCCGCCCCCTGGCAGGAATGCAGGGTGGGGATTCGTCCGCCGTCCGAAAATGCGTTTGAAAACAGCTTGAATGCCATGAGAATCGCCTCGCGATTTGATCGTACCTCAACGTCGAACGCCCGGAGCGCCGGCTCGGAGCCGGGAGCGCCGGGATATCAAGACAGTGATGCGCGCAACCTGCGACAGTATCTACTCATTGTCATGTGGCTTTCCCTCAACAAACCGAAGCTCGATAATCTCGCGGGAGACATCTGGAGATCCCCGTCATGATGCAGAATAAACCAGCCACGCGACCTGACGCGGCCGTCCTGCTCGCCCAAGAGCCAACTGTATTGCTGGCCGACTTGCGGGATCTGATCCTGCAGGCCCGCGAGGGCGTGGCGCGGGCCGTGGATTCGGGCCTTACCACGCTCTATTGGTACGTCGGGCAACGCATCCGGCAAGACATCCTCAAGGAAAAGCGGGCGGACTATGGGGAGCAGATCGTGTCCGCACTGAGTGCACAATTGGAGAGAGAGTTTTGACGCGGATTTGGGGAAAAGAACCTCCGCCGCATGATCCAGTTCGCCGAAGTCTTCCCCGACCGGGAGATTGTCGTATCGCTGATGCGACAATTGACGTGGACCCACTTCCTCGCGCTGATCCATGCCAATTGACGACCGCGACTACTATCTCGACCTGCTGTTCTATCACCGCAAGCTGCGCCGCCTGATCGCAATTGACCTGACGCTCGGCAAGTTTGAGGCGGCGGATAAAGGCCAGATGGAACTCTATCTGGGCTGGCTCAAACGGCATGCTTGCGAGCCGGACGAGGCCGAACCTCTGGGCATGATCCTTTGCGCGGGCAAGAGCGAGGAACACATCGCGTTGCTCGAGCTCCAAAAGAGCGGCATCCACGTGGCCAGCTACTGGACGGAGGCGGTGCGCCTGGCCCGGGCCCGGCTGGAGGCGGCAAAGGGCTGAGCAGGCTCGCTTCGCCGAAAGTGCCGCCGTCAGGGCTGTAGACCGGATCGAATCGCCAAAACTATTGCAATCCGCAATCAGTGCATGTTTCAGACGCTACCCAACGTTGCGGCGCCCGGCGGCTGGGAGTATGCTTTCAATCAGAGGGACTGTTCCATGAGGATTTTCCTGCAAGTTGCTTTGTGCTGCCTCTTGGCGGGCGGCGCGGTGGCGCAGCGGCGCGGCGGCGGCGGGGGAGGCGGCTTTCGCGGCGCTGCCGGCGGCGTGGGGCGCGTCGGCGGAATCGGTGGTTCCACCGCTCGGATCGGCGGATCTTTTGGAGGAATCGGCGGATCTGCCGGGCGAATCGGCGGAGTCGGCAACGGCGGTACTTTCCGCGGCTTTGGTGGCGGCTTCAACCGCGGTTCCTACGGCTACCGCGGTTCCTATGGCGGCTATGGTTATGGCTATTACTCGCCTTGGCCTTACGGCTTCGGTTTGAACTATTGGCCGTCGTACTATTACCCAAGCTATTACCCGTACGGCAGCTATTACCCCTACGTCGGCGATTATTCGTATCCGTCGGCGTACCAACCTAACGCGACTGTGGTCTATCCCCCTCCGGCGCAGGACCCGCCGCCAGCGGCATATGCAGCGCCCGCCAGCCAGGCGAGAGGGCAATACGACCAGTATGGCCAGGAGATCCGACCTCCGGCTCCAACAGACGATTCGTCCCCCATTTACCTTATCGCCCTTAAGGGCGGCGTAGTCTACGCCGCTTCGTCGTACCAGGTCACCGGCGGCGCGGTTCATTACGTCACGCTCGATCGCCAGGAGAAGCAGGCGCCGCTCGACAGCGTCGACCGCGACCTGAGCCAACGGCTCAATCGCCAGCGCGGCGTGCCCTTCAGCCTTCCGCAATAAAAAACCGGGCCGCGGGCCGGTATGCCGAGCTTGCGCGCCCCTTTTTTACAACGTTTTTGCATAACGCCAGTTGCATTACGCCGCACGTTTGTTTAGAATCACCTAGCATTGGGTGGCCACGGTGATAGTAGGTCACCCGTCCGGAGGGCGGCATGATAACGCGTGTGCGGCTTTTGGCGGTGTTTCTGCTGGGAATCGCGGTTCCCGGGGTCCGGGGATATCAGGACTCCGACCGCATTCGTAGGATGGAAGCCGGGGGCGATGCCATGGGCGCTCGGGCAGCCTTGGCCCGAGATGTGCGGAACCGCCCGAACGACATCGGCGCGCTGACGAATTACGCCGAATTCCTGGAGCGCTACGGCGATCCGGAGTGCCGGGATACGTACCGCAAGCTGCTTGCGGCGATCGGGAACTCGGGCAACTCGGCGCGCACCGCGGCCATTTCACGGCGTCTGGCCCGCCTGGATCTCCTCGCCGGCGAACGCGAAGCGGTCTCCCGGGATCTGGACGTCTACGCGCGCGCCACCGGCAAGCGCCTTGCCATGGGCGACGCGGGACTTAACGACGAGAAATGGCCCACCGCCCAGATCCCCGGACCGATGCGCTCGTTTGCCCGCATGGCCGCGCTCCCCCCGGATGCCGACCCGGCGGACGTCCTACCCTCGCTCGCGCGCAATGTGATGACTAGCGGATACCAGACCGGTCGCGGCAGCGAGGCCTTCGAGCCAACCGAGTACCTCAAGCTGGTCCGCCGCTATCTGTCGCAGGCTCGGGAATTGCAGACCCTGGCCGGCAAAGGGAAGGTCATCCGTATCGAAAAATGCGAATCGCCCGAAGTGGCGGATCTGCTGCGCATCCTGGGCTACCGCATGCGCGGGGGGTGCGGGTCCGAAGTAGTGCTGGAAACCGTGAACGCCACCCGCGCCTTCGTCACCAGCGATTCGGGGTTCCCCATCAATATGCTGGAGCAGGCCCTGCGCACGGACCGGCCCTTCTCATACGACTACTCGCCAGCCATCGTCCCGGTGGTCTTCGGTCCGGACTACTGGACCTCTGGCAGCAAGGAAACTCCCGATTTCATCGAGACGCTCATAGGCGATCCGGCCCTGTGCCGGCTGTACCTCGCGTTTGCCAAGCTCGACCGCGAGACCGCCGAGAGCCTGCGAAAGACGGTTTCCTTCACCCGCCTGAAAACCTATGCGCACGTGCTGGATTTCTATGGCGGTATGTTCGCGATCCGCGGCGGGAAGGCTGTGACTCCCGGCGGCGCGCGGTCCGAATCCGCGTGGGCCGAGTTGGCGGGGGTTCCGCCCGCTCAGGGTCCCCAGTTCTTCGACAAGCTCATCGCCAAGGACGACGGCTGGCTGGCCAGTCTGTACGACGCGCTGGCGCGGATTCATGGCCCGGTCGAAGAGTATCTGACCGACCCCGCGCGCATCAAGCGTTTCTACGCCGCGATTCGGGGCCGCGTCACCTCCCCTGGGCCGGCCCGCCCGGTTCTGCGCGCCAACGCCGACATGATGCTCCTCACCACGCGGCTTCGGCTCGACCCGAGCGGCAGGCCGCACATCCCCGGCAACCTCGAGATCTGGAAGAACCTGTTCGCCAAGAGCACGCTCGGCAAGTACGATATCAGACTGTCGCATCAAGCCCCCGCCTGGAAGGACCCCGACGACCTGGTGGAGGCCCTTTTCGCGCTCTGCCGCAAGAACGTGGAAAATCAGCCGCTGAAGATTTTCATGGCTATCAGCGACGTGGACCGCAACCGCGCCGCGCCGCTGGAGCCGGCTGTCGTGGACCGGCTGGTCCGCGACTACCCCGTCTACAGGGCCCAGTACGCCATCTTCGGTGAATCGCCTGCCCTCACGGGCAAGTCCATGGGCGCGTTTCTGGATGCGGCCGGCGCCGTTTCCAAAATTCGCGAGCAACTTCTGCGCGCCGATTCCTCGGGCGTGTTCCAAGCGCTGGTCGGGCTGTGGCAAATCCTGGTCCGTCAGGAGAATATTCCCGAAAATCGGGCCGACTCCGTTTTTGCCAGCCTGGTGGGCACGTTCGGCCAGATCCGCGATAACCGCGACCTGTTCGACGCCGGCGTCAAGGGCGTGGACTTGCTGCTCGGCGCGGCGCGGGCTCTGGAGCGCGGCGGCGCGGCGCGCGAGCCGCAAGAGAGCTTGGTGGATCTGCTGGCCGGAAGCTCCGCGGGCGCCGCCGCCGAGACGCACGATCTGCTCGCGGGGGAGATCGCCGGCGTTCTGGAAGCGCAGCGCATCGTTTCGCTCGACGTGCTTTTTCAGCTCGCCGATCGTCTCGAAGCCATGGCTCGCGGTGAAAAATCCGACGCCGCCGCCATGAACAAACTCACCAGCCGCATCTCCGAAATCCAACTTCCGCGCCCGGCGCTCTCCACCGCCGAGAAGAACGCGCAGGACGTCCAATCCTCGATCCAGAGGCACATCGACGCCGAGCGCGATTTCAATCCGCGCACCGCCATCCAGAGGGCGGGCAGCGATCCCGCGAAGCTTAAGGAGATCCGCGGACTGCTCGCGCCCCTGCTGCGGGACACGTTGTTGGCCTTCAATTACGCCTACTATTCACCGCCGAAGGCGCAGGTGCTGTATACCAATCCGCTATTCGTGCGGAGTCACGATTTCATCGGGGCCATGGGCTCCGATGGAGCATGGCTTTCCGCCGAGGTCGCGTCGGCCGGCTGGCCTTCCAACGGCGGCGGGCGCCTGACGGGATCGCTCGCCGGTTTGCCCTATGCGCTGGCGTCGGCCGAGCAGAACTTCCTGGTACCCACCCACACGCAGGCGCTGATTTGGAGCGACCTGGTTCCGCAAATCATCGTCAGCGCGACGCTCCCTCGATGGGGGAACGTCACACCCGCGCAGATTCATTGGGTGGGACTGCACCTGCGCTACGCGCGCGAGTTGCTGGCCGAATCCGCCTTCGATGCGGAGACCCGCGCCCAGGCGCTGGAGGCGCTGGCGCCTCTGGCTTCGCCCGCGCGCATTCGCGACGTGGACCTCCTGATCGAGCGGGGGGACGTGAACGAAGCGTCCCAAATGCTGACCCCGTCGGAGCAGTTCTCGCTGGCTCGCGCGCTGGCTGCCTCGCGCAAGGACGAAGATTCCGGCCTCTTGCCCGAGCTTCGGGAACTCGCTCGCAGTTCGCCCCGGGAGGCGAATTACGCCGCCATTTCCCGCGCGTTCGGGACGCCCAAGCCCACGCTGACCAATTCCTATCGTCCCGAGTTGCTCAACCTCCGTACCTTCCCCACGCTGATGGGCTACTCCAGCCGCATCTTGGCGGAAAGTTGGGAATCCAACACGCTCTACTGGGCGGCGCTGGCGGACGAGTTGTATTTGCCGCCCGCGCAGCTCAACGTGAAAATCCCCGCGTGGACCGGGGCGCTGGTGGAACATATCTTCGCCTCCAACCTGGACGATTGGCCCGCGGTGCTGAAATCGCTGCGCGTGGTGGGCGCGGAGGAGCGCGCGCACGGCCGCCCGGCCAGGCAAGAGGCCGCGCTCGAAGGGAACCCAAACAGGTAAGAGATCATGAGGATTTCCAGACGAACGTTCATTGGAATGGCCGCTGGGGCGCCGTTCCTTGGGGCCCAAGAGGCCGGGAAGCCGCCCGTCTTCCGGGTCAAGGTCGATATGGTGGTGCTCGCATTCACCGTGACCGACAGCAAGAATCACTACGTCAACGGCCTGAAGCCCGCCGACATCCGCATCTCGGAGGACGGGATCGCGCAGAAGATCTCGACCTTTGCGGAAGGCGCCGGGCAGCCTCTGGCGATCGCTGAGAACGGATCCGTCCTACCGCTGATCGGGGCGCCCGGGGTACTGCCCGGACTGGAGAATCCCGATGCCTTCATCGGCACCAACGTCTTCGTTCTCTTCGATACCAGCAACTTCATGTACCGCAGTTTCGTGTACGCCGAAGACGCCATCGCCGATTTTGTTCGCGGCCTGGACCGGTCCGATTCCGTGGCCGTGTACACGTTCAGCCGCAATCTCTCCCGGGCGGCGGAACTGACCCGCGATCGCGGCACTGCCATCGCCGGCCTGCGCGGATCCGTGGCCGGCGACGACACCGCGCTGTACAACGCCCTGCTGATCACGCTACGCGACGCCGCCAAAGTCCCCGGCCGCAAGCTGGTCATCGTGTTTTCCAACGGCCCCGACAACGCCAGCGTGGTGTCCCCGACGGATGTCAGCGCCGTGGCGGAGGACGAGGGCATCCCCATTTACGTCATCTCCACGAACGAAGTGAACCAGGATCCGATTTCCAGCGCCTCGTTCCGCCGGATCGCCACCCGCACCGGCGGCAAGGCGTATTGGGCGCGATCCTGGCAGAAACAGGTAGAGGCCTTCGAGGACATCCGTGAAGATCTGGGGAATTCGTACACCGTCACCTACTACCCGAGGCCCAACCCCAACGATGGTTTCCGAAAAATCGCGGTGGAGATCTCCGGCGACCCGGGCAAGAAGCTCCGCGTTCACACCCGGCCCGGATATCGGCCGACTAAAGGCGCCTAGCTCCCGCTGGTGTAAAGTGCGGCCAAGCCTTCTGGCCCGCGGCCGGGCGTTCGGGCGAGCGATGCCCCGCCCCCCTGCGGCGACCTCAGGCACGGCTCCACAAGTTCTAAGTCTGCTGCCCCGCTTGCCTCCTGGCTTCTTCCTCGCAGCCCTCTCAGAGCCGGTTCAACAAGTCCTGAATCTGCTTCTTCTCATCGTTGGCGGGATTGAGCGACAGCGCTTTTTTCACTTCCTCCTTGGCCTGCGCCTTATCGCCTCTCTGCGCCATCGTCAGCCCCAGGTGATAGTGGAATGTCGGCCGGCCGGGGTTTTTCGTCACGAGATCCTGGAAAATGGGAAGCGCCTGGTCCGGCAGGTTCTTCTTGAGGTAGATCCAGCCCAGGGTGTCGGACACCTCTGCCATGTTGGGAAGCATCCGCTTGGCCTGCTGCGCCATGGTGAGCGCCTGATCGAGGTCCCCATTGTGCTCGGCGAGGCCGAAAGCCAGGTTGTTCAGAACATATCCGTTGTTCGGATCGAGCTTCATGGTGGCTTCGTAGATCTGCCGCGATTCGGGCCAGCGGTCCGCGGATGACAGCGTCATACCGAGCGTGGTGAGCACTTTTTCGTCGTCCGGCAGGCTCTTCCGGGCTTCCTGAAGCGCGGTAATGGCCGCGGCGAAGTCGCCTTTCCGCCGATAGATCTCGCCGATCTCGAAGTACAGCTCTCCTTGCGTTTTCGATCCCTTAGGCGTGGCCGCCAAGACCTTCTGGTACTCGGCGACGGCCATATCGAAGCGCCCCGCGCGAAACTCCACGTTGCCCAGCGCCAGATGAAAATCCAAGCGGGCCGGCGTCTTGGCGGATTCCGCCTGCAAGAGCTGGACCGCCTTGTCGACCATGTTCTGCGCCATGTAAGTCTCGACGACGCCCATCAGACCGCGCGTGTTGGCGGGGTTCAGCTCGTAAGCGCGGCGGAAAGATGCCTCGGCATCCTTGTACTTCTTCTCGGCCAGGTCCACCACGCCCAATTGAAACGTCACGTCCGGCGAACTCGGGTTCGCCTTGAGCATTTGGTCCAGCACCTGGCGGGAGTCGCCGAACTTCTTTTGGCCCATCATCGCCGCAGATTCGATCAGCTTTGCGGCGGCGTTGTTCGGGTCGTATTTCAGGACATCCTGGGCGGACCGGACCCCCGCGTCGTACTCTTGGCGGGCCACCTGCAACTGCGCCAAGGCGAGGCGCGCCGAGGTGTAATCCGGTCGCAGCTCGATGGCTTTCGCGAACTGCTGCCTTGCCGGCTCCGCTTCGCCGTGCATGGAGTAGGCGCGGCCCAGATTGTAATGCGCCACGGGGTTGTTGGGAGACGCCGTAACCACCTGCTGCAATTCGACCAGGGCTTTGGCAACCTCGCCTTTGTCCAGCTCGAAACTCGCCGCTACCCCGCGCGCGTCGGGATCCTTGGGGTTGTCCTTCAAGATCTGTTCGTTGTATCCGGCCGCTTCCGCGCGTTTGCCTTGCCGCATCAGCACGTCGATGATGCGCTTCTCATAGCCCACCTTGTTCTTGCTGTCCTTGCTTATTCCCTCCTTATACTCGCGAACGGCGGAATCGCCGTCTCCCACCCGGAGGTAGAAATCGCCTACATCGAGATACGCCCTGGGGTATTCGCCGGCTTTCGACTTGAGCTGCTGGAGCATGCCCAGCATGTCGTCGCGGCGGTTCTCCGCCACGTACTCCTCGGCGAGCGAGATGAGGAAGCGGAACTGTTTGGGATTGCTTTGGTACCCGGACAGCAGCAACGCCTCGGCATCCTTGTGTTTGTTCTGTATCCATAGCAACTTGTATAGTTCGCTATAGGCTTCCAGGCTGGTCTTGTCCTTGGCGATGACAGTGCGGTAAACCTGCTCAGCGGCCGCGAAGTCGCTATTCAGCATGAAGCCGCGGGCCAACTGCATGGCGACGCCTTGGTTGCCGGGCTGAATGGCGTCTGCCTTGTGGTATTCCGCCAGGGCCGCGTCCAGGCTTTGACGAGCGTCGCCGGCTTTCTTGACCTTGAAGGCCTCGAACGCCTTGGTGAAGTCGAGGTCTCCGGTAAGGCGGTGGCCGTCGAACGAGTTCGGATCGCGCTTGAGCAGATCGCTGCAGAAGCCCTGGACCTCCGCCATGAGGCTCTCGTCGTGGATGGCCATTGGGCTCAGGTATATCTCGGCGAGTTTGACCACCGCATCCCAGTGTTCCGATTGACCGGCCGGAAGGAGTTCTTTCGCCCTCCGCAGTTCCCTCAACGCTCCGCCCCAGTCCGGCGGCTGGCCCTTCAGGGCGACCAGCGCGAGCCTATAATGCGCCAGCCCGTAACGCGGATCGATCTTGATGGCGTTGCGGTACTGGATCGAGGCTTCTTTGTACCTCGCCTTATCGAAATACTTGTTTCCACTGTCCAGGTACCGCTTCTTGGCGACATTTGGGTCGCGGCTGCATGACACAAAGGCCAGCACCGCGATGAGCGCGAGCGCAACGGAACGGATCGAACGCATATGTACCTCGCCGGTTGATTCTCTTCCACTTTAGGACAGTCGCACGCTCTTCGCCACAGGCACGACCGCCGAAAGGGCGCATGGGCACAATCTGTGCGTACTGGTAACCCCGCGCGGCAAAGGCGCACAACTCTTCTAAGGTACCACCAGCAGGGCGGGCCGGACCAGCCTACGAGCGGAATGCGGTTCCGCGCCCCAATTGAATCCATGGTAGGATTGGTTGTTTTCCCCCTGCCGATTTCAACGTGAAGCTGAACGTATCACCTATGCAGAAACAGGAACCGAAGCGAGTCCTGGCGGTCCTCAACGATCTCTTCTTCTCCGTAAAGCTCGCCGACGCGGCCAAGCGCGCGGGTCTGGCGCTGGAGTTCGTCAAGGATGCCCGGCAAGTGCTGGAGAAAGCGCAACAGAAGCCCGCGATCATCGTTCTCGACCTGAACTTCGAGGCGGCCGGCCCGTTAGACCTGATCTCCGCGCTCAAGGCCGACGCCACGACGAAGGGCATTAGCCTGATCGGTTACGTGTCGCACGTGCAAGGCGAGTTGAAGCAGCGGGCCCACGATGCCGGCTGCGACATGGTCCTGGCGCGTTCGGCGTTTTCGCAGAGTATTCCCCAGATTTTCAAGCGTCATTCAGGGGCCTGACTTCCGGCGGCGCGCCTTTCAAATCGAATGGTCCGCCGGTGCGTCTTCGCCACGCCAGATGCGGCGCGACGTCCAGTCTTCGGCCGCGCCGGTCCAGAACGGGTGGGCCGGCGCGAGGCCCAGCGGCAGCAGAACCGTCGCGCAGAGATACAGGCTCCCGGTTGAAATGTAGCTCTCGCCCAAGTGCGGCTGGTGGCCGCAACAGCCAACCGTCAGCCACCCGGCGTCGTCGAAAGTTCCCTGCGCGTCCAAGGTTCGGCGCGCCACCGCCGTCAGCGCAACGCGCGCGCGCGAACCGTTGAGTCCGGCCGGCAACTGGCCGAGGAGCGCCATTTGCGCCAGCAAGTGAAACGCGCCGCAACGGTACGTCACCGAGCGCCCCACCACCGGGTACGAGCCATCGGGAGCGATCAGGCGCTCTTGGATGGCTGCGTACCGTTTCGCCCGTTCCAGCGTGTCCGGCAGAAAGCTGTCCCAACTCCGGCTGTGCTGACCGATATTCCGCAGCACATCCAGCAGCATCGGCTGGATCACGAAGCTGTTGTAGTAATCCCAGTGGAAGCGCGGGCCGTCGCCGTACACGCCGTCGCCGGCGTACCACTGCTGGTGCTGGCGAATCGCATAGTCGATGCGCATGCCGTCCCACCGTTCGCCCATGAGCGCCAGCGCGGCCTCCACCGTGGCGGAGAACAACAGCCAATTACTGAAGCCCGGCGTAATCGCGCGGCTGGAAGCCAGCGCCGCGGTCAACTTGCGCTGCACCGGCGCATCCAGTTTCTTCCAGAGCTCGTTCGGCGCGCGCAGCAGCGCTTGCGCCAGAAACCCGCAATCCACCAGCGGCTGGCTGCCCTCGTGGAAGTTGAGGTAATCGGGCGACTGGGGGTCGCTGGCGGAGCGGATCGCCTCGCGGGCCAGTTTCGCGTACCGTTGCTGGGCATCGCGCTCGCCGCCCGCCGGAAGTGCAGCCTCCAGCCACGGCGCGATGCCCGCCAGCAAGCGGCCCAGCGCCTCCAGGTGCGTGTACCTGCGCCGGTCCGCCACGTTACCGGTGACGCATTCCACCGGCATGTTCCGCTTCAAGGTCTCGGCCGCCAGATTGCTTAGGACGGGCTCCGCCAGCTTGCCCAGGATCCTCAACCAATACTGGCGGTCGCTCTCCGCCGCCTCCTGCGGCGCCCCCCGCGCGGCGCCCGCCGCCAGCCCCGCGCCCGCAACCGACTGAAAGAACGCCCGCCGGTGATTCATTTCCACGGTACAGTGTAGCCCAGAACCGCAACGAGAAGGCGAGCGATTCCGCGCAGGAGTTCTTTCGCCTCTGACGGGGCTGTACGGCTTCGACCGATTCCCCATGGCTCACGCCATGGGCTACTTTCTATCGCCCTTTCGGGCTTGCTGCGCCGCCAAATACCGCAATCCGCCGGTGCCGCCCTGGCGCACACCCGATTGGCGCGGCTTGGCGATCGGACTCGCGCTCGCAGCCCGCCGCGGGCCCGGCCCTTACTCCACCGACGCCAGTTGACGCCACTCTCTGCCCTGCGATTGCGCTACTCCGCGGTGCGTCACGTAGCCGTTATAGGTATTCACGCCCTCGCGGATCGCCGCGTGGCGCTCGCATGCGCCTTCGAGACCCTTGTTCGCCAGCTCCAGCAGGTACGGGAACGTGGCGTTGGTGAGCGCAAAGGTCGAGGTGTGCGGGACCGCGGCCGGCATGTTGGAGACGCAATAGTGCAGTACGCCATTGACGACATACGTCGGCTCGGTGTGGGTGGTGGCGTGCGACGTTTCAAAGCAGCCGCCCTGATCGATAGCCACATCCACTACCACGGCGCCGCGCTTCATGCTGGCGATCATCTCCCGCCGCACCAGTTTGGGGGCGGAAGCGCCGGGAATCAGGACGGAGCCCACCACCAGGTCCGCCGTCCTCACGCTCTCGCCAATGGTCCAGGAATTGGAGGCCATAGTGACCAACTGTCCGTTGAAAATGTCGTCCAACTCGCGCAGGCGGTTCAGATTCCTGTCGATCATAGTCACGCGGGCGCCCATCCCGACGGCGATCTTGGCCGCATTGGTCCCCACGATGCCGCCACCGAGTATGACGACGCTGGCGGGCGCCACGCCGGGAACTCCCCCCAGCAGAATGCCGCGGCCGCCGTTCTGCCGCTCCAGGTACTGGGCGCCAACCTGTACCGACATGCGTCCCGCCACTTCGCTCATCGGCGTGAGCAGCGGCAGGGAGCCATCGGCTTCCCGTATGGTCTCATAGGCGACGCCGTTCACCCGCGCGGCCAGCAGCCGGTCCGTCAGGTCCGGCAGGGGCGCCAAATGCAGGTAGGTGAACAGAATCAAACCGGGACGGAAATTGCCGTATTCGGCCGGCTGCGGCTCCTTGACCTTCACGACCAGGCCGGCCTTGCTCCACACTTCCGGAGCGTTCTGAACGATGGCCGCGCCGGCTTGCAGGTACTCCTGGTCGGTGATGGAACTGCCTTCGCCGGCATGCGTCTCCACCAGCACTTCATGTCCCGCTTCGCGCAACTCGCTGACGCCGCTGGGTACCAGGCCGACGCGTGTCTCGTGGTCTTTGACTTCCTTGGGAACGCCGATAATCATATCCCAGCCTCCGGCCCCAGATTAACACCACAGCGGCGTGGGGCGCTGCGCGTTTACTTCCGTTTAGCCATTAGCCGCACTTTGCCTGTCTGTGAAATGCCGCCGGGAGCCAGGGCGTCGTTGACGATTTCCGCCTGCTCCTGCTGATGGCGTTTGCCGGATCCCGTGGCGGGGCTGGCGCTCTCGGGCCGGCCGATGTAGCGCAATTCGCGCCGCGTCTCCTGCAACAGCGGCTGGAACGACTCCCGCATGAAGCGCCACGGTCCCATGTTGCGCGGCTCCTCCTGCGCCCATACTACGTCGGCCGCGGCCGGGTAGCTCTCGATGATCCCGGCCGCCTGGTCCGCGGCGAACGGATAAAGCTGTTCCACCCGCGCCAGCGCCACGTGTTCCGCGTTCCGCTCGCGGCGCGCGGCGAGTAAGTCGTAGAAGACCTTGCCGGAGCAGAACACCAGGCGCGAGACGCGCGCGTCGCCGGCCGGCTCCGGGTCGCCCAGAATCTCCTGAAACCCTCCGGCGGTGAAATCCCGCAGGTGCGAAACCGCCTCCGGATGCCGCAGCAGGCTCTTGGGCGCGAAGACCGCCAGTGGCTTGCGCACGCCGCGCCGGTCGTGGCCGCCGTACATCTGGCGGCGCAGCAGGTGGAAGTACTGCGCGGGCGTCGTGCAGTTCGCTACCTGCATGTTGTTCTCGGCGCAGAGCGTGAGATACCGCTCGATGCGCGCGCTGGAATGTTCCGGCCCCTGGCCCTCGTAGCCGTGCGGGAGCAGCATCACCAGGCCGCTGGGCTGGCCCCATTTCGATTCGGCGCAGGAAATGAACTGGTCGATCATGATCTGCGCGCCGTTGGCGAAATCGCCGAATTGCGCTTCCCAAATCACCAGCGTCAGCGGGTCCGCCACGCTGTAGCCGAACTCGAAACCCAGCACGGCGTACTCGCTGAGGGAACTGTCGTACACGTCGAAACGCCCCTGGTCCGGCGCGACGTGCTGCAAGGGAATGTAGCGCTTGCCGGTTTCGGAATCGTAGAACGCCAGGTGGCGCTGGCTGAAGGTGCCGCGGCCGGAATCCTGGCCGCTGAGCCGTACCGCCGAGCCTTCCAGCGCCAGCGTGCCGAACGCCAGCGCCTCGGCAAAGGCCCAGTCGATGGCGGCATCCTTCTCCAACGCGGCGCGGCGGCGGTCCACGAACCCGCGCAGCTTGGGGTGCAGGTGAAACTCCTCCGGGAAATTGGTGATGCCCCGGATCACGCGCTCCAGCACCGGGCGGTTCACCGCGGTGCGCGGGCAGAAGCCCGCGATCTCCTCGCCGGCCACCGCGCTCAGTTCCTGCGGTTCGTAATGTTCGGCGCGACGTTGCGCGGCATCGAAGGCGTCGGAAAGCCGCTGCGCGGCGGCTTTACGCATCCCCGTGGCCTCCTCCGCGGTGACTACCCCTTCCCGCACCAGGCGCTCTGTATACAGCGCGCTCACCGGCGGGTGCTCCTTGATCTTGCGGTACAGGATGGGTTGCGTGTAGCTCGGGTCGTCGCCTTCATTGTGGCCGTGGCGCCGGTAGCAGATCATGTCGATCACCACGTCCTTCTTGAACTGCTGGCGGTAATCGAAGGCGATCTGGACCACGCGGATGGCGGCCTCCGGATCGTCGCCATTCACGTGGAAAATGGGCGCCTGCACGCCGCGCGCCACGTCGGTGGAATACGGCGACGAGCGCGATTCCTCGGGCAGCGTGGTGAACCCGATCTGGTTATTGATCACCAGGTGGATGGTGCCGCCCGTGGAGTAGCCGTCGAGCTGCGAAAGGTTCAACGTCTCTGCCACCACGCCCTGCCCGGAAAAAGCCGCGTCGCCGTGGATCAGCACCGGGATGACGCGCTCGCGGCGGGTGTCGCCGAGGCGGTCCTGCTTGGGCCGCACGATGCCTTCGACCACAGGGTCCACCGCTTCCAGGTGGCTCGGGTTGGGCGAAACGGAAACCACGATCTCCTTGCCGTTAGCGCGCGTGCGGACGCCGGTGGCGCCCAGGTGATATTTCACGTCGCCCGATCCCTGCGTGCTGGCCGGGTCGATATCGCCCTCGAACTCGGAGAAGATCTGCTTGATGTCCTTGCCCACCACGTTGGCCAGGATGTTCAGGCGGCCGCGGTGCGCCATCCCGGCCACGATTTCGTGAACGTTGTTGAGGGAAGCACGTTCCAGGATCTCATCCAGGATCGCCAGCGCGGCTTCCCCGCCCTCCAGCGCGAAACGCTTCTGCCCCACGAAGCGGGCGTGCAGGAAGTGCTCGAACTCCTCGCCGTCGATCAGATTTTGCAGGATGCGCAGGCGGGTCTCGCGTTCCAGCGGCCAGTTGTTGGCCTCCGGCTCCATGTGCTGCTGCAGCCAGCGCTTCTGCTCGGGAACCTGGATGTTCATGTACTCGCAGCCGACCTTGCCGCAATAGGTCTGGCGCAGCGTTTCCAGAA
>OCTA010000744.1_pt1 | contig 29945 bp, 33 predicted proteins | sample 1538991 | NCBI WGS metagenome assembly OCTA01 (sample SAMEA3539302, study PRJEB22396) | soil metagenome | biome: tundra; feature: field; material: soil | place: USA | collected 2010-05 | depth 0.15 m | reverse complement strand
TTCACCGCATCGAGCAACTGGATTCGGATCATTTGAATGAGCTCTACTTCAAGGAGCGCGCCGACGGCCTCAAACTCTCTGCCGTGGGGCTGGGCATGTTGGCGACCGCCTGGGTGTAATCGGGGGCGCGGCGCAGTCTCCGAGTTGGCGACAATCCGACCGGAGCCTGAGTTCGTTTGTCGCAAGCTGCATTTTCTCGCATGGACTTCGGCTAGTTGGCGTCTCTTAGGTCCGCAAGAGACTGAGATGCTCCTCGATGCGTTGGACACTCAACGTCCCCGGAGTCTGAAGGAAACGAGTGCGGTAGAGAGCCGTCCACCCGCAGGATTGGATCGTCTTTTCTCGCGGGTCATCGCTTCCGAAGGGATTCCTGTCGGTCTGGACTGCGATAAAAGTGCAACAGTAGCCTTTTCTTTCACCTATGACGCTGTCGAAGATAAGCACTCGCATTCCGCTCCGCTTGCTCTCGATCACATTTGAGACCACCCTGATTTCATCTGGCGGGTAGCAACTCATCTGAAACGAATCCGGAAGAGGGCGGCCTACGTATTGAAAACCCAATCTAAGGGCGAGGGAGCGCATATCTCTCGCGCGGACATACTCCAAGATTCTGGCAACGCCAAAGGCTACAGCTACCACGGCTAAAGTGAACAGCAATGCTGCCAAATGTTTCATCTGCTCGATTCTATAGTGCTTGGCCGAGGGAATTCTGGACACGCAATCAAGCCAATGAATCATATAAGGAACCTACCGAACTCAGTCCTGCAATTTCGCGGTTTCCGGCGGTCCATCCATCATCGCATCAAAAAAGTTCAGAGCGTGTAACCGGCAAACCGGAGACACGTCACGACCAATCGGGGGTTCCCGGCATGGCTGCGCGATAAGATGAATCATGCGCCGGTTCGCCTTTGCCCCGATCGCCTTTGCCCTGCTCGCCCTCTCGGGCTGCGGGTATCACACGCTGGGCGCGGCCACTCATCTGCCGCCCGATCTGCATACGCTCTCCGTCCCGGTGTTTGCCACGCGCACGGATGCCTATCACACGGAGACTGTGATGACCGATGCGGTGATCCGCGAGTTTGCCACCCGCACACGGTTCCGGGTGACGCCAGATGCAGGCGGGGACGCCGACGCGGTGTTGCACGGGACGATTCTCAAGGAGACGGTGGCGCCGCTGACCTACAACTCCTCGACGCAGCAGTCGTCCAGCTTCCTCATCACCATGGTGGTTTCAGTTACGCTCAATGGCCGGGACGGCAAAGTCCTCTACGAGAACAAGAACTACGTCTTCCGCCAGCAGTACCAGTCCACCACCGACCTGCCGACATTCTTGCAGGAGAACCCTGCGGCCGTCGAGCGCCTCAGCCGCGAGTTCGCCCGCCAGCTCGTAGCCGACGTGCTGGAAGGATTCTGAGGGGCGGCGAAGGATCTCGGTGCTTTATAAGGGCACGACTTCAGAACTTAGCCGTAAATGAGTAGCGCCGACCTCCAGGTCGGCTGTCGCGCGGGCCTCCTGGCCCGCGCTGGGATGCTGGCGGCGAGGACGCCGCCCGTACAGCCGCTCTGGAGAGCGGCGCTACTCAAACGCGCAATTTACGGATAAGTCCTCATTCGTGCCGCCAACGGGCCGTGAAGCCGAGGCCTTGTTTCTCGTTCTGGTTCTTTGGGCTGGCTTCGGCGCGCCGGGGAAGGTATTCTGGAGGCGCATGATTGACGCATTCATCGGCCGCGCTGCCCCGAGGCACATTCTATGACCGGCGCGCGCTGGGGCGCGGGATTTGCCGCCGTGGGCCGCTTTGTGGCGGAGATTGATGCCGCCGCTACGGCCAAGGGTCCGCTGCGGCCCGGCTATGTGCTGGCCGGCGACGAGGCTTTCCTGTTGGACCGCTGCCGCGGGGCCGTACTCAAGGGCTTTGTGCCCCCGGATCTGCGGGATTATTGCCTCTCCGAGCTCGATCTGGCGGGCACTTCGATCTTCGAGGTGCTGGACCGGGCGCAGACGCCCTCGCTGATGGCGCCGTTCCAGGTGATTTTTGTCCGCAATGTGAAGCAGCTTTACACGCGCGGAGCCAAGAAGGACGAGTTTGCCGCGCTGGATCGCTACTTCCGCTCGCCGAACCCGCAGGCTCTGCTGATTTTTGTGGCCGACTTCCTGCGCATTCCCTCCGACATACGGCGCATGGAGATGGACGACAAGAACCGCTTTGAGCGGCTCACCGAGACTCTGGGCGCATACTGCGGCATGGTGGAGCTGGCCCGCGTGAACGAGGACGACGCCATGCGCTGGACCGCGACCACCGCGCAGGAGGGCGGCGCCCGCATGGACTCCGACGCAGCACGCCAACTTGTTGATGCCCTGGGCGCGGATATGATGCTCATCTCCTCGGAGCTGGAAAAGCTGCTGCTTTATACCCTGGGCCGCGGACGCATCACCCTGGGCGACGTGGAGACCATGGTGTTGGGGGCCAAGCAGCGCTCACTTTACGAACTGACCGACGCCATCAGCGCCCGCGACCGGGTGCGCGCGCTGGCCCTGCTGCATGGCCTGCTGAACAGCTCGGAAGCTGGCGAGGACGCGGCAATCGGCCACCTCTATATGCTGGCCCGGACCTTCCGCCAGATGCTGGTAATTCTGGAGAAGAACGTGCGCGACTCGCGCGCCATCTGGCAGGCGCTGTGGCAGGGCTTCCGCATGCCGCCCTTCGCCGCCGACGATCTCATTCGCCAGGCAAGGCGCTACAAGAGCCGCCGCGAACTGACTCGAGCCTTGCGGCTGGTGGCCCGCGCCGATCTGGAATTGCGCTCGTCCCCGCCGGATAAGCGGCTGGTGCTGGAGCGGCTGGTCTATGAGTTGGCGTCAGAGCCGAAACCCGCCTCTGGGCTCTTCGCATCCAACCAGCTTTCCTTCGAGGTGTAAGGCGGCAGACCTGCAACTGTGCCGGGTCTGGCTTGTTCTGGCTTGATCGATGCTTGATCGATGCGCTGGCTACGTTCTTACGGTTCCCATCGGCGAGATCAGCATAAGGGTTACGCTTCCCGCGGTACTACGCTTATGCGGCGTTCCCCGCGGAATCACCAGCATATCGCCCTTCTTGAGCGTCATAGCGGTCGCTCCCTCTGACACAGGTGCGAGCCACTCGCCCGGCTTGGTATTTCGCCCGCCCTTCGGTGTCCCGCCAACCTCGTAGACCGTCGATCCGTCGAGTATTTGCACGATATGGTCGCGACCCTCGTGCCACTCGAACTCTTTGGCGCTCTTCGTCGTCTCGGTCGTTAGAACAACCGTGCAGGGCATAGTCGTTGCGTCCACCAGATTGTCATTGCCCGGCTTTGCTTGCAAGGCCTTGATGTCTTCCTGAATGCTTTGCGCGGTGAACAGTTGGAAGGTTGCCGGGGCAGCCGGCGCAGCGCTCTGGCCTACAGCATGCGCGGGAAACAGCGACGTATCGGCGAGTGCTAGACCTGCTGCAGCGGCGACTGGGGCCGTGCGTAAGAAATTGCGTCGACTTGGATTCTTGATTGCGAATTTTTCCATTTTTTTGCTCCCACAAAAGTAAATCATCAAATACGGCATTCTGTCAGCTATGGGTATCCGTATTGCCGGGCGTTCTGAAACTGACCCACCACCCAAAGAACCCCGTCCTTGACCGGAACCGATCCCTCAGGCCTCGGGTTGCCGCAGCCACTCCGCCAGCAGGGCAGCCACCTTGCGCGGCTGCTCATAGGCGGCAAAGTGCCCTGCGTCGGGCAGCAGGTGAAATTCGCACCCACCCGGCGCGGCGCTGAAGGCCTCCATCTCGCCCGCAGTCACAGCGGAATCTTCGCCCCCGGCGATCGCCAGTACCGGCACCTCGATGGTAGCCACGGTGGGTAGGGAGTCAGGACGTGTGGCTAGCCCCGCCTGCACAGCCACCGCCGCTTGCGGCGTCAGCGTTATGCGCGCCCGCAACTCGGCCACGATCTCAGGGCGCCGCTCACGCGCAGTTGTTCCAATCAGGCTCTGAGCCATTCCGTCGAACAGCGCCCCTGCGCCCACGGCGCGCACGTGGGCAATATTGTCGGTGCGCTTTCGAAGGTTGGCCTCGGCATCCGGCTGGGGCTTGGAGCAGACAAACACCAGCCCCTGCATCCGCTCCGGCGCCCTGCGCCACAACTCAAGCAGCACATAACCGCCGATCGAGCAGCCCACAAAGACTGCTTCCGGCACCCTGAGATGATCGAGGAGAGCAAGAACATCGGCGGCCAGTTGCGCCATGGTCAGCACCGGTGCGTCGGGTACAAGCGCGAAGCCTCCCACCGGCAGGTTCTGTCCTAACTCCGAGCAGCCATGCCCGCGAAAGTCGGGAACGATGGCGCGCACGCCGGCCAGATCTTCGATCAACGGACGCCAATAATCGCGATCAAGCGGCGTAGGATGCAGAAAAACCACCGGCAACCCTGCCCCGGTATCCCGAAAGCCCAGCCTCGCTCCGTCCGACTCGTAAGTGCCGTTCATATACCCAGAGGATACTCCTCCGGGGGAATCCCAACCCAGCCGGCCAGGTAAGCCACAAACACCAGTCCGCCGGAGAAGAAGAACCCGATCACTGTGAAAATGCGGACCAGAGCCACATCCCAGTTATAGGCCTGCGCCAGGGCCAAGCACACTCCAGCAATCCGGCGCCCCACAAGCGGCCGAACCAGCGGCCTGCCGGGCATGGGCGGTCCCACGGCAACGACCATCCCGCAACTCGAACAGAAACGCGCGGTCTGCGGCATCTCTGTCCCGCAACGACTGCAAAAGAGTGCCATAATCGATCCCCCTCCAGAATTCCAGCCTCTCCCCAACATACGGAGATTGGCCAGGCGAGGTTCCATCTTTCAGGTCCCCAGGGCCAAGTGGCCCGGTCGCGGCATCGGCCGTCTCATCGATGCGGGGCCTGCGCCCCAACCCCTTGAGGGTCGAGACGGCGGCGAGTCACCGCCAAAGCGTCAAGCCGTGAATTGCCAAACCAGAAAACCGACTTCTCTACTCCGAGGCCAATTCCGCGCGATGAGAAGTGATCCGTCTTCCTCAGCACCGGCAAAAGCCACGAACCCACCCGCCACGTGTCGGTTGAAGAATCCGAAGTGGATTACAGGGAGGAAGCTGATCATCTCGTGACGCTGACCGTCACGGCGTTGCTCCAAATCGGTGGGATCTTCTGAGCCGTCGAGTCATTCGCGTCTTTGATTCCCAATCGGAACGTCACCGGCTCAGATTGACCGTTGCCTGCCGCAAGCGCTATCCGAACTAGCACTGTCTTTTCATACGCCTGACCAGGCATGAGTTTCGCTTTCCCGGGGAAATTGTGCATACAAGCCTCATGACATTCGGCGTGGACAAAAGGAATATCCGAAGTCCACTGAGCAGAATAACAACAGGGCAAAACCCACAGCGATTGTTCTTTACTGCCAGTGTTGCGCACCACGGTGGTGATTGAAAAATCCTCATTGTTCTTAACCACAGTCTTTGCAGTGTTTATCTCGACCTTCAAGGGCAACGGTTCGGCATCGCTTTGTTCAGAGACACGGCTCTTGCTTCCAATTTGTCCACATGCGGCTAATCCAACAAAGCATGACAACAACGCGCACAACAACATTTTGCGTTCGCTCATGTCAGTCGAAGCTCCCGGAGTAAATCAAAGGCGTAAAGATGGTTGGTATGCACGGTCCGATTGTGAATTGCAGGTCCACCGAAACCGACTGACCGGGATCAATGCTTTCCGCTCCCGGGACTGTGATGTACGGCCACCCGCCAAAGGTGCCTGTCGCATTCTCCAATTCCCCACATGCCGAACGCTGCGAATCAAGAACCATCTGGAACGGGCCCGCGATCGTGCCACTTCCCACGTTCGTGATCGTCATTGTCTCGTCGATCGTCCGGTTAGCTCCGTTTCCCACGAGGTTTGATATTGTCGCCGACACTTGAGTCCCAGAGAGGTAGGTCAACGTCGAAGCTGGTACGCCCGGAGCGGTTGGATACTGAAAGCTTGTTGTTTCACTTACACTTGTTATCGTAGCGCCCCCGGTTCCGCTGCCCGGATCCATGGGTAGAGAATTCTTTGTGGTAGCAGTCCCTCCAGATGTGCCGTTGTTGCTTGAATTCCAGTTGAAGCCTATCCCGAGATCGTGGGCAGTGCCGTCGGGGTTTATGCCGGCTAGGTGGGTTATGAATTGCACAGTCTGGCCGCGTTGAGCGTTGGACCCATTGCAACCAGGAACCCCGGCGCTGTCACCACCAAACAAACATGGATCCGTCGGGGTGTCCTTGAAGTTAAGTATTGTTCCGTCAATTCCTCGAGGTTCATGCGCTGCCAATTCTGCTGGCCCTGGCTGTCCTGGGTTCGGATTCGGGTTGTAATAAAACGGATATGCGTTATCGCCAGTTGGATACCCAGCTGTCAATTCATAGTCATACCCCCCAGGCGGGGGGTCGAGGAAACCGGGCGGAGCGGTCAAAGGAACTTTGCTTCCGACTGCAAAGAAAGGACTCGGTGCGGGCTGAACGGTAACGAGCTGTTGCCAGTCAAAATTGATGAACCCGCACACTTGAGCAGCCTGAGCGATCGTAAACCCAAAGTTCGGCGTGAAAGTAGCAATTATAGAAGGCGAACCATTTGCAACAGGTGTGACGGAGCCCTGAACGACGTCTGAACATCTTACCTGCCAAGGTTCGGATGTTTGCGCTAGGTACCATAGCCTCGGCGCGCCTATGGAGTTTATGCAGATTGACCCAAATATGCTTTGCACACAGTATTCACTCGGGATATTCTGAGGCGCGCAAGTGCCTCCCCTTGCGGCACACGTTTCATTTACGGAATTGACTGCCAGCAAGCTTACATAGGAGGTCACTCCCACATACGTAGGCGCAGGAGGCCAAATATTGACTGAACTTGGATTGAAGGAATAATAGCCAAGCGGATCTGAATAGCAAACTGTAGGTCCCCATTGACCGCATGCCGTGCCAAGCGGATCGACGTTAAACGTGAGATAGTGGTTGGAATTGATGGTGTAGGTGACATCCGGCTGGGGCTGGAAATCGACAGAACAATATCCCGTTGGGTTTCCGTTGGCGCTGGAACCAAAGGGATAGGACACTGGGTATTCGCCAGGTGGACACTGAGCGGAGGTGATCACCGCTCCGGTCGACGATGTCACTTTGCAAGATGCGGCAAACAGATCGTAATCGGCCGCAGCGGGAGAAGCCTGGCCCGTGGCGGGGTTGATAGCCGCTGTGCTGCAAAAGGCAGTTTCGGTCGGACTGCCGGGCGTGAATGTAATATTAGGGGGAATGCTAAGCGGCGCTGCGGGCGTCAAGCCGAATCCAGAGGTAACCCATATTTGGGCGTCTGCAGTAACAGGCTGGGTGATAAAAAGAGCTGCGGGAAGCAGGAAAAACAGGGCTGCGGTGTGGGTTACGGCCCTGTAATTGGCCCCCAATTTGCCCAAGAGCTTGCACATGGGTGTTGTCCTTTCAGTCGGGTAGCCGCCAATCCGGGTGGGTTCAATTCAGGCGGGGTTAACGAAGTGGATCAGATGCAAGAGTACCTCTTCCGCTCCATACCCCATGGTTACGGAAGGACTGTGGACTTTAGTTACATTGAAAGCGATATTGGCTTGGGCCACCCGGGGTCTTGCTTCTATTACTTGGTCCCCCATAAGATGAATCCGGCGTGCAATTCCGCTGGCGTTGTGCTAGTGCCTGAGTCCCGGCCTGCGGCTCGGGTCTATCTTTCCGTAGCCGGCAATGCCATCCCTACGACGCTAAAACCCTCCAAATCGGTTCTCAGTTCCCACTATACGCGTTGCGCAGATACTTTCTCGCCGTATCGGCGCGAGAGGTATCGGGGCCGTTGTCGATGGCAGCCTGGTAGTCCTTGACGGCCAACTGGCGCTCGCCGTTCAGATCGTGGCACTCGCCGGCGGCAAGCAGCGAGCGGATCTTGAGCTCCGGCCCCACGTTTCGAGTCCAGGCCGCCTGCTCGTAGGCCTGTGCAGCCTCAGCAAAGTGGCGCTGCCCCCGCAGGGCGTCGCCCAGGCCAAAGTAGGTGAGCTCCATGCGCGCGGAATAGTAATAGCCGGGCTTGGCGTTGGCGGCTAGAATCTCACGGTACGCCGCCACCGCGCCCATGCCCTCGCCCGCATCCTTGCGCAGGTTGGCCTCTTCCAGGCTGAAGAGGTAGTCGCGAGGATATTCGTTCTTGAGACTGCGCACCACCCTGATCGCCTCTTTGTAGCGCGCCTCGCGCCGCAGGAAGAGAGCGATCGTGGTGCGCGCCTCGACGCTGGTGACAATGCCACGATTTCCGGCGTCGTTCAGCATCTCCAGGCCCCTGGATTTTGACCCGGTGATGCCGGCGAACCCGATCAGCAGCTTGAAGGGCGTGGGCAGTGCTCCCACCACGTATTCGTAAACCCCAACCACGAGCTTGGCGTCCACATAGTCCGGGTCCAGTTGCAGCACGCGCACATGGTCGCCCTTGGCCTCCATGGCCAAGCGCAGCCCGCTGGCGTAGCCCCGCTGCACCATGGCCAGGTAGGTGCACTTGAGGGCGCGCGCCCAGCCACGCGCATAAAGTGCGTCCACGTCGTTCGGATTTCTGCTGAGCCGCCAATTGGCCTCGTGGATCGCTTCTTCGGCCAGCGCCTGGATGCGATCCCGCGTCTTCGGGTCTTCCTGGGTAGCGTGGCGGCCGGTGAGAAAGCCGTCGTTGGCGTAGAAGGTGGTATCGAGCAGGTCCTGCCGGTAGAGCTCCTGGAAAAGCACTGCATCCAGCAACAGCACAGTTCCCTGCGGATCGCCCGGATGGGCCGCGTGAAAGCGCTCGAACCGCTCCACCGCGCCTGCATAGTCCAACTCGTAGAAGTGATCGAAGGCTTCGCGGACCAGAGGGTCTCGGTTCAGGGGATTGGTATGCGCCCCGGAAGCCCAACCCAGGCTGGCCGCTGCCAGCAATACAACAACCCAACTCAAATTACGCATCCAAAACGATCCCGTCTTCAACCTTGATTCTCCTTCTTGCTCTCAAAAAAAGGAAACTCCCGCCTGTTTAACGTTAACCCACAACAGAAGACGCTCCAAAATGCTTTGCCTTTTTGCCTCGATGTTTGCGCCGTCCTCGGCGCGTTGCTCAACCCCTGGATTTCTCTCTTGCTTGAAGGATTGGTGAAATGATTCGTAAAGAGATGCTGCGATTGTTGCTCAATCAGGCTCAGTTTAATGGATTCGAGTTCCGCCGTTGGTTCCAGTCCCACGTTCATCCGGTCTGGCCCGGCGCAGAACAGGCTCTAACGCTGCTAGCAGGGGAAGGCCGCCATTACACGCTGCTTTTCTCCCACGACTTCGCCCGCTGCTTCTGGCGGTCGGGCGCCCACATGAGCTTCATGGTGCCCTCCGTCACCTATCCCAGAGTCACCTCACAGGGCGACGTGGTGCAGGTAACCCGCAAACCCTTTACCCGGCGCACCATCAAGCCCGATGTGTGGAAGTATCACCTGGGCCGGATGGCCGCTGTGGAGGACCCAATCGATTACCTCTGCCGCTTTCTGCCCGCGCACGACCAGACCATGGTCCGCGACATCCACACAGCCGCTTTGGCGGCCCAGGCCTGAGGCCTGCACGCAATCGTCGCAGACCCACATGCTTTAGGATGCAGGTATGCCCATTCCAGAGCGGCTGAATCCCACCTTCGGAACCGCTTGGCCCCATGCGCCCCGCCTGGACCCGCTTGAGGAGGCCCGCAAGCGGCTGATTGTGGCCCTCGATATGCCAGACGCAGCCTCTGCCGCCCGCCTTGTTGATCAGCTCGAAGACAACTGCCACTGGTTCAAGGTGGGGCTGGAGCTGTTTGTCGCCGCCGGTCCCGCCGTCCTGGAACCGCTCGTCAAGCGCGGCCACTCGATCTTCCTGGACCTGAAGTTCAACGACATTCCCAACACCGTGGCTGCTGCGGTGCGCTCGGCCGCCGCGTTGGGTGTGCGTATGATGACCGTCCACGCCGCCGGTGGCCCCGCCATGCTGGCCGCCGCACGGGCAGCGCTGGACGGCATGGCAGACCCACCCGAGCTGCTGGCCGTCACCGTGCTCACCAGCATGGACGCGGCCCAGTTGAGCGACCTTGGCATCGAGCGTTCCCCCGCTGAGCAAGTGGACCTGCTGGCGCGGATGGGCCTGGCCGCCGGGCTGCGCGGCTTCGTCTGCTCGCCCCAGGAGGTTGCTTCCCTGCGCGCCCTCACCGGTCCTGAAGGCGTGCTCGTCATTCCCGGCATCCGGCCCGCCGGCTCCGAAGTCGGCGACCAGAAGCGCATCGCCACCCCGGCGGAAGCCCTGCGCCAAGGAGCCAGCTACCTGGTAGTAGGCCGCCCCATCACCCAGGCTCCCGACCCTGCAGAAGCCGCCGAAGCGATTCTGAAGCAGATGGCCGAAGCTCTGGAACCGTGACCGCCCCAATGGAAAAAGCCCGGCAACCTGCCGGGCTTTTTCTGCGTCGAAATTCAACCGGCGCTTAGAGCTTCTCGTAGAAATCGCAAACGGAGCACGAAATGTAGACTCCGCCGGGGACGCCGCGCTCGCGGTCCTTTACGCGCTTGACGATGCGCGTCGGCTTCTTGCACTTGGGACAGTCGGTCGACTTCGTCGTGTCCATTTCCTTCTTGCGGTCACCTGTTTTTGCAATCTTGGCCATCGGTCGGGTGTTTCTCCTTTTGGGGTTGTCTCTGCACACATCCGCCGCGGCGGACGGCTTCAACGGCGCGGCCCTAAACTCGTCTACTGAACCAGCCTCTTGTCGCAAAGGGATTGCCAGATTGTTTGGGCAACAGACTTGCCTGGAGGGAGCCGGACTCGCTGCCTCCAGTTTACATCAAGGCCGCAGCCATCGCTTCAGTCTGGCTAACTGGCTCCTGATGGCGGGCTCGGCTACGGTTTGGCCGGAACCGCCTTTGAGGCATCGGGAACTGGCTGCGGCGGCTGCGCATCTGGCGCCTCATCGGGATTCGCACCCGGCTGCGCGTCAGGCTTCTGCTTCGGAAACTGCACCGGCCTCATCACCCCGGTGTTCTGATTGTCCGTGGGCAGTTTTTCACCGGGGGTGCGGAGACTCGGCGGCGCGGCCGGGGCCTGCGTATCGGGGTCGCGCTCCACGTCGCCTACCTTGGCAGTGCGCGTGCCCGGCTCGCCGTTTGGCTCAAGCGCCGTGCCGTCGGTGCGCATCAGCCCCTCCACCTCGTCTTTGGTGAAGATGACTGGCGTCTCGCCCATCCGGGCGACTTCCGAGCGAATTACGCGATTGCCGTTGATGCGGACAAACTCCACATCCTGGGGCGGTTTGCCGTAGATCCACTCCTCGAAGGGCATCTGCCCGTCCATCTCGCGCGTCTTGCTCTCCGGCTGCCCTTTGGCAAACAGCACCATATCCGTGGTCATTCCCACCAGCACATGATGGTTGAGAATGGCCTCTTTCAGCTTGGTTGGGAGCGTGTCTGTGAAGGCCTGGATGGGCGTCTTCATGTCAAAGGAAATCAGCGGCGTCAGCAGCGCCTTGACCTCGGCCCCAGTCAGCTCGGGAACGTGGTCATCAAAGGTGAGGGAGAGCCGCGCGCCTACGGGCTCCTGGCCGTCGCCCTGCACCACTGGATTCAAGACTGGCCCCGTCCCGATCTGGATGTGGCGCAGAAAACGGTGCTTTAGGTCCGGTCCGCCGTTCAGTTCGAAGATGATCCTGGAGCGCTCGATCTTGATGTCGGTCAGCACCACCCGGTCGCCGGGCTTGGCCGACATCCCTGCGCTGGTAACCATGTCCAGATAGCCTTCCCCTGACGGCTCCAGTTTGCCGTTGGCCGCCAGCGTTAACCCCTTGTGGCCGCGCGGAAACGGACGCATGGCAAAACCCTGCTCCGATTCGAGCAGCCGGATCAGTTCCAGGCGAGTCTTGGCGTCGAGTTCGGACTTGGTCAGAGGAACATGCGTCGGCGTTATCTGCTGAAAGCGCCGATCCACCGTATTGATCGTGGCGCCTGTGGAACCGTTCGTCACCACACCGGTTTTCGAATTGATGGTGATCTGTGCCGGGGCAGTGCCAACAGCCAGAAGGGCCGCAACGGCGCAGCAACTCGCCACCCGCCTGAAATGGTTCTTGCAGTTGGCGCTTGCGGCCGCAAGTGGGTTTGCGGCTGGCCGTGGCCTCTTGGGTGGAAATTGTCGGATCATGGGAGCCTCCCATGCATGCGAACTGCATTCAGGCAAAAGATAGCCCGGTTCCAGCAGAAAAAGCAAATCCGCACGGGGGTGCGATGCTCGCAGGCAGATCCCAGCGCTCGACCGGTAACTACCGGGTATCGGTGGACCGGTCTGCCGGGGTTTCTTCCAGCTGAGCAGTTGGCGGCGGCGTGGCAGCCGGGAAAATCTGCACCAGCCCCGGAGCCGCGGGCTCTGCCGGCCCCATCGCAGCCTCGTGCTGGCGACGGGCCGCCGCGTCCAGATCCACCGGAATCCCCCCGGGCACGATCACCGGCGCGTTGTAGCGATAGTCGAGGTCGTGCGTGACCCTGAAGACCACCGGCAGCGCCGCCAGCAGCACAACAAACGCAACCCAACTCGCGTCTAGCCCGTAGCCTCCGCCCGTGAGCCAGAACGGCCCCATGGGATCGCCCTGCACCACGGGCGAATGGCTGTTGACCCCGCTCACGGCGAGTCCGAAGAGCAAAGCCCGGCTGGCCTTCCAGCCAAAGTTGAGCCCCCAGCTCAGCCACAGAGCCCGCGTGCGCAGATAAGCCGCGGAGAGCACCAAGCTCAGCACCACAGAAACGGCGATGCTGGCGTGGTTCGACCCCGGCACATGAGCCTGCACAATGGCATAGAACGCCGCAAAACCCAGCGACGCGCCAACCGGCCCCACTGCGTGCGCAAAGCGTTGAAATCCGTAGCCGCGAAAGGCAATTTCTTCAGCCAGCGCAGCCAGCGCAAAGAATGCCGCATCGGCCACGAGCCAGCCCCAGGCGGAGATCTGCGTTGAAAGAACGATAGCGATGCCGCCGGCCACCACCATCGGCAGCACGCACACCACGGCCAGCGACCAACCCACGGCCAGGCCCACTCCCGCCTCGCCCGGCCAGCCCTGCCGCCGCGGCAATCCCTGCGCGCTCACCGGGTGCATCTGCCGGTCCAGCCAGAATCCAAACCCGGCGTAGCCCAGCAGCAGCAGGAAAACCAGCATGGCCCGCTCCACCAAAGGGCGCCACTGTTCCGTAGCCAGACCGAGTGCGCCGCGATGGGCGAGCGACCGCGCAAGGAAGAAGTAGAGGACCGCCGCAATGAATTGTCCGTAGGCGCGCAAGCGACCGCCTCCAGCCTCCGGTGTGCTCATGCGCATCCCCCAGCCAGGCTGTTCTCAGAAGAGCTTGTCGCTTTGAAAGTGCGCGGCTGGCAGGTCGGGGTTTTAGCCCCGACAGAATCTAAAGCCGCAGCCTGTTTAGCCCCCGAGGGAATGCCAGTGGTGAATTGATCGCAAGAGGACGAGTCACAGGCTGGCCTTCCTGATCCGAGCCCACCTTGTGCGCCGCCAATCCGTCTCACCAGCCGATGCGCCATTAACCTTCCGTGTAGAACTGCGCCATGTTGCGGAACTTTTGCTGCCGCGCGGCCACCAGGATGTCCACCGGTGTCGCCTTCAGTTCGGCCAGGTGCTTCTTCAAGGCACTGCCCAGCAACCCGGCTCCCGCCTCGCGATCGACATGCGCGCCTCCCGCCGGTTCTGCAATGATCTCGTCCACGCAACCCAGCGCGGCAACCTCCGGCGCGGAAATCCGCATGGCCTCGGCCGCCAACTGCTTGTGTACCGCATCGCGCCACATGATGGCCGCGCAAGACTCCGGCGTGATCACGAAGTAAACAGCATATTCCAGGATCAGCACCCTGTCGGCCACAGCTAGAGCCAGCGCTCCGCCCGATCCGCCCTCCCCGGTGATCACCGAAATCGTGGGCACGCGCAACCGCGACATCTCCAGCATGTTTCGCGCGATGGCTTCAGCCTGGCCCCGCTCCTCGGCGCCCAAGCCGGGAAAAGCGCCCGGCAGGTCGATAAAACTGATCACCGGCCGCGAAAACTTTTCCGCGATCTTCATGCACCTCAGCGCCTTGCGGTATCCCTCGGGATGGGGCATGCCGAAGTTGCGCCGCACCCGGTCCCTGGTGCTGCCGCCCTTGCGGTTGCCGATGACCAGAACCTCGTCATCGCCCAGCCGCGCCATCCCGCACGCCACGGCCTCGTCGTCGCCGTAGGCGCGATCCCCGTGAATCTCGCTGAAATCCGTGAAGACCCGCTCGATAAAGTCCATGGGGTAGGGCCGCTGTGGATGCCGCGCCCGCTCAATCCTGATCCACGCCGGCGAAACCGCCTCCGCCTGTATGGAAATCCCTGTGTCCTGTTCGCTCATCTGTATCTGATGCCGCTCCGGGCAGCGTCGCCGTCGGCCCTCTGCTGATTCTACGGGTGCGGGGCGCTTGGGACAAATATTGGGCGCGCCGATCCTCCGTTCACCCTCCGCTCCCATCGATGGGTAAAACCAGAATTCTCAGCGGAGGCGGGCTCTACTGTGTTGGTTCGATATTTTGGGGCCGATTCAATAGATGAGCGCCGGCGTTCTTTGCGATGCGTGATTATCGATCAAAATGAAAGCGGCGCCCCGTCGAACCGGAGCGCCGCAGCCTTGCTATCAGTCGTTCCTTCCGCCTCCATTCCGGCCTATGGCAGAACCGGCAGCACGTGCACTCCTTCTTTCTGCACAGCCTGCAAGCGGTTGGGATCCAGGCCGAGCAGCCGCAGGATGCTGGGCGCCACCTGGGCCGTCGACACATTGCCCTTGAATACGACCGGCTTCTCGATTCCAGGGCCGGAGACGAGCAGCCCCACATGAATGTCGTCCTCGTTCAGGCCGCCGTGTTCGGCGATCTTCGAGCCTCCGGTAAAGATGACGCCGGTGTTGGTCTTGACGATGATGTCGGGCGTCCGCTCATCCATGGCCGGATCGTCCCAGCGATTCTTGAGGGTTGCGCCGGCAAAGATCTCCTGCGCGCCCAGTTCGGCTCCCCCGGTGGCTTCGGTCAGGTTGGGCAGAACCGCGTCGATGTCGGAGGGGCTGTTGAGCCAGATCAGCGATCCGTCGTCGGAGAGGTCGAACGCATAGCTGGAACCGACGACCGTGGCCGGCACGCCGCCCCCAATCTTGGTCACCTTGGCGGGATCGATGGGCGACTGGCCGTGCTTGGCGGTGATGATGATGACCGTCGACGACTCCAAATCCGCGTCCTTGATAGCGGACCAGATGCGCCCGATCGACGTATCGACGAAGTCGAGCTCGGATTGCAGCCCTGCGCTGGGCGTGCCCCACTGGTCTGCGTAGCCGTTGCCCTTCAGCTTTTCGCCCACGCTCACAGCCTGGAAGTTGAACCCGAAGATGGCCGGAACCGGGGCGCTCTTCGAGCCGTCGTGTGTCTTGCCGTTCACCTGGTTGATGGTGGCGTTTACCTTGAGCGTGTCATAGCACTTGATGTTTTCTATGCTGTCGGTCCAGGCGTTGGTCGGGGTCGCGTTGGCTTGGTCGGGGAGAGGGTTGCAGCCGGTGATTCCGGGCAGGGCTACGGGGATCGAGTTGATCTCCGGGGTATACAGATCCGAAACGCCCATGCCGCTGGGGCCGTTCACCCACTCATAGGAGGGGTGTTTGTCGGTCCAGGCGGTATGCAATCCCGCGGCGTGAGCCACTTCAAAGATGGTGTTTACGCGCAGATAGCTGTGGGGATAGACGGGGGCGCACCCCTTGGTGGAGTCGCGGGGCAGGTACGCCGGATTGATGCCGCCGCCGCCATTCAGAAGGAGATAGTTTCTATCCACCTCTTCGTCGAGTCCGACCTGCGTGCCGATCACCGACGGGCAGAGCCCCGCCCCGCCGACGATGCCGTAGGGAGTGGTTTGCGCGGGCGGCGAGAGCTTGCGATTGTACGTCACGTCGTACCACATGCCTGTTGTCACTGGCGACCCGCCCGTGACTAGCGCGGCCAGCCCTGGAAACGAGTCGGAGAGCGAGGGAATGTAGGCGTTGTCGTAGCGAATGCCACGCTTTGCCAAGGTGGCCAGGGTCGAGTTCGGGTTTGCGGCGATGTAGTTGGACACGTCGATCGAATGCAGGCCGTCCACGCTGATCAGCAGGACGTGCTCAATCTTCTGGGGCTCTGCCTGCAAGGTTGTGACGGCGCCCGCGAGTGCGCACAGGGCGAGGGAACGCTTGAGTAAATTCATCGGATTGACCTCGATATTTGGGGGTTGTGGAAGGGGGAAGTTTCCGGCCCCGGGGAGAGCTGGCGCCGAAGGCTGGGGGAGCGCTTTCGAGACCGGATTTCATGCGAGACTTGCTGCAAACCGGCTTACCCATCATGGGCGACAAATGTTAATCGAATTGCACAATTCGGTTAACGAACGATGAAAAGTCAGTCGAGTTTGATAGCTTTGTGACAACGTGAAAACCATCGCCCGCCTCCGGGCCGCGAGGTGTCAACAGTTCCCAAAAACCCGCAAGACTCAAAGGAAAACAGGTCCGAAATGATAGAGAATCCGCATGAATTCGAGTCCCTCGCTGCCGATGTGGTGGCGCTTGCTGTGAAAGCTGGCGCCAGCGACGCCGAAGCGGTGGTCCGCGAGGGCGACGAATTCAGCGTCAACGTGCGCATGGGCCAGGTGGAGACGCTCAAGGAGTCCGGCTCGCGGGGACTGGGGCTGCGTGTGTTTCTGGGCACGCGGTCGGCTTCGGCCTCCACCAGCGACCTGACCCCGGACGGCATTCGCGAGCTGGTGGAGGGCGCGCTGGCGTTGGCCAAAGTCACCGAGGAAGACCCCTTTACCGTGCTGCCGGAGACGGCCGAGTTTGGCTCGTGCATTTCGATCACTGGCGATCTGCACCTTTACTACGACGATGTTTACTCGCTGGCGGGGGCGGAGCGCATCGAATGGGCGCGGCGGGCCGAGGCGGCGGCATTGGCGGCCGATCCGCGCATCGCCAACTCCGACGGCGGCAGCTTTGACGCGGCCACCGGGCGCAAGGTGCTAGCCAACTCGCGGGGCTTTGTAGGCGGCTACCGGACCAGCTATGCAGGGGTCTCGGCGGCTCCGCTGGCCATGGATGCCAACGGCACAATGCAGCGCGACGGCTGGTGGAGTGGCGCTCGACGGCTGGCTGACCTCGAATCCCCCGAATCCATTGGCAAGGAAGCCGCGCGGCGCACCCTCCGCAGGCTGGGCGCCCGGCGCGTGGCCACGCAGCGGGTTCCCATTGTCTTTGCGCCCGAGGTGGCTCGGTCGCTGATTGGCTCGGTCTTCGAGGCGGCCTCAGGCGACGCAATCTGGCGCGGCGCCTCGTTCCTGGCCGGCCGTCTGGGCGAGCAGATCGCCGCGCCCAGCCTCACCATCGTCGATGACAACTTCATGCTGCTGCCCACCGGCGCGGGCGGCTTCGGCAGCTCGCCCTTCGACGGCGAAGGGCTGCCCTCGCTGCGCACGATGGTGGTGGAAGCGGGTGTGCTGCGCACCTACCTTTTGAACACCTACAGCGCGCGCAAGCTGGGCATGAAGTCCACCCACAACGCCTCGCGCGGACTGGCCGGCACGCCGGGGATCGGCTGCGGCAACCTCTATTTGGAGCCGGGCACACTCTCCCAAGATCAGATCATCGGAGATGTTCCAGCAGGGCTCTACGTCACCAGCCTGATGGGTTTTGGGGTAAACGTGGTCACGGGCGACTATTCCCGCGGGGCCACCGGGCTGTGGATTGAGAACGGCCAACTGACCCACGCCGTGGAAGAAGTGACCATCGCCGGCAACCTCGCCGAGATGCTCAAGAACGTAACCGCCATCGGCAACGACCTGGTCTTCCGCGGCTCGGTGGCCTCGCCCACCCTGCGCATCGACGGCATGACCATCGCGGGAGCCTGAGCGGGGTGGCCGTGCCGATTGAATTGCAAACTCTCGCCTTCGACCCGGCCGACGCCAGGGCCGCGCTGGTCCAACTGCCGCAAAGCCCTGCGGTCTTTGCCCTTTTTGGCGCAGATGCCCATGCCGAGCCCTACATCGGCCGCACGCCCAACCTCCGTGGCCGCCTGGAACGACTGCTCCGGCCCTCGCCCAAGCATCCCCGCCGGTTGCAGTTGGCCGGCCGGGTGCGGCGCATCGAGTGGCGGCTCACCGGCTCGGATTTCGAATCGCTGCTGGCGCAATTTTTCCTCTTGGAACAGATTTACGGCCCCAAATCCCTCGACCGCATGCATCTAGGGGCGCCGGCGTTTGTGCGCTTCCTGGGCAGCAATACTTATCCGCGCATTACAGTGACCCACCGGCCCAGCCAGCGCGAAGCCGACTGGTCTTATGGCCCATTCCAGTCGCGGACGGCGGCGGAGCGCTTTGCCGAAGAGGCGCTCAAGCTGTTTCTGCTGCGCCGCTGCACGGACGACCTGGACCCCAACCCCAGCCACCCCGGTTGCGTCTACTCCGAGATGAAAATGTGCCTTGCGCCCTGCTACAAGGGCTGCACGGACGAGCGCTACGGCGAAGAGGCCGCGGCGGTCGAGAGCTTTCTTGCCACCCGCGGCGACAGCCGTCTCGTCCAGCTCCGCACCGAACGCGACCAAGCCTCCACCAACCTCGCATTCGAGTCCGCCGCCGTCCTCCACGCCCAGGTGCAACGGGTGGAAGCGGTGCGCGCCTTGGCCCCTGAACTGGTCCGCCCCCTCAGCCAGCTTCGGGCGGTGATTCTGCAACCCTCCGCAAATCTGGATGAGGTCGCCGTCTTTCTCTTTGAGAATGGCCGTCTGCGCGGTCCGGCTGCCTTTTCAACCCTCGGCATGAGAATCCAGAACGAGCAGTCCGGTTCGAGCTCGCTGTTTCCCCATCCGATGGCAATCGAACCGATCCCGGAAACGCCGATCTCCGCGCTCCCAGTTGTCGAAGCCGCAGGTCCAGAGGGCGCCGGCGATCTGCCCGCCAAGCTCTCTCGCGGCATCCTCGAAGCCCGCATGGAGGCTGCTATGGTCGTGTTGGCAGAGCCCTCTGCAACGCCATCTGCAACTCTCCGCCAGGGCCACCTTGCGTTGCTTAAACGCTGGTACTACCGCCCTGAAGCCCGCCGCACCGGCGAAATCTTCTTCCCGGACCCCGAAGGCCGTTGGCCGGTAAAGGCGATGCTGCGTGGAGTGGGGCGGGTCGCTGCGGGCAGCCTGCAGCGGAAGGCGCCGCAAGGCTAGCGAATTCCTGGCTGCTCAATAGCGTGCAGCCCTTTCGCGGAATTCCTTTTTCGCGATATGGAAAAATATATGCTACCATTGATTGAATGGTCGAGATTCGGGAATATCTCGGGCGGAACGGGCGCAATCTCTTCGGCGAATGGTTTGAGCGGCTCAACTCCGAGGCGGCCCGGCGCGTAACCACCGCTCTCTACCGGCTTGGCCTTGGGAACTTCTCGAATGTGAAGGGCGTTGGCGGCGGAGTCTTTGAGTGTCGCATCGACTTCGGTCCCGGATACCGGGTTTACTTCGGGAAAGACGGGGTGCGGATCGTGATCCTGCTCTCGGGCGGCACGAAGCAGCGTCAGCAGGACGACATTGCACTGGCCGGTGACTATTGGCAGGAGTACAAACGGCAGAAGAGGAGCGAACTATGGCCTTGACGCGGAATTTTCGGGAGACGGTACAGGCGCGGGTCCGGAGCGATCAGGAGTTTCGCCGCGGATTGTTGAGCGATGCCGTCGAGTCTCTGCTGGCGGGTGAGAGCGCGCTGGGCCGCGAAATCCTGCGCGATTTTATCAATGCGACTCTGGGCTTTCCCGCGCTGGCACGGAAGACCGGCATCCACGTGAAAACGCTTCATCAGATGTTCGGCCCCAAGGGCAATCCAACCGCCGCCAATCTGTTCAATATCATCGCTTGTTTACAGGAGTCCGAAGGAGTTCGGCTCCAAGTGGTGGCGTAAGCTCGTCCGCCCCGCCGCAGACTCTCGCCCCTCTCCGCTGATACACTGTCCGGGCAAGGAGAAACCCAAAAAAGACCATGGTTGAGCTGCTTCCCTCGATACTGTCGGCGGATTTTGCCCATTTGGCGGATGAAGTTGCCGCGGCTGAGCGGGGCGGCGGCACGGTCATCCACGTGGATGTGATGGACGGGCATTTTGTGCCCAACATTACGCTGGGGCCCCCGGTGGTCAAGAGCCTGCGCAAGGTGACCGCCCTGCCGCTCGACTGCCACCTTATGATCGATAACCCAAACGACTACATCTCCGCGTTTGCCGATGCGGGGGCCAACTGGGTGAGCGTGCATTACGAGGCCTGCCCCCACCTGCACCGCTCGCTGGAGCTGATCGCTCACAACGGAATGCGGCCGGGCGTGGTGCTGAATCCGGCCACCAGGGTCGATCTGATCCTGGACATTCTGCCCATGGTTCATCACGTGCTGATCATGAGCGTGAATCCGGGCTTCGGCGGGCAGCAATTTATCGGTTTTTCGCTGGAAAAGATTCGCCGGCTGGCCGAATTGCGCCAGGAACTGGGGTTGGCGTTTAGAATCGAGGTGGACGGCGGGGTGGCTCACGACACGGTCGCTCAGATCGTCCAAGCAGGTGCGGACCTGCTGGTGGCCGGCAACGCCGTCTTCGGCGCTGGCCACCCAGAGCGGGATGCGCGCTCTCTGCTGGCGGCAGCTCGCGAGGCCGCAAAAGAATAAGCGAGCAAGATTTTGAGAGTATTGGGAAATGGCGGATGGCTTGTGGACGGGCCTTCGCCCCAATGAGGGGTTATGAACCGGTTGTCCAAGTTGTCGTTGAAGATTGTTGCGGTGGCTCTGGCGGTTGTGGTACTGGCCGGGGTTTCGGCCGAAGCCAGGATCAAGAAGCCCACGCACAAGAAAAAAGAGGACTTGAGCGCCAATCCGCTGGCTGGCATGAACTCCAAGCAGCCCGACAAGGAGCTCTTCGACAAGGCCATGATCGCCATGAAGAAGGGCCGCTTCGACGTGTGCCGGCTTGACCTGCAGACCATGCTCAACACGTATCCCGAGTCGGAGTACCGGATGCGCGCCAAGCTGGCGGTGGGTGACAGTTGGTTCAAAGAAGGCGGCTCCGCGGCCTTGACCCAGGCCGAAGCCGAGTACAAGGACTTCATTACCTTCTTCCCCAATGCCGCGGAAGCGGCCGAGGCGCAGATGAAGGTGGGCGACATCTACTACCAGCAGATGGAGAAACCCGACCGCGACTACAACAACGCACAGAACGCCGAGCGCGAGTACCGGAACATGATCAACCAGTACCCTGACTCGACTCTGGTGCCCCGCGCCAAGCAGAAGCTGCGCGAGACCCAGGAGGTTCTGGCCGAGCGCGAGACTTCGATCGGCCTCTACTATGAGAGCCGCGACAACTTCAACGCCGCCATTGCCCGGCTGCAGACGGTCGTCGATACTTTTCCGCTTTACTCCAAGAGCGACCAGGCGCTGCTGGGCATCGGCGATGCTTATGCCGGCGAGGCCCGCACGGTGCAGAATGCGCCCAACCTGCCCGGCGCGATCAAGGAGCGGCTGCGATCGGTCTATCAGGACCGTGCCGCCGCAGCCTACGCCAAGGTAATCACCCGCTACCCCATGGCCCCCCACGTCGAAGATGCCCGCGACCGTCTGGTGGCCATGAATCGCCCCGTCCCCGAGCCGACTCAGGAAGCTGTGGCGGAGAGCGACGCCGAAGAGCGCAGCCGCCTGCCCATGCGCTTTACCGACAAGACCTTCGACCTCATCAAGCACGGGCCCACTGTGGTTGAGGCAGTGCATGTCGGCGAACCCAGCCTCGAAGATCCCAAGCGTACCCTGGCGCCGGATATTACAAAGGAAAATCTCGTTCTCTTCAACGCCGCCGTCAATATCGGCAAACCGGCCGCGCCCAATGGCGCAGCGGCGCCCACCGGCCCCAATGAGCCCCCACGCAGCGATCAGCCCTCCACCGCGCCGTTGCAGCTTTCGCCGCCAGAGGGCGGCACAGGCGTAGGCGTCCAGGTTGTGAGCGCGCCCTCCGGTCCTGCCGCCGATCCCAACGCCGTCGTCAAGGCGGTGGGACCGACCAACACTGTCATGCCAGCCGCGGAGAAGCCGGCCGAGGCCCCCGACCAGGTCAATGAGGTCAAGTCCGGCTCGACCCCGGCTTCCTCCGCTAACGACGCCAAAACGAAAAAGCCCAAGGCCGATCTGAGCGATGAGTCCTCCAGCAAGAAGAAGAAAAAGAAGGGCCTGAGCAAGCTGAACCCGTTCTAAACGCCGATTTCAGACCCGTGATCGATAAGCGAAGGGCCGCCCGCAAGGCGGCCCTTCGCTTTTGCCGCCTGATGACAACGCGATCCTGGACCTGTGCTTTTAGCTGTTCGTGTTGACATTGCCAATCGCCGCTGCCTACAATTAAACAGGACAACTTCGCTCATTTTCTGGCGTAAGTGATAGATAAACGAGTGGTTAGTCTGCTGCAAGCGGGTCTTGGACCGGGGGAAAGCGGCCTTCATGGCCGAGCGGCAACCGGGACGGAGAGCAGGGAAACATGCCCGATGCGCGAATAAGTCCGCGAGAGCGGCTGGTGCTTACGGCCATCATCGAGATGTACATCGCGACAGGAGAACCGGTGGCCTCGCAGGCGGTTGCCCACTCGTTTGCCGACCGGGAGGGGCTCAGTTCCGCCACCGTGCGCAACGTGATGGCCACACTGGGCGAGGCAGGCCTGTTGGAGCAGCCGCACACCTCGGCCGGCCGGGTTCCCACCGCCGCGGCCTTCCGCTACTACGTGGAACAGATTACGCGGCAGGATACGCAGGCGGGCCGCATGGCCGCGGGCGCGCAGACGGCCAGCCCCATGCCCCAAGGCGCTTCAAATCTGTCCTCTTCGTCTCTGAGTGAGGCACGCCGCGAGCAGATCGAGGACAGCTTTACCGGCGTGGCCAGCAGCCATGAATACCTGGAGCGCACCTCGCACGTGCTGGCGCTCATCTCCAGCGGTCTTGGGGTGGCGCTGGCTAGCTCCACCGCCGGCCAGGTGCTGGAACACATTCATTTTTCGCGCCTCTCCACTGGCCGGGTTCTGGCCGTGCTGGTCACCCAGGCCGGCGCCGTGCAGGACCGCGTGCTGATTCTGGACCGCGAACTGGCGCACGTCGAGCTGGAGACCGCGGCGCGCTACCTGAACGAAAACTTCCGCGGCTGGGCGATCGAGCGCGTCAGATCCGAAATTACCCGGCGCGTGGAGCTGGAGCGCGAAGCATACCACCAGATGCTGGCCTCGGTGGAGGAACTCTGTCGCAAGGGCGCGTTGGCCGGCGGCGAGAGCGGCCCCGCCATCTTTGTGGACGGAATGGCTAACCTGATCACCGCCGAGTTGGATCGCGAGCGGTTGCGCCAAATGCTGCTGGCTCTTGAAGCCAAGCAGCGGTTGGTGGATCTGCTGACCGCATACGTGGACGGCCGCCAGCAGGAGGTGCGCGTGGTGGTGGGGCTGGATCAGGCTTCGCCCGCCATGCAGGACCTGGTGCTGATCGGCGCTTCGGCACGATTGGCCGGCGCCAATCTGGGCACCGTCGCCGTCATCGCCCCCACGCGCATCCAATATCAGGAGATGATCCAGGCGGTGCGCTATATTGCAAGGCTTTCCGAGCGCATTCTGGAAGTTCCCGCAGGCTAGTGCATCTTTACAGTTCCTGTAATGTGGGAAGCCCGCCGGAAAGCGGCGGCGGTCGCGCAAATTATCATGGAATGAGGCACTGTTGATTTTTCGGAGAACACCTAGAGTGATGCCAGAACAGGAAACAGAGTTGAGCGTATCGGAACCGCTGGAGATCGCCTCGGGCGGCCCGGCGGAAGAACCAGTCAATGATCGGGACCCGGACTCGGCGGCAGCGCCTGCGGGCGGCGAAGCGCCCGCAAGCCCCGCAGAGCCCGTGAGCCGCGCGGAATTCGATCAGTTGAAGGCCGAGCGCGATCAGTTGTTGGATCGGCTGGCCCGGTTGCAGGCCGAGTTTGAAAATGCGCGCAAGCGGGCCGAGCGCGAGCGGATCGCGGACCGCGACTATGCCACAGGCAACGTGGTCGAGCAGTTCCTGCCCGTCGTGGATAACTTCGAGCTGGCGCTCAAGTCTACCGGCTCGGCGCATCAATTGCGCCACGGGGTTGAGTTGATCGTTAAACAAATGGAAGAGATTCTGCGCCAGTTGCAGGTACACCCGATCCCGGCGGTGGGCGAGCCTTTCGATCCCCGGCTGCATGAGGCGCTTGGCTCGGTGGATCGAGACGATCTGCCCGACCAGCACGTGGCCGAGGAGATCCGCCGCGGCTACCGGCTGCGCGAGCGGCTTTTGCGCCCAGCGTTGGTGCGTGTGGCGCACAACCCGAAACAGACAAGCGAATGAGTTCTAATTCAAATGGGTTCTAATACAAGAGTGAGCAAAGCAGACTACTACGAAGTGCTGGGCGTCTCCCGCGAGGCCAGCGACCAGGAGTTGAAGAGCGCCTATCGCAAGCAGGCCCTCAAATACCATCCTGACCGCAACCCCGGCAACCATTCGGCTGAAGAGAAGTTCAAAGAGGCCAGCGAGGCTTACCAGGTGCTGACCGACCCGCCGCGGCGGGCCGCCTACGACCGCTACGGCCACGCCGGCCTGGGCGGGCAGGGCTTCAGCGGGGGACCGTTTGCCGCCGGCGTCGACATCAGCGACATCTTCGGCGATCTTTTCGGCGAGATGTTCAATGTGGGAGGCGGCGCGCAGCGTGGTTCGCAGCGCGGCTCACGCCAGAGGCGCGGCGACGATCTGCGCCTCGACCTGGCCATTGAGTTCGAGCAGGCCTTCTTTGGCACGGACGCCGAGGTGAAGATCCGCCGCCTTGAAACCTGCACGGCTTGCAATGGCCGGGGCAGCGCGACCGGCCGCGGCCCCAGCCCCTGTGGCCAATGCCAGGGCCGGGGCGAGATCCGCTACCAACAAGGCTTTTTCTCCGTGGCTCGAACCTGCGGCGTCTGCGGTGGCTGGGGCTCCGTCATCGGCGATCCCTGTTTGACCTGCCGCGGCGAGACGCGCGTCAGCAATGAACGCACGCTCAACGTCAAGGTGCCGCCAGGCGTCGAGCATGGAACCCGCATCCGCTGCACCGGCGAAGGCGACGCGGGCCGCTCCGGCGGGCCCAGGGGCGACCTCTATGTCGTGCTCTCCGTCCGCTCTCACGACTTCTTCGAGCGCCAAGGCCAAGACCTGCACTGCGTCATCCCCATCAGCTTTCCCCAGGCAGCCCTGGGCGCCGAGATCGAGATACCCGGCATCGACGGCCCGGTGACCCTCAAGATTCCAGAGGGCACGCAGAGCGGCCGCGAGTTGCGCGTCCGCGGGCGCGGCGTCCCCTATGTGAACGAAAGAGGCCGCGGCGATCTGATTGTGAAGGTGCTGGTGCAGATTCCCAAAAAACTCTCCCGCACCGAGCGCGAACTGATCGCCAAGCTGGCCGAGTCGCTCTCCGCCGACAACAAACCCACCTCCCCCGGCCTGCTCGACAAGATGAAGGATTTGTTCAACTAGGGGATCGCTGGACAAGTCGGGGAATTGAGCAACCAGGCAGTTTTGAATGGGCGCGGCTTTAACCGCGCCGGAAAAGTAGCAAACTAAATGCGGGCTTTAGCCCCTGAGGGAATGTCTGCTTCTCCGCATGACTTGTTCGGAAATTCCCTGAATGCTCGTTTCTATTTGTACAGGCGTAGCTCTTTCTTGACATAAATTCGTTTATAAACGATAATTCTTCTGTGTACGAGATTCGCCACTACCTGACGCAGGACGAGCAAGACGTCTTCATGGAGTGGCGTGGCCAACTCCGCGACACAAAGGTAAGCATCGCGATTGACCGAAGAATCAACCGCATCGAGCTAGGCAACTTCCGTGATCGCAGGTTTGCCGCGATGGCGTTTGGGAGCTGCGGATCGACGTTGGGCGAGGATATCGAGTCTATTACGCCGTCGCCGGAACTGAGGTGGTCATGCTGCTTTGTGGAGGCGACAAGCGAACCCAGGATGCGGACATCAACCGCGCATGTCGATACTGGCTGGACTGGCAGAGGAGGAACGACAGATGAAGGACAGAACCCACGAAGAAGCCATGGCCGCGCTGTTCAAGGAAGATCCTGCCTATGCGCTTGACCTGCTGAACGCCATTCTTGAAGACGGGGAGCAGGGCGAACTGCTCATCGTCTTGCGCCAGATGACCAAAGCCTTTGGTGGAGTGCAAGGCGTGGCGGAAAAGGCCAACCTGAACCCAACCCAGCTCTACCGCACTTTATCCGAACAGGGCAACCCGGAACTCCGCAGCCTGTCCGCCATCCTCAAGGCCATGGGTCTGCGCCTCGCCGTCAAACGTGTCCGTGCAGCATGAGCAGGTCATTTTGCGGCTGGGATAGATTGCTCGAAGATCGGGGCGGGCCGACGCGGGTATCGGCTACAAGCTGCCCAAGCGGTGTTGGATCATGTCGGGGCGGTAGGCGTCGTCGCTCATGGCAGCCTCGCAGCCTTCGCCCAGGCGATCCGACAACTCCTGGATGGCGTTCACTTGATCCTGTGCATAGCCCACCGGGTCCAACACGGCCTTTTCGCTGCCGCTGCCTGGCTTGCTCGCGCGGTCGTACCACTGCCACTCCCGGTCTTTTTTCATTTGGGCGGCGCCGAGCATTCCCATACCCCCGCCTGAGGAGAGCGCCTTCATTTTTTCATCGAAGTTCTTCATAGCGGCTTCGGTGGCTCGTAGCTCGACCTGCGCCATCGCCAGCAATTGAACGCTGTTGAGGTATAGTTCGCTCCACAACGCCTGCCATTCATAAATATTTCGGTCCGTCGTAGCTTGCAAGGGCCCGTGCGTCTCGACAGTCTCCTTCAACTGCGGATCCCCACCGCGGTCTTGCAGCGTCCGCAGCGAACCAGCGATCTGGAAACTGTACACCACCTTCAGCCCGTTCTTGCGAGTCCGATAATCCGCCAAGGCTCCGGTGAGCGCCCCCGCCGCGTCGGCGGAACGGATCGCACTGTTCAAGGCCTCCCGAGCACTGTCCAGATTGCTGCTGGCGTTGAGCGCCTGGGCCAGTGCCTCAAGATGGGCCTTGTGGCAAGCGAAATAAGGGTGCGAGGTGAGCGATGTGCCCAGCGCATTGCCCGCAATCTCCAGCATGCCTCTGATACCTAGTTTCATCAAAGCGCCCGACCGGGTGTCCTCATCTACGGATTCCTTGACCAGCTTTCCGTATGTCCGTATTTTTTTGACGTTCTTGAAGAGCGAGTACGCATAAGCGGCATTTTGGGAGACACTCATTTTGGCATCCTTTGATCGGAATTTCCTCTTTGAGGCGGAGTTTCCATTCTGCTTTCCCAGCCACGCGAGAATATACCGGCGATTGCCCGGCTCGCAATCTTATTTGCATTCGTTGCAAGTGCGGGCGCCCCAGGTCTCGCTCGCTTCTGAGATATGGGAGCGCGGGTGCGAGAATCTTCGCTTTGGCCCCACATTCCACTCTCCCTGAAGCCGCCTCAACTCTCCCATGGGTTGACGATAGGCACACCGGCGGCGAGGAACGGTGCGGCATCGCGCGTGGCTATGGTGAATCCATGCACGGCCGCGATGGCGGCAATCTGGCCGTCCGCAACGGAGATCGTAAAGCCTTTGGCCATCGCCCTGCTGACCAGAAAGGCGTAGGCCACCGCAGCCTCCCGGTCGAAGTCCAGAAACCGCGTGCCGAAGAGCCCTGCCAGCAACTCCTGCATGGCCGTGGCCATGCCTCTTTTTCGTCTGCCGTCGGGCAGCACTTCAATGCCGAACAGCAACTCGGAAAGGTTGGTGGCTGTCAGGTAGAGCGTCTCGGCAGCTTGCCGGTCCAGCCAGGCCTCGACCGCCGGATCGGCACGTGCCTTCATCGGCTCCGAAATTACGTTCGTGTCAAGAATGATCATGGAATGATCATTCGAAGACTGCCGGTTTAGGCGGCGTTCGATCGCGAACGATGTCGAGATCGATTCCTCCGAACCGCTGCCCGAATGCGGCAAGTTCCGATCCGATCTTGAGGCGCGTCTTGGGAGAGACGGCTTCTTCCAGGATCACCCGAATCTCGGCCTCGGTGCTTCTCCCGTTGTGTGCCGCGCGTACCTTGAGTGCGCGATGAGTTTCTTCGGGAAGGTTGCGAACGGTGACGGCAGGCATGAGGCTTCGCTCCTTTGGAATCTGATCTCAATGATAGCATAATGCATGAAGTGATGGTGAGTCGGTGCAGCCGAGTTCCCAGGCCCCAAAACGGGACGCTCCCGGCCAACCTTTCGCCCCATCCAGCCAGATTCTTTTCGAGGCGCGCTTGCCAATCCGTGCTACACTCTATCCAATCGTAGAATTCGATCTGAAGTTCTTGCCTGTTCCGGTTACCGCCTACTCGCAAACTTCCACATTGCGTTCGCGGTAAATCAGTAAAGAGGAGCAACACACAATGGAACAGGGAACAGTCAAGTGGTTTAACGACGCCAAGGGATTTGGATTTTTGAGCCGCGAAAACGGCGAGGACGTCTTCGTCCATCACACCGCCATTCAGTCGAACGGTTTCCGTTCGCTTCAGGAGGGCCAGCGCGTCCAGTTCAACGTGACCAAGGGCCCCAAGGGCTGGCAGGCTGAGAACGTCCAGGTCGTCTAGTTCAGGCCGTCGAAATCAGGCCGTCACAGGGTTAACCAACCCGGCAATACGGATGAAATCGGCATCACGGATACAAACGCAAGAAAGGGACGGCAGCGATGCCGTCCCTTTCTTGCGTTTGACGTAATCTAGAACCTTTTGGAGGGAGCCAGCCAGTCGACTCGAACCTCTTGACGCTTCCCTGTCGACGACTGACCACTGATAACGGATAACTGACAACTGATAAGTGTAGGGCTAGGCGGCCGGCTTGAGGCTCTTGACGCTCACCTGCGGGATCGCCGGATGAAGGCTCTCCTTGGCCGTGTCGTGGGTACCAAGGTATTGCAGCACATCGTTGATTGAATCTTCAAATCGTGAGCCGGTCTTGTGGGTGGCTTTTACGCCCTTGGCCACAAGCTGGCAAACTTCAAAACGGTTCATTCCATGTGCAAGTGCGCGGTGGATCTTGTCGGAACGCATGACGAACTCCGATCAACAGGTTGCTGGTTAATTGTTGCGTGGGGTGCGGAGCTCGTCAGAAGCGATAGGACGGCCGGAGCCGAGCAGGCTGGTCAGTTTCTGGTCTAACTTCATTGTACGCTGGAAACGAATGGGGTGCCGCTCCCTGTGCGAGCCCGGCCGCGGGCCAAGGTCGCGGGCGAGGGGCACGGATCGAGGTCGCGGATCGAGAATGTAGCCCTGGCGCGCACAACTGCCGCTTTCGCGCAAGCGAAATCCCTGTTAACATAGAGGTCACACCTACCCGATTTGCGGGAAACCCCGAAGAGATTGCAGCGAAAGAGGTTACACATGGCAGACACCGCCAAGATTGAAGACAAGCTGGAACGCAAGAAACTGAAACGCATCGCCCGCAAGAAGGCCGCGCCCAAGGCAAAGCGCACCGGCCCGCGCGGCGAAAACAAGAAAAAGCTCAAGAAACTGGCTCGCGGAGTATCAAAGCGCTAAGCGGCCGCTTTCGGCAATGAATCGGGTTCCGGGCCTGTCCGGCACGGCTCGGCTGGCCAGAACCCATGCCCCCTTCCCCGCAATGGCCTTTTCCGTCATCGACGTGGAAGCCAATCTGCCTGTATCTGAACGCCAGCCTAGCCCAGTTTGGTCAGGGGAAGCGCCCGCAACCGGCAGAACCCGCGACCTCAGGGGATGAGGAGAACTGCACTGGCCAGCCAACTGCTTGCCCGCA
>OCTA010000743.1_pt1 | contig 29946 bp, 31 predicted proteins | sample 1538991 | NCBI WGS metagenome assembly OCTA01 (sample SAMEA3539302, study PRJEB22396) | soil metagenome | biome: tundra; feature: field; material: soil | place: USA | collected 2010-05 | depth 0.15 m | reverse complement strand
CCGGCGCCATCTCGTGGTGGCTGAACTCCACCGAGATGCCCATGCTCTCCAGCATGGCGATGGCGGCTCGCCGGAAGTCGTGCCCCGTGCCATGCGGCACGTGATCGAAGTAGCCGGCCTGATCCACCGGGATGGGCGACGCGCCAGCAATGATCGGGTGTTCGAACAGGAAGAACTCGACCTCGGGGTGCGTGTAGAAGGTGAACCCAAGGTCCGCAGCCTTAGCCAGCGCCCGTTTGAGGACGTACCGCGAATCCGCAAAGCTCGGGGAGCCGTCGGGCAGCATGATGTCGCCGAACATTCTTGCGGTGCCCGGGTTCTCACCACGCCAGGGCAGCACCTGAAACGTCCCAGGATCGGGTTTGACCAGCATGTCGGCCTCGTAGACCCTGGTGAAACCCTCGATGGCGCTGCCGTCGAAGCCGATGCCCTCCGCGAAGGCTCCCTCGAGCTCTGCAGGGGCCACGGCAACCGACTTCAACTGGCCCAGAACGTCGGTGAACCAGAGCCGCACGAAGCGGATGTCGCGTTCCTCGATGGTGCGTAGGACGAACTCCTGCTGACGATCCATATCGCGATCCTGCCCTATGAGTGTTTCGCGCGGGTTAAGAAATGCCGGTGGCCCCTGTGTCACATCTCCAACACGCGCTGCGCCGCATTGTGACCCGGAATGCCGCTCACGCCGCCTCCGCGTCGTGCCCCGGCCCCACAGACCAGCAGCCGTTCGTAGGCAGTCTCGACTCCCCAGGTGCCGACGTCGGCCTGTTCTTGCGCCCACGGCCACTGCAGCGAACGGTGGAAGATGTTGCCGCCGGGCAGTCCGAGATCGAGCTGCAGGTCCAGGGGGGTTCTTGCCTCAAGGCAGAGATCACCGTTCTGGTCGCGCAGGATGACGTCCTCGATGGGCTCGGCCAGAACACCGTTCAGCGACCTCAGCGCCGCAGCCAGCGCCACCCCCCGCAGGGCCTCGTTGTCCACGCCGAACAGCCGCGCCGGCAGGTGCAGACCGAACAGCGTCAGGGTCTGGGCATCGGTGGCTGCCAGGTCAGCTCCCAGAATGCTGCGGTCCGACAGCGTGTGGCAGTAGATCTCGCAGGGGATCAGGTCCGGCACCACACCGGCCACCGCTGCGCCGTAGGCCCGCTGCAGCTGGCTGTAGTCCTCGTTGATGTGGAAGGTCCCGGCGAACGCTGCGCGCGGATCGACCGAGGTGTCCCTCAGCCGCGGCAGGCGCGAGAGCATCATGTTGACTTTGAGCTGGGCACCCTCGGGTGCCGCCTCGGTGTCGATCGGCTGGGCGCCAGCTACCGCCAGAAGCCCGTTGAGGACGACCGGCGCGAGGTTGCTCAAGATCGCGGATCCGGTTGCCGACCGCACGCCGGCACTCTCGCGCCAGGTCACGGTCCCTGACGGGTCCACCGCGGTGGCCTCAGCGCTGGTCAAGATGGTCGCCCCGGCCGACGTGGCGGCAGCCGCAAGGGCGTCGGTGACCGAACCCATGCCGCCGAGAGGGACATCCCAGTCGCCGGTGCCGTTACCCATGAGGTGGTAGAGGAAACAGATGTTCTGGGCGAGGGACTCCCCGTCAAGGTCGGCGAAGGTGCCGATGAGGGCATCTGTAGCCACGATGCCGCGGATCGTGTCGTTGCGGAACGTCGAGCGCAACACCTCGCCAAGGGGGCAGAGCACCAACGACTGCCACAGGTCGTCGTCAGCAACAAGCTCGCGGACCTGCTCCTGGGACAGCAACGGCTCCAGAACCGTCGGAAACACCCGCTCGGCCAGGGAGGCCACCCGGCGGTAGAAGCGTTGCCACTGCACGAACTCCGCACCCGAGCCGGTCAGCGCGGCGAACGCCGAGGCGGTGCCCGCCTCGTCGGTGGTGTCAATGAGCAACCCTTTGGTGGGCGCGGTCGGCAGTGGAGTGAACGAGGGGTAGCGGCGACGCACGAACGTCAGGTTGAGATCGAGTTCGCTGATGACCCGGCGCGGCATCAGCGAGACAAGGTAGCTGTACCGGGACACCATGGCGTCGACGCCCGGAAAAGCCTGAGCGGAGATGGCGGCACCGCCCACATGATCGGCTTGCTCCAGCACAAGAACTTTTCGGCCAGCTCGGGCCAGATAGGCAGCAGCGGTCAGCCCGTTGTGGCCGGCGCCCACGACAATGTCGTCGTACCTGATCACCTCCCTCACCCTAGGGGCAACAAGGGCTCCCCAAGCAGCCCTCCCGGTAGCTTCTGAGTTCAGCGGAGCTACCTCTGGGACGCTCACGGCCCCGCTGGCACCTCGTATCCAGCGACATGTTGGCGGTGGATAGGCTGCCGCTATGGCGCAGATGCGACTGGCTCTTGCCCAGATCAACCCGACCGTGGGCGACCTGAGCGGCAATGCACGGGCGATCCGTGAGTGGACCGGCAAGGCGGCCACCGCGGGGGCCCACCTGGTGGCGTTCCCGGAGATGATGCTCACCGGATATCCCGTGGAGGACCTGGCGCTGCTCTCGTCGTTCGTCGAAGCCTCACGGGCTGCGCTGGCGGAACTGGCCACTGCGCTGGTCTCCGATGGCCACGGCGACCTGCCTGTCGTCGTCGGCTACCTCGACCAGGCGCCGTACCGCCTCAGTGAGGCAGACCGACCGCTCCCCCAGAACTGCGCTGCGGTGCTGCATCAGGGCCAGGTGAAGGCTCGCTATGCCAAGCATCATCTGCCCAACTACGGCGTGTTCGACGAATTCCGTATCTTCGCCCCCGGCAAAGACCTCACAGTCGTGCGCATCGGAGAGGTCGACGTGGCCATCGCGATCTGTGAGGACCTCTGGCAGGAAGGCGGACCGGTGGCCCAGAGCCGCCGGGCCGGTGCGGGGCTGCTCCTGGTGATCAATGGGTCACCCTACGAACGCGACAAGGACGACGTCCGCTACGAGCTGGTGGCGCGACGGGCCGCCGAGGCCGGATGCACCCTTGCCTACCTCAACATGGTCGGCGGCCAGGACGAGCTCGTCTTCGACGGAGACTCCTTGGTTGTGGACGCCGCGGGTACAGTCCTGGCCCGCGGGCCACAGTTCGACGAGGACCTGCTGGTCGTGGATCTGGATCTCGAGCCGAGCACTGTCAACGTCGCCGACTCTTCTGCTGATGGGGTCCTGCACGTCACGATCAGCGACACACCCACCCCGGGGTACGCCGCAGCGCCCGCGGCGCTGGCCACACGCCTCGACCCGGTCGGCGAGATCTACCACGCGGTGCAGCTTGGGCTACACGACTACGTCCGCAAGAACGGCTTCGGGTCGGTGCTGCTGGGGGTCTCCGGCGGGATCGACTCGACCCTGGTGGCCACGATCGCCGCGGATGCGCTGGGTGGGGAGAACGTCGTGGCGATCAGCAACCCGAGCAAGTACTCCAGCCAGGGTTCCTGCGACGATGCTGCCGAGCTTGCGGAGAACCTCGGGCTGGACTACCGCGTCGTCCCCATCGAGCCAATAGTCAGCGTGTTTCTTGACAGTGTGAAGCTGACCGGGGTGGCCGAAGAGAACCTGCAGGCACGGGTGCGCGCCCTGATCTGGATGGGGCTGGGCAACCAGGAAGGGCACCTCGTGCTGACCAACAGCAACAAGAGCGAGGTCTCGGTCGGCTACTCGACCATCTACGGCGACAGCGTCGGCGGGTACGCGCCGCTCAAGGACGTACCCAAGACGATGGTGTGGGAGCTGGCACGGTGGCGCAATGCCGAGGCACTGCGCCGCGGTGAGAAGCCGCCCATACCCCTGGCCTCTATCAGCAAGGCGCCGTCGGCCGAGCTGCGCCACGGCCAGCTCGACCAGGACTCGCTGCCGCCCTACGAGCTGCTCGACGAGATCCTCGACCGCTATGTCGAAGGAGCCCAGGACCGGGCCGAACTGGTCGAGGCCGGCTTCGACGCCTCAGTGGTCGAGCACGTGGTCATGCTCGTCGACCGGGCGGAGTGGAAGCGTCGTCAGTTCGCGCCAGGCCCCAAGATCTCGTCATTGGCATTTGGACGCGACCGACGCCTGCCCATCACGAATCGTTGGCGCGGGCACCATTGACCTCAAACGTAGGGACCGTTCGCTTCTGCTTCAGCCAAACCTGCACCCTGGGTTTGGTCCCGTAGCCGACAACACAAGGAGCCTCATCGATGAGTGAACAAGCACCCCCCTACGGCCTCGGCGCCGGCAATGTGTCCGGATCGGCGACTGCGCCGCTAAAGCGAATCCGCATCCCGCACCTTCAGGCGATGAAGGAGCGGGGACAGCGATGGGCGATGCTCACGGCGTACGACCAGTACGCCGCCGAGATCTTCGACGAGGCCGGCATTCCCGTTCTCCTGATCGGCGACTCGGCCGCTAACAACGTCTACGGATATGAGACGACCGTACCTGTCACAGTCGATGACCTGGTGCCCTTGGTCCGGGCCGTCACGCGCTCGGCCAAACATGCCCTGGTCGTGGCCGACCTGCCGTTCGGGTCCTATCAGGCCAGCCCGACCCAGGCACTGGGCACAGCAACCCGGTTCATGAAGGAAGGTCTGGCGCACGCGGTCAAGCTCGAAGGCGGACGTGCCATGGTCCCCGAGGTCGAGCTGCTGGTGCGCGCCGGCATCCCGGTCATGGGACACATCGGCTTCACCCCCCAGAGCGAGCACGTGCTCGGCGGGTATCGCATTCAGGGGCGCGGAGACTCGGCCGACGCACTGGTCGAGGACGCCCTGGCTCTGGAGAGGGCCGGAGCCTTCTCGGTCGTCATGGAGATGGTGCCCGCATCGGTCGCCGCCCGGGTCACCGAGGTCCTGCACATCCCGACGATCGGGATCGGCGCGGGGCCGAGCTGCGACGCCCAGGTGCTGGTCTGGCAGGACATGGCCGGGCTACGCGGCGGTAAGGCGCCACGTTTCGTCAAGCGGTATGCCGACCTGCGCACCAGCCTGGGGGACGCCGCCCGTGCCTACGCTTCTGACGTCGCGGGCGGGACCTTCCCCGCAGCAGAGCACTCGTTCGAGGACTGACCCGGCCCCACCCGCCAGCTGGAGCTGACCAGCTCCAGCCGACCAGCTCCAGCCGATCAGCTCAGTGTCGAGGCGCCGACCTCAGCAGCGCGTACTCCCTGGCTGAAAAGGCTTGACTGGTATACCGGCGGTCCTGTCACAGGAGCAGTGCCAAGCGGCGCCCCGAGCGGCCACGTGCGTGGCGGTGGGTTGGCGAAACGTCCGCCACCGCGGCGCTGAGAAGGGCGTTACATGAGCAATCACAGCAAAAAGACTGGACCCGGGGATTGTGCAATCGTCGCCATCTTGATGTGCTGAGTGTCTGGACATTTCCCCTAGCCGGCCGGCTCCGTCCGGACGGAACGGATCGAGGTCGCGATGACAGCAGCAACGGAATCCAGCGAGGTTCCAACAGAAGGCATGCAGGGCGCCCCCGTCATCGAGGTGAGTCGGGTGGTGCCCGTTCCTATCGAGAAGGTCTGGCAGCTCCTGACCACCTCCGCCGGGGCAGAGGCGCTCCTGGGCAAGGGCGCCATGCTCGGCGCCAAGGGAGAACCGTGGCGCAGTGTGGACGGGAGCCACGGAGTGGTTCGCAGCTACCACCCGATGGAGCAAGTGCGCTTCTCTTGGCACGCCGACGAGCGTGCGGCCGCGACTCTGGTTGACCTGCGGCTCACCCCTGAAGGCCACGACACGCGCCTGGACCTGCGGCACGAGCGCATTGACGACGCCTCGCTAGGCCAGAGCCTGCCGCGACGCTGGGAAGATGCCCTATCGAGGATCGGCGGGCCAACCGCCTGAGATCGCCGCGCACAGCGACAAGGCCTCAGCCTGATGCCTTAGTCCGCGAGCCCTTGCTCGTCCCACGCCTTGTCCTCTGCGTCCCAACGCTGCGTGTTCTCCTTGGCGTGCGATAGGGCCTGCTCCGCCGCCGCATAGGTGTCGAACGGACCCATCAACCGGTCAACCGCGCTCTTGTTGGCGTCATCCTCGACTGCCCCGGTACTTACGTTGAACCAGTACGCCATGGCAAACCTCCGGGTAGGTCAACTGCGCGGGCCCTGCCTAGACTTCACAGTATGCCGATCACCTACGCAAGCGTCACGCCCGGAGTCCTGAGCAGACGACGCAGCGTTCCCGCTTCCATCGCGCGGCCGGAGTATGTCGATCAGCCGGCCCCCGCCAAGTACACCGGTCCGGAGGTCAAGGACGCCGAGACCATCGAGAAGATGCGGGTCGCCGGACGCATCGCGGCGCGGGCCATGGAGGCCGCAGCCGCCGTGATCGCGCCAGGGGTCACCACCGACGAGCTCGACCGGATCGGCCACGAGTACATGCTCGACCATGGCGCCTACCCGTCGCCACTGGGCTACCGCAGGTTCCCGAAGTCGCTGTGTACCAGCGTCAACGAGGTCATCTGCCACGGCATCCCCGACGACCGGCCACTTCAAGATGGTGACATCGTCAACATCGACATCACCGCGTACATCGGCGGGGTCCATGGCGACACCGATGCCACATACCTCTGCGGCAACGTCGACGACGAGTCCCGGCTGCTGGTCGAGCGCACCCGGGAGGCCATGATGCGCGGCATCAAAGCGGCCATGCCTGGCCGTGAGATCAACATCATCGGGCGGGTGATCCAGAGCTATGCCAAGCGTTTTGGCTATGGGGTCGTGCGCGACTTCACCGGCCATGGGATCGGGACAGCCTTCCACTCCGGGCTGGTGGTCCCGCACTACGACGCGGCCCCGAAGTACAGCACGGTGATCGAGCCGGGAATGACGTTCACTGTCGAGCCAATGCTCAACCTGGGCACGGTGGAATGGGACATGTGGGACGACGACTGGACCGTGGTCACCAAGGATCGCAAGCGCTCGGCGCAGTTCGAGCACACCTTGCTCATCACCGACACCGGTGCTGAGATCCTCACCCTGCCCTGATCGCTCAGCTTCGCTGCAACCGGAAGGCGACTCATGCCCACCACGCATCACCCTCTTGGTATAGACATTGGCGGCAGTGGCATCAAGGGCGCGCCCGTGGATCTGGCCAAAGGTCAGTTCGCCAAAGATCGGCTGCGGTATGAGAACCCGAAGCTGTCCTCACCCAAGGCGGTGGTCGACATCGTCGTGAAGATCGCAGAGCACTTCGCCGACGACACCGGGGACTCTCCCATCGGCGTCACGCTGCCTGCGGTGGTGACCAGCGGCGTTGTGCGTACCGCAGCCAACATCGACCCCGCCTGGATCGGCACCGACGCGCGAAGCCTGCTGAGCAACAGGCTCGGTCGACCGGTCACCGTGGTCAACGACGCTGACGCGGCGGGGCTGGGCGAGCTCCAGTTCGGGGCTGCCCGCAACGCCGGCGGTCTGGTTCTGGTGAGCACTCTGGGCACCGGCATCGGTTCCGCACTCTTCTACGACGGCGTACTGATTCCCAACTCCGAGCTCGGGCATCTCGAGATCGACGGCCGCGAGGCCGAGCACCGCGCCGCCTCGAGCGTCAAGGACGACAAGAACCTGTCTTGGCAGGAGTGGGCCGAGCGTCTTCAGCGGTACTACTCCCACGTGGAGAGCCTGCTCTGGCCGGATCTGATCGTTGTCGGGGGAGGCGTCTCCAGGAAGGCGGACAAGTTCCTGCCGCTCCTGCATCTTCGCGCGCCGATCGTGGCCGCCCAGCTCCAGAACTCGGCAGGCATCATCGGCGCTGCCTGGCTGGCCTGCAGCGTCGCCGGCGATCACGGGCGCCCCAACCCCTGACGGCCAAGTCCCCGCGAGGCTGGTTGGCTATCGGATCCGGGACAGGTCCGCGAGCAGGTCCGGGGCACGACGCTCGTAGATGCGGGCGCCCCACCACGTCCCGAACCCCAACGCTGCGGACCCGAGAAGGACGGCTAGCCCCAGGCAGAGCCAGCCCATCCAGATGTGCCCCGTCAGCGCCCCGAACCCGATTGCCACCAGCGGGAGGTTCAGCACGAAGACCGCCGCCCCAGCGACCGCCTGGATGACCACGGTCAAGGCCGACGAGCCTGGCGGCGCCCCGAATGGGTTCTCACCAGGGCCCGGCACAGGGTACGGCTTCAGGGCGCTCATCACGCTGGCCACGCCGAAACCGGTCAGCAGGAAACCCACACCGACCCCCAACAGGGCCGGCCATAGGCTCCATCGTCCCGTGAGCGCGCAACCGAGGATCGCGTAGCCAGGCAGGAGGGCTGACGCCGCGATTGCTGTTGGCGCCAGCCGGCCAAGGCGGTCGGCACGACCGGACACTCCGGTGGCAACATGGGTCCAGAAGGCCGTCCCGTCATACGCGATGTCGTTGTGCATACTCCAGCCGAGCAGGAACCCAGCAGTGGGCGCCATGGCCAGCGACCACAATTCGCTACCGCCGCTCAGCGGGGGCAGCAGGAGGCCCAACGGCAGCAGGAGCATCAGCGCGACCGAGCTGATGTAGCGAGGATCCCGAAGCCAGGAGGTGAGCGAGCGCGCGGCCACCGCCCCGGCGGGTGTGGCCGGCATCCGGGCGAACCACCCCAGCCCGGCATCCCGGGTGAGCGCTCGCTCGCCGGTGGCTCCCCGCGGATTCTCCAGGGCACCCCGCAGCAAGAAGTCCCACGCCAGCAAGGCCGCCGCCAGGACGACGACCGCCAAGAACAGACGCAAGAGCCCTGTCCAGATCGCTCCGTCCACAATGTCGGCAGGGGCCGACCAGGCCAGACCCAGGGGCGTCCACCCCAGCACGTCGGCCACATGCGGCAGCAGACCGGGCGTGGAGAGGCGTTTCATGATCGAGGACCCAACCACGCCGAAGCCCACCGAGAGCAGCAGCACGAGCACGGGCACCGTCTCTCGGCCCCGGCGACGTTGGGACATCGACGAGAATGCCGTTGAGGTCAGCCGGCTCAGAGCCACACACGTCAGGACTGCCACCGCGGCCGCGGCCGGTGCCACCAGAACCGCCAGGACTGAACGCGACCAGGTGATCACGGTTGCCAGCCCCAGAATCGTCGTCACCGCGGCCGGGACACTGACCAGCGACGAGGCCAGCAGACCAAGAACAAGCTGGCGCCGTGGAACCGCGAAGGTTGCGAACCGGGCGGGGTCGAGAGTCTCGTCGATGCCATAGGCGATGACGGGGAACACCGCCCAACCGAGCGTCAGCGCACTGCCTCCGATGATGACCACAGTCCGGGCGACTTCGCTGGGCACGGCAAACCTCAAGGTGATGAGCCCCGTCGCCACGACCACAAGCACGCTCAGGCCGTACACCCCGCCAAGGATCAGGCCCACCAGCTGCGGCGTGCTGCGCCGGAGCCCGTTACGCAGCAGCTGCCATTTCAGTCTGACGATGAGCGCAACCACGCCAGACCCTCCCCGACGTCGGTCTGTCCGCCCACGAGGTCGACGAAGCGTTCCTCCAGGGTCATCCCGGAGCGAACCTCATCGAGGGTGCCGACCGCGCGAATCTGCCCAGCAGCCACGACGGCGACCCGATCACACAACCTCTGGACCAGGTCCATCACATGGCTGGACAGGATCACTGTGCCACCTGAGCTGGCATAACCCTCAAGTATCTGGCGGATGGTCGAGGTCGAGATGGGGTCGACGCCTTCAAATGGCTCGTCAAGCACCAGGAGCCTCGGGGCATGGATCAGGGCACAGGCGAGGGAGATCTTCTTCGTCATTCCGGCCGAGTAATCAACAACCAAGTTCCCACCGTCATCGTCCAGACCCAGTGCGCCAAGCAGCTCGTGGGCGCGTTCAACAACCAGTGCGCGGTCCATGCCGCGCAACAGACCCGAGTAACAGATGAGCTGCAGACCGGTCAGGCGGTCGAACAGCCGCAGGCCGTCGGGTAGGACGCCTACGAGCTGTTTCGCGCGGACGGTATCGGACCACACATCGTGGCCCATGACGTGAGCTGTGCCGGCGTCCGGGCGCAGCAGTCCGGTAGCCATGGACAGCGTGGTTGTCTTGCCTGCGCCGTTGGGCCCGACGAAACCGAAGAACGACCCACGCGGAACCTCAAGGTCCAGACGGTCGACGGCGAGTGTCGACCCGAAGGCCTTGGACAGGCCACGCAAACTGAGCACCGCGGAACTTCCCCAAGATGGCATATTGTGACGGTAGCAATCCTTGCCGCCAGGATGTCCCGGTTCATGCGCCTAGCCGAAGTCGGAGGGGACCCCATCGAAGAGGTCGCGCACCTGCATGCCGTCGGGTCCGAAGGATTTCACCTGAGACAGATAGAGCTGACGGCCGATGGGGCTCAGCAGTGCGTCATGGATCGGGACGCAGACCCGAGGTGAGATCTTCTGCGCGAACACAATGGTGTCGCGACTGGCCGTCCATGGCGCGTTCAGCGGGAGGGCGAGGATATCGATCTGGCTGGGTTCGCAGTCGTAGGCGTCGCCAGGATGGAAAAGGCTCGGTTCTCCCTTGGCGCGGAGCACCACACCCAGATTGCCGACCCGGGGCAAAGCCTCATTGATCAGCGCATGTTTTTCCCCCACCGGCGTGACCTCCACCCGCCCAAAGGTCAGCGCCTTTCCAGCCACCGTGTGCTCAGCACCGATCCCGGCCGCCTGCATGACGGCGGCCGCCTGAGGCTCGGCATAGAGCCTTGCTTGCGGGTTGATCTCCAACAACGCCGGAAGTCTTTGCAGGTCAACGTGATCCGCGTGCTGATGAGTGACCAGGATGACGTCAAGGCCGGTTACGTCCACGATGCGTGACGAGAACGCACCCGGGTCGAGCAGGATTCGTTGGCCGCTGGTCTCCACGAGCAGGCACGCATGTCCAAGATGAGTGATCCGCATGCTGGCAACCTATAGCCACCCCAGACTCGATAGCCACCGTTCGAGCAACCCCGGGCCCACCGGCAGGGGTGAGCCTGCCCGATGGCGGCACGTCTGGCCCTGTCGCCGGACGCGGGACCCTTGAACCTCAGCGCCATAACCTGCCATGGCAGCCCGTTCTGCAGCCACGACCGTGCAACGCCCCGCTCGCAGGCGTTGACGCACCCGGCTCGGTGCGCGAGGTTGGAGGCAGCCTTAAACGCAAGCCTTCCGCGCGGCATGCAGTACGTTGGGACTCTTATGTCTTCCGAACTCTTGATCGAAGCCTTCGACCGGATCAGCTCGGTCGTTCATTCCGCGTTGACCGGAGCGAGCATCGAGGTGCTCACGTTCCGGGCAGATCCCGGCGCGAACACGATGGCCTGGTTGATCTGGCACCTGACCCGCGTGCAGGACGGCCACATCGCAGAGCTTGTGGGCGAAGAGCAGGTGTGGACCGCTGGAGGCTGGGCTGACCGATTTGACCTGCCCTTCGATCCCGGGGCCACCGGCTACGGGCAGAGCGCAGGCGAGGTGGCCGCAGTCCGCGCCGATGCCGAGCTCCTGGCGGGCTACTACGACGCGGTACATGTCCGGACCCTCGGCTACCTGCACACTCTGGCTCAGAGCGACTTCGCCAGGATCGTCGACACGGCGTGGGATCCTCCCGTAACCCTCGCCGTGCGTCTGGTCAGCATCCTGTCGGACGACCTCCAGCACGCGGGCCAGGCTTCCTACGTTCGGGGGCTCGCCATGCGGGCGGGGCTCTGAGCCTCAGCCCGAGATCACCAGCCGCACGTCAACGGGGGGACCGTCGACACCATCCATCCCCGCACCACGTGAGGACCATCGCATGAGAACGTTAGCCACCGGCCAGGACGCCACCCGCAAGACCGACCCGGGCCACCCTGGCTCCACGGGCGGGCAGAAGAACGTTGCTGAGGATGCCACTGACGACCGGCGCAGCGTCTTCGAGCGGGAGAGAGACGAGTTCGGCGGTGTCAAGGTCGGCTCGGCGTTCTTCGGCTGGCTCACTGCCACCGGAACCGCCGTGATGCTGACTGCCTTCGTTGCCGCAGCCGGCACTGCGGTTGGTGTGGCGACCAACACCAACGCCGGCAGCGCTACGACCCAGGCTGCCCAGGACCCGAAGACCGTCGGCATCGTCGGGGCGATCGTGCTGTTGGTCGTGCTGTGCGTGGCCTACTACTGCGGCGGCTACGTCGCCGGACGGATGGCCCGGTTCCACGGGCTGAGGCAAGGACTGGCCGTGTGGCTGTGGGCCGTCGCCATCGCCGCTCTGGTGGCGGTGCTGGCAGCACTGGCAGGCAGCCAGTACGACGTGCTGAGCAAGCTGAACAGCTTTCCGCGCATCCCGGTGAGCCAGGGGAACCTGACCACCGGAGGCCTCATCGCCCTCGTCGTGGTCGCGGCGGGCAGTCTGGGCGGTGCCCTGGCCGGTGGCCTGGCCGGCGTGCACTTCCACCGGAAGGTCGACAGGGCAGGCCTGCAAGGCTAGCTCTGGTGCGCAGGGGTCGACCCGCGCGCCGCTGACTGCGCCAAGGACAGCCCGACCAGGGGTCGATGGCGATGTCCACCGGCAGCCCACCGCAAGTTCTCAGACCCTCATCGGCACGGCAAGCCCACACACCAGCTGAGCAGATCCGCTCGTTCTGGGCCGCTCTGGCCCTGTCGCCAGGCTGCTGGCACTGGCACCCGGCAGCCGCTTCGCCGCCGCTCTTGGCTTTCTGATGGCAGCGGCGGTTTGGGGCGCGCTGCTGCTGGAAGGCTAAGTCGACGTCGGCGGCTTCGGTCCGATTCCCGACCTGGGTGACCCCATCGGTACGCCGAGACGACATCAAACGCTGTCGCAGAAGCGGTCGCGCCTTGGGAACGCTTTGCCTTCTCCTAGCTCACCACCGTGATGAAATGGACCGCGGTTCCCTGACAGCGCGGCGAGTCTCAGGCAGGATGAGTCACGAGGAGGAGATAATGCTGCGAACCGCGTTTCAGGTGTCCCCCGGGGGGAACGAGCAGGTTCCGGCACCCATGGGTCCACGCCCGGCTTGGCTGCGCCCGGAGGGACCAGTGCCCGCTTTGGCACCGTTTGGTGGAGAATGTACCCCGGGGAGGAATGTTCAGTGACTGCACGAGGCGAACTGAAGATCGAGGACCCCGCCAAGCCCCGGCGACCTCGAGCCCACCTTGTGTCCGGGGTGAGCCGGCGCCGTATCTGGCTGCGTCGCGTGGGCGTGCTGATGGTCGTCCTGGTGCTTTGGCTCGCCTGGTCTATCGGTGGGGCCCTGACGGCTCCGGGAACCGACACCACATCTGCGCGGCTGGCCGAGTGGGCCCGGTTCCACGGGCTGGGCTGGGTGGTCAGCGATCTGGAGCAGGCCCAGTACAAGGCCAACCCTCCCAAGGTTGGCGGGAGCCTCGCCGGCGGCATCCCCCGCATCTCGGCCCGGCCAGCACCGAGCCACCCCACCCAGCCACCGGGGTACCTGCCCCCTCCGGCCACGGTGCCAGCCCAGGCCCAGCCATCTCTTCCGGGCGAAGGAGCCTGGCAGTCGCTGGTCAGCCTTCACGGCCAACCGGCAATCCGGGCAGCGTTTCTGCGTCCCGACTCCCAGCACACCAGCTATCTGGTCGGGGTGACCTGGCTCAACCAGAACCTGGTCAAGGTGGTCCTGCATCCCGGCTATCAGGTGCCTGGCACATCGGGCTTGTCTGAGCCATCGCAGGTCTCTGCTTCCCAGCGGGACAGCCTGCTGGCGACGTTCAACTCGGGCTTCACCATGGTTGACGCCAACGGCGGCTACTGGCAGGACGGCCAGACCATGGCACCGCTGCGCCAGGGTGCGGCCTCAATGGTCCTGTACAAGAACGGTCATATGGACGTGGTCAGCTGGAACGCAGCCAACCCTGGCCCAGACGTCGCGGCGGTCCGCCAGAACCTCGTCCTGCTGGTCGACCACGGCACGATCAGCCCGAATGTGGACAGCACGACGACAACGACATGGGGGGCAACCCTCGGCAACAAGACCTACGTCTGGCGCTCAGCCGTGGGAATCCGCAAAGACGGCTCGCTGGTGTTCGTGGCTGGCGCCTCGCTGTCGGTGCGCACACTGGCTAACATCGTGCACGACGCGGGAGCGGTCCGGGCGATGGAGCTCGACATCAACCCGGAGTGGACCAACTTCATCACCTATACCCATCCAAGCCCAGGCGAAGCGGTGCCGCAGATGCTCACCAAGGACGAACAAGCCAACCCCTACCGGTACCTCCAGCCGTCATCGCGCGACTTCGTTGCAGTCCTTGCTCGCTGACGAGCACTGCGTGAGGCCGCACCCGTCAGCGTCCCCCCCAGGCCTGCACGAGCGCGAAGTCGGCGCCCTGATCACCATCCAGTCGATGACATCCTCGCCCGGGATCCAGCGGGGTGCGGTGATCCTGAGCCACGTCGGTGAGCATGCTCTGTCCTGGACCGCCTTAGGGCTGATGGGTGCGATCCGTGACCCTGCGCACCGACGCCCCTGGCTGCGGGCCACCGCGACCGTTGTGGGCGCCCACGCCCTGAGCATCGTCGTCAAGCGCGTCGTGCGCCGGCACCGTCCCAGCGATCCACGCGTCCAGGTGCATGTCGCCACGCCCAGCGACTGGAGCTTCCCCTCCTCGCACGCGGCCTCAACCACCGCGGCGGCCGTTGCCTACTCCAGGCTCCTGGGGCGGCGCTACCCGTTGTTCTCGATCCCCGTGATGATGACCAGCCGGCTCATCCTCGGAGTGCACTACCCCAGCGATGTTCTGGCCGGCAGCCTGATCGGCGCGGTGATGGGGCACTGGACCACCCGGGCCAAGAACAGGTCTTCCTCGTGAGGCGGGCGCGGGTTCTCCTACGGGCCTGCCGCCCACGTCAGTGGGTCAAGAACATCCTGGTGCTCGCCGCACCGATAGCCGGCGGCATCGCGTTCCAACCGCAGGCGGTCGTGCAGATGGCGGTTGCCTTCATTTGCTTCTGCGTGGCCTCCTCTGGGGTCTACCTTGTCAACGACGTTCTGGACATCGAGGCCGACCGAGCGCATGCGACGAAACGCAAACGCCCGGTCGCATCCGGCGATCTACCGGTTCGCGCAGCCTGGACCGCAGCAGCGGTGCTCCTGCCAGGCGCACTGGTGATCTCGGCCCTGCTGAACTGGCAGCTGCTGGTGGTCGTGGCGGTCTATGAGGCGGTCCAGCTCTGGTACTGCCTGGGCATGAAGCGCGAACCGGTCATAGAGCTGTGCAGCGTCGCATCAGGGTTCCTCCTTCGGGCCATTGCAGGCGGCGTCGCGACCCAGGTTGGGCTGTCGCAGTGGTTCCTCATCGCCGCCGGCTTCGGGTCACTGTTCATGGCCGCCGGCAAGAGGTATGCCGAGAAGCGCCTGGTCCTGGACACCGCAGTGGCCATCCGTCCGGTACTGGACAGCTACACCGCGACCTACCTGCGGTTCGTGTGGACCCTGTCCGCAGGGGTGCTGGTCACGACGTACTCGCTGTGGGCCTTCACACTGCGCCAAACCTCGTCGAACGAGTGGAGCGTGGTCTCCATCGTCCCGTTCGTCATGGCCCTGCTCAGGTATGCCGTGGACGTCGACAGCGGTTCAGCGGGCGAGCCGGAGGAAATCGTCCTTCACGACCGGCTGCTGTTGATGCTCGGAGGGATCTGGGCGGCCTCACTGATGGCCTCCGTATACCTGTAGCCAGGGCGTGCGGGCCTCAGACCGGCAGGCGCTTGAACACTGAACGAGGCAGATGCCGCAGCGCGGACATGACCCACCGCATCATCGGGGGCGCCCACACCGTCTGCCGGCCCGCAGCCAGGCCTGCGACGATGACATCGGCAACCTGCTCGGGGGTCTGGGACAGCGGCGCCGCAGCGAGCCCGGCAGTCATCTTGCTACGAACAAAGCCGGGGCGGACAACCAGAACCTGAACGCCGTCGGCTGCTATCGCGTCGCCCAGCCCGGTGTAGAACGCGTCCATCCCGGCCTTGGTGGACCCATAGACGAAGTTCGACTTCCGGGGACGCTCGCCGGCCACAGAAGACATGGCGATGATCGCGCCGTGACCCTGTGCGCGCATCCACTTGGCGACCAAGACGCCGCAGGCGACGGCTGCCACGTAGTTCACCTGGACCAGTTCCAGTGCCGCCTCGACGTCCTGCCACGCGCGCTGCTGGTCACCGAGCAGCCCGAAAGCCAGCATGACCACGTCGATGTCCCCTCCATCCTCGAAGGCGGAGGCAACCGCGCTCTCCGCTGAGGTCCGGTCGGTGGCATCGAAGTCCACCTCGGTGACCCGCATGCCGCGAGCCTGCAGCGAGGCGGCCGCGGCAACGCGTCGCTCGCCCGGACGAGCTGCCAGCGTGACCTGGACGCCGCGGCGCTCCCCGGTCAGCTTCACCAGTGTTGCCAGGGCGATGTCGGAGGTGCCCCCAAGTACGAAGACCCGTTGCACGTTACCTATTGCGTCCTTCACAGTCCCAGCCTCCTGGCCAGATCAGAAGTGAACACCCCATCGGGGTCCGCCGCCCGTCTGACGTCGCGCCACTCATCGAGGCGAGGATACATGCGTGAGATCGCGGAGGCGGGCAGCCGGGAGTCCTTGGCGAGGTACTCGCGGCCTCCTGCGGCGATCACCTCCTCGTCCAGTCGGTCCAGCAGCCCGCCCAGGGCGGCTGCGCCGATCGGTATGTCCAGCGCGAGGGTCCAGCCTGGGCAGGGAAAGGAGAGATGGCCACCACTGGACTCACCGAACCGCTTGAGCACGGCCAGGAACGAGGCCTGCCCGGTCTCACTAAGCAGCTGAATGCACCGGCGGAGTGTGTCCTCGGCACCAAAAGGAACGGCGAACTGGTACTGGAGAAACCCCTTGGGGCCGTAGATGCGGTTCCACTCCCCCACGCCATCCAGGGGGTGGAAGAACGCCGCGATGCTCTGGACCTCGCCTCTGCGTTCCACCGGGGCTTTGCGGTACCACGCCTCGTTGAAGGCTGCGACGCTTGTGCGGTTCAGAAGACCGCTGGGGAAGACCGGGGGGGCAACCGCCAGCTGCTTCGGCCGGAAATCCAACGCACGGTCGCGCAGCTTCGGGGGAAGCTGGTCGCGGGTCGCCGGCCAGCCTCGGGTCAGCACCGAGCGACCCAGGGACGAGCCGCGGGCAAGGCAGTCGATCCAGGCCACGGAGTATGTGTATCGATGGTCACCCTCGGCCATACGCCGCAAGAGGTCGTCCAGGTCGACGCACCGCTCGGTGTCCACCAGACAGTAGGCCGATTCGACCTTCTTCATCCTCAGGGTCGCCCTCAGGACCAGCCCGGTCAGTCCCATACCGCCGACAGTGGCCCAGAACAGCTCGGAGGCCGGGGTCAGCTCGCGGACAGTCCCGTCGGCGCAGAGCAGGTCCATGGCAACGACGTGGCTCCCGAAGCTGCCGTCCACGTGATGGTTCTTGCCGTGGATGTCAGCAGCGATCGCCCCCCCGACCGTCACCTGCCGGGTGCCCGGGGTCACCGGCACAAACAGCCCAAGCGGAAGCAGGAGCCGCATCAGCTGGTCGAGGCTGGCCCCCGCTTCGACGCTGACCAGCGCCGTGCCGGCGTCCACCGACAACACGCGGCTGCGCGGGGTCATGTCCACGACCAGCCCGCCACCGTTCTGGGCGGCGTCGCCGTAGCTGCGACCGAGCCCGCGAGCTAGCACCCCTCGTCGACCGGACTCTGTGACCAGGCGAACCAGGTGGGCATCGTCGCCGGCCGGATGGACCGTCGCAACGCTCGGGTTAGTCCTGCCCCAACCCGTCAGTTGACGACGGCTATCCATGGTTGCCTCCTCGAAGCGCGACTGAGCCGACTCTACCCAGCGTGAGGACAAGTGGCCCATCGGGGAGTGGGTCGATCCCGAGCTCAGCCTTGCGAACGCATTGAAATAGACGCGATGACCAGGCAAGGTGTCACTTACCTGTTCCTGGGACAGGTAAGTGAGGAGCTGTCATGGTTGCACTTGAACGTTCGGATCAGCCCAAGGTCGACCTGGTGCTCGAGGGTGGCGGGGTCAAGGGGATCGGCTTGGTCGGTGCGGTCCTGACCATGAGCCAGAAGGGTTACGTGTTCCCGCGCGTGGCAGGCACCAGCGCCGGCGCGATCGTCGCCAGTTTGATCGCGGCGCACCAGGTCGCGGGCAAGCCTCTGTCTCACCTTGAGACCATCATGACCTCGGTTGACTACAACAAGTTCCAGGACGAAGGACCGCTCGAGCGTCACTCCGGAACCCCCGGGGAGATCTCCGAGCTGATGCTGCACATGGGCATCGCCAAGGGCGAATACCTCGTGGAGTGGCTCGGGAACGTACTGGCTGACCTCGGGGTGCACACCTTCGCTGACCTCGCCATCACCGACGCCGATGATCCAGGAACCGGGCTCCCGGCAGACCAGCGGTTCCGGCTCGTGGTGCATACCAGCGACATCAGCCGGGGAGCACTGGTCCGCCTCCCCTGGGACTACCCGTACTACGGGCAGGACCCAGCAGCGATGCGAGTGGTCGACGCGGTCCGGGCGAGCATGAGCATCCCGTTCTTCTTCCGCCCCGTGTCCTTCCCAACGCCCACCGGCACGGTGACCTGGGTCGATGGGGGGATGCTTTCGAACTTCCCGATCACAGTCTTCGACCGCACCGACGGCGAACCGCAGCGTTGGCCCACCTGGGGGATCAAGCTGTCGGCCCGACCTGCAGCCTTGCAGGTCGACCGACCGGCGGGCAACGACTACGAGCTGGCCATGTCCTGTCTGAGGACCCTCATGGCCGGCTGGGACCGCTATCACCTCGACGACGAGAACGTCACGGCCCGAACGGTATTCGTCGACACGGGTACAATGAGCGCGACCAACTTCGGGATCACCCAGGCAGAGCAGTCGCAGCTGTACGAATCGGGACGGTCAGCGGCCGCGTCCTTCCTGGCAGACCAGAAGTCTGCGACGCTCACGTAGCCGATCCGCCGGTGAGCCTTGGTCACATGGGGGTGGCCACCGGTGCCCTCAGGCACGTCGCGATGTGAGATCTGCCGTTGAGGAGGCTTCCTTTTCGTCCACTTACCAGATTAGCCTTGCCTTAGTGGTGAGTTGCTCTCCGGAGCGCAGTTTGTGCCGCGTTCGGAGGCAAACGAGTTCAGTAGCAACGGAGCCAGCTCTAGCTCAACTCTGAGAATCACTCGAAGGGATATGCCATGCCTGAAGGAAACATCACCTCGGTCACGCTTCCCGAATACCAGATCGAAGGCAAGCGGCTCGGCCGTCACGTCAACCACGATCCGCGCTCTTTGCAGTTCCATGCCACCCGGGCGCCCCAAATCGTGAGCGTTACCCATCAGTCGACCGGGTTGCCACTGGATCAAGGCAGTCTGGGCTCATGCACCGCCAACGCGCTGTGTGGTGCGCTGGACTCGGCACCGGACTACGCCGGGGGTCCGACGCTCACCGAGGCCAACGCCCTGCGGGTCTACGAGCTGGAGACCAAGATGGAAGGCAAGCCCTACCCGCCCAACGATCCGGGTGGCTCTGGGCTGATGGTCTGCAAGGCAGCCAAGCAGCTGGGGATGATCAGCTCCTACCTGCACGCCTTCGGTGTACAGCATGCCCTTGAAGCGCTCGTGATGCGTCCGGTCATCACCGGCGTCAGCTGGTACACCAGTTTCGACACCCCCGACCCGCAAACGGGGATCGTCGAGATCGCCCCCGGCGCCACGGTTCGCGGCGGCCACGAGATCGTCGCCGACGGGATCGACGCTGACAAGAAACTCGTCTGGTTCTGGAACAGCTGGGGCACCCAGTACGGCCTCGGTGGACGTTTCGCCATGAGCTTTGACACGTGGGACCAGCTCCTGCAACAGCAAGGTGACGTCACCGTCCCGGTGAGCTGACCCAACACGACGCGACCAAAGGAACAGACTGAGGGGTCCTTGTCGGGGGTCCTTGTCGCCTTCCCTGAGCTCAACGAAGGCGACAAGACCACTGTCGGCGGACGGGTCACGGCAATGCGCCCGGGGTGACGAAGACTGCGGCACGAGGTCCGACATGGCTGGCCCGCCGTGGCCCGTATCCAGCCCCTCTGGTCACGGGAGAAAGCCGCGCGAGCCATCGAGCAGGAGGTCATCAATGATCAGCGCAGTCATGGTTGTGGCGACAGTGCCGGTCACCGACATTGAGCAGGCGAAAGCCTTCTACGGCGGGACGTTGGGATTGGAGTTCCTGTGGGAGAACCCCGTCTCGGTTCGCTTCCGCTGCGGGGACAGCAGCGAGATCTCGGTCTTCAAGCGCCCTAAGACCGTCACTGAGCACACGCTTGCCCACTTCGAGGTAACCGACCTAGACACTGTGGTCCGCGACCTGGAGGCCAAGGGCGTCAAGTTCGACGACTACACCGAGGGGCCGCTGGTGACAACGGGTCACATCGCCCAGCTTGGCCCTGCTCGTGCCGCATGGATGCACGACCCGGATGGGAACACCCTTGGTCTCCGGCAGGGCTGAACCCCCTCAGCGACGCCCTGGTCCTCACGGCGGGCACCGCCACCAGCGGGGACAACGTCTTGGATGCGGCCCGATGGTGGCCGCGCTTGAGGTTGCTCATCATGATCGGCCCCGACATCACCCAAACACTGTGGAGGCAGGGCCCCCGTGTCTGGTTCGGGGGCCCCGAACCAGACAGCTCATCGAACATTGGCCGTCCCACGTGGCAAACCCATCTGATCCGGCGTGGGGCCAAGGGCGCTCCCACCCGCGGCGGTCTGCGGATCGGCGAAGTCCCCCGACCAGGCCCGCAGCCACCGCAGGCATCCGGATCAATGAGGCCGCACGGATAGCAATTGGCCGAGAACGGGGCTAGAAAAGGCCAGGATGGCGCAGGGATGAGCGCAGGACCAGGGGCTTGCACCGACTTACCCACGTAGCAGGAGAACCAGTCGTGGGTACAGCTCTGCACGAATCGCAGTCTCCCGTGCCTGCCCTTGAGATCCAGATGCTCAAGCTCTACTACAACCTGCTAGACGAGGACCGCAAGCAGCACCTCCTCGACTACGCGCAACAGCTCATCGAGGAGCAGCGCGCGGAGCGGGGCACGGCAGCCACCGGGTGAGCACCCTCTGAAGGCCCAGATCCTGTGGGACATCGACAACGCCACGTGGTGTGACAAATCTGGCGGCCACCTTGGGCCTCGGTCAAGAGGATCGGCCGCCTGCTGATCCCGCCCGAGGGTGGGTCATGTTCGGTTCCCGCCCGCGAGGCCTGACCTCTGTGCCACGGGCACCGGCCAGCCCGAGGCCGAAGGCGCGGGTGCTCAGCTGGGCCCAGACCGCGACGTCCATCGGCTTCGCCACAGTCGACGCTGGTGCCCCCAACTCCCGGGCTGGCGGTGCTGATGATCAGCACCGCCAGCGCGCCCGGACGTACGCCCGCGACGCCTGAACCTCCAGAACAGCCGCTGCCCTCAGGCGTTGGCTGACAGCACCGGGTAGTCCGTGTAGCCGTTCGCCCCACCGCTGTAGAAGGTCGCCATGTCGGGCTTGTTGAGCTCGGCGCCCATGTGCAGGCGCTGGACGAGGTCTGGGTTGGCCAGGAAGCCGCGGCCGATGCAGAAAAGGTCGGCAGCGCCGGTGTCGATGGCCTCCTGCGCGGTGGCAAGGTCCGATGGCCCGGTGAAGCCCGTGTTGACGATGACGGCGCCTTCCCACTGCTTGCGCAGCTGCTCGCGGAAGCCCGTTTCCGGGCCCTCGAGGATGTGCAGATAGAGCAAGCCCAGCGGGTTCAGCCCGTCCAGCAGCGCTGCGTAGGTCTGCTCGGTCTGCGTCTCGGTAATGTCGTTGAAGGTTCCCCCCGGCGACACCCGGATCCCCACCTTGTCGGCGCCGATGGCCGAGGAGACGGCGTCGGCAACCTCGACCACGAAACGCGCACGGTTCTCCGGGGACCCGCCGTACCCGTCGGTGCGCGTGTTGCTGCCGTCGGCGAGGAACTGCTGCAGCAGGTAGCCATTTGCCGCATGTAGTTCGACCGCGTCAAGACCCGCCTCCATCGCACGGCGCGCTGCATCGACGAACTCGGCGATGACACCCGCAAGCTCGGCAGCCTCGAGAGCGCGGGGCGCCTCGAAACTCTTCATGCCCTGTTCCGTGTACACCTCACCGGCTGGCTTGACCGCTGACGGCGCTACCGGACGCAGGCCGGTGATTGCCTCGTGACTGATACGGCCGGCGTGCATGAGCTGGGCGGCAATCAAACCACCCCGCGCGTGAACCGCGTCCGCGACGAGCTTCCAGCCGGCGACCTGCTGGTCCGTGTGCAGACCAGGGGTGTGCGGGTAGCCCTGACCTACCGCGCACGGCTGGGTGCCCTCGCTGATGATGAGCCCGGCAGAGGCCCGTTGGCCGTAGTACTCAGCGGCGAGCGCGGTTGGTGCTTGACCAGCGCCGGCTCGGTTGCGGGTGAGCGGCGCCATCACGAAGCGGTTGGCGAGCTCAAGGCTCCCAAGCTGGTAGGGAGAGAAAAGGTCGGTCACGGGTGGCTCCTCTGGTTGGACTGCTGATAGCTACAACCAGCTGCGGGTCAGAGCCTTCCTCAAACGATGTGTGAGCAATGTCTCCTGAGCCGCGCACTGCTGACGTGTTCGGGCCGTCGGTCGTGTGGCGGCCACCGTGCCATTGCGACAGGCCAGCAGGCAGCGAGCTTGAGATTCGAGCACAATGCGGTCCCCACCAAGGCCACTGCTCCTGTGGCTGCAGCACCGCCAGTTCGAAGGTTGTACCTGCCCCACCGACCCCAACGACCGTCGTGCTCTTGCGTGGTTGTCCTGGCGTGCGCCGCTGAGCCCCCGCTGTCTGCCCGACAAAACAGCGGGGGCGTCGGCCTCACCCCGGAGGGTCCTGCCGAGTGCAGTAAGCACTCGGAACCTGTGGATTATTCGACGAGTTCTCGGCGCAGCGAAGACTTGCTGCCCGGGCGGTGCCTGGGGAGCGTGACGACGCTGGCGTTCTTCGAGGGCTCGCCTTGGGAGTTGCGCATCCTATGGCTGGTCGATGGGTGCGGCCGCGGGGCATCGAACACGGCCCACACCGCGTTGCCGCCGTCGGTGCTGGGCAGAACACCGAAAGTGCGTGACAGGCCAGCGACGACAGTCAGGCCTCGCCCATGCAGATCAGCGTCGAGAGGTTGCTGACCCGGCAGGGCGGGGCCATGGTCGCGAACTGTCAGGCGCAATGCCCCAAGGTCCCAGGCCAGGGACAGGTCAATATCGGTGCCGGCGTGAATCGACGAGCTTGCCACGAGCTCGCTGACAACCAGGCTCACGAAGGGGATGACCTCGCCCACCCCCCAGTTCTTCAGGGTTCGGGCGACGAACTCGCGCGACGCGCGTGGCGCAGTCGGGTGCGGCGCAAGTCGTATCCGCTCAACGGCCGGGGTGGGGGTCGACAGCACCGCGGAAACCGCGGAGAACGTCGACTCGGTCACAATCAGGTACGCACCCTGGGGGTGGGCGCGCAGCTTCTCGCGAACCTTCGGGTCTGGGCTCGCCACGGCTACGGGGATCCCGGACCAGTCGCGAACGTGGCGCCCCGCCGTTGCGAGGACGTCGACCGCCACGGTCTCGGAGCCCTCGAGCACACCCGACAGATCACAGACCACGCCACGGGGCCCCTCGGCGAGGGCCAGTTGTATAGCCTGGTCCAGATCATCGCCGACATCACTGAGCTGACCTGCTACCTCAAGGACCAACACCTGACGAATAGCGCGCGTCCTGGCCAAGACCTGCCGACCCAGGCCGGCACGACCGGCTGAGCGCGCTGGAAGCGCTGCGGGGACGTAGGGCGCATACCTGGTTGGGAAAAGGACGAAGTGGTGGTCGAAATCGGTGGGAAGGTCCTGTGGAATGTGTAACTGCTGAACGATGGCGAAACTCGATTCGGATGGTCCCGGAATGTGCGGACACGGGCCACCGAGGTTCGGGAGTAGCACGGGGAAGAGCTTTCGTCACCAGTGTCTGGGGCGACGCAGCGTGCAGAACAATACACCACAGTCACCCCGGAACCTAGAGCTCGGCCACGGAGTCGACGAGCTCAGACTTGAAGCCCCACAACGAACTCGGCCAACTTTGCTGCTTTCGCTACGTGGCTCCCTCACCATCATCTGGGTTCTGCCGTCTTCGGCGGTCGTGAGGGCGCGACTAACGGGAAAGAGGGCACCTCGAATTGTTCCGAGACAGCCTCGGACCAACTGCTGCCTCCGATCGCGACGACAGGATTTGGACCTGCAACCCCATGCCCCCCCGGCCCCGGCAGCTGGTTTCAGTGTTCGCCCCGGTGACCGAATCCTAGCCGTTACCAACGATTTCGACATTGGCGAACACTGATGAACGGCGTCGAGCGCTGCGGCTTGATACACCAGTTTGCTACCTGAGCAGCGAATACGACGAACGTGTCGGCCCCCGGACGCTGTCAACGGACAAAGACTTCGGCGAGATTCACCACCAGAAGACGCGGCCCGATCATCACGACACAGGTTTAGGCCTCCCACCATCGGCCGCAGATTGAGCCTAGCGTGAAGAAATGCTCACGACGAGAAACCTATGACCGGTCCGCCTAGCCACAAGGAAGAACGACCATGAGCGTAATCATCCAGGAAACAGAAATGCGAGACATCACCGCGGCCACGACCAGCCAAGGGCGAGGTGAGTTCTCGCAGAGATACTCTAACGGTGAACTTGAAGAAATGAGCTCACGCGAGTTGCTTGACGGATACGCCGAGTAGCTCACGAGGTCGCCGACCGAGCACTACCCGATCATCCCTGGCCCGTCATGTCCGTGAGGCCTCTCATGTCCCTGAGAACCCTGGGCGCTCGCTCAGGCCCTTCAGGCGAAATGCTCACCTCCTGCCATCTGACCACCACGCGCACGTCGCAACGTCGCCAATGGGCGAGATGCGGTCCCGCTCCGATGAGCAGGGGTGCCGGGCGAGGCTGTGGGCGCAGGCGCTGTCAGCAAGGACCGCCCGAACCGGGAGCTCAACGCGCGACACCGCACGGTCTCGTCTCGGTCCGAGTGTGCCGTCAAGGAGACCTGGCTGGTCACGATGCCAGCGTTCGGTGGTGAAGATCTCACCGTGAGCCCGTTTTCCTGGCCACCACCGCGGACGAGAATGAACGAGCGAACAGTCGCGGGCAGGGGTGTATGACCTCGACGAGGTCCTACACCGCTGAACTTCACAGAAGGAAGAACGACTATGAGGGGCACGACGCACGCGTCAGCAGCCGACAACACCACCAGCGAGCCAGCTACCCTTCGGATCCCGTCTGCGAGCGGGGGGGAGATCGGCTACAGCTCAGAGCGTGACCTGATGGCAAAGATCTGGGAGTCCGCGATCTACACCGACGGTCAGCCCGGGGCCGCCGTCGTGGTGATGCTCAGCATCAATGACGACAAGGACCAGAATCGGGTCAAAGTCGACTCGCGACTGGGCCAGGGCGACCTTGACGTCGTCGAACGCTCCATCGCCGTGCTGACCGAGGTCAGACGCGCCTTGCGGCTGTCGCGGCTCACTCAGGCAGGATGACCGTCGCGCACTGGACCACCTCATGAGCACAACGGCGCCCCCACTCGAGAAGGTGAACACAGGCGCTGCGGCGTGCGGCGGTTCGCACCGACGCCGTCATCGGTTTCCACCTCGGAGGTGATGTGCCGCAGGGCACTGCCAGGAGTGGAGGGGCCGGTCGGTACACCGGCTACCGTTGCGGCACTCCCCCAATAGCAGCTTCTCGCTCTATCATGCCTCTGACCTGCACGTTAACCGTGGGAGACTGTTGGCCGGTGATGGTCGCGATGAACCCGCCGAGGACTTTCCACAGGACGCCGGTCGCCCCGAACCGCAGGAGTCTTCCCCCGGCTCTCCTACGGCCCTTGGGTAGGCGCAGACTGAGGCCATGACCTCCACAACCTGCCCGACCTGGTGCCACACCAAGCATCCCGAGGGGGAAATCGGGCCGTCCAAACACTACGGGCCGCACTGGCCACCTCTGCGGGGCGACGAAGGTTTCTCGGCCGACGTGGCTGCCGTGCAGAACGAGGATGGAGACATCGGCGTGTGGCTGTCTGCCGACCATGACGAGTACCTGACAACCAGGCACGCACGATCGGTCGCTCGTGCGTTGCTGGCGGCCGCCGACTGGGTGGACAACAAAACCGCCGTCTGAATGCGCGAGCCCAGGACAGCGAACTTCTGAACGGCAAGAAGGCCGGGACTGCGAAGACCAGCTTCTCTGGGTATGTATTTCGCTCAAGCACGCTGCGATCACGCAGCTCCCCTTCGAGCGGCCGGCGCAGCCAGGAGGTGGCCAGTGCGTCGCGTGACCCCATGATCCGGCCCGGCCCTGGGTGGCCACTCGCGTTTGCCGCTTGAAGTGGACGACCTCATGGTCACTGATGTGGATACCGTGGTGCCGGGTCGCCCCAGTGCACCTAGCTGTGGTCGCCTGACTGCCCGTGAGGGGCCGCGGTGTCCTCATCAAGGACGTACTCCTGGCGAGCTACCGGGGTGAGCTGCTTCGGCATAGGCGACCAACCAGCGTTGGAGTTTTCCCATGGACATCAAGTCCCTGCCAGCCTTTCACCTCGAAACAGGGGACCGGTACCTCGTACCCTGCTGTGAGACGCCCCCGCGCAGGGATCTTCGCTGTTTACACGCCAACCGCACTATGGGCTCGCCGGCGCCAAGGCCGGCATCAACGACGCCATGAACACCTCGGCACAGGCAGGACGGTCAATTCCACCTCCCGCGATTACATCGGCCGACATGGCTGGCAAGGCTCTACCGAAGCGAGTCGTGCTCTTGTGCAACTTCTCAGGCTCCGCGCACAGCATCGTGTCAACGGCTCCGCCGATCACAGTGAGGAGCTGGAGGTCCGCAGATCAATGAAGTGATCATGCAGGACGAACCGAATTGACAACCAGACGCACAGGCTGCGCCGCATGCCTGGGCTGCATGACGAGCCAGAGCCTGTCGACGGCGCCTGTTCCTGCTCCAAGTGGCAGGTTCAACGAAACCCTCACAGAGGTGTCGCGGGGTCAGCCCGACGGGCCCGGGCATTGCGGCGTTTGAGAGCACGCCGTTCGTCGTCGGACAGTCCACCCCAGACCCCGTCGTCCTTGCCGGACTCCATGGCCCAGCTCAAGCACGTCTCAATAACCTCACAGCGACGGCAGACGGCCTTGGCTTCTTCGATCTGGCGAAGGGCGGGGCCGGTGTTCCCGATGGGGAAGAACAGCTCGGGGTCCTCGTCCAGGCAGGCAGCACGGTCACGCCAAGTCATCAGGATCGGACTCCTTGAATCGAGGTCTGGGTCAGCGTCGGGTGAGTCGGGCGGCAGAAGGTTCTCCTGATTCCCTCAAGGCCAACATTAAAGTCAACGCCAAGGTCAACGCCAAGTCAACGACAAACGCGTCATCACGCACTCGATAGTGGACCAGGACTACATGACCCGGACCGATTCCGGTTCCCGTGGGAGGCTATCAGCCATCATCAAGGACACAATTGTCAACGGCACGCTGAAGCTGCTGACCACGACGCGGCAGCGATCGAGGCAGCTGTCACTGGTCGCCGCAGCAGCTCTTCCGCGGCCAAAAGGCAACGCTGAGCGTCCGGGCGTGACCCCGGGTGTTCACCGACGGCAGGGAGGACGCCTTCAGATCCGTGGCCTGCCTGGGTGTGCTCGGATCCGGTGAGGTCGCGGCAGCCAGTGTCGAGGTGCCCCATCCTCAGGTGTCAGGCAGGCGGCCCATGACTCGTGTCACGGCGCACGTCACGGTGGGCGTCGGTCGCCGCTTTCAGCTCGTTGTCAGGCGCCTCCTCCAAGGTGATCAGCGAGTTGTCAGCTTCCGGCGAAGCCCGAAGGATCTCATCGAGCTTGCGCTGGGTCGCCTCCTGCGCCCGGGACTGTGTGTGTTGGATGACGAAGACCATAGCCAGAGTCGTTGCAGCAGCAAGCGTCTGGAACACGGTCTCCAACCGGGCTGGGAACCCCAACAGGGTGCTGAGCAGAACCCAGACCACCACGGCTGTAACCGCACTGAGCGCAAGCGTAGGCCTGGACGCCCACCGGTCCAGAGCATGGAGGACTCGACTGCCAGGGTGGCGCTGCTCGGTCTTCACGATGGATCCTTCGGGCACTCGAAAAACCTTCCCTTCGATGTGTTCAAAATCGTGCGCTGGGACAGGTTCTGTGTCATAGGCGGGCCTCACGGGAGCCTCGGCTGCGTCGCCGCAACGGATCCCGCGGCCAGTCCGGCACAGGCCAGGCCATTAATGGCCCCAACCACCACCAGAGCTGGTGCATGCAGCCAAGTTCTGCGACACGGTCCGCTCACGCCGTTGTTGGCACGCCCAAGGTCCAAGAAGTCAATGACGCTCACGAATGCCATCGCGGCAAGGTCCTAGGCACTTCACAGGCAGCCGTGCCATCACGATCTGCACGACGGCCGTGTCTGCATCCCAACCACGTGAGCTGCAGGACATCGGGTAAGGCCAGATGCCCTCGGCCGCACAAGACATTGGCTCACTACTGTGCCCTCCTGATAGACCCGGACACCGTGACCCTCGTGGGCTACGAAGACGAAACGAGCAAGAACCTGCTGGCCTTGGCTATGAGCCGGGCTCGTCGGCGCCGGTCTGCTCCAGCTCGATCAGCCGGCCCTCGAGGTAGGACTTCTGACGGGCGTGGTTGTGACCCTTGATGGTTCTCAGCTCTTCGATCTCTTTCTGCAGCACGCTTCGCTCGCCACCGAGCCCCTGAAGAACCTCTGCCCTCTCCTGCCGGGCCTCGATGACCATTCCAGCCGAACGCTCCCGCGCCTCGGTGATCATGCGCTCATGCTCGGCGGTCAGCACGTCCGCGTGCGCCATGAGGACGTCGTGCCTGGCCTCGCCGACGGACACCAACTCGTCGTGCTTAGCCTGACTGTCAAAGAGAAGCGCTTCATGCTTCGCTGTGGCTTCGGCAACAACCTGGTCATGGTGTGACTGCCCCTCCGTGATGAGGCGCTCGCGAGTGTCCTTGCCTTCGGCCACGTACTCTTCGTGCAACTTCTGTGCCAGAGCAAGCAGGTCAGCGGCCGGGCCCACTGCTGCGGCCGCGCCGACCTCAGCCATGTCTCGTCCTTCGCCCTTGCGAGTGGCGGGAACATCGACAGCTGACGCGGACTCGGCAATCGCGTCTTCTGCTCCGGTGGCTGCCCTTACATGCCCAGCCGCCTCTGCGCGCTGATCGTCCTCGTTCGCCGTGGCAGTACGAGCCGCTTTGGCCATGCGTCACCTCACTTGATTAGGTTGGGTGCCATCAACCATACGCATGGCCATCAGCAGAGCCCGACATGCAACCTCGGTCTTGGCGACGCGGCCAGCTCATCCGAGAGTCCATCACCGTAGATCAGGGCCTATGGGCAGGCCAGGACCGGTGCCGTTCTTCGAGCCTGCTAGGACGGCGGTGAGCGTTCGGGTGGTCCCGCTGCCGACTGTTGTCGTCGACGCGCTCGCTGCCCATCGGGCGACCTTCCCCAGCGAGAGCTCTAATCTTCACCAACGCACCCGCGACCTGATCCGGCGATCCAACTGCGGCACAATGTGGCTGTGGGTCACGAAATGGATCGGACTCGAGGAGTTGGGCTCCCACGATCTGCGCCACTACCGTGCCTGGCTCGTGTTCCGGACAGGCTCGGGGTGGGAACGCGGCCGAGGCGCTCCACACCGAGAGCCACCTGGGACCGGACTCCGGCGACCGCACTCGGGAGGCTGTCGACCCACGTCCTTCGTCGTCCTGCTGAGCTCCTGTGAGGACATCAGCTACCGGTAGACGCATCGTCGCAGGTCAGCGGCCTTTAGGCGGATGAGTCGGTCGATACGCCGGGTTCTGTCATCGTGCACCGTTACCGGCGCGCGACCGACGGTCATCCATCTCGGGTACTCGTTGCCGAGCACCTCTAGCGATCTACCCGCAAGCTCGGGCGGGCCGCCCTCGAACGCTTGCTGTCTGACCTTGCTT
>OCTA010000742.1_pt1 | contig 29958 bp, 21 predicted proteins | sample 1538991 | NCBI WGS metagenome assembly OCTA01 (sample SAMEA3539302, study PRJEB22396) | soil metagenome | biome: tundra; feature: field; material: soil | place: USA | collected 2010-05 | depth 0.15 m | reverse complement strand
CCGGCCGCGCGCGTGGCGCCTCTGCGCTCTGGCGGGCCGCCTCGCCGCGAGCGCCGGCGCGCGGGACGAGGCCCGCGCCGCCCTCGATCTCGCCCGGGTCATCTTTCAGGAGGTTCGCATGGCCACACCCGAACATCATCGCGCCGCGCTCGATCGAGACCCCGACGCGGCCTGGCTCCGCCCAGAAGGCTCCCAGGTCAGCGGCGAGGACCCGCCCGCGGCTCGGGCCATCGCCGCCGAATCGCGGCTCCGGCGTCTCTTACGGATCAACAAACGACTCAACAGCGAGCTGCGGCTGCCGCGGTTGCTGGAGATGATCGTCGACACGGTCATCGAGCTGACCGATGCCGAGCGCGGGTTTCTCTTGCTCGAAGACGACAGCGGCGAGCTCAACGTCAAGGTGGCGCGCAACATCGACCAGCAGACCCTGGAGACCGCGGAGTTCGAGCTCTCCCGTTCGATCGCGCGGCAGGCCGCGGCCGGTGGTGAACCCATCGTGACCATCGACGCGGCCGGCGACGCCCGCTTTCGGGAGGCGCTCTCGGTCTCGGACCTGCATCTGCGATCGGTCCTGGCGGTCCCGCTGGTCATCAAGGGACGGGCCGCCGGGACGATCTACGTCGACCACCGTCTGCGCCAGGGCGCCTTCGATCAAGAAGACGTGCGCCTGGTGCTAGACTTCGCCGAGCAGGCCGCGATCGCGCTGGAGAACGCGCGCCTGCTGGCGGAGCTGCGCCGGCGCGAGCGGCAGGTCGAGGCGCTCAACCGCCGGCTCGAGACCGAGCTGGCGGCGCGGCGCGAGGAGCTGACCGGCATCAAGGTCGAGCTGCGCGAGAGCCGCGAAGCGCTGGCGGTGCGGTACGACTACCGGAACATCATCGGACGCACGCCTCGGATGCTGGAGCTGTTCCGGCTCATCGATCGGATCACCGACACCTCGCTCTCGGTGGTCATCCAGGGCGAGAGCGGGACCGGCAAGGAGCTGGTGGCGCACGCGCTGCACGCCAACGGCCCCCGCAAGGATCGCCCGTTCGTCGGTGAAAATTGCGCCGCGATCCCCGAAACCCTGCTCGAATCGACGCTGTTCGGCTACGTGCGCGGCGCGTTCACCGGCGCCGAGCACGACACGCGCGGGCTGTTCGAGATCGCGGACGGCGGCACCCTGTTCCTCGACGAAGTCGGCGAGATGTCTCCTGGCATGCAGGGGAAACTCTTGCGCGTCTTGCAGCAGGGCGAGATTCGCCGGGTCGGCAGCGAGCGCACGCGCAAGGTCGACGTCCGCGTCGTGGCGGCGACCAACCGCGATCTGTCGCAGATGGTGGAAGAGGGGAAGTTCCGCCGCGATCTCTTCTTCCGGCTCAACGTGGCGCCCATCTCCCTGCCACCACTGCGCGATCGCCGCGACGACATCCCGCTCATGGTCGAAAGCTTTCTGGCCAGGCTCGCCAAGGCGGCGGGGCGGCCGGCACCCAAGCCGTTCGACCCCGCAGTCCTGGCCTGCCTGATGGCCTATCGCTGGCCCGGCAACGTGCGGGAGCTCGAAAACGAGATGATCCGGGCCGAAGCGCTCTCGGGTCCGCGGATCACGGTGGCCGATCTTTCGCCCCGCGTGGCGGCGGGCGACGATCCGGGCGCCCGCGCGGCGGCGGATCCGGACAGCCTGTCGCTCAAACCCCGGGTCGAACGGCTCGAGCGTTCGCTGCTTCGCGAGGCCTTGGGACGCTCCGGGAACAACCAGACCAAGGCCGCGGATCTGCTGGGCCTTTCCCGTTTCGGCCTGCAGAAGAAACTCAAGCGCTACAATTTCGTGGTCTGAATGTCTCCCCTTGCCAACCCAGGTTGCCGCCGGTTGCCAACTCCGTTGACATGTCGGTCCCCATTCGTCCCGACCTTCTGGGCCCGGCGCCGGCCTGGGTCTTGCTCTTTGGATCCTTCGAGGCACTCCGTTCGGTGAGATCGATGCGCGGTCGTTGGGCAAAAATCGGTACGCTGCTTCTGGCGGTCGCCGGGCTGGGCGCGTGCGTCGCGCCCATTCTCACGGTGCCCCCCCCCGGAGCCGCCAGCATCTCGTTCATGTCGTACCTGAGCAGCGATTCGGGCACCGGGACCCAGAAGACGCTCTGGATGACTCAAGGCGGACCGTTGCCCTCTGCGGCCCTCGCGACCTACTACGTGCGCGATCAGGCGCTGGGCGCCGGGGTGTTTGCGACCGCCCTGGCCGATGGATCGTTCACGGCGCGCGACATGGACGGCGCGCAGGGCGATCAGGTGGTCATCTATTACGTGACGCCCGCAGGTGACTACAGCGAATCGGTCTGCCTCGTCTTGAACGAGGGGACGCCGCAAAAATGTCCTTGAGCGCGACCCCGGCGCGCCGGCCGGCGACTACAGCGAATCGATCTGCGTCTTGGTGAGGGCGGTCTCGTCCCCGCCGGTCTGCCCGTAGCCCGGCAGTCGACGGACCTCCTCGCGCGCGTGGCGCCAGGCCGCCTGAATGATCCAGGAGATCGATCGGTCCTGGCGGATCGCCTCGTGCTGCGTTTCACCCAGCACGCTGGCGTTGAAGTACAGCGTCACTTTCTTCTTGGGCGACGACGTCGACATGGCGTCCGCGCCAGGTCAGGGCGAGATGCTGGCGGTCGACGGCAGATAAAAGACGAGGTTTGCCGTGACCATGAACGTGTGGCTCAAGGTGATGTCGTCCTGGTTCGCGACGCCGTCGCCGTTGTTGTCACGTCCCGACGGATTGAGCTGGGCAATGATGTCGCGAAGCTCGATGTTCAGTGCCGCCCACTCGTTGAAGTAGCTGTGCAGTCCGACGCCGAGGTTTCCCGCGATCTTCGATCCCGTCACACCGCAGAAGAAGGGTCCGCCGGGGCCGCCGCTGGCCGTCGTGCCGTTTTTCATGATCTGGTCGCACGGCGTGATGCTGGTATCCGTCGGCGCGACGTTGATGAGTCCGGGGCCCACGAAGGCGTAGAAGTCGTAGTTCGCGAACAGCTTACCGGCGAGCGAATACTTGCCGGTGAACGGCGTGAACTCCAACTGAGCGCCCAGGATGTACTTGATCTTCTGCATCGACGCTTGCGCTTCGGTCCGGGTCGGCTCGTTCAATTGCTGGCCCGCGATGGTGGCGGGGTTCAGCGAGCTGACGAGATCGTTCTGGAATGTCGTCGCCATGTTGGCGACCGCGAAGCCACCGAAGCCGGCGATCGAAAGCCAGTCGGTGATGTGAAAGCCGGCCTTCACGTTGAAAAACAGCGTGTGGTAAAAATCCTGGTTCAGCGTGGTCCCGAAGCCGGCGCCGATCTCGAGGCGGGTGGCCCGCAGCTCGTAGCGCTTTCGGATGGCGGGCGCATCGGCCAGGGGGCTCTTGCGCTGCGCCTGGGCGGCCAGCGGCACCGCAGTCATCGTGAGGGCGACGAGGAGCGCGAAACGCTTCTGTCCGCGATGTCCGCAGGTCGGCTTCATCTTCATGGGCATGTCCTTTGTCGAGCGCCGGGTCGCTTGCAGGTTGAGATCCGCGTTCTGGGTCATGGACGCCGCCCTTAGCGGGGAGTCTTGTACTGGAACTTCGTCGGCAGATAGATGCCGGCACCGACGTAGAACATCAGGTTGTTGACCAGCGCGGAGTGCGCGTTCGCCTGGGCCTGGGCGGCAGTCGTGATCGGCGTCGGCGCCTGGGCGCCGTCCAGGAGTGGCTCGAACTTGTCGGGCACGATGTAGTCGCGGAGCGCGAAGTTCACCGTCAGCCAGTCGGTGAGGAAGAACTGGCTGCCGATGCCGACGTTCGGCGTGAGGTCGGTGTTCTGAAACGCCAGCGAGTCGTTGGCCGGATCGCGCGGAATCACCTTGGTGATCGTCACGCCCACGCCGGCAGACGCCCACATCTCCCAGTGCAGGATCGACCGGTTGAAGAGGGCGAATTTTCCGTACAGCGGCACGTACCCGAAGTTGAACGAGCCGCCGTAGAGGTACTGATTGAGCGTCGGCGCGCGGTTGTACTCGAGGCCGACCAGCTCTTCCTGGTTGGTGAGCTGCTTGATGAAGTACTGCCCCTGCAGCCCGATCCAGAAGACATCGGTGAGGAAGAAATTGAGGTCGACCCCGAACACGTAGTGACGGATCAGGGTGTCGTTGACCGAGATGCCGGTGAACGGCTGGAACTCGAACCGACCGCCCTTGAGGAACCGCTTACGGGGCACCACCAGGATGTCGCCCCAGCTCAGGGTCGAGGATGGCCGGGCCGCGACTTTTCCGCCGCCGCCCAGATCTTCTTCGACCTTGGCCGGCTGGGTGTCGTCCGTTTCCAGGCTCTCGCTGGGCGCGGCATCCTTGCCGGCCGCGGCCGGTTTGCTGTCCGCGCCTGCCGCGGCTTTCTGATCGCCAGAATCGCTGCCGGCGGCTGCGCTATCGTCCGCTGGTTGGTCTGCTGCCGCTGCCGGAGCCGCCGCCTTCCCGCCTCCCTTTTTCGCGTGTCCGGTCGCGGCCCACCCAACGATGGCAACCCATACGAAAAGGCAGATGGCCGGTCGCTTCATGATCCCTCGCTGTCTCTGGGGGGGTGGGAAAGCCGAAGGGCTAAAAGCTAAAAAATATCAAAGACTTACGTCTGAAATGTGAATTCCGCGCACTATAGCACGCGGAAAAAAATCCAAGCAACTAAAATTCCTCGCGAGTTCCCCGCGGTCGATTTCATGGCGGTGCGAATTCCGTTCACAAATCTGCTGGCGGGGCGAACAGAGCCTCCACGAATTCCTCGGGATCGAAGCGGCGGAGATCCTCCACGCGTTCCCCCACGCCCACGTACCGCACCGGAATTTTGAGCTGATCGGCGATTCCGAGGATCACGCCGCCCTTGGCGGTGCCGTCCAGCTTGGTGAGCACGATGCCGGTGACCGACATGTCCTGGGTGAAGATCTGCGCCTGGGCGATCGCGTTCTGACCGCTGGTCGCATCGATCACCAACCAGGTCTCGTGCGGCGCGCCGGCACTGGCCTTGCCGACCACGCGGCGGATCTTCTGCAGCTCCTGCATGAGGTCGACCTTGGTGTGAAGACGTCCCGCGGTGTCGGCGATCGCGACGTCGAATCCTTCGGTCGCGGCACGCCTGACGCCATCGAAGATGACCGAGGAGGGATCGGCCCCTTCCTTGCCGCGCACGATCGTGGCGTTGCTGCGCCCGGCCCAGACCTCGAGCTGCTCGGTGGCGGCGGCGCGGAAGGTGTCGCCCGCCGCCAGCAGGACGCGCTTGCCCTCGGCGCCCAGCTTGGCGGCCAGCTTGCCAATGGTGGTGGTCTTCCCGCTGCCGTTGACCCCGATGATCAGCAGCACGAACGGCCGGGCCGATGAGAAATCGGGCTCGGGCGCGGGGATCGCCAGCAGCTCGGCGCTGCGCCGACGGAGAAATGCCCACACGGCGTCGGGATCCTTCAGCTCGCGGCGGCTGAGCGAGCCCCGGATCTCCTCGATGAGCTTCTGGCTGGTTCGGACGCCGATGTCCGCGCTGAGAAGAACCTTCTCGATCTCATCGGCGAAGGACGGCTCCAGCTCCTTGCGGCCGGTGAGGATTTCGCCCAGCCGCGCGACGAAGCCGGACGAACGCGTGCGCGCCAGACCCGAAGCGAGCGCCGACGCCTCCTTGGGCTTCGACTCCGGCGCGGCGCGGGTCGGTGCTAGCGTCGCGGGGATGGGAAAGGGAATGACCTGGGCCGAGTGCGCCGCGGGCGCGGGCGGGCCCGGATCCGACTGGGGCAGATCGCGCGGAGCCTCCGGACGTGCGGGACGGAAGGCCGGTGCACGGGCCGGCGCCGCGCTCGATGTCGATGTCCGACCGGATGGAGGCGGCCGCAGGGCCTCTTCGGGCTCTTCCGGTTCTTCCGGTTCTTCCGACGCCGGCAGGGGCTTGGAACGCCTCGGCCGCTCGAGCGGCTCGGGTGCTTCGCCGACCGAATCGATCTGGCGCCGCCGGGCCGCCCGGGCGCGACGAACGAAAAGGAGCCCGAGGGCGCCGGTTACGCCGACTCCGCCCACGACGGCGGCCAGCTGGTAGATATCAGCGGCGCTGAACGGCAGGGACGAGTCCATTGCGGGTAGGAGAGTATCATTAAACGTGGGCGACTCATGGCGGCAAACGGGGGGGCCTCTCGGCCAAAACGATGCGGAATTTGCACCCGCGGGCTCTGTGCGCGACGCTTGTTTACAGGTGCGGTGCCCAGGTGTTACAAGATGACGCTGCCGTGACAATACACTTAACGTATGGTCTCGGCTGGTCCCCCCACCGGTTGCGGAGGCGCGATTGAAGATCAAGCGCATCGAGATCTGCGGATTCAAGTCGTTCGTTGAGAAGACCTCGATCGCGTTCCCGGATCCGGTGACGTCGATCGTCGGTCCGAACGGTTGCGGCAAGTCCAACGTCGTCGACGCCATTCGCTGGGTCATGGGCGAGCAGTCGGCCAAGCACCTGCGCGGCCGCGCGATGGAGGACGTGATCTTCGCTGGCTCCGAGACGCGCGGCCCGGCGGGATTCGCGGAGGTTTCGCTGACCTTCGACTCGCGCGGGTTGGCGGCGGACGTGGCCCCGGGTGGCGTGCCCTGGGGCGCGGCCGGTCCAGAAGAGATCGTCGTCACCCGGCGGCTGCACCGCGACGGCGAGAGCGACTATCTATTGAATGGGGTGCCGTCGCGCTTGCGCGACGTGGTCGAGTTCTTCCTCGGCACCGGGGTCGGGTCGAAGGCCTACGCGATCATCGAGCAGGGGCGGATCGGCTTCATCGTCTCGTCGCGCGCGGAGGATCGACGGGGCCTCATCGACGAAGCGGCCGGGATCACCCGCTACAAATCGAAGAAGAAGGCGGCCGAGCGGCGGATGGAGTCGACCCGCCAGCATCTGCTGCGGGTTTCGGACATCGTGGGCGAGATCGAGGGACGTCTTCGATCCTTGCGCCTGCAGGCGCAGAAGGCGGAGCGCTACAAGCGCTACAAGGCCGAGCTGAAGGATCTGGACCTCTGGTCTTCGGCGCAGCGCTACCTGGGCTACCTGGCCGAGGAGAAGTCGGTCGCGGCCGAGATCGAGGAGATCCGTGCCCAGCACGACGCAGGCGTCGTCGCACTCGAATCCGAGGAGGCGGGGGTCGAGGCCGAGCGTCTGTCGGGAACCGAGGAGGCGAACGATCTCGCCGCGGCGAAGGACGATCTGTTCGCGCTCTCCAACAAGGCGCAGCTCGGCATGCAGCGCGCGGACCATCACGACGCCGAGGCCGCGGATCTGGCAGCGCGCGCCGCGGCCGGGCGCCGGGAGGCGGAGGATCTGCGGGCACGGGCGCAGGCGCACGGCGCCAGCGTCGAGGAAATCACCGGCCGGCTCGCCGAGATCGATGGCGAGGCGGAGCGCCACGAGCGCGCGTACGACGCCGAGGCGCTGGTGCAGGACGTGCGCCGGGCGGCGCTGGCGGAGGCGCGCCGCGATCTGGACGCGGCGATCGCCGCCACCGCGGCCAGCTCGGCGCGCCTGGCGCGATTCGAGGCAGAGCGGGTGGCGGCCTTGCAACGCCGCGACGACCTGAGCGCGCGGCTCGACGCCTTGGCGGGCGAGGACGCGACGACGGGCGAGCGTCTGGCCGATCTGACCGCCGAGGATGGGCTCTTGCGCGAGCGACTGGCGGTGCTCCAGGCCCGCGTCGAGGCCGCCCGCCAGCGTGCGGTGGAGGACGAAGCCCGGCTCGCGGCGCTGCGGACGGATCTGACGCGCGGCGAGCTGGAGCTCGAGACGCTGCGCGAGGAGGCGCATCGACGCCGGTCGCGGCTCGCCTCGCTCTCCGAGATTCAGGATCGGTACGAGCGCTTCCAAAAGGGCGTCCGCGCCATCATGCAGGAGCACCAAGAGGGACGGGGCGCGGCCGGCATCAAGGGGATCGTGGCCGACATCGTCCGTCCGCCGCCCGAACTCGAGGTCGCCGTCGAGGCGGTGCTCGGCGAGCGGCTGGGCAACGTGATCGTCGAGTCCCACGAAGCGGGCGTCGAGGCCATTCAGTTCCTCAAGCAGAAGAGCGAGGGTCGCTCTTCATTCATTCCCCGGGCCCTGCGTGCCCCGCGCGGCGAGGTGGTTTACGACGCGACCGCCCAAATGGGCGGAGGCGGGCTGTCCAGCTTGGGGGGGGGCGGCGCGGGCAGCGTGGGCGACGGATTCCTTCCCGATGCCGCCGCGATCGCGGATGCCTGGCCGCGCGGCGCCGGGGTGCGTGGGCCGATGCTCGATCTGATCGGGTACGATCGCCAGTACGGCGAGGTCGCCACCTATCTGCTGGGCGACGTCCTGGTGGTCGAGGATCTGGAACGCGCGCTCTCCCTGTGGCGCGAGACGAAGACCAGCAAGACCATCGTCACACTCGAGGGCGAGGTGATCGATCCGCATGGCGTCGTGACGGGTGGCTCGCGCGAGTCCGCGCTGGCCGGCGTGCTCGAACAGAAGCGGGAGATTCGCGAGCTCGAGGCGGTGATGGAGCGGCTCGACGCCGATGTCGAATCGGCGCTCGCGCGACACGTCGGAAAAAAGCAGGCCGCCGCGGAGCTCTCGCAGGTGCGGGACGAAGTGGGCGCGGCGCTGCGGCAGGACGAGATGGCCTTGCTCGGTCAGCAAAAAGATCTGGAGCGCATCGTCGAGGAGGCCGGTCGGCTCGAAGCGCGGCGCGCGGCGCTGGCGGCCCAGACCGGCGATCTCCGGCAGGCCCGCGACGACAGCGAGGAGCGCCTGGTGGCGGCGGTGGCGGGGCTCGACAGCGACGGCCTGGCGCTGGGGGATCTCGAACGCCGGGCGGGCGAGCTCCGCCTGCAGACGGTGGCCCTGGCCGACGAGGTCGACCGGGCGAACGGTGAGCTGACGACGCTCAAGGTGGTCGCCACGCAGGCGGTCGAGCGGCGCCAGACCGCGCGCCAGACCCTGGAGCGCCTCTTGGCCGATCGCGCCGAAGAGGAGGCGCGCGCGGGACGGCTCGAGTCGACGATGGCCGAGGACCTGGCGCGCGCCGAGACCTTGCGGGCCGAGTCGATCCTGCTTCGCCAGGAGGCCGAGCTGGCGCAGGCGGAGGCGGAGGCCCGCGCCCGCGCGCACGGCGAGCGGCAGGGCGCGCTCGAGGCGCGACAGGCGGCGCTGGCGGAGCGCGAAGCGGTGTTGCGGGCTTCCCGCGCGGAGATGGCGCGTCTGGCGCAGACCTTGGCGCGGCTCGAGATGCGTTGCCAGGAGGTGGCGCTGCGGCGGACGGGGATCGAAGAGCAGGTGGCCGACCGCTACCGCGACGTCGAGATCGCCCGCGTCGTGACCGATTACCACCTGCGGGCGCTCTTCGGACCGATCGAGGAGCAACGGACCGGCGAGCTGCGTGGGCTCATCGAGCGCATGGGGGAGATCAACCTCACCGCCATCGAGGAGTCGGAAGAGCTGCAGAAGCGGTTCGACTTTCTCACCACCCAGCGCAGCGATCTGGAAACAGCGATCGGCCTGCTAGAAACGGCAATCGAAAAGATCAACCGGGCCTCGCGCAAGCGCTTCCGGGAGACCTTCGACGCGGTGAACACCGAGTTTCAGTCGGTCTTTCCGCGGCTGTTCGGCGGCGGAAAGGCCAGCCTGGTCCTCACCGACGAGAGCGATCTGCTGGAGACCGGCATCGAGATCGTGGCCAATCCCCCCGGCAAGAAGGTCAGCCAGAACATCGAGCTATTGTCTGGTGGGGAGAAGGCGCTCACGGCCGTGTCGCTGCTGTTCGCCATCTTCCTGGTCAAGCCGTCCCCCTTCTGCGTGCTCGACGAGGTGGACGCGCCGCTCGACGAGGCGAACGTGGGACGCTTCAACCAGGTCGTGCGAGAGATGACCGACCGGTCGCAGTTCATCATCATCACGCACAACCGACGCACCATGGAGATCGCCGATCGGCTCTGTGGGATCACCATGGAAGAGCCGGGCGTCTCGAAGCTGGTCGCCGTGAATCTGCGCGGCGGCGGTGGTCGCGTGGGCCGGGCGCAGGTGGCCACCGAGTCGAGCGCCGCGCCGCCGGCTTGACGCCGAGCCCTTGTCTGAAGAGTCGGAAGTCGGAAGTCGGAAGTCGGAAGTCGGAAGTCGGAAGTCGGAAGTCGGAGCAATACCCAGATCCGGCCGGCAACTTGACTCCGATCGTTTGACGCGTTAGAGCGCCTCACCTACACTTCTCAGCGAGTACCAATGGCCACATACATCACCGAAGAATGCATCAACTGCGGCGCCTGCGAGCCCGAGTGCCCCAACGAGGCGATCAGCGAAGGCGAAGACATCTACGTCATCGATCCGAAGCTCTGCACCGAGTGCGTCGGCTTCCACGATCACGAGGCCTGTCAGGCCGTCTGTCCGGTCGAGTGCTGCCTCCCGGACCCCAACCGGCCCGAGACCGAGGATCTTCTGATCACCCGCGCCAAAGAGATCCACCCGGACAAAGAGTTCGGCGAGCCGTACCCGTCCCGCTTCCGGAAGAGCGGCTAGCTGCCGCCCACGAATGGCGACACGGCTTATCGTCGCTATCGACGGGCCGGCGGGCGCGGGCAAATCGACCACCGCCCGGATGCTGGCCGCGGCTCTCGGCTACGCGCTGCTCGACACCGGCGCCATCTACCGGGTGATGGCGCTGCGTGCCCGCGAGCGGGGGATCGCCTGGGACGACGGCCCGGGCGTCGCCGCCTTGGCGGACGGGCTCAACATCTCTTTCAAGCTCGAAGGCAGCGTGAATCGGGTCTTCACCGACGGACACGATCTGGGCACCTCGATCCGCACCCCCGAGATCTCCGACGGGGCCTCGCGCGTCTCGGCGTTGCCCGAGGTTCGAGCGGCGTTGCTCGATCTGCAGCGACGCATCGGCGCGGCCGGTGGGGTGGTGGTCGAGGGACGGGACATCGGGACGGTGGTGTTTCCCCACGCCGAGGCCAAGTTCTTCCTCACCGCGTCAGCCGACGAGCGGGCCCGCCGTCGGGTGGCCGAGCTCCGGGCCGCGGGCCGACCGGCCGAGCTCGACACGACCCGAGCCGAGCTGATGGCGCGGGACGAGCGCGATTCGACACGCGCGGCTGCGCCGCTTCGCAAGGCGGACGACGCTCTCGAGATCGATTCCAGCGCGCTCAACCCCGCGGAAGTGGTGGCCAGAATGGCGGCCGTGGTGGCGGAGCGGACGGCCGAGCGGACGCGTTGACATTCCCCAGGGCCGACGCTAAGTTTCGCCCCTTCATTTAATGGATTGAGACGCCGAATAGGCGGCGGCTCGCCAGAAAACCCGAACCCCCGCCCCGCGCGGGACGCAGAAGCAGTCGGCCCCGCAGAGGGCCCGGAAGGCAGAGGAACACCGCATGGTTTCAGCTATGACCGCGATCGAAAACAACCCGCATGAGGAGAGCTTTGCGGCGCTATTCGAAGAAGAGTCTCTTAAGCACGTCGTCAAAGAAGGCGACATCGTCAGAGGCAAGATCATCAACATCGGCAAGGACCACGTGGTCGTCGATATTGGGTACAAGTCCGAAGGGACGATCGCGCTCTACGAGTTCCAGCAGGCCGACGGAACGATCGGCATCAAAGAAGGCGACGAGATCGATGTCTTTCTCGAGAGCCGCGAGGACGAAAACGGCCTCTGCGTGCTGTCCAAGGAGAAGGCCGACCGCCTCAAGGTTTGGGACGAGATCTCGGGCGCCTGTGAGCGCGACGAGCTGATCGAAGGAACCATCAGCGCGCGGGTCAAGGGCGGCCTTTCGGTCACCATCCGCGGCGGCGTCAAGGCGTTCTTGCCGGGCTCGCAGGTCGACCTGCGGCCGGTGCGCAACCTGGACGCCTTCATCGGCAAGATGCACCGGTTCAAGGTCATCAAGTTCAACAAGAAGCGCGGCAACATCGTGCTGTCGCGGCGCGTGCTGCTCGAGAAGGAGCGCGCCGAGCTCAAGGGGATGACCCTCGAGAAGCTCAAGGAAGGTCAGATCGTCGAGGGGATCGTCAAGAACCTCACCGAGTACGGCGCGTTCATCGACCTCGGCGGCATCGACGGCCTCCTGCACATCACCGATATGTCCTGGGGGAGGGTCACGCACCCCTCCGAGCTTTTTCAAGTAGGCGATCACGTGCGGGTCAAGGTGCTCAAGTTCAACGTCGAGACCGAGCGGGTGTCGCTGGGCCTCAAGCAGATCAGCGAGGATCCCTGGACCCACGCGCAGACCAAGTACCCGCCCGGCACCGTCGTGCGCGGCAAGGTGGTCTCGCTCAAGGACTACGGTGCGTTCATCGAGCTGGAAGAGGGGATCGAAGGCCTGGTCCACATCTCCGAGATGTCCTGGACCCGCCGGGTCAAGCACCCGTCCAAGGTGGTGGCCGTCGGCGACACCGTCGAGGCGGTCGTGCTCGACATCGACCCGCGCCAAAATCGTATCAGCCTGGGCATCAAGCAGCTCGAGCCAAACCCGTTCGCGTCGCTCAAGGAGAAGTACCCGCCGGGAACGGTCGTCAAGGGCGTCATCCGCAACATCGCCGACTTCGGGATCTTCGTGGAGATCGAGGAAGGCATCGACGGCCTCGTGCACGTGTCCGATCTGTCGTGGACCCAGCGGGTCAAGCACCCGTCGGAGCTGTACCAGAAGGGCGACGAGGTCGAGGCGGTGGTGCTCAACATCGACTTCGACGGCGAGAAGCCCAAGGTGTCGCTGGGCATCAAGCAGCTGGTCCCCGATCCGTGGGATCGGATCCCCTACGACTACCCGGTCGGCAAGATCGTGGAGTGCAAGGTGATCAAGGTGCTCGACTTCGGCGCCTTCGTCGAGATCGAGAAGGGCGTCGAGGGCCTCATCCACGTCTCGGAGTTCTCAGAGGAGCGGATCGAGGACGCCAAGCAGTTCGTCAAGCCCGGCCAGATGCTCAAGGCCGAGATCATCGGCGTCGACACGGCCGAGCGGAAGATCGGTCTGTCGTTCCGGAGCGCCACCCGCGCCGAGGAGCTGGCCGACGCGCAGGGGTTCTCGGGCGGCGCGCCGACCGCGACGCTGGGCGACGTCATGCGCGACAAGCTGGCCGCGCTGGCGGCCCAGGTCCCAGGCAACAAGGACAAGACGGACGAGGGCGACCACGACGACGACGGGGCGTCCAGCTAGGGGCGTCCCGTGGCATCGACAGCCACGCGCACGCTGGCGTGGCTGCGCCAGTTCGCGAAGCTCTGGGGCTTCGCGCTGTTCTGCATCCTCATCGTCTACCTCTTCCGCGAGGTCGTCCTACCGTTCTTGTTCGCGATCCTGGTCGCCTACATCCTGGCGCCCGTCGTCGACCGGTTCAGTCGGCTGCGCGTGAGGGGGAAACCCTTTCCGCGCGCCGCCGCGGTGATCATCCTCTACATCAACATCATCGCGGTGTTGAGCCTGTTCATCGGCTACTTCGTCCCCAAGCTCTCGGGCGACTTCGCGCGTCTGTTCCGGGAGGCGCCGCAGCTGTTCGCGCGCGCCAACCGCGAGTGGCTCCCCAAGGCGGGGGCCTGGGTCGACACCCATTTCGGCCCGGAGGCCGCCCAGGACGACAGCAACGACGACGCGGTGACGCCCGCGGTCGTCGCCCCAGAGGCTCCGCACGCGATTGTCCTCGAGCCGATGGCCGGCGGCCGCTTTCGCATCGATCTCGAATCGCTGGCGTTCGAGGTGCGGCCGACGAACGAGGGCCGCTACGTCATCGCACCGCCGCAGCCCGAGGAGGGCGGGGCGGGTCCGGGCGGCAAGTGGGAGCGATCCATCAAGCAGTGGCTGTCGCAGCGGATCAAATCCACCGAAGGGGAGAGCCAGCGCGCCATCGAGTACGGCCAGCTCTTCATCGGGGCGGTCGTCTCGGGCATCGGCCGGCTGTTCCTGGTGCTGATGGTGGCCGCCTTCATCTTGGTCGACCTCAACCGGATCCAGCTTTTTCTGCGGTCGCTGGTGCCCGAACAATACCAAGGCGACTACGCCCACATCGCGGCGGGGATCGATCGCGGCCTGGCCGGGGTCATCCGGGGGCAGCTGCTGATCTGTTGCATCAACGGGGGGCTCACCTACCTCGGCCTGCTGGCGTTCCACATCAAGTATCCGCTGCTGCTGGCGGGCATCGCCGCCACCATGAGCCTGATCCCGATCTTCGGATCGATCCTGTCGTCGGTCCCGATCGTCGCGATCGCGCTCATCTCCTCGGGAACCTTCAACGTCCGGCAGGGGCTGGAGATCCTGGGATGGATCATCGGCATCCATCTGCTCGAGGCGAACTTTCTCAACCCCAAGATCATGGGCGACGCGGCTAAGATCCACCCGGTGCTGGTGGTCTTCGCCCTCATCGCGGGTGAGCACAGCTACGGCCTGGTCGGTGCGCTGTTCGCCGTCCCGGTCGCCTCGATCATCCAGACGATCTTCGTCTACTACCGCCGCCGACCGCGGGCGCAGACCGCGCCGGTCATCGTGCCTGTCTAGGCCGAGACGTGCGGGACCCGATCGGCTCCGGCGATGAGCGCCGAGCGATTGGGGACCTCGCGCCAACCCGGGCGCACCGCGACGTCGCGGTTGGCCTCGACGATCAGCGCTCTCAACCCATCGTGGGGGACCCGCCGCCGACTGTGGTTGGTGTCGGTCCTCTCCAGGCAGACCGGGCAGTCGGCGATCCCCTCGATGTGCAGATAGCGAATCGGGTAGTCGCACCCGGTCGCCACGAAGCAGCGCCCGTTGGTGGCGCAGATCGCGATTTGAAGCGCCGCCGCGCCGTCGCCCACCAGGAGCCGGTCGACGAACGCCAGGCTGTTCCGCAGCGCCGCGTGCACCGCCGTCGGCGCAGGGGTGGGTTGATCGAGGATGCCGCCGTCGTGCAGGAAGGCCAGGAACAGATGGAAGATGTGCTCGCTGGGCGATTTTCCGCGGATGTTGCGGCGCAAGAAGGCCGGCGTGCTCTCGAGCATCCGATCGCGAATCGCCTCGAAGGCCGCCTCGTCGAGCTCCCCGAGCGAAGCGAAGAGCCAGGAACGAAAGCGGAACGGATCGGCGTCCTCGGCGGCGGTGTTGCCGTCGTGGCCGAGCCCGATGCGGCCGATCAGCGCGTCGGCTCGGGTGTCCTTCACGAGGCCGTAGAAATCCACCCCGGAGGTTTCGACGCGCGGGCGTTTCTGCAAGAGTACGTCGCCGCCTTGGACGAATCCCAGCCCGAACCCGTCTGCCGCCTGCTGGGGCAGGGGCCCGCTCTGCGCGGAGAGCGCGGGACGAGCCGGAAACAGAGCGCAGGCCAGATTCTCGGGCTCGTTTCCGAAGTAGGCGACGAGGTGCCTCAAGACGACTTTAGAAGTATACGGACCCTTCCATGAAAATCACGGAGATCTACAGCAGCATTCAAGGTGAGACGCAGTATGCAGGTCTGCTCTGCACGCTGGTTCGAACCACAGGGTGCGACCTGCGCTGTGGCTATTGCGACAGCGCCTTCGCCTTTCACGGCGGGCGCGACCTGACGCTCGACGAGATCGTGGCTGAGGTTGACCGGCTCGGCGCGCCTCTGGTGCTCCTCACCGGGGGCGAACCGATGCTCCAGCGGGAGCTGCCGGCGCTGGCCAGACGTCTCCTGGCGGCCGGCTACAAGGTGATGATCGAGACCTCCGGCGCCCACCCGCTGGACGCGCTGCCGGCGGAGGTGCTGCGGGTGGTCGACGTCAAGACGCCCGGCTCGGGCGAGTCGGCGCGCATGCGCTGGGAGCTCCTCGGCGGGTTGCGGCCGTGCGACGCCGTCAAGTTCGTGCTCGCGGACGAGCCCGACTACCAGTGGGCGCGCGGCGTAATTCAAAAGCACGATCTGGGCCGCCGGACGGAGGTCCTGCTCTCGCCCGTTCATGGCCGGCTCGACCCCCAGGCGCTGGTGGGCTGGATGCTGCGCGATCGAGTCCCGGCCCGCCTGAACCTGCAGCTCCACAAGTACGTCTGGGATCCAGAGGCCCGTCGGGTATAGCTTTGAAAACCGATACTTACTCGCGAACGTTCTGGAGCTGATGTAAGATATTTCAATTGACAGGTCGCGCCGCGTCCTGTTAGCTTGCGAGCGATTTTAGGCAGTAACTATCCAAAAACGTTAAAGAAAACTCGTCAATCAGACGAGCATTGGAGAGTTTCGACTCCATGGACGACGAGCACTTTGGAAGTTGCCTCCGCCGCGCCCGAGAAGATCGGTCTCTGACCGTCGGAGATGTCTCTGCATCGACGAAGGTGCCGCGTTCGGCGCTAGAGCTCCTTGAAGCCGGAACGCTTCAGGGATTGCCCGCGCACGTCTTCGTCCGTGGCTTCATCCGGTCGTATGCCAAGGCGGTCGGGATCGCCGACGCGAAACCGCTGGGCCTCTTCGATCGCGCGGTCCACTCGGAGACCGAAGCGGCGCGCGCGCTGTCGGTCAGCCCGGTGGTCGACCCGAGCCTCGCGGGCGGCATCGTCGAAGACGACGAGGCCGGCCGCCGCCGAGGTCTGGGGCTAGCTGTCTTCGTGATCATCCTGGTGCTCATCGCCACGATCACGCTCTCTCTGCTCTTGCGCCGCCCGCCGCAATCGGGCGAAGGCCTCTCGTTGGCGCGGCCGCCGGCCACCGGGCGTGTCGTCGCCAGCGGCGTGAGGGCCGCGGGCGGGCGCGCCGTTCGGGCCGCCGTCGCATGCTCCCCGAATCTCGGCTGAGGATCTCGGCGGCGCGGGCCAACCGCCGCCCGACCGGACAAACCGGATAAGATGACGGGGCCACCATGGCCTCCCTCTCGACGCCAGCCATCGTCCTACGGGCCGTCAACTATGGCGAGGCCGATCGAATCGTGACGCTCCTCGGCCGGGACACCGGTCGCCTCTCGGCGTTGGCCCGGGGCGCGCGCAAGAGCCAGAAGCGCTTCGCCGGCGGTCTCGGCCTGTGCGCGGTCGGGGTCGCGTCGTTGCGCGAGCGCGCCGGCGCCGAGCTTCTGACGTTGGAGGGGTTCGACGCCACCGGCGGTCACTCGGCGCTGGGCGCGGATATCGGGCGGATGGCGCACGCCGCCTATGCGGCAGAGCTCTGCAGCAAGCTGTGCGCCCCGCGGCAAGTCGAGGTGGCGGTCTACGACTGGCTGGCGGAGTTTCTCGCGTACCTGGACCTCGAGGGGGCCAGCGCCGAGCGGCTCCGCGTCTTCGAGCTGGGACTACTAGGCGGTCTCGGATTCGGTCCGGCGATCGCCGCTTGCGCGGTCTGCGCCGGCGCCAGCCACGCGGGACGCGATGCTTCTGCGGTCGCGTTCCGCTGGGACGCCGACCGTGGGGGCGCGGTCTGCGCCGGCTGCGCGCGCGGGGGGCGGCCGATCACGGCGGCGGCCCGCGCCGCTTTGCTCCACCTTGCCGGGCTTTCGCTGGGGGCGGCCTTCCGCGAAGCCCTCGCTCCCGACGTGAACCGGGACTGCCGGGAGGCTCTGGCCGAGATCATCAACCACCACGTCGGTGGGCCGCTCAAGTCGGTCGAATTCATCGCCAAGCTCAGCGCCGCCAGCTCGGGTGGACGCCCATGACCCGGCCGGCGCTGCTCGGTATCCGGCACGTGGCCCTGTGGGTCGGCGACCTGACCGCGGCCGAGCGCTTCTGGACCGAGATCATGGGCTACGCTGTCGAATGGCGGCCCGATTCCGACAACGTCTATCTGTCTGGCGGGCAGGACAACCTGGCGCTACACAGGCGCACGACAGGCCCCGCCGCCGCCGAGGGATCGGTCCTCGACCACATCGGCCTCGCCGTACCGGCGGCGAGCGACGTCGACGCCTGGGCGGTGCACCTTGAGGCCCAGGCGGTGCCGCTCAAAAGAGCGCCCAGGACCCACCGCGACGGATCGCGGTCACTCTACTTCGAGGGTCCCGAGAAGCTGCTGATCCAGATCATTCACCACGCGCCGCTATCGGAGGGGCCGGCAGGCGCGAGGCAAGAGCGCCGATGATCGACTAAAGTGCTGCGCCATGCCCGCCTCATCCCTGGAACAGATCGTCAGCCTCGCCAAGCGCCGCGGCTTCGTTTTTCCCTCTTCCGCCATCTACGGGGGGCTCGGCAGCACCTGGGACTACGGGCCGCTCGGCGTCGAGCTGAAGAACAACGTCAAGCGCGCCTGGTGGCGCTCGGTGGTCTACGACCGCGACGACATGGAGGGCCTCGACGCGGCGATTCTGATGAACCGTCTGGTCTGGAAGTACTCGGGCCACGAGCGGACTTTCTCGGATCCGATGACCGACTGCCGCAAGTGCAAGGCGCGCCATCGGGCCGACCAGCTCTACAAGTCCGCCACCGGAAGCGACTACACCAACGCCGAGAGCTTCAACGCGGCCGCTCAAGCGGGAGAGCTGAAGTGCCCGAAATGCGGAGAAATAGATCTGACGGACGCGCGTCCATTCAACCTGATGTTCAAGACCACCGTCGGTCCGGTCGATACCGGCGACGATTCGGGGCTGGCCTACCTGCGGCCCGAGACGGCGCAGGGGATCTTCGTCAACTTCGGCAACGTGCTGGACACGATGCGACGGAAGCTGCCGTTCGGGGTGGCGCAGATCGGCAAGGCCTTCCGCAACGAGATCACCCCCGGCAACTTCACCTTCCGGACACGCGAGTTCGAGCAAATGGAGATCGAGTACTTCGTCCGGCCGGGCGAGGACGAGGCCGCCCACCAGGCCTGGATCGACGCGCGCACCAAGTGGTACACCGACCTCGGCCTGCGCCCGGACAACCTGCGCCAGCGCGAACAGACGAAGGACGAGCTGGCGCACTACGCCAAGCGCTGCGTCGATCTCGAGTACCGCTTCCCGATGGGGTGGAGCGAGCTCGAAGGGATCGCCAACCGCACCGACTTCGACCTGAAGGCGCACAGCCGCAGCCCCGAGAACCCCGACGCGGTGGGCGAACTGCGGTACTTCGATCAGGAACAGAAGAAGCACATCGTGCCCTACGTGATCGAGCCTTCGGCGGGCGCCGACCGCGCGACGCTGGCATTTCTCTGTGACGCCTACGACGAATCGCTGGTCAAGGAGCCGCCGGCCGAGGAGAGCGCCAAGCTGCGCGAGCTGGTGGAGAGCTTCGGGCGATCGGTCGAAAAGCGGGATCCCAAGGTCATGGAGCCGGCGGTGAAAGAACGCCTGCTGGCCGCCGCCGAGCGGATCGCCGCCGGGTTGCCGGGGACGCTACCGGATCTGCTGGCGCTCTCGGACGACGCGGAGGCCAATCGGATCGAGGTGTTCAAGAAGGTGCGGGGCACGGCGGAGAAACTGGGCGAGGAGCACACCCGCACGGTGCTGCGCCTGCACCCGCGCCTGGCGCCGATCACCGTGGCGGTCTTTCCGCTCAAGAAGAACGAGCCACGGCTGGTCGAGCTCGCCCGCGGAATCAAACGGGATCTGCAGGTGGCGGGCCTGCGGTCGGTCTACGACGACACCGGCGCCATCGGCAAGCTCTACCGCCGCCAGGACGAGATCGGCACCCCGTTCTGCATCACGGTCGACTTCCAGAGCCTCGACGACGGAACCGTCACGGTGCGGGATCGCGACACCATGGGGCAGGAGCGGGTGTCGGTGGGGGAGCTCGGCGGCGCTCTGCGTGCCAAAGTCACGTAATTTCGCGCAAGAAGGCTCTTCCTAAGGGGCGGGGCTCAGGGTAAATAAGCGCCCATGCCAAGCGTCACCAAGAGTCGTACCCAGACCTCGAAATCGAGCTCGAAGTCCAGCAAGAGCGCCAAGTCCCAGAAGAACGGCCACAGCAACGGCCTCCGCGCGGCGGCCGCCAAACTGCTGAAGGTCGCCGTCAAGAAGATCAAGTCGGTCGAGAAGACGGCGGTTAAGGCGGTGGCGAAGGCCGCCTCGAAGGCCGCCTCGAAGACTTCCACCAAGCGGGTCTACTTCTTCGGCGGCGCCAAGGCGGAGGGCAACAAGGAGATGAAGAATCTCCTGGGCGGCAAGGGGGCGAACCTGGCCGAGATGGCCAACATCGGCCTGCCGGTCCCTCCCGGGTTCACCATCACCACCGAGGTCTGCACCGAATTTTACGACAACGGCAAGAAGCTCCCCAAGGGCCTGGACGCCGACATGCGCAGCATGGTGACGCGGATGGAGAAGCTGGTGGGCGCCAAGTTCGGCGATCCGGCGAACCCGTTGCTGGTCTCGGTCCGCTCCGGCGCGCGCGCCTCGATGCCCGGCATGATGGACACGATCTTGAACCTGGGCCTCAACGACGTGACGGTCGCCGGCCTGGCCAAGAAGTCGGGCAACGAGCGCTTCGCCTTCGACAGCTACCGCCGCTTCATCGCCATGTACGGCGACGTGGTGCTCGGGCTCAAGCCGGAGAAGAAAGAGGATCACGATCCGTTCGACGAGATCCTCGACCACAAGAAGAAGGCCCAAGGGGTCAAGCTCGACTCCGATCTGTCCGCCGAGGCGCTCAAGGAGCTGGTGGTCGAGTTCAAGGCCGAGATCAAGAAGCGGGTGGGCGTCGACTTCCCGACCGACCCGTACGCGCAGCTGGAAGGCGCCATCAAGGCGGTCTTTCAGTCCTGGCAGAACGATCGCGCCAACCTGTACCGCCGCCTCAACAACATCCCGGCGGAGTGGGGGACCGCGGTCAACATCCAGGCGATGGTCTTCGGCAACAAGGGGGCCGACTCCGCCACGGGCGTCTGCTTCACGCGCGATCCCGCCAGCGGCGAGAACGTGTTCTACGGGGAGTTCCTGATCAACGCGCAAGGCGAGGACGTGGTGGCGGGCATCCGCACGCCGCAGAAGATCGAGGAGCTCGGCAAGGTCCTGCCGGTCGCCTACAAGCAGCTGCTCGACATCCGCAAGAAGCTCGAGAAGCACTACAAGGACATGCAGGACATCGAGTTCACCATCGAGAACACCAAGCTCTACATGCTGCAGTGTCGCAGCGGCAAGCGCACCGGCTTCGCCGGCGTGCGCATCGCCGTCGAGATGGTGGAAGAGAAGCTGATCCCGAAAGAAGAAGCGCTGCGCCGCGTGGATCCGGAAGCGCTCAACCAGCTCTTGCGCCCGGTGTTTCTCCCCTCGGCCAAGAAGGCCGCCGTCGAGGAGGGGCGCCTGCTGGCCAAGGGCCTGCCGGCGGGTCCCGGCGCCGCCACCGGCAAGGTGGTCTTCTTCGCCGACGAGGCGGAGGCGCTGGCCGCCAAGGGCGAGACCAACCTCATCCTCTGCCGCCACGAGACCAGCCCGGAAGACATCCGCGGGATGAACGCCTCGCTCGGCTTCATGACCGCCTTCGGCGGCATGACCAGCCACGCGGCGCTGGTCGCGCGGCAGATGGGCAAGGTCTGCATCGTCGGCTGCGACGCGCTGTCCTTCGACTACCACGCGCGCGAGATGCGGGTCACCACCTCCAAGGGCCCGATGATCGTCAAGGAAGGCGACTGGATCTCGATCGATGGTTTCGCGGGCGAGGTGATCGCCGGGCGCATCGAGACGACGCCCTCGGAGGTCATCCGGGTGCTCATCGAGAAGAACCTGGAGCCGTCGGAGGCACCCGCCTACCAGCGTTACGCCAAGCTGATGAGCTGGGCCGACGCCGCGCGCCGGCTGCGCGTCCGCGCCAACGCCGACCAGCCGGATCAGGCGACGGCGTCGGTGGCCTTCGGCGCCGAAGGGATCGGTCTCTGCCGGACCGAGCACATGTTCTTCGGCGAGGACAAAATCGGCCCGATGCGCGAGATGATCGTGGCCGAGAACGAGGCGGATCGGCGCGCGGCGCTGGCCAAGCTGCTGCCGCTCCAGCGCGAGGATTTCCACGGCATCTTCGCGGCGATGGCCGGGCGGCCGGTCACGATCCGGACGCTCGATCCCCCGCTGCACGAGTTCCTGCCCCACGACGAGGCGGGCGTTCGCGATCTGGCGGCGGCGACCGGCAAGACCGTCGCGCAGATCCACGCGCGCATCGAAGAGCTCAAGGAGTCCAACCCGATGCTCGGCCACCGTGGCTGTCGCCTGGGGATCACCTACCCGGAGATCACCGAGATGCAGGCGCGGGCCGTGTTCGAGGCGGCCTGTGACCTGGCGGCCGAGGGCAAGCAGGTCTTCCCGGAGATCATGATCCCGCTGGTCGGCATCAAGAAGGAGCTGGATCTGCAGGCCGATCTCGTCCGCAAGACGGCGGCGGCGGTGTTCACCGAGAAGGGGCGCAAGCTTTCATACACCGTGGGCACGATGATCGAGGTGCCCCGCGCCGCGATGACCGCCGGCGAGATCGCGCAGACCGCGGAGTTCTTCTCCTTCGGCACCAACGATCTGACCCAGACCACCTTCGGTCTGTCGCGCGACGACGTGCCGCGCGTCCTGGCGGCCTATTTACAGCACGACATCTATTCGGTCGACCCGTTCGTCAGCATCGACCGGAAGGGCGTCGGCGGCCTCATGAAGATCGCGGTCGCCGCGGGGCGGGCCGAGAAGCCGAAGCTGAAGATCGGCATCTGCGGAGAGCACGGCGGCGATCCCTCGTCGGTCGAGTTCTGCCACGAGCTCGGCCTCGACTACGTGTCGTGCTCGCCCTACCGGCTCCCGATCGCGCGGCTCGCCGCGGCGCAAGCGGCCCTCAAGACAACCTAAGCACCCGCAGCTGGGTCGAAGAACAGGCATGGACCGCGTCACGGCGCCTTCTCCCGCGGCTCCGCGACGGCGGGGGGAGGCCGCGCGTGCGCCGGTTTGTGGGATGCTGGCGCCGCTGTTGGTCTGGGGCGTGGTGGCCGCGTCCGCCTGTTCGCTCAGCCAGCAGGGGGTGTCGCCGCCGGCGGACACGTTCTTCTATCCGGCCAGCGCCATCGTCGACCAGAGCAAGAGCTGGCTGTTCGTGACCAACTCCAACGCGGATCTTCGGTTCAACGACGGCACCTTGGTGATGGTGGATCTGGTCGACGCGCTGGCAGACCGAACGAACAAAGGCGGTCCCTTCCTACCCGCGGGCGGCCCCGTTCTATCTGCGGGCGGAGCGATTCAAACCTGGGACCTGTGTCCGCAAGAAGACTACGTGAACCCGTTGTCGCGCAGCGATCCGCAGATCTGTTGCTGGGATCGACTGGACTCGAGCATCCTCAACTGTGACGAGCGCCGTTACGTCCAGCCGGACGCCACGGTCCGGATCGGCAGCTTCGCCGCCGGCATGCTGCTGCAGCCCGATTGCGGCGCTTGCGATATGGGTTGCACGCCCGACCCGACCTTTGGCCGCCTCTTGATCGGCGTGCGCGGCGACACTTCGCTCACCTGGGTCGACGTAGCCTCCCAGTCCGGCGATCTGCATCCGACCTTCAGTTGTAACTCGACCCCTGGTGTTTCGCTTTCGGAGTGCGATAGCGTCCACCGCATCATCGATACGCACTCGGCCCTGGTGACCGAATCGATGGATACGCAGGCGCCGGACGTCCAGGTGCCCGACGAGCCCTATGCGCTGGCGCTCGACTCGAGCCTCGGCTTGCTCTACATCGGTCACCTGGTCGGTAGCACCGCGATCGTCGACACCGGCGGCGTTTCGTTGTTCGACGTCTCGTCGACGAGAAGCGGCCTCAACATGCAGAATTTCTTGGCGCCGTTCCCCAGCCCATTCCCCCCGAACAACGCCGGCGCGTTCGGGATCACGGCCCTCGAGCTTCATGTGCCGCTCGGACAGATGGCCGTGCCCGGAGCCAGACAGGAGCTCTTCGCCAGCTCTCGCTACGTCCCGGCGATCACGGCGATGGCTCCCTTCGGCAACATCTCGCCGCCCGCCTCCTGTGACCTGTCGGCCCGCGACGTGGTCGTGGAACCGGCGGGGGACAGCTTCAACTCCGGGTTGGTCGGCTCGGAGATGCGCGGCATCGAATTCATCGAACCGCCCGCGCCCGATCCCACGGCGGCCCCCGACCCCTCCGCGCCCCAGTATGCCCAGCGCGCCTACGCGCTCCAGCGGGTGCCGCCGGATCTGGTCGGGTTCAACATCGCCCGGAACAACGCGGGCGGGATCGTCACGACGCCGACCGACGTCAGCGAGACCTGCTCGAGCCCGACCTTCCTGTACCAGCACGACGCCGGCGACGGCCCGCGCCTCTACGTCAACTGCTTCGACACCGGCGAGATCTATGTCTTCGATCCGACCGTGCCGACGCTGGTCACCACCTTCCAGGTCGGTCGCGGTCCCGCCGGGCTGGTGTTCCCCGACGACCACTCGCCGATCGCCTACGTGATCGGCTTCTCCGACAACAACCTCTCGGTCCTGGACCTGGCGCCGGGGAGCGCGACCCAGTACCACGTCATCGAACGGATCGGGTTTCCGAGCGTGACGCCGCGATGAAGCGCCTGGGTCTAGTCGCCGTCCTGGTCGCGGCCGGCGTCTCGTGCGGTCCGGCGCCGAACCTCCTTCCGGTGAACGATCTGAACCGTCCCACGGACGTCGCCTTCATGTGTTTCGGTGCGTTCGCGCCAGGCAAGACGGCGACATCGCCGGACGGGGGGTCGGCGACGGGAAGTCCGGACGGTGGCGGCGTGGTCGATGCCGCCGCGTCCGACGGTGCCGCAGCGGACGCCGGTGGATCCGGCGTTCGGGTTTCTGGCCGGCCCATGCGCTCGTGCCATCCTCCCGGGGCCTATGATCCGGCCCCGGGAGCGGCCCACCGCACCTTCGCCTTCATGCCCGACAGCGCCAGCAGTGGCCTGACCATGGTCGACGCCGACAACTGGAAGCTGGTCGATCTCGATCCCGCGACGGGTGGCTACGGCCAGGCCACGCTGGGCCAGTTCCCCGAGCAGATTTCGGTCAGCGACGATGGCTGCCGTCTGATCTCGGCCAATCGCGGCTCCTGCGATCTGACGGTGGTCGATCCGTCGGTCCTGGTGGCGCCCGTCATCAATCGGCAGGACAGTCAGGACGCGCCGGTCCCACTGTCGCGCACGGCGTCCGAGAACGGAGTTCGGCCCATCAAGGCCGACGGAACGGCTTTGGTCGCCGCGCCCTACGAGGCCGTGTTTCTGCCCCAGGACACCCAGGTGCTGGAAGGGGGCGACTACCTCTGCGGCGATCCGGGCGCCCTGGCCCAAGCCGGTCCCGTCGGATGGACAACGCCTGGCACGCCGTCGCCCTGGTACGTTCTTGTGACCTATCCGTCGTGCGATCTGATCGTGCTCATGGAGCTGCCGTCGCGAAAGATCGTCCAGTCGGTCCACGCCAGGAAGAACGGCAAGAGCGTGACGTTCGAGGATGCCGGCACCTCACCGGTCTGTCGGACCAACGACTGCGCGGGTCAGAGTCTCCCGCCGGCCGACGCTGCAGCCGGCGCGGATTCCGGAGCCGGGGGTGCAACGGGCGGCGCCGATGCGGGCGCAGACGCCGGCGGCAGCCCCGATGCCGCCGTGCTGGGCGCCGCCGTTTTTCCAGGGATTCAATTCCCCGACACCCCCAACATCGGGTTCCCGCTCAGCCCGAGCTCGATCGCGATCGCGCCCGGCGGAGGTCAGGTCTACGTCTCGCTGGCCAACGCGTCGTTCGTCGGATCGTTCGGCCTCACGAAGAGCGGGCTGACCCTCCCCGGCAACGCGATCTCCCTGCACGAGGGGGCCATGGGCTCGAAGCGAATCCGTCTGAACGTCGATCCTTACGCCTACGGGCCTCCGCCCGCCTCGAACGCCCTGTTCTCGGGAAAGTTCGTGGGCACAGACCCCGATGTGAACTACCCCAATTCGGTGGAGGATGAGTACCTCTACGCCATCGCAGGGGACGGCACGCTGCGGGTTGTGAACATCTTCAACCCGGGTGCTGAGCAGGAGTGCGAGACAAATGCCGACCCGTTGAATCTGGTTTCGGGCATGTCGGCCGTCACGGCCTGCATCCCGGTCGATCCGGGGCATCGCCGGCCGTTCAGCGTGGGGCCCGGGATCCATTTCCCCACGGCGCCGATCGACGTGGCCGCGGCCGACATCGACACCCCGTCTGCCGACCCGAACCGGCAGAGCGAGCAGAGCGTCTACGGAAGTCACGCCTGGGTGCTGACCAGCACCGGCGTCGTCTATCTGGTGAACATCGATCCCGTGCTGCGAATGCACGAAGGACCGCGCCAAGCAGAAGACTATGCGACCCCGACGGCGCCGAACATCACAGAGCCGCCGCCGTTCGTAAACTCGCTGCGCGATCGCAACGAGATCACCTATTCGCTGACGCTGGATCCGTCGTCGGGGCCCCCGCGGGTGGACGTCCTGCCCAGCGTCGCCGCCTCGGGTCCCTACATCGAGCCGTTTTGGACCCAGGGCGCCGTCCTCAACGCGACGGCGCAGACCAAGGACTACATCGAGACCGGCATCCTCTTCCCGATGGAGCCGATCACGCCATCGAACCAGGACGACCCCGTCGATCGCCGCGGGATCACCCCGCAGAGCTGGACCGTCACCTGGGAGGGTGCGCTGATCGGATCGCGCAACACGGGCCGGGTCCCGGCGGACCCGACCGATCCCCTGACGGCCAAGGCCGCGGCGCTCGGTCCGCGGGTCAGCATCTTCGCCGACGGCGGTGGAAACTATTGCGCCTCCGGCGTGCTCCCGGGCGACATGGTGACGCTCATCGGTTGCACCGTCGACGCCCAGTGTGGGCTAGGGGAGGGGTGCCTGGTCGATACGACGGTGACCACCGCGGCAGCTGGCGTTCCGGTCACCGGCCTCTGCGTCGATCCCAACCGGGTATCCGACGAAACCGCGACCTGCGCAGCTTTCCTGAGCAGCGTGCGCCGCTACGAGATCGTCCTCGCTACGCCGTCCGAGCTACTCATTCAGCCGCACCTCGACGAGCTCGTTCGTTCGGGGCTGGCGCCCTGTCGTCCGCCGGACCCCGACAACCCCGTGAACGCCGACTGTCTCGATCCCAACGACCAGACGACGAGCAAATTCACCTGCGAGACCGTCTACCCGAGCGTTGGGACCGGCCCGCGCTGTCTCATGAAGGGATGCACCAAGGACATCGACTGCCGGATCGGGCGGAACTGCATCAACTTCGAGGGCCCGAGCACGCCCGATGCCTGCAAGGATGGCCACTGCTTCTGTGCCGATGCGCCGCCGCTCGACACCAACGGCGACGCGGCCTCCGCCCTGGCGGCGCGGACCTGCTTCGACCAGCTGGTGGCCTATCAGGTGAACATCGGGAACGGGTTCCTGGTGGCTGGCTCGCAGAGCGGCTTCATCACGACGGCTGGCCTTCGGGCCGATGGGTCGTGCTCGCTCGATCCGACCCCCGACTCCCATTTCGTCTTCCGGATCCCGATGAACGCGCCCCACTGTAAGAACGTCCCAGACAACTCGTTCGATACCCGCGTCGATCCGGACGTCGTCGTCGGGAACCTGCCTCAGACCCAGTGGACCCAGTACGGCAACGAAATGATCGCCAACCTCCAGACGCTGGCGCCGACCGACCCAGATCCCTGCCTCTACCTTGGAGGCCCGGTCGGAACGGAGGCTCAGGTTGATCCGACGATAGCGACATCCGATCCCACCAAATCGGTGGTGCCCGGCATACCGAGCCACGTGCGTGCGTTCTTCCACAACGCTCAGATCACCTTTGTTCTGGCCAACGTCGATCAGCAGCCGAGCGGCCAGTTCCAGACCGGGTTCGACGTGCACGGCGGCTTCGCGCCGCAAGTCGTCCAGGATCCGACCACGGTCGAGGTCTCGATGCCGGCGCGGATCGTTCTCGGGCCGGTCGATTCGCAGTCTCAGACCGGCGGCACCATGACACCGCCCATCAATGAGCAACCCTATCTATTCGTCGTCGACCAGCGCCGGCTGGGACGCGCGCAGGGTGGGGGACCGACCCGGGGCCAGCTGCTCCGGATCAATCCCGTGGGCTTCACCTCGTCGGTTGGTCCGGCGACCGGCCTGCAGCCGATCTTCCAGGACTACACCGCCAGCGGCGGCATTTTCCCGATTCAGTGACCGCTTCGGGCCGGCGGGAACTTGACGCCGCTCGGGTATGCATAGAAACTACATGTAGGTGAAACACGTGCGGCCGTTCAGTGCGCGGGAAACCGTCCGCGAAATTCTCGCCAAAGCGGTAGGCGAGCTGGTCGCCGAGGGGGTGGTCGGCGCCGTCGCGCCCGAGGCCATCTCCGTCGAACGCGCCAAGCGGGCCGAGCACGGCGACTTCGCCTCCAACATCGCGCTGGCCCTGGCCAAGCCGGCCGGCAAGGCCCCGCGGGTGGTGGCCGAGGCCATCGTGGCGCGGCTGCCGCGCGGTGGAAGCTCCCCGATCGTCGAGGCCAGCGTGGCGGGTCCGGGGTTCATCAACGTGCGGCTCGCGCCGGTGTTCTGGCAGGAGACCCTGGCCGAGATCCTGGCCGCCGGCGACGATTGGGGACGCGCGCCGACCCGAACCGCACCGAAGATCCTCCTCGAGTATCTGTCTGCCAACCCGACCGGACCGATGCACGTCGCCCACGGTCGTCACGCCGCCGTCGGGGACGCGCTGGCGCGCCTGCTGCGTTTCGCCGGTTACCCGGTCACCAGCGAGTTCTACGTCAACGACGCCGGCAACCAGGTGCATATGCTGGCGCAGTCGGTCTGGGCCCGCTACATGGAGACGGCGCGAGCCGCGGATCCGGCCGTTCCCACGGTCCCGTTCCCCGAAAACGGCTACAAGGGCGACTACGTGCGCGACTTCGGCCGCACGCTCTTCGCCCGCGATGGGGCGCGCTGGGTGGGCGCCGCGCCGCCGTCGGACATCGAGCCGATTCGCAGCTTCGCGATCGCCGAATCGCTGGGGATCATCCGCGCGACGCTGGAACGATTCGACGTCGCCTTCGACGTCTGGCAGAGCGAGCGCGCGCTGCACGAGGCGGGCGACGTGGCCGAGACGCTGGCCGCCCTCGACGCCAAGGGGTTCATCGATCGGCACGACGACGCCGTGTGGCTCAAGACCACCGCGCTGTGGGGCGACGACAAGGATCGGGTGGTGGTGAAGTCCGACGGCCTTCCGACCTATCTGCTGGCCGACATCGCCTACCACCGCAAGAAGCTGGCGCGTGGGTTCGACGAGCTGTGCGACATCTGGGGCGCCGATCACCATGGGCACATCGCGCGCATGCAGGCGGCGCTCAAGGCCTTCGGTGAGGATCCCGCCCGCCTGCGGGTGATCCTGATTCAGATCGTGAGCCTCCTGCGCGACGGCAAGCCGGTGGCGATGGGGAAGCGGGAGGGGGAGTTTGTGACCCTCGACGAGGTGGTGAGCGAGGTGGGGCGGGACGCGACCCGATATTTCTATCTGATGCGGCGGCACGACACGCCGCTCGAGTTCGATCTGGAGCTGGCCAAGCGGCAGTCGCTCGATAACCCCGTGTACTACGTCCAGTACGGCCACGCGCGCTGCGCCGCGATCCGGCGCCGGGCGGTCGAGATGGACGCGCCGCAGCGGCCGCCGCTGTCGCCGGAGCTGGCGGCCGAGCTGGCCTTGCCCGAGGAGCTGGCGATCCTGCGTCGGCTGGCCGAGTTTCCCGACTTCGTGGCCGACGCGGCCGCCGCCCGCGAGCCCCACCGCCTTACCACCTACGTCGCCGACCTGGCCGGCGAGTTCCAGAGCTACTACACCCAGCTGCAGAAGGTCCACGACGACACGATCCTGCCCCAGGAGCGGCACCGCACCGGCGACTGGCAGGCGACCTGGGACTGGCGCAAGACCGCCGCCCGCCTCTACTGGATCGACGCCATCGCCCAGGTCATGCGAAACGCCCTGGGCCTGCTGGGCGTCTCGGCTCCCGAATCGATGCCCCGGCCGCCAACCACCACGAAAGAAGACGATTCATGAGCGTGCGTTACACTGCGGAGGCAATCATGGATGGACCGGCGCTGGGGGACGTCGATCGGCACGGCGGAAACGCCGGCGGCCTGGCCGGCGTGGAACGCTGGCGAGAGAAGATCGAGGTGCGCCTCGACAACCGCCAGGTCTTCTTCCTGTTCTTCGGCAGCG
>OCTA010000740.1_pt1 | contig 30015 bp, 22 predicted proteins | sample 1538991 | NCBI WGS metagenome assembly OCTA01 (sample SAMEA3539302, study PRJEB22396) | soil metagenome | biome: tundra; feature: field; material: soil | place: USA | collected 2010-05 | depth 0.15 m | reverse complement strand
CGCGCAAAAGAGCCCTCAATTCCTGCTCTTCCCCCGCCGCAAGACGCAACGCCAATCGCCGGTAACTCCGCATACCCAAGTATACGTCCAAAACATTCCCAGTGGAAGATGTTGTAAAGAACTTTTTCAGACGGTCATGGCACTAGCATCTGTGACCGCAGAATATCGGAAGTAATCTGGCCCAAGCACTGTTTTTTCAGGCGGGTTTATGGGTGGTCCTTGCGGCCATATTCGCGGACGTTTTCTTCCGAGCCGGTTTCCGAGTTCGAAATCTGGCCCTGTTTTCATTCTGTTTCGGCCTTGCGGCGCCAAGAAGCTTGCGGTCAGATACCCGCACTCGCCGGCATGGTGCAGGTCATATTCGACCGCATGGTACCGCACGATGAAGCGAGGGCCGGTGGCGCGGCTCTCAGCCTGGAGGCTCTCCTGGCCGAGTATGGCTTCGATCGGGATCAACATGAAAAAACACGCTCTGATTTACGCACGGGCCGCATCGGTCTGGCGCAGAACCGATTGAGCGTGAATAGCAGTATCGAGGATGTTTCGCCAAACGAAGTGACGGATGCCCAGAGCCATCTGCCTGCGCGGCTGAGAAGCCTCGAAGAAGATGCCTTGCGCTCAGGCAGCGTGGCTGTCATAACGCTGGCAGGAGGTATCGGTACGCGCTGGACGCGGGGAGCCGGCGTGGTGAAAGCGCTGAATCCTTTTGCTAAGTTCAACGGCCGCTTCCGCGCGTTTATCGAAATCCATCTCGCTAAGTCGCGCCGGACAGCTAGCTTGTGGGCAAGGCCGGTGCCGCATGCAATTACTACCAGCTATCTGACGCATGAGGCGATAGAAGATTATTTCAGGGTGGCGGATAACTACGGCTATCCAGGTCCGTTATATCTATCGCCCGGGCGAGTGGTTGGGTTGCGCCTCGTACCTATGGTGCGAGACCTGCGCTTCGCCTGGGAGGAATTGCCACAGCAGGCTTTACACTTGCAGAAGCTGAAGGCGCGTGACAGCGCCCGCGCCGCGTTGATGCAATGGGCACAGAGCTGCGGTGGAGAGGCGGAGTACACTGACAACGTTTCAGCACAGTGCCTGCACCCTGTTGGGCATTGGTACGAGGTGCCGAACATGCTGCGCAACGGTGTGTTGAAAAGGATGCTCGACGAGAATCCGCGATTGCGCTATCTGATGCTTCACCACATCGACACGCTGGGCGCGCACCTCGATCCCGCTCTGCTCGGCCTACACATCGATTCCGGCGCGCCTTTGACCGCCGAAGTAATTCCTCGCGCAGTGGAAGACCGCGGAGGAAGCTTGGCACGCATCGAGGGCAGGGTTCGGCTGGTCGAAGCCATGGCGCTGCCCGACGATCAACTGGAGTTCGAGCTTTCCTATTACAACAGCAACACGATGTGGATCGACATCGACAAATTACTGGCCGTGTTCGGTCTGTCTCGCGAGGATCTGGACGGTGATGAAAAAACCACAGCGGCGGTGCGCCGCCTGGCAGGGAGAATGCCCAGCTACGCCACGATCAAGGACGTCAAGAAGCGCTGGGGGAAGGGTCAGGAAGACGTCTTCCCGGTCACGCAGTTTGAGAAGCTATGGGGCGACATGACGGCCGTGCCGGGCGTCGATTGCCGCTATGCCATTGTGCCGAGACTACGCGGACAGCAACTCAAAGATGTCTCACAGCTCGCTGGTTGGTGGCGCGACGGCTCCGCAAGGTACGTGGATTCCCTGTGCGAATGGTGAAGGCGGGCCGCAAGGCGAACTCTTTCACGCAGTCACAAACATAGCTATAGAACAAAGCGGCGAGTAGTCGCGATCGCACAACGCACGCAGCGAAATGTTGGGATTGTTCGATCGCCGGCGCAATGCGTGAATGCGGAGAGAAACTCATTTGGCTAGATGAAGCCGTACCGCACCCGGCAGCCTCTGGTAAAAACGGGAAACCGCTAAAAGTAGCGCTTTTCTAAACAATAACCCGTTACGATTCAGCCGCTTGAAAAACCAAGACCGCTAGAACTGGCGGTCTTGGCATTTCTGCCACGGGCAGCTTGGTAAGGCCGGAAAACCGGAGAGCCAGGACAGCGAAAACCGGGACGGCTGTCCTCCGGTTTTCACACTTGAGAGCCGTCCGTCCACCGTGTTTTCGCTCTCGCTCGAGCACGCCGGCCTTGTCCCCGTGAGAAAGGCCGCCCCAGGATGGCCGCTGCTGCGCAGCGGGTCAGTACTCTGGGGGCCATGGCATCTGATCGGTGGAGTGCGGGTCGATTACCTGCTTTGCGAGCGCCTCGAATTTCTCGAGCGGACAGTCGAAGGTCGCATTGCTCCCGCTGCAGCCGGGGATGAATACCGGGGCGCGGGCCGGTGGCGCGGCGAGCGTCAGGGCGGTTTGATTGCGCAACTGGTCCAAACTCTGCGCGATGTAAGAGGCCCGGACGACGTACTCGCGAGTGCTCTTGGACTGGCGCAGTTCGAACACCAGGGCACCGCCCGGAGAACAAAAATCGGTCTGGTAACCCGGCAGAAGCCAGTCCAGATGGAACAGGCCGGCTAGTCCGGTGATGTTGACGTCGGAGGCGATCAGCACGACCACCTTGGTCGACGGAGTGCCCAGCGCGCCGGTCAGCGCCGTCCCTGAGGCCGCCTGAGTCAGCGTGCGTGCCACGTGCGCCGCCAGATTGGAACTTTGCACCCGGTCCAGATAGGGCGTGCGGAATTCCAGATCGAAGCCTAAGGTGGTGAAGCGCATGGTCTGGCTGAGGCCGCCGGCGGTCAACCAGCCCCAACCGACGTCTGCGGGCTGCAGTCCCTCCGCATACTCCATGAGGAACGGATCGATGGCCATACCAACCAGTGTCAGGCCTCCGAGTCCGACCGGCATACCGGACTGTCCGGCCGTAACGGCCATCGGAATCGTAGTGGCGTCCTCCTTGCCGGACGGGGTCGCGGGCAGCGGAGTCGTGCCGGTGGGATAGTTGAACAGGACCGAGCGCGTGAGCGCCAGCTCCGCGGCGTAGGCGGAGGTTAGCGACTGGGCATTACCGCCGAGGCGTCCCTGCACGGCCGCGATCGCCATGTTCTGGTCGAGCTCGGCCACGCCCGCGCCGATCGGATCGAATAGCGGGTCGCTGGCCGTCGGGCCGTAGTGATTGACGCTTATGCTGGCCGCCGGAAGCAAGCCGGCCGCGAAGGCTTGCGCGCTGGCGATGGTCCGCTCGATCACATTGGCCCGGAAATAGACATGGGTTGCGTCGGCTGCGTCGTTGCCCGTCAGCACTCCCTCCTTCGTGAGCCAGAGACGGTAGTAGCCGCCGAGCATCGTCTCCAGCGTGGCGCCTTTGGCGGTCAGGTAGCCCGTCGGAACGTTGAACACCGGGAACGGTTGCGCGGAAAAATTGTCCAGAACGCTATTGGGCTGAGTGGGCGAGCGCACACTGTGACGGCCGAAGACGATCACCTGCTTGAGCTGCGTGTCATCGGCGGCCTGAGCCGCGAGAAAGGCAATGCAGAGGAAAGCCAGAGTGACCAGCCGGAAGGCGCCTGCCGCGGGTAAGACCAGATGCTCCCAAGCGGGCGTGAGGGATAAGAACCGGGAATTCTTCTTCATCGACAACTCCAATATGCGGAATACCACCACAATGGTTATCGTCTATGGCTGGCTCCGATTATAGGCTAAATTTTCAAGGGAAGCGCTGGCTGTCCTTCCAGGTGAGATCAAATCACAGTGGACGCTGAAGTCCAGGCGGCCGGCGATGACTATTTTTTCTTCCGTCCAGTGTGGCCTTGCCGGCACCGGCATACCACGCCGCGCGCTCCTGCCAGGCGCATTTTCTCCCGTCGCACCGTTGCGCCGCAGCATGAAAACACCGTCCAAGACAGTGTGATTGCAACGTGCAGTAAAACACACGGAAAGCTAGCTGAGTCATTTAGAAAATTATAGATACATGGTGGCGCAGCGTGCGCATCTAAGAGTGCGTGGTTTAATTCGGCTAAGTCTTTTTGAGCACCATAGATACACGGTGCCGTGCGGTAAAATACGTGCTTTATCGGGCTAAGTTCTTTAGAAAACCGCGATTACGCCGATACGCAAAAAACCCACGTCAACCCCGCGTCAACCCCGCGTTCAACCCCGCGTCAGCCCCGCGTCATCCCCACGTCAACCCCGCGCCAACCCCGCGTCAACCCCGCGTCAACCCCGCGTTGGCAAGGTTCAGCTGGGCTTCGGAATCGACGTGCAAGCGATCGGCGGAACGGCGCCGCGCGCCGTCAGTGCGGCGTTCGGACTGGGTGGCGCGCGAGCGCTGGCAATAGCGGCGAGTTGCCGAAGCCGCGCCGGTAGGCCCAGAACATTTCGCCGCCGGAGAGCGCATCGAGCGGTTGAAGCGTGAACCGCGCGCCGCCCAGGATGCCCATCCCAGATCGTGTCAGGGGCCATCGTCCCGCGCCGCTATTGGAGGCGGTCCGCGAACTGCTCCGGCCAGGGCAGAATCTTCAGATCCAGGCTCTTCGATTCGCTGGCCGCGAACGTCACTTTCGTGCCCTTGCCGGCGATGACGGCCAAGACTTCCGGATCTTGCAGCGAGGCATAGTCGTAGTCTTCAAACGCGAACGCGATATACTCGCCCGGGCGGAGATTCTTCAGGTCGTACCCGTTGTTCTGATTGAGCTGCGCGACGTGGCGTTGCTCGGCATCGCGCAAATGGGCGTCGGCTGGCAACAGCACGACGGTCGGCGCGCGCAGGGCCGCTTTGCGCTCCTCCGGGATCTCCACCGTGCCGCTCACTGCGGCGGAATCCAGGCGGATCACGATCTTCAGGCCGCCCGCCGCGACCGCCGCTCCGTCGACCTCTTTGCCGCACACGTCCTCGCTGCCCAGCAGGACCGATTTGATATAGCCTTCGCCCGATCCCGCGAAAACGTTCACGGTGAAGCGGCCGGGCGTGATCCCGGTCATCGTAAACGTGCCGTCCGCTTTGGCCTGAGCATACGCGAACGGCGCTGAAGTCTCGCCCGCGGACATCAGGTTGAGCGAGAAACCCGAGAAGGAGAAATCTTTCCGCTCCGAGCCTTCCAGGACAAACGCACCCTTCGCTTCCAGCGACGCCTGGATCTGCAGCACTACATTCTCCAGTCCTGCGTCGCCCACGCTGACGGGCGTTTCTGCGCTTTGCTGGTTCTCCTGGCCGTCATACTTGAAGGCCCGGACAGTGTACTGGCCGGGCGGGACGTTGTCCGCCGTGAATGCGCCCTTGTCATCGACCATAGCGTTCACTCCCGCGTGGCCGTCGGCTCCCTCCGCGAGCGTCAATGAGACGACGGCTTGCTTGACCGGCGAACCGCTCGCATCGAGCACCTTGCCGGTCACTTTCACCACCTTCTCCTTCCTCAATGCGATGTCCCGGCCGGAGAGCTCCTGCCCTGGCTGGACCTCGATCGCGGCGGCCTGGGCGAACTCGGACGCGTTGGGGAAATACGTGGCGACGAAGGCGGTTCTGAGCGTGCCCGGCACTGGAGGCGCGCCGGCGGCCAGTGCTCTCATTCGCTGGACGTCGGCCAGAAGATAATACTTGCCCGACTGCACGTCGGTGAATCGGAATTCGCCACGGTCGTTGGTCTGCTGCGGCCGGCCCCACGAGCCCGCCGAGACCGCGCGGATGGAACCGCGGTAATACTGATACCGCAGCAGCATCACGTAGACACCCTGCACCGGCTCGCCTTCATCGTCCAGCACGCGTCCGGTGATGATCGCCTGCGGGCGTAACGAATAGCGCAAGCCCGTGAGCGATGCGCCTTCGGCGAGCTTCAGAATGCGCGCCGACATTCCGTAAGAGCCGCGCGGCATGAGGAAGCCGGCCTTGCGCGGCATCAGCGAATAGTCTCCGGCGTCGATGTTGTCGATGTGGAACTTGCCCGCGGCATCGGTTACGGCGGAGTAGGCACTGCCCCTACTACCCGGCTTGCCTTGCCTGTAAAGGTTGATTTCCGCCCGGCGGATCGGCTCCTTGGTGATTTCGTTCACCACCACGCCTTCGATGACTGCTTTTTTCGCAGCTTCCGCGGCAGAGGGCGTCTCCTGGGCGCAAGCGAGAACGGAACACATAGCGAGGAACAAACTCAGTTTGGACATGACCTGTTCATCCTCAATCGGGCTCGATGATCTGGAATTCAGGACGTCAGTCCCAGCTCCCACGTGGCCGGCCGGGGTGGCATGCAAGACTCTGATTGCCGGCTCGGCTTTCTGGCCGCTATCCATTGTAAATCCAATCGCCTCCATCGGAGCCGTTTGTCTGATTTGCCCGCGCCGAGCGGCTCCAGCGGGCCTGCCGCGTATCCGCAACCACGCGCGACTTGAAGCCGCGGATCGAGCGCAGGAGCGGCGGCAAAAGCGAAAGGGTGTTTCGGTTTTTGTCTGCAAACTATTGATTCTAAAGCGAAACAACCGTAACCCCTTACGGTTTCCCGGTTTCGAGCCAGCGCCGCCCGGCCGCGTGGCGGGCGCGGTTACGTCCTCGATCGCAGCGCTGGGAACGGCGCGACAGTCGCGTGAACTATGCGCTTCTCGTGCAGCCTCCCGGGCGCCGCGTCGCTGCACTTGGCAAGCACAGCCGGTGGTCGTAGAGCCCAGTTCCGGTCACTGGGCCATACGAAGTTTTGGCACAGATCGCATGCGCCGATGCACACCGCGGCGGTTCCACTGGCTCTTACTGGACGGCCGATTCGGCGATCTGTGCCAGCACGTGCTGTGCATGGCCGGACCCGCCGTCGTTCATCTGCGGCAGGAAGATCAGGACCAGCTCATTCTTGGGATCGATCAGGCCGCTGGTGCCAAATGCGCCGCCATGGCCGAAGGCTCCTGGAGAAACCAGGTCAAACAGCGCCGCCGGATTATTCCTGACCGACACGGTCAATCCGTAGCCCGAGTGTTCCGGAGTACGATCCTGCTTCATCGCCTCCACGGCCTGCACGGAGAGATAGCGCCGGCCGTCGAAAACGCCGCCATTGGCCAGCATCTGGTAGAAGCGGAACAGGTCGGCGGCGGTGGAGTAGAGACCCAGTTCCGGCCCGGGATACTTCGCTCCGGGGCGATATAAGGCGGGGTCGCCGGCCTGCGCCCGTCCGCGCGATAGCACGAGCTTGCCGTTCTCGTGTTCATAGATCATCGCAATGCGGGCGCGCTTGGACTCGGGAGGATAAAAGAACGTATCCGGCATCCCCAGCGGCTCCAGGATCCTACTCTGCACAAAGCGCGAATACTCCTCGCCGGACACGACTTCGATAATGCGGCCGAGCGTGGCGATGCCCATATTGCTGTATGAGTATTTCTTCCCGGGTTCGGTCACCAGATGTTCGCGCGCATAGCCGCGAACCGCTTCCGCGAGGGTAGCGTCGAGGGTGAAGTTGATCCGGCTGAGCGGACCGCTGGAGGGCAGAAAAGCGAAGCCCGAGGTGTGACACATCAATTGCCAGACCAGCATGGGATGTTCGGGCGGATGCGTGAAGGATGAGCCATCGGGCCGTTTTTCCTCGATCAATTGACCTTTGAACTCCGGCAGGTAATCCTGCACCGGGCGCGTCAGATCGAGCTTGCCGTCATCGACCAGCATCATGGCGGCGACGCCGGTAAAGGACTTGGTCTGCGACATGATCTGCACAATCGAGTCGGCGCGCATGGGCTTGCGGTTCTCGATATCGGCGAAACCGGCCGCGTCGAGTTCCACCACTTTGCCACGGTACGCGACCAGGTGGACCGCTCCGGACATCGAGCCGTCGTCAACATATTCCTGCATGCGCGCGGGAATCAGTTTCAGACGTTCGGTATCAATGGAGCCGGCGCCGGCGAGGACCGGCAGAAAGGCTAGCACGGCCCAGGCTAAGCTCATGCGCCGGCACAGCGGGTCAATCGATCGCAGCATTGTCTCGATCCTCCTCGCAAATCATCTCACGTCGCGCGGTGGGAATGCTGATGGCGCTCCCACTGGCGCCGCGATGCGCGGAGCAGAGGATAGCGATCGGCGCGTAAGCGACTCGGGCCATCCTTTCGATCCTGGTGGTACGGCGCTCCGGTAAGCGATCGCGAATGCAAGCGCTCGAGCCTACTCACCTACGGCTTCAACTCGGCCCATAGCTCCGAGTAGATTCCGTTCAAGCTAACGACTACCGCCTCCAGCGATGCGCAGCGGCCGTCATGCGATATAGCCGCTACCGTGGAAATAGCGTTTAGAAACTTCACTCAGCCACAGCGCGGGTCGCAATAAGATTCCCGATCAGATGCCCCGTCCAGTTCCGGGCTCGGACTCCGGCCGGATTTGCGGCGCGCTTTTGTGGCAAGATAATGTTACGGAGTTGTAATAGAGACGAACACACATATGCCACCCAAATTCACGAACGAAGTGATCACCGCAGCCATCGAAGGCTACGAGTTCCAAAAGACTCGAATCGACCAGCAGATTGCCGAACTCAAAGGCCTTCTGACCGGCGGCAGCGCAAAGACCGCCGCCCCAGCGGATAGCACTCCGCCCAAGCGTCGCAAATTCTCCGCGGCGACACGACACAAGATGAAGCTAGCCCAACAGAAGAGATGGGCCAAGATCAAAGGCGGATCCGAACCGGCGACGCCAGCCAAGGTATCTGCCAAACCGAAACGAAAGATCAGTGCGGCCGGCAGAAAGGCCATAGCCGAAGCGGCCCGGAAGCGTTGGGCGGCGGTCAAGGCGAAGAAGGGAAAGTCGTAACCCTTTTCAGCGCGGATGGCCACCCGCACGAATACCGGCGCAAAGAAAGCCGGTGACAACAAGGCGGGCATTGCCGGACTTTCAGGGCATAACTCCTCAGGAAGTTATCGGTAACCGCTCACGCCGGAAATGCGGGTTCCCCACGCGCTGCTATGACAAACGCATATAGGAGATTGGCCAGGGACGGAGGTGCCGGGCGCGGCACCTCAGAAGGAATAGCGAGCCGAAAGCTGAATCTGGCGCGAGGAAGTGGTCGTGGCCGTGATCTGCCCCGCGCCGCTCAATCGCGCGCCCGTGCCGTCGAATAGCCCGGTTCCCGAAGGAAGCTGGAAGTTCGGGTGATTGAGAGCGTTGAATACTTCCCCGCGCATGTGGAAGGAATGTTTCTCGCGCTTATAAATTGTCCGGTCGAGCGCAAGATTCAGCATGAGGAGTCCCGGCCCGCGGAGTACGTTCCGTCCAAGATTGCCTAAGGTTCCGGCGGCCGGCAGCGAGAAGGCCAGCGGATTGAAATACTGCTGCACGCTACCGGTCATCAGGGGTTGCCCGAGGATGAGATCAGGCCTTTCCCCCTGAGCGGTCGTCGAGCTGCCCAGGTTCGCATTGTCGAAACCCACGATTGGGTCGAACGGATTGCCGGATTGCGCGAGCAACGTTCCATCCAGTTGCCAGCCGCCGAACACCAGCTTCGCCAGGCGCGATGCCGGGCGCGGCAGATCGTAAATGAAGTTCGTGGCGAAGGCGATAGGGCAATCGAAGTCCGACGGGCCGCGGTTCTGGCGGAGGTTGTACATGGTGGGAATGCTCTCGTTGGCGTAGAAGTCGCTGGTGACAGCTATCGACTCGTCGTCGATGGATTTGCTCCAGGTGAACTTGCTCTGCACGCGCAGGCTCTTGAGAAGCGTCATCTGAAGTCCCGCGTTCAAGCTGTGGTAGACAGAGTCGAAAGCAGTCGCATGGATACTGATCGCCGAGAACGCCGGGTTCATCAGGGGGGCCTGCGCCGAGAAGTACATCTGCCCGTTGGGGAGCAGCTGCGGCTGCGGTGTGTCGAGGTTACTGATCTGTCCCTCCAGATGAATGCCGCGCGCGCCGGCGTAGCCGATCTGGCCGACTATACCGCGCCCGAATTCATGCTCCACCCGAAGCTGGGCTTGAATCACATAGGGCTGATTCGGGCGGTATGCCAGGATACCTACGTTCAACTGTCCGGAGGCCGTGCCGATCGCGCTCAGGGCATTCGGAAACGCGGGCTTGCTGATGATTTCCCGGTTGTAGAACGGAGGCATGTATAGTCCGGCAACCATCAATTCGCGCGTTCCCAGCAGATCGCAAAAAATGCCGCCGCCAAGACGGACCACGGTGCGGCCGTTGCCCGCGGGATCCCAGGCGAGCGACGCGCGCGGCCATCCATGCAATGTATTGCCGCAGATCGTCCATGTGGATGGTTCCGTCGCGTTGAAAGGTCCCGCGGCAAGCTGCGCGGAGCAGCTTAGGATCCTGGCCATTCTGGTTCGCAAAATCGTCCAGGAAATGCGGGGTCGCGCCACGCAGAAAGTCGCTGACGCCGCGGAAGTACGCGTGCAGAAACCGAGCACCGGTTTCGACGCGGCCGTCGAGTAAACGGCTTCCAAAGAAGATGTAAGAATACTGGGAGTTTGGCAGCAGCGGCGCCGCGCTGGGGCCGGCCACTAATCCCAACGGCCGCAACTCGGGATTCAAGTCGCCGTCCGCCGAAACGAAAGCGTCGATCCCGCCCGCGCGCAGGGCGGCCACTTTCTCGTTCTCAGGCATCTTTCGCAGCACCACGTCGCTGAGCCGCAGGCCTTCGTGTTGCAACAGCGTATCCAACCAGAAACTGGTCCGGGGCGACTGATTGGCGACGCCGACGCGAGCACCCTTAAGCTGGCGCATGCTCCGGACGCCTTGGGGAAAAGCCTTGCGGCTGGCGAAGAGGGTGCCGGCGGTGCCGCAGGATGGCGACAATAATTCGCGGCCCGCGACCAGCCGGACGCGCGCGCCGCGGACGATGGCGTTCACCGCGGGGGGGCCGAAGCCGGTGAAGCTCACATCCAGTTTGCCGCCCGCGAGCAAAGGCAGCGACTGCGCCGGTCCGATGTCCTTCACCACTTCGACGTCGAAACCCGCAGTGGCGAAGTATCCCGACTCGTATGCCACAAAAAACGGGCACATGGAAAGGTGGTTGGACGCGGAGACGCGCAGCTTCATCCGCGATGCTCTGGATGCGGGCCGAGTGCAGGAATCCAGAACGGCCGCCACGGCAAAGACAGGGATTGTAAGAAATGTTCTACGAAGCATGATCGGCCTCCACTTTCGGACCCAGCAGGTGCAGCGAAAGCACTTTCCCGCTCCGCGTCGAGAACGGTTCGGCGATGACGGCCTTGAGGCCGTCCGAATGGGTCCAGACGCGCGATGCCAGGGCACCTCCATAGCAGCCGCGAATTTCACGCAGCAGAAAGTCGCGCACCGCGGCAACCGATTCGGCGCCGGCACGAGGACTGACACGGAGTTCCAGTTGCGACTGCCGGGCGCCGTCGTACTCCACAAGCTGGTAATCGCCCGGGCCGCCGCCGAAGCGTTGCGGCAGCGCGCTTTCCAGAATGCGCACGATATCGCTGCCCATCAGCGTGATGCCCTGGCCGGTGAGATTTCCATAACTGTAGATATCGCGCATCCGCCAATTCATCCCGGCGCGCGCGTATTCGCAGTCGCAAGCAACTGGTTCGAGAATGCCCGCGTCATCCATCTCGGCGTTGATCAGAAACCGCGCGGCGAACGGCAGCAGATTGGTGAACATGCGCGAGTTCACTTCCACGTCGGCCAGTGGCGCACGCCGCCGGCGGCTGACTACGGCCACCCCATCACGGTGCACGTGTACGCTGTTGCCGGTGCGCATGCGGCGGCACGCGCTCCCGATCCCTCCCACCTCGGCGATGCGCAACCTTGGCGACACGCACAGCACGAGGCTCACCAGGCCGCCGCCGGCCACACCTACGAGCAGGCCCAGGCAGGTGCGCGCCAGTGTGGCGGAGAGTCCGCGTCCCAGTTCGCCACTCGACAGCAGCGCCGCGAAGGTTGCGCCGAGCTGCGACGGCGGCGGAAAAAAAATAGGGTCCAGAATGCGGCGTGCCGACAGGATTTGCCAGCAGGCGAGCAACCACGCTACCAGCCAGAACCGCGCTCCGATGAACCGGACGAGTCTCATGAAACGCAGACATAGCGCGCGCTGGCGGCCGCCAGTCTGAGCGAGCCCAGGACGCGTTGTTTCAGTTCCCATAGAACTCCGTTCAATTCGAGCAGCGCCCGGCGCGGCCGTCGTGCGGGGACTTCGTATTCGGCCACCACTGCGCCCGGCCCCTCGCTCAGAACCAGGATCCGGTCGCTGAGCAAGATAGCTTCTTCGACATCGTGCGTCACGAAAACGACCGACTTGCGGTCCTGCTCCCACAGATCCAGGAGTTCCTGCTGCAGGACCATGCGGGTCTGGCAATCGAGCGCCGCAAACGGTTCGTCCATGAGCATCACGGCCGGATTGCTCAAGAAAGAGCGCGCCACGGCGACGCGCTGTTTCATGCCCATCGAGAGCTGGGCCGGCCAGGCGTGCTCCTTGCTCGCGCAGCCGAGCCGCGCCAGAAGTTCTCCGGCGCGGGCCTCGCGTTCCGCACGCGGCACACCCTGCATTTCCAGGCCGAACGCGGCGTTGGCGGAGGCGGTCATCCAGGGGAAAAGATTGTGTTCCTGGCTTACCAACAATACGCTGGGATTATCGTCGTCCGGAGCTGGGATTCGCTCGCATTGGCCGGAGTCCGGCGCGAGCAGGCCCGCGAGTACGCGCAAGAGCGTGGTCTTGCCGCAGCCGCTCGGTCCCACGAAGGTGAGGAACTCTCCCTCACGGCTGTCGAAACTCAGATCCCGCAAAGCGAGCACGGAACCATTGGAGGTCGGGAATGCAACTTGCAACCCGGAACAACGCAGATGCAGCAGCGTAAGCTTTCGTTCCGTAAGGACGTCTCGCGACCTACGGCGATTTCTGCAAGGCTGGTTGCCACGGACAACTCCCGGCGCGCGGACACGGACCAAGCTCCACCCGTACGATATTTGACTACTATCGAATTAAAATAACACGGGTTCCGCGATTGCAAGTCCGCTGCTATAGTGGGTCTTCGCTATGGGACGCAGGTAAAGCATGGCCGCCCCGACAAACACAGAGCCGCGCGCAACGTCTGCGGAGCAATGGGAACAAGTCGGCGCCCGGCCAGCGCCGGGCTGGTATCTCGATCCGCTGGTGGCCGCGCAGAAGCGCCGCGTGCATCAGGAACTGGTGTGGCGCTGGACGCGCGGCATCGCCATCCGGCGCGCCCTGAAGACGGACTCTTTTGAAGAGGCGCACGGGGACGATTGCATCCTTTTCGACCTGTTCCCGTCGGCTTCTGCGCTGGGCATGGACGTGGCCTTTTCCACCGCGAGCCGCGCGCAGGCGCGCTGCCCCAACGGCCGCGTCCGATTCCTGGTCAGCGACGTGCGGAGCCTGGCGCTGCGCGCGGAAAGCATGGATGCGATCGTCTCCACTTCGACGCTCGATCATTTCGACACGCCCGCCGATTTCGAGCAGGCGATCGGCCAACTGGCGCGTGTCCTGCGGCCCGGCGGCGTGCTGGTGATCACGCTCGACAATCCCCAAAATCCGCTTTATGCCTCGCTGCGCTGGGCCAGCCGCCGGGGCTGGCTACCGTTCAGGCTGGGCTATACCGCGCCGCTCTCCGAGTTAGTGCGGTATCTGGAAGATGCCGGGCTGCCAGTGAGCTCGACCGACGCGCTGATTCACAACCCGCGGATGGTCTCCACGCTGCTGTTCCGCGCGCTGCGGTTGCTTCTGGGCCGGCGCGCGGACGCGCCCATTCGCGCGCTGCTGGCGGCGTTCGCCGCGCTCGGCCGGCTGCCTACACGCCGTTTCACGGCTTGCTTCGTGGCCGCCCGTGCGTGCAAGCCGGAAGCCTGACGCGCCGGTGACGAGAGAGCGTGCACGATTGCGGTGGTTGTTGGCGCTATCTGCGCCAGCACCTTCGACAACATCCGCGCCTGTATTCGGACACTTGGGCGCAGCACCACCGGCCCTGGCAGTTCTATAACGCTCCGATCGCGGCGCAGGAGTATGGAGTACCCGACAAGTATGCCTTAGTTGAAGGCAACGAGTAGCGAGCGCAGCTCTTCAAGTGCTTACCAATATGTCGTGGCTAGGATCCAGGGGCGCATTACTGGTTCATCTGGCGCACATTTCTCGTTGACTTCGCATCTCGACTGTTCCGCTGACATAGGAGCTTCGAAAAGAAGGTTCAAGACACGAAACATTCCCCAACTTAAGACAAAGCCACTTCCGGCCATTGGCTAACGTCATCACTTCTGCCGACTGTAATACTGCTTCGTCAGTGCCAGCAGGTCCCGCTCCTTCGGTGCGCGGGTCAGGCCCTTTAACACCCCCTCGCGATCCTGCTCGTTACGCTCCTGCCCCAGCTTGAACTTTGCCTCGACTCTCTCAATTGCCATCTCATAAGCTACAATTCCACCGCGCATGCCCTTCAGTTGGCTCGCGGGAATCTGGTCATAGTCCCAAGCGCCGCCCCCGCCATACTGGCCTTCATTGCGCATCACCAGGCGCCGTAATCCGGCTGCCATCGCGGCGTCATCGTCAATCCGGCGCGGATTTCCCGTGACGTGCACGACCGCAAAATTCCACGTCGGCACTGCGGTCTTCGTTTGATACCAGTTGGGCGAAATGTATTGGTGCGGCCCGCGAAAGACGATCGTCGCCGGACCTCTCATGGCTTCGTTCTGCGGATTGGCCTTCGCCAGGTGCCACCAGATCTTGCCCCACTGTTCCGGCGCGCGCTCGAGAATCGTCGGAACATTCGTGATCTGCACCGCAGGTTGCCCCGTCACCACCATGGCAAACGAGAACTCTTCCATGAAGTCCAGCAGATACGCCCGGTCCTTCTCCGAATGCCGTTCAGGGATGTAGATGGTCCCTTGCCCGGACCCATCTCCAGTCATGGCAGCCATCGTCATGCCAATCAGGAAATCTCTTCTGTCGCCCATTGCCTGAGAATAGCAAGCCGCCCGGCGGAGTACACCGGCACACATCCGATTGGCGTTACGCTCCAGCATCAGGCAGGTTCCGTTGAGACAGGCTCCGCAGTGCAGCGGAATTCCAGACCGGGAGCGTTAGGATTGCCAGAAGAGCTGAGGTGATCCTCCCATCATTAGCCTGCTCCGTAGCGTAAGCTAGCAACATCGCCATTCCGCACCGGTGTCGCCGGGACGCGCCGTGGCGGGAGAAACCCTGTGCCTTGCCTTGCCTTACTTTGTTCCACGTTGCGTCTTCCCCGACTATTCCCTCCGACCTCGTCCGCCAGCGGCACACGCTCGCCTACTGTTGTGGCAGTTGCGCGGCGCTCGATGGCGCCGGGCTGGGTTACATGGGCCTGTCTGGCCGTGCTGGCGAGCGGCAGCGCGCAGGCACAGATGGTGACCGGCAAAGAGATGACCGGCTTCGCCGCAGCCTTGGGCCTCGATGGAGGACGAGAGGCGCAGAGCTACAGCGCGGATGAGCTGGAGATCCGCGTGGCCGGGCGGCCGACGGTGAACGTGCTGACGCCGGGCGAGCAGCCGGAACTGCTGTTGCGATTCGTCAACCAGAGCGACGCGCGGATTGCCGCGACGGGCCGCGTGGACGTGATCCACTGGGCGACAAAAGCCAAGCCGGGCGACGTGTGGAGTCCCGACGTGGTGCGGTTGGAGATGCCGGAGAGCGCGAGCAGCGAAGCGATTACGGTGGATCTCCCGGCCAAGGGAGCACAGGAGATAAAGGTGCGGCCGCGCATTCCGGCGACCTATGGCGGCTATGCGCTAGTCGTGGACATCGATGGGCAGGGACGGCGGTTTGTGGCGAGCCTGGTACGCGTGGTGGCCCCGGACGCCGGGCGCGTGCAGTTCCCGACCTATGCGCTCGACGAGACCTGGCCGGAGTTCATGAATGAGAACGTCTTCGTGCTCTTCCAGAAGTTGGGCATCAAGGGCGCGCGGATGGGCGCGAACTTCACGCCGCCGAGTTCACCAAACTTCGAGGCCGAGACGGCGAAATTCGGCCAATACATCGAGTGGGCGGGCCGGCATGACGTCACGGCGATGCTGACGGTGGACAACGGCACGGCGCCGATGCCGCTGGGGCGGCCGCGGCCGTGGCTCGACGACAAAGGCAAGATGCTGGACACGAAGGACGACCGGGCATGGCTGCCGGGGTACGACACGGAGTTCCGGAAATGGGCCGAGCGGATCGCGTCGAATTACGGCTGGCCGAAGGGTCCGGTGAACGCGATGGAGTTGTGGAACGAGCCGTGGGAGGGGATCAGCATTTCAGGTTGGGGCGCGGACATTCCGCGGTTTCGCGAGCTGTACGAGCAGATGGCGCTGGGCATCGAAGACGCGCGGCGGAGCAGCGGCGTGAAGGTGCTGATCGGCGGGGCGTGCTCGTCGACGAACACGCGCGACAAGCTGTTTCCCGATGGCAGCGACAAGTTTCTCAAGTGGCTCGATTTCGTGAGCATTCACTACCAGCCGCTGGCGGCGGACCCGGCGATTACGCCCGAGTGGGTCCAGCGCCAGGCGGAGTACGGCCCGGTGCGAGTGTGGGACACCGAGAGTTGGATCGCGAACTCCGAGGACCGCGTGGCGGGCGTGATTGCGTCGATGCGGGCGCAGGGGCAGGAGCGCACGGCGGGGATCTACCAAGGGAACGTGTACGACAGCCGCAACAAGAAGGTCGGCGGCCAGCTGTATCCGGTGGTCCAGGCGTGGCCGCCGGCGGCGGCGGTCGCGGCGACGCAAAAATTCATCGGGCAGCGCCGGTTCCGCGAGATTTTGTTCCGCAACGGACTGCCGTGGATCTTCGTCTTCGATGGATTGAAATCGGCTGAGGACGGGAGCGTGGTGATCGTGGGCGACCTGGGCGCGATCTACGAGCGCGAGCGCGTGCTCTACCGGTCGGTGAAAATCGGCCCCGAAGCGCGGCTGCGGATCCCGGACGGCGGCGGAGCGTTCCGGCTGTACGATTTTTATGGAAACGCGGTCGCGAGCGCGGCGGGCACAATCACTGTGCCGCTGAATGGTCTGGGCTACTTCCTGCGAACGACGGGCGCGGTGGGCTCCTTCGAGGAACTGCTGGAGACGCTGCGCCACGCGGAAATTCGCGGCGTGGAGCCGGTGGAGATCGTCGCACGTGACATGCTGCGGCGCGTGACGGCGCAGCCAGAACTGCGGCTGCGGATCACCAACGTGCTGAATCGCGCGGTGAGCGGAACGCTGGAGACGGAGTTGGCCGGTTTGCAGCTCGATCAGCCGGAACAGACGATCCGCCTGGCGGCGCATGAGACGAAAAACGTGGCGCTGAAGGTGACGGGCGGCGCGGAATCTCCGGCGAACCTGTACGCGCTGTGGGCGAGCTTCGACGCAGGCGCGGACGGCAGAGTCACGCACGACGAGACGCTGCACGTGAACGTGATTGCGCGCAAGACGATTCGCGTGGACGGCGATCTCGCCGACTGGCAGGGCGTGCTGCCGCAAACGACGACGGGCGCGGGCATCGGCGTGAGCATGAGCGAAGAGGCGTACCTGCCGTTCAAGCAGTTCAGTAAAGAGCAGAAGGCGGGCGTCGCGACGGCGTACCTGGCGTACGACGAACGCAACTTCTATTTCGCGGCCAAGATCGCCGACGACACGCCCGACGAGGGCATGGTGCGAACGGCGGCGCGCGACGACGATGAGTATTTTTATCCAGAGGTGAGCTGGGACAAAGACAAGGCAATGGAATGGCCGGCGGACGTGCGGCGGTTTTCGTACCGCAAGAATTTCGCGATTCCGTCGGGCAATGACCACGACAACGTGCAGCTCGCGTTTAACGTGCTGGCGCCGCGGGAGAAGCCGTTTCTCGAGTTTCCGCGCGGGACCATGGAGCATTTCATGGTCTACGCGGATACCGATTACGAGTACGCGTTGAACCCGGTGGCGGCGCGCTACGGCGGGGGTACGGAGGTGTGGCGGCTGTTGGCGCCGGGGATGCCGCGGAAGCATTTCTATCCGCATCAACCGAAGGCGCCGCACGACGGCGGCCCCGTGCAAGGAGCGCAACTGGCGATGCGCCGCGAAGGGAACACGCGGATTGTCGAGGCGGCGATTCCGTGGAGTGAAATGTCCGAGGTGAAGCAGCGGCTGGACGCCGGCGCGACGGTGAAGTTCAGCTTCCGAGCGAACAATAACGCGGGTCCGGCGCTGGAACTGGCGGCGGGGCGGAGCGTATCGAAGAGCAACCCGCTTACGTTTCACGACGACTGGTCCACGCATTGGTCGAATGAGATTGAATTCGCGTTCGAGAAATAGGGAGGCGCGAGGGCGCTGAGGTATTTGATCGCGGGCGCAATAGCGTGCTGCGTAAGCGCGGCGGGGCAGACGCCGGTTGCGATGGGCGCGGCGGAAGGCATCTACAACATAGCCTCGTTCGGGGCGCGGGGCGACGGCGTGATGGACGACACGGCGGCGATTCAGCGGGCCATCGACGCTGCGAGCGCGAAGGGCGGCGTGGTCGAGGTGCGGGTCGGGTTCGCGCTGGACCGTCTGCGGGAAACCTGGGCGTTTTCTCATAAAGCGGAATCTGATTTTCCTGGAATCGCGGACTCAGGCCCGATAGGTTGACACTGTCCTGGCGACGCCGAACGATTCGCGGGAGGCCACGTAAACGATGAGAACGACGAGTTGGATGCGCCGGATTGCGATCACGATCGTGAGCACAACAGCAGGCATTTCGGCCCAGAGTGACGACTTTCAGCATGGCGATTTGAAGGTGTCGGCTAACCATCGATTTCTGATGCATGCCGACGGCGCCCCGTTTTTCTACCTCGGTGACACGGCTCGGGAATTGTTTCACCGGCTGACGATCGAGGAGCGCGCGGTGTACCTTTCGAACCGCAGCCGCAAGGGGTTCACGGTGATTCAGGCCGTGCTCCTGGCTGAGTTGGACGGATTAAACACGCCCAACGCGGAAGGCGAACTGCCGTTGGTCGACAACGATCCCGCGCGAATCAACGAAGCATATTTCCGGCACGTCGATGATGAAGACGCCGGCGCGCGAGGTGGTGGGACTGGCGCGCGGGGATTGGCACATTAGCCTCGTTCTGCCGGGCGCGGGCGAGATGTAGTACGTGCGGCGATGGCTACGCATTCGTGTACACGCCGCTTGGGGCTTCGATCCACGTCGCGCTCGGCAAGATCTCCGGCGCGACGGTGAAGGCGTGGTGGTACGACACGCGCACGGGCACGGCGAGCGCGATTGGCGAATTCTCGAATCGTGGCACGCGCATTTTCACGCCGCCTGAAACGCCGGCGCGGGGCAACGATTGGGTGCTCGTGCTGGACGATGCCGCTCGCGGATTCGGCGCGCCCGGCGGCGTCAATGCGGTGCAGCAGGAGAAGGGCAATGAGTGGACTCCGATTCGCGGCCTTCGGCGCGGGATTCTGGGCGCGGTTTCAACTAGCGGGATGGCGATTCGTTTCGGGGTGGAGAAGTCGTCGCTTTCGGATGCGGCCAAGCTCGCCATCGAGTGGGGCCTGTCCGAAATCATCAGGCCCGACTGGCGCCGCGTATTCGACCGCGAGACTCTCTCCAGCGCCATCCACGAGATGCTGCACACGCCTGTCAGCCCGGCGTAGAAATCCTGCGCGCCGCGGTGCTCGCGAACGGCGGAATTCGGATACGCTGCTTTGACTCGCATGGAGCGTCAGGCTCCCGGTTTTTCTAGGAATCGGAAAGTTGCTGCGTGGAGTGAAGCGGCAAATGTTATACTCCCGCCATGACTCTCAAGAGTGCGGCGTTGTTCGCATTGATCGGCATGACTCTGCTGACCGTCCTGCTGGCCGTGGGGTTCATCCGTGACGTGTTGAGTCTTGCCTCTGGCGTGATTGCGGCCCTGGCGGTGTTGATCTCGCTGATTCATTTGTTGGCCAGCCTGGGCGTGACAGTCTTCCTGTTCGTGTTCCACAATGCGCAGTCCTGAATCCGCAAAGCGCGGCCCCGCTCGGTCCATCGCAGTCGGACGTTCGCGGTCCCCTCGATCATTTTGCATCCTGTGCCGATACTCGCGCGGAGTCATCTTGTGCAGGACGCGGAAAGTGGCGCCGAAGTAGCTCTGGTGATAGAAGCCGACCTCTTGCCCGATTTCCGCGATGGGCTTGTCGGTGTTGGCCAGAAGCTCTTCGGCCTTGGCGACGCGAAAGTGATTCAGATAACTGACGAATGAGTCGCCTGTGACCTGATTTGAGAAAACACACCTGCAGTGGGCACTCGTCATCGAACGGATAAACGTGCACACCTCAAACTCGAAGACCGCCGTTTCGATTGCCTGCGTCTCCTCGCTGAGGATATACGAGAGCGCGTCGAGTTACTGATGGTTTTCAGATCTCCAGTACCGAGTAAGGCACGATTCTGACTGCTCCTAACTTCGATTCGTAAGAGTATCGTTCAACATGGGAGATTTCGAGCAGGTTGGCGGAAGGCACGAGATGGGGGCCGAGATCGAAACGGAAGGGCCACGCGAAGCGCATGCCGAGGTCGTGGCCATTCAGTTTCGGGTGAATGACCTGAGTCATGCCGTTGATGTGGAGCTCGGCTGACGGGCCGAGGCCACTGGATTTGAAAGTCACCGTGTAGGTGGCGGCTCCGCGCGCGCCGGGCGTACGCTGCCAACCGTCCGATAAAACCGCGGGCTCGTGGACAGCGTCTGGCGTCCACGTGCGCTCGTGCCCGCTTGCGGTCACATAATGAACTGCACCAGCCCCGTAGTGGCGCAGTTCGATTTTGCCATCGTCACGCCGGAGGACTCGGTCCGCATCGGTCTCCAACAAGTGGGTCTGCGCGGGCGCCGCCGGGTTGACGACGACGAATAGCGATTCAGCGCGATCCAGTTCCAGCCGGAGATGCAGCCTGCTCGCCTTCTTCTTGTAGCAGGGCGCCTGGAAAATCCTGCCCGTAACAGGGTCCCAGATCTCGGGCACACCTTCGACGCCTTCGAGTGCCACGACTGTGCGCACAGCTTCTCCTTCGTTGTTGAAGAAGTAGAGATCGCGGTTCGAGAGTCGGCGGTGATAGTACTGCAGCCCGGTCAGGGTAGGTTCGATCCACACATCGTGCTCATTGAGGCCGTAAATGAGGCTCGTGACGCCGCGATATCCGGTCAGGTAGGCGCGTCCGGGACTCGCGGCTTGAGGCCCCCAGATTTTGGCCGCCAACTCCGTTACCCGTTGATCTTCCCGGCCGTCAGTGGAGCGAAACGGCAGGGACGGAACGATTCTCATCGTGGAGGAATCGAGGCGGGCTTCGGGTCCAATCGAGATCACAGTCCCACCCGCATTGCAGAAGTTGAGGAGGCGCTCGAGGACGGCCGGGGGAATGGCATCGACGCCCGGGACGACTGCGCACGCGTAGTCTTCCTGGCCCAGCAAGATGCGCTTGCCCTCGAGGCGGCAGCGGGCGCTATCGGTGAACACGCGGTACGGGACAATGTCGTAATCGAAGTGCGCCTGGCTGAGGGCCTTGCTCACTTTCCAAAGCTCCTCCACCGGTCCAACCCAGGCGGACTCGGCGGGATCGAGCACGAGAGCCTTCGCAATATGACGGCCGCCGCGGATCAACATGGTCGCGCGGTTGGCCGCGGTTTGGTAAGCGTGGAAGTAGGGCGCCAGAGGGTTTTCGCCGTGCAGCCAAAACTCGGGCGCATCCTCCCAGACGGGCGGCCGGGCGGTGTCGAGGCCGCAGGGGACGATGTGATTGAGGCCCCGGCATGTGGTCCAATCCATCATGGTCTTCATTTCGGTGAGGCCGGTTCGCCAGCCGGTGGCGGCGAAATGCTCGACCGTCGCTTCGTCCTGCGGAGTCTGCTTGTAGTGGCTGATAGAGCTGGCCATCTTCGGCTGGCGCCAATACACGTCTTCGTCAGGACCATACCACTGATCGAAGATGTGGTCGAAGCCGCCCATGCTGAAGTGCTCCAGGCAGCGGAAGTTGTCGCCAGTGCCGGCGCCGAGTTGGTACGCCATGTCTTCCCGGACATGGCCGGTGATCTGAATACCGTGGGACTCGGCGAATGTGGTCAGTTTCCCGATAAACAGGCGCGCGTATTCGCCGGAGACGAAATCCATGTAGTCGCGGTGGACAGGTGTTGTTTGCGCACCGCGAGACACCCATAGCAGCGGCAGGAGTGGGCGGAGGGAGTACCCGTAACGCTTTTCGAATCGATCGAGGAAGTCCGGAGTGTAGGGATATCCGCCATCCCTCTGACCCAGTCTTGCGCCACTTGAGTAGAACCCCGGCTCGTCAATGAAGAAGCCCTTCCAGATGCGGCCGAATTCGGCTCCGAGGTGACGGAAGGTCGCACCGGAAATGGCGTCCACATAGAGATCGGTGGCGCGTTCGCTGAGGGGGTCAATATAACCGCGGGGTTCGGCCTGAACTGCCGTAGGGTACTCTTCGGCATGACCGTCGAGATCCGGTTGCCAGGCGGCGGTAACGTAGATCGTCCAAGGGCCCTCGGGAACCTGCCACCGGACTTCGCCGGACGCTGTCCGCTGCGTGAGGTCCTCAATGCTGTCCTTGGGTCCCAACGCCGACACGGAGACCAGCCGGTGGGTTTTCGGTACCAGGGAATCAAGCCTTAATTCGGCTGTGGCCGGGCCGCGATAGGACTGCTTGTGAACCAAGGCAATTTCCCAGCGGGCCAGAGTGCGGTCCTGGCGGACGATCGTCCCGGCGGCATAGCCCGATGGGTAGTTCTTGTCGTCCTGCTGCCACACAGCGAGGCCGAGTTTGCGGGCGTGATCGACGATGACCTTCCAGCGGCTCCACTCACCGTCACCCAGAAAATCCTTGTAGTCGTATGGGTGGAGAGTGACGCCCTCGAAACCGAAGCGGTAAGCGACATCGAGGAACCGGCGCAGTTCGTCGTCCGATTCTTCTCCGTGAAGCATCCAGAACGGACAAGAACTCCGCGTTGGGTTGGCGCCGGTGAATGCCTCATCGAGAGAGTGCCAATCCATCTCCGTGGCGGGCGTGACGACGGCCTCGTTGGACCATGCACTGGTGCCTTGGGGACCATTAGCGGCCACACTCACGCTGTACTTCTGGCCGTTCTCCAGCCCGTGGATGGTGTAATCGGTCACCAGCACGCCTTCCGTTATCAGTGGCTCTCCGGCTGCGCTGCGGCACCGGACCACGTACGATGCGGCGCCCCGAACAGGCGTGAAGGAGACGACCGCCCGGCGGTGCTCGCCTCTCACGCCGCGGAGCTTCGGCGGTCCCCACTCCACGACCGGTGCGGTTGAGGCGTGGCCCCACAGCGGCATCCGCAACAATGGCGCGAATCCCGAGACAGATAGGAACGACCGACGGTTCATCATACCCTCTCTAATCGAAAACGGCTATGCGATCAAGCAGCCTTCAACGCCTCAAAGCGCTCTTAAGAGCTGCTCCATGAAGTAGCAATAGTTCCGGTACGGAATATCGGGCGGGGCGCTGTGATCCAACATGGGAATAAAGCCGCCATCATCGATGATCCGTTTGTGCCGTGCGATCTCGGCATCGATCTCCACTTCGCCCTTGGTCAATGCGCGCTTGTCGAGACCGCCCCACAGCCGCAGGTCGTGGAAGTATTTCTTACGGATGGTGTTCACGTCCATGCCCGCCTGCACCTCCCACATTAGAAAAGGCTCCAACGTACTGCGTCACTTAGGCCCGGCAGCGTCTCAACGCTTGGCGATACTACCGATCACATCCTTGCGTTGGGACATATCGTCATCCGGTATGATCACCGCGACCCAGGGAGAATCCTGCGCATCGACGCTCGCTTTCCAAGTCAGAGTTCCCGCAGTTGCGGGCCGGAGAGTCAACTCCCGTACGCTCTCACCAAGCCTCAGATTCTCCGCGCGTACGGCAAAACGGTGCGGGCCATCGCCGCGAGCAATCAGTGTGATGGTCACTTCCCCCGCTTGGGACGTTACCTGGGAGAGCTGAAAATCCACTGTGTGTCCCGGACGCAGATCGAGGTCATACGTCATGCCAGGAAGTAGCGTTCTGCGCAGTTCGATGCCGTTCGCGCGAATCAGGTAATGGCCTTGTGGCAACGTCGCCCGAAATCGTCCTCTGGTTGCATCGGGCTTTACGATAAGCGAGTTTCCACGGGGCGTTGTCATAAACTCGACCGCAGCGCCGGCCCTTCCTTTGACCACTGCCGGACCGTTCAGGGCCGCCATAAGCCATACCCAACATGCCACAGGGTGGACCCAGACTTCTTTGTATGTCCAGGTTGCCTGAACTGGCCAATATGGCACGTCGCTATCCCTGCGCGTCTGGATACCCACGGGCAGCGACCCGGCCATGTCGCCCGAGGATGGTGTGTACTGCGGCGCAAAGTCGTAGCCTTCTCCATACATGGTGCTCTGCGCAAAGGGATTGCGGCCGGCCACCCATTCCAACTGCCTTTCGGAAAGCCGGGCCGCCTCCAGGTCCCCGCGCAGTTGCGCGGCTCCGGCGAGCGCGAGCGCCTGTGGCAGAATGGTGCCGAAGTGTCCGCGGTAGTCCAACCACACTGGGAACAAACGTAGGTAATGCCCCGTACCAAGCGGGATGCCATTGAGCACCTGTGCTCTAAATGCCTCCCGGCGATTCGCGGGCACTTGCAGATAGTCGTCGTCTTTGTATATTGAGGCGGGCAACACTCCATAGGGTTCTGTGTATTCCGCGATGGTCTTGAGATATTGCGAATGCAACGCGACGGCGGAGTACCATTTCATCCAATCGGGATGGTCCGGCAGCGCATTGCAGAGCGCTACCAGCGCCAGGATCGGTTCCTGTTCGCGGCCGCGGTGACAATAGTGCAGAATGCGATCCTTGACTGGACTGGTATAAAAAAAGCCGGTCAGCGGGACAGTCCAGTCAGGGATCCTGCGCTCCTGTGAATCGAGGATGATGCGTGCCAGCTCCGCCGCCTTGTCCGCATATTTCCGGTCGCCCGTCGCGCGATAAAGATCGACGGAAGCTCGGACCGTCATGGAGACCGGCTCATGCACGACGCCGGCCGAATCGAACGATGCTGAGAATAGTTCCTTCGACGCCTGCAGGCTCGTCTCATCGAGACTCGCGACCGCGAAGCGCCAGTCAGCTTCCGCCATTTTCAGACAGTACGCGGCCAGCCTGGGATCGCGCTCCTTTAGCACGCGGGCTGCTATGGCTTCCGCGGCCGCAGCCACGGAATTCGTCATCGGAGTGTTACTGAGAGTGGCCGAAGTGACGTCGTCGAAGTCGCCGATGATGCCATTGGTGTGCCGGCTGGAAATGGAGCCTGCGACGCGATAGCCATCGCCGAAGCTGGTCTTTAGAATCCAATCGAGTCCCCATTGGCCCTCTTCCAGTACGCGCTCATACAACTCAGGGTCCTCACCTCGCGCGTGCAGTCGCTCCGCCAGGCTGAAGAGCGCGTAAACTATCTCGCCGGTGTTGCCGATTCCTTGGGAGAGATCGCCCGCGTCGTGCCAGCCCCCGTTGATGACGATTTTTCGATCCCCGTGGGTCGCCAACCAGTCCCGGTGGCACACACCGTGCACACCGGGAATTGCCATGCCGCAGCGCTCGGCATAGAAAAAGTTCAGTGCCTTCCAGACGGTCTCGCTCCAGACATCGGAGTCGATGCGGAACGGATGTGTGTGCGCCGCGCCCGCCTGCAGGACATACGTACCGGGCCGTTGGACCTCGGAAAAGTCCATCACCTGGAAGCTGCCTAAGTGCGTCGTGACGGTCTGGCTGGGTTTCGTCAGTACCGTCTTTCCTGTTTTCCTATCGACCAGGCGGAATTCGCGGGCGCTCTGTCCGCTGGCTATCGCGCTTTTTTCGGCGCCGGTCGAATAGCCCGCCTGAGAGTAGGAAATGCGTCCCGGCCACACGCCCCAGCCTTCGATGTAGTCCGGCTCCACGCGCTCCAATTCGAGCCGGTCAAAATCGAAGCTCACCGCGTCCGCTCCATCGCGCTCGTTACCGGCCATCCCATAGACAATCTCCAGCCCCGTCACTTTGTCGCGCGCCACATTGCCGATCTCCCAGACGACGTGATTCCACTCGTGGTTCTTCAGGACTAGCGATGTCTCGCCTTCCTGCCCATAAGCGGCAGGCAGTTTCTCGACCCCATCATTGCGCAGATGTAAGTCAAGCGTGGCCACGTAGTGCCCCGGACAATCGGGATAGATCCACAGCGAGATCCGGTTGAATGCGCGCCAATCTTCACCGTCGAAATGTCGCAGCACTCCGGACTCGCCCCAGCCGCGCCCGTTGGCGGGGCCGGGTTTGGCCAGCCGCGCGGGGTTGCTAAACCGCAATGAGTGCCCTCCATCGCGTGACCGCTCGGTAGTCAGACTTATCGCGGCCACTACTTCGACCTGTTGCGTGACTTGTGACGCGTACCGGGCATCCACTACCAGTGGAGCGGCGTTGGTGAAGGCCGACCAATTCTTCAGGCTCTCCATGTCGTCCAGGAGACGGCTCTCCAGAACCTTCTTGTTGAGCCAGCGGTACTCAGCGGAATCCCTGACGTTAACCGCCATAGGTGCGTGTTCAGCGCCTAACAGACCGGTGCCAAGTACCAACGGAAGAATCCATCGTCTCATCACGTTCCTTCTCTATTGAAAGAGCCAATCCTCACGGGCGCCAGCGGCCGCGGCTGATTGCTACCGCAGGCTCTGCGGGCAGGGCGCATCTGATTGAAGCCAACGACCCTATCAGATACCATGAGGCACGCTGAAATCAACTCTCAACCCTCCTCCGAACGCGCGCAGCACGGCGTGGCGGAGGGCATAATGCGCCCAACAACCGGCGCCGGGGCCCACCCGGCAGTCTACAAGCCTGCGCTCAGGGGGCGGCAATGGCATCCTCACACCGACCTTTTCGAACTTGACCACGCGCGGACCGCGGATGCCGATCTGATTGCTGGCAAACTCGAGAGGCTCCGTGAATGCGCTTCCCACTCCGAACACCTGTTAGGCCGCGCCTCAGACACATTCGAATGTGGTCGGCGGTTTCTCTGGACATTGAGCCGCAGTGAGCCAATCAGCAGCGATTCAATTGCAGAACGCTCTAGGTATAGTCGCAAATGGGTGTTACTCTATGCACGCTCGCCCAGGCTTGGCGCTACACAAAAACCGGGTTTTCGACCGCTATCGTTGGAAGTGCGCCCTCTTGGCGTTGTTCAGCGCGCAGATTGCATTCGCTACTCAAATTGGCCGACGTCAAGCACTTCGAACTGAGCCCCAAGCAATGGCAGGCGTTCACTGCCGCGCTGGACAGGCCAGCCAGGAAACTGCCCCGGCTGTGTCGATTGCTTCAGAAGCCGTCAATCCTTGGTCGCCAATGACACGATTGGCGCTCCGTTGTCCGGCCCTCCGCTATCAAGCGTTGAACCGCTCACCCGGCAACATGCGGTCGCCGCGTTCGATTGCGGAACGCAGCCTGCTCTAAATCAGTGGCTGAAGCACTTTGAGTGGACGAACGAGCGCAACGAGGCCTCCGCACTTATGTGGTGCACCGCGGCGGGCGGGTCGTCGGTTTCTATTCCATCGCCGCCGGCAGCGCGCTGAAGGCAGAAACGCCGGCCCGCGTTTCCAAGGGGCTGGCGAATCATCCGGTGCAGTTGACTCTGCTGACGCGCTTGGCCGTCGACAAGTCTGAACAATGCCCGGGTCTGGCAAGGCGCTGCTCAAAGATGCACTGCGGAGAATTGCGGATGCGGCCGACATCGTCGGCGCGCGAGCGGTGCTCGTGCACTCCATCGAGGAAGGGGCAGCAGCGTTCTACCGGCACGTCGGATTTGAACCATCGCCGACCGACGACCTGCACCTCATGCTGCTCATGAAGGACCGGCGAGCCGATCTCGGGCGTCCCTGATCATCGGCAGCGTCGCATAAGTCCGCTGTCAACTCAGGAACGACAAAGCCGCTGGTGACGTCCCAAAGAGCATACATCTAACGTGCGCCACTTTACGTTGCAAACAAGAGACTCAGTTAGATGTGTTGCGGGTTCCTATGGTTCTGGGTAGTACAGATACAACTTCGACTTTCGCTCACTTTGTCCCAGGTAGACCGTGCCCTCCAGGCCAAGCGCGACTGAGTCAATCACATAAGCCTGCCAGGCATAATATGGCCGCCGGTTGACATCCACCATTCCAAGCAATTCATAGGCGCCGTTCGCCGGATTGTAAGAGAACAGCCGGGCCATCTCATCATCGTCACCACCCACGCCGTAGAGCTTTCCGTTTCGAGTCAGAACCAGACCGCGGATGCGGTACTGATTTAGCGGCTTGCCCAGGTTCTGCATTCGCATTTCCTTAGGATCGAACCGGAACAGGTAGCCATCGGAAGTCCCACCGTAAAGGGCCGATCCGTTGCCCGTCACCGCCCAAACATCCACGCGGTTGTATGGCTCCCGGCCCGGCACTGTCGGGACAGTGACCGGCAGCTTTTCGAGTGTCCCGTCACTGCGGGACAGCCGAAAAAGCCGGCCGCCTTCGCCGGACGTGAAGGCGTTTCCATCCGCGTCGATAGCGATCCCGCGGCCGATGGCCTTCTCGTTCTCGAACTTCTCACCCGGTATGTTCCGCTCGGCGACCGTCCCATGTGTTGCGAATTTGCCCGCGCCAATATCGTAGCTGAAGAAGTAGCCATCAGGATAAGTCAGGCCATAGATTCGGTCCCTGTCGATCGCCAGGGTGTAAATACTCTCGCCAGCAACGGGCGCGCCCAGGTCGGTCACATCGAGCGGCGCATCCATGCGGACCGTCTCGCGGTGGTCGTTCGAAGGCGTGTATCTCAGAAGGTGGCCGCCTGGCGTTGTCCCGATATAGACATCGCCGTTGAGAGCAACCACGAGCGACCGATGGACCGCGTTCACGTCCCGCAGCACGCCGAGCGGTTCGACGTAACCGTGCACGGGGCTGAGTTTGAAAAGGTGACTGCGCTTCCCGCTGGTAGCGCCGTAGAGGGTTCCATCCGGCGCAACCGCCAATGCCCGGATCGCCGATTCGTCCGGCGGGATCACGTCCACGGGCGGGTAGCCGAGCTCGCGCAGGTCGATGCGTACCTGTTTGACGACGGTGTAGTCGTATCCGGAATCCCGCTGCGCCGCCAACGGCAGTGAGATCAAAGCAAAGCAAATGAGTCTCTTCAGCATGGCCTCACCGCGGATGATAAATCAGCAGCGCAAGGCGGTAATAGACGTCGCCAATCTGCCCCGCGGCCTCGACCGGTCTTGCCGCCTGCGGCCGTACCTCGATAGCGCCCACCATATAGATTGTTCCATCCGGGCCGGTATCCGCCGCATTGGTGCCCAACACGCGGCTGCCATCTTGCAGCAACATTTCACCCAGATCTTCGCGCTTAGCTGTATTCAAGTCGTAAGTGATCAGGTGCGCTGTGGCTGCTCCGGCGCTGCCGCCGTAGTCAAACTCACGGCCTGCCGCTCCGTAATACAACTTGCGGTCGTGGCCCAGTGTCAGGCTGAGAGTAGCATAGGGTACTTCGCGGCTGTCGTCGTAAGCTGGAATCGAAAGCTGTCCCAACCGCCGCACCTCGCCGCCGTTGCCCGCCCGGGGATTAAAGGAAAACAGAATAGTGGCGCTTTCATCCACGCCGTAGAACTGGCGCGTCTGGCTGTCCCAAACCACGGTTCGCCAAGCCGTCTCGGACTTGAAGTAATCGCGCCCCAGTGAGACTCCTTTCTCGCGTATGGGAATCCGCGCCGGCAGTTCGACGATTTCATCGGTGCGGGGATCGAACCGATAAATCTGCCCCTGCCCGAAGCTGCCGTAGACATTGCCTTCATCGTCGATCCCCAGCGTGCGGCAGATCGATTCGAAGTTATTGACTCGCCCTTTGTCCACGGCCCTGCGGGTGGCCACGTCGTAGTACACGAAATGGCCGCGCGGGTGCGTCAGTCCGTAAATGCGATTGAACCGCGGATCGTAGGCGCCCGTGTTCACACCTTCATTCGGAACCCCCAGTCCGAAGTCTTCCACGCGCCCTGTCTTGGGGTCGAATGCCATCCAGTGGGCGCCGGGATAGCCCTCCTTTGTCGCAAACCGCGCGTAGTCCCACCAGTAGCCGGCGTGGGTTCCGAAGTAGATCCGGC